>Ga0255338_1000583_pt1 | contig 105656 bp, 108 predicted proteins | sample MeOH1_35cm_T4_19_FD_203715 | JGI IMG/M metagenome (GOLD analysis project Ga0255338, IMG submission 203715) | Sandy soil microbial communities from University of British Columbia, Vancouver, Canada - MeOH1_35cm_T4_195 | ecosystem: Engineered > Artificial ecosystem > Sand microcosm >...
TGTTCCTGTCGCCGGTGCGCACCGTGGTCTTCGGCGCGCTGATCGTCGGCTTCCTGGTTTTCGAGCCCCACGGGCTCGCCGAAGTGTGGCGGCGGATCCGCCGCTTTTTCCATCTGTGGCCGTTCCGCCACTGAGTTCGAGGAGACCCGCATGAAACACGAAACATCCCTTGCGCTGCGCCGCCGCAGCGTGGTGCTGGCCGCCGCCGCGGGCGCCGCGGCCCTGGCCGCCCCGGGGCTGTCGCTCGCCCAGGCCGACGAGGTCGTCATCGGCGGCTCCATCCCGATGACGGGCGTCTTCGCCTTCGCCGGCGTCGGCATCAACGCGGGCATTTCCGACTACGTGAAGATCGTCAACGATGCCGGCGGCGTCAAGGGGCGCAAGGTCCGCTACGTGCCGGAGGACACCGGCTACAAGGTCGACGCCTCGGTGGCCGCCTTCAAGAAGATCACCAGCCAGAACAAGGTGAACCTCTATTACGGCGACTCCACGGGCTTTTCCAAGACCATCAACCCGGAGCTGGAGCGCAACGGCAACATCCTGATGGCCGGCGCCTCGTTCGCCACCGAGCTGAACAACCCGCAGAAATATCCCAACCAGTTCCTGGTGGGCCCTGACTACACCGAGATGTTCGGCATCCTGCTGCGCCACATCGCCAAGGAGAAGCCCGGCGCGAAGGTGGCCTTCGTCTATTCCGACTCCGAGTTCGGCCGCGACCCGATCGACGAGAGCGAGGCGGCGGCGAAGAAACTGGGCCTGAGCGTGCCGGTGAAGATCATGACGCCGCCCGGCAGCGTGGACGTGTCCACCGAGGTGATCAAGCTGCGCCGCGCCGCGCCCGACTACACCATCTTCCACGGCTACATCCTCGCGCCGATCCCGGAGTTCATCCAGCAGGGCAAGCAGCAGGGCATGACCAGCAAGTGGATGGGCACCTTCTGGACGATGGACAGTTCCACCGTGATGAAGATGGGCGAGGCGGGCGACGGCTTCATGGGCGTGATGCCCTACCGCTATTACTACGACACTTCGGCCCCGGCACCGATGCTCGACAAGATCCGCGCCATGCGCCCCGAATACCAGAGCACGGCCTACATGCAGGGCTTCCTGACGGCCATGCTGTTCGTCGAGGCGGCCAGGCGCACGATCGACGCGAAGAAGCCGCTGACGGGCGCCAACCTGAAGGCGTCGCTCAACACCATCCGGAACTTCGACACCGGCGGGCTGATCGGCGTGCCGGTCACCGTGAAGGGCAATTCCATCCCCGTGGGCCGCGTGTACCGCGCCGACATGAAGGCGCAGAAGATGGTGCCGGCGTCGGACTGGATCGCGCTGAACTGATGGCCGGACCGGCAGCCAGGGCGGCGGACCTGATCCTCGAGGTCAACAACATCGAGGTGGTCTACAACAAGGTCGTGCAGGTGCTGCGCGGCCTGTCCCTGGCCGTCCCGCGCGGCAGCATCGTCGCGCTGCTGGGCGGCAACGGCGCCGGCAAGTCCACGACGCTGAAGGCGATCTGCGGGCTGCTGCCGCTGGAGGACGGCGAACTGCAGGCCGGCCAGATCACCTTCGACGGCGAAGGCACCGCGCGGCTGGCGCCGCAGCGGCTGGTGCACCGGGGCCTGTGCCACGTGATGGAGGGCCGCCGCATCTTCGCCGACCTGACGGTGGAGGAGAACCTGGTGGCCGCCACCTACGCCCAGGCGGGCCGCAAGGCGCAGCCGCGCGACTTCGACGCGGTGTACTCGTACTTCCCGCGGCTGCACGAGCGTCGCCGCGGCGTCGCCGGCTATCTCTCGGGCGGCGAACAGCAGATGCTGGCGATCGGGCGCGCGCTGGTGGGCGATCCCAAGCTGATCCTGCTGGATGAGCCGTCGCTGGGGCTGTCGCCGCTGCTGGTCGAGGAGATCTTCACCATCGTCGCCCGCATCAACGCCGAACGCGGCGTCTCGATGTTGCTGGTGGAACAGAACGCCAGCATCGCGCTGGCCGTGGCCCACAACGGCTACATCATGGAGAACGGCAAGATCGTCATCGACGGCACGGCCCAGCGGCTGGCGGCCGACCCCGACGTGCGCGAGTTCTACCTGGGCATGGGCGGCAGCGGCCACGCGAGGAGCTTCCGCGACCTCAAGCACTACAAGCGCCGCAAGCGCTGGCTGTCATGAGCGGGTTCGTGAATTCGCTGCCCGAGCAGACCCTGCCGCAGATGCTGCGCGCGCAGGCGCAGCGCCGGGGCGGGCGTGTCGCCATCCGGCAGAAGGATTTCGGCATCTGGCACCCGCTGACCTGGGCCGACTACCTGCGGCGCGCCAGCCACTTCGGCCTTGGCCTGTGCACGCTGGGCGTGGAGCGCGGCGGGCATGTCGGCGTCATCTCCGAGAACCGCGCCGAATGGGTGCTGGCGCAGATGGGTACCGGTCTCGTCGGCGGGGTGACGGTGGGCGTCTACCCGACCAGCCCCAGCAATGAAGTGGCCTACGTGGTCGGCCACGCCGACTGCGAAGTGGTCGTGTGCGAGGACCAGGAGCAGACCGACAAGCTGCTGGCGACGCTGGCGCAGCTGCCGAAGCTGCGCCGCATCGTGGTGATCGAGACCAAGGGCCTCGCCAGTTACGCGCCGGAGGAGCGCGAGCGCATCGTCACCTTCGCCGAGGTGGAGGCCGCCGGCCGCGCGCTGCACGCGCAGGAGGGCGATCGCCGCATCGATGCCGCCCTGGCGGCGCAGGCGCTGGACGACATCGGCCTGATGATCTACACGTCGGGCTCGACCGGCGCGCCCAAGGGCGCCATGATTTCGTGGCGCAACATCCGCGGGGTGGTCCCGGGCATCGTCGAGCGGCTGCAGCTGGACGAATACACCTCGCACCTGTCCTACCTGCCGCTGTGCCACGTCGCCGAGCAGATGCTCACCACGTTCGTGCCGCTGTATCTCGGGTCGCAGGTGAATTTCGGGGAATCGATCCGCACGGTGCAGGAAGACCTGCGCGAAGTGGCGCCCACCATGTTCCTGGGCGTGCCGCGCATCTGGGAGAAGCTGCACGCGGCGATCACGATCAGGATGCAGGAGACCGGCGCGCTGCGCCGGCGCCTGTTCGAGCGGGCGCTGGCCGCCTGCGGGCCGCTGGCGGAGAAGCCGCGCGGCGCGTGGACGTTCACCGAGAAGCTGGGCTATTTCGCCGCGTACTGGACGGTGCTGCGCGCGCTGCAGAACTTCCTCGGCCTGCGCCGCGCCCGCGTGGCGCTCACCGGCGCCGCGCCGATCCCCCAGGACGTGGTGCGCTTCTTCCGCACGCTGGGCGTGCCGCTGGTGGAGGTCTACGGGCTGACCGAATCGACCGGCATGATCACGGGGCAACGGCTGGACGACGTGAAGATCGGCACCGTGGGACCGCCCACCGCGGGCGTGGAGCACCGCATCGGAGAGCAGGGCGAGCTGCAGGTGCGCGGCGACGTGGTGTTCGCCGGGTACTACAAGAATCCGGAATCCTCGGCCGCCGCCGTGCGCGACGGCTGGCTGCACACGGGCGACGTGGTGGAGCAGGTCGCCAACGGCCACCTGCGCATCGTGGACCGCCTGAAGGACATCATGATCACCGCCGGCGGCAAGAACCTCACGCCCTCGGAGATCGAGAACACGATGAAGGCCAGCCCCTACATCAAGGAGTGCATCGTCGTGGCGGAGGCGCGCAAGTTCGTCTCGGCGCTGATCCAGATCGACTACGAGACGGTGGGCAAGTGGGCCGAGGCGCAGCGGCTGGCCTTCACGCACTTCCGCTCGCTGGTGGAGAACCCGACCGTGCGGGAACTGATCGCCGCCGAGGTGCAGCGCGGCAACGACCGGCTGGCGCAGGTGGCGCAGGTGCGCCGGTTCCACCTGCTCACCAAGGAACTGGACCACGACGACGGCGAGGTCACCGCCACCATGAAGGTGCGGCGCTCCAGCGTGTACAAGGCGTACGCGAAGGAGATCGAGGCCCTGTACGCCTGAGCGCGCGCACCCGAAACGCCCGTCCCGTCAAACCCGTCCGGCCGTCCTGCCGCGGCGATCGGAGCGGCAATCGCGCGACAATGCGATCGTCACGAGCCACCGGGGGTGCGACATGAGCGTCACCATTGCCCAGCTGCAGGCGTTCGCCGATGCCTGGAACAGACACGACGTCGAGGCGCTCATGCGTTTCATGACGCAGGACTGCGTGTTCGAAGCGTCCGCCGGGCCGCAGGCCTGCGGAGCGTCGCACGTCGGCGCGGAAGCCGTGAAGGCCGCGTTCTCCGACGTCTGGAAGACCTTTCCCGACGCGCAGTGGCGGTTCCCTCGTCACTTCGTCTGCGGGGACCGCGGGGTGTCGGAATGGACGTTTTCCGGGACACGCCCGGATGGGGCCCGGATCGAGGTCAACGGCTGCGACGTGTTCACCTTCCGGGACGGCAAGATCGCGGTCAAGAACTCGTACCGCAAGAACCGCCCGCCGATTCCGGCGGGGTAGCGCGCCCGCTTTCGGTCATCCGCTGCGCCGCACCGGTTCCAGCTTCGCCTGTTCCAGGAACGCGGCCACCAGCCGGGCGCGCGCGCAGCCGCGGCGCCACGGCACGCCGAAGCGCCGCGAGCCCGCGCAAGAGACCTCAGGCCACCGCTGCCGCGTCCAGCGTGGCGTAGTCGGTGTAGCCCTGCGCGCCGGGGGTGAAGAACGTCGCCTTGTCCGGCGCGTTGAGCGTGGCGCCACGGCGGAAGCGCTCGGGCAGGTCGGGGTTGGCCAGGAAGGCGCTGCCGAACACCGCGGCGTCGGCCCGTCCGGCACTCAGGAGCGTCTCGGCCCTGGCCTGGTCCAGTCCGCCACCGGCCAGGTAGGCGCCGTCGAAGCGCGGACGCAGCAAGGCGTGGTAGTCCACCGGCGTGCCGAACAGCGCCACGTGCAGGTAGGCCAGTCCGAGGCCTCGCATCCGCTCGACCAGGTCGGCATAGGTCTCCTGCGGCGCGGCGTCGACGATGTCGTTGTACCCCATCTCCGGCGAGATCTTGATCCCGACGCGCTCGCCGCCGGCTTCGGCCACCATCGCTTGCAGCACCTCGATCACGAAGCGGGAACGGTTGGCGACGGAGCCGCCGTAGTCGTCGGTGCGGTGGTTGCTGCCACTGGAGAGGAACTGCTCCGGCAGGTAGCCCGACGCGGCATGCAGTTCGACGCCGTCGAAGCCGGCCGCCAGCGCGCGGTGCGTGGCCTGGCGGTAGTCGTCGACCACCTGGGCGATCCCGGCCAGGCTCAGGGCCTGGGGCGTGACCATGTCCTGCAGCCCGCTGTCGGTCCAGGTCTGGCCCTTGGGCCGGATGGCGGAAGGTGCGACGGGCACTGCGCCGCCCGGCAGCAGCGAGGGGTGGGAGACGCGGCCGCAGTGCATCAGTTGCATGAAGATGCGGCCGCCGCGGGCATGCACCGCGTCCGTCACCTGCTTCCAGCCTGCGACCTGGGCGTCGGTCGCGATCCCGGGCGTGCGGACATAACCCTTGCCCATGGCGGTAGGGAACACGCCTTCGCTGATGATCAGGCCGGCGCCGGCGCGCTGGGCGTAATAGCTGGCGGTGAGGTCACCGGGGATGCCCGCTTCGTCGGCGCGCGAGCGGGTCATCGGCGCCATGACCATGCGGTTGGGCAAGGTGGAGCGGCCTACGCGCACGGGGGTGAACAGGGGACTGGAACTCATGGCGGCTTTCTCTGGGTTGGAACGATGAACGGCATCTTCCATGAATCGCCATTTGGGATAAATACGGCACAATGGAATTAATTGCTCCAAAATTGCAGCAATCAAATGGAACTGCTGAACGACATGGCGCTGTTCGTGGAGGTCGCGCGGGCGATGAGCTTTCGGCGTGCGGCGGAAACCATCGGCATGCCCAATTCCACCTTGTCGCGGCGGGTCAGCGCGTTGGAGAAGTCGATCGGGCTGCGCCTGCTGCACCGCACCACCCGCAAGCTCGAGCTGACCGAGGCCGGGCAGCTCTATTTCGAGCGCTGCCGGCGCATCGTGGACGAGGCCCGGCTGGCCCACGAGCAACTGGGCCAGTTGCTGGCACAGCCCAGCGGCGTGTTGCGCGCTTCGCTGCCGGTGGACTTCGCCAGCATCTACCTGGCGCCGCTGATCGCCGAGTTCGCCCATCGCTACCCCGGCATCAGCTTCGAGTTCGATCTCACGCCGCGGCGCGTGGATCTGGTGACCGAGCCCTATGACGTGGCCATCCGCATGGGCGAGTCACCGGACTCGGCCTTGATCGCACGGCTGCTGGCCAGCCTGTCCACGCACCTCTATGCCTCGCCGGCCTACCTGCAACGCGCCGGCGATCCGGCGCAGCCGGCCGACCTCGGCGATCACGAATGCCTTGGATTTCGGACGGCGAAATCGACGGTCTGGAGACTCACCCGCACCGGTGACGAGACTGCCGTGGACGTGGAGGTGGGCGGCCGCTTCAGGCTCAACAGCGTGGGCATGATGCGCCGCCTGGCGACGCTGGACCTGGGGATCGTCGTGCTCGCGGATGCCATGGCCGCCGATGACTTGGCGGCCGGCCGGCTGCGCCGGGTGCTGGCCGATTGGCAGGGTCCGTCCGCGCCGGTCTACGCGATCACCGAGACCCGCCTGCTGCCGGCCAAGACCCAGCGGTTCATCGAGTTCCTGCGCGAACGGCTGGGCGGGACCTGAGCGGGAACAGCGTCCCCCGGCGGCCTGCCGGGGCCGGCTCGCCCGGTGCCGACAGGTGCGATGGCAACATGGGTTTGCCATGCTCGCGCTGGAACGGCAGGCGGCGTTTCTATACACTGCCGCTCCCCGATCCCAGGAGAGCGATATGCGTTCAGCCACTCTGGTTCTTGCTTCCTTCCTGCTGGCCGCGTCCGGTGCGGCGCTCGCCAGCAGCTGTCCCACCCAGATGAAGGCCATCGACGACAAGCTGGCCACCAAGCCGGCGCTCAGCAGCGCCGACGAGGCCAAGGTGAAGAAGCTGCGCGCCGACGGCGAGACCTTCCACAAGGCCGGCAAGCACGCCGACTCCGAGAAGGCCCTGGGCGAGGCCAAGAAGATTCTCGGAATCTGAGGCCGGCTCGCTGGGCGGGCAGCGCGCGCTGCGCACCAGCCGGTGTGCCGGCAACTCGCGACGGCTGGCCGCGCCACCGGCCAGGGGTTGACTGCGCACGTGTGACCAGGCCCTAGAATCCTTCGCCAGGAGGGGCCGTCGATGAGAGAAAACCGCCTGCGCACGATCTGGGAGTCCGGGGCCGCCGCCGTCAACGGCTGGCTCGCGGTGCCCAACAGCTTTTCGGCCGAAGTCATGGCGCACCAGGGCTGGGACTCGCTGACCGTGGACCTGCAACACGGCGTCGTGGACTACCAGGCCATGGTCACCATGTTGCAGGCGGTGTCCACGACGAACACGGTGCCGGTGGTGCGCGTCCCATGGCTGGAGCCTGGCATCCTCATGAAGACGCTCGATGCCGGGGCGTACGGCGTGATCTGCCCCATGGTCAACACCCGCGAAGACGCGCAGAAGCTGGTGGCATGGACCCACTATGCGCCGCGGGGCACGCGCAGCTTCGGGCCGGTGCGGGCGATGATGTACGGCGGTGCCGACTACCCGGCCAGGGCCAACGAGACCGTCGTCATCCTCGCCATGATCGAGACCGCGCAGGCGCTGGACAACCTGGACGACATTCTCTCGGTCGAAGGTCTCGACGGCATCTACATCGGGCCGACCGACCTGTCACTGTCGCTGGGCTGCCGGCCCGACATGGACAACCCTGAGCCCAGGGCGCAACAGGCGATTGACCACATCCTGGAACGGGCGAACGCCCACGGCCTGGTGGCCGGGATCCACAACATGGGCGCCGACGCGGCGCTCGCGCGCATCGGCAAGGGCTTCCGGTTCGTCACGGTGAGCTCGGATGCGCGCCTGCTCGCCGCCGGCTCCCAGCAGGTGCTGGGCAGGATGCGGGCGGGCCAGGCCGCCGATCCGAAGCAGTGAGGCGCTGACTGCGGCCCCGGGGGGCGCCGCGTGCGGGCGCCTTCGTGCGAAGGCGCCTTCGGCCCTCTTGCCTACCGCCGCACCACGCTGTTCCCCGAGTTGCGCACCGGGTCGCCGACCCTGAATCCCGGGTCCTGCTCGAACGCGAAGCTGCTGCTGCTGCCGTTCTGGTACTGCACCGTGACGTTCCAGACCTTGTGGGAGGTCATCTGCTCCTCGATCTTCTTGCCGGCGTAGGCGCCGCCGACGGCCCCCGCGACGGTGGCGATGTCCCTGCCGCTGCCGCCGCCGATCTGGCGGCCGAGCAGCGCGCCGCCCACGCCGCCGGCGATCAGGCCGACCGGGCCGCCCTTGCCGGCTTCGTCCTTCACGGTCACGGCTGTCACCTTGCCGCAGCCCTCGCATGCGACCTGGGCCGGCGCCGTGACGGGCGCGGCCGCGGCCGCCGTCATCCTGGCCCTGGCCGCGGCGATCGCGCTGTCGTATTCCGCTTTCGCGTCGCGACGGCACTGCAGCCGCGCCGACGAGCTCGTCTCGTCCTCGCACAGGCGTTTGTCGTCCTCGTAGCGCGCGCCCGCGGCCTTGGTGTCGGCCGCCAGTTGCGCCTTCGGCGACAAGGGCGGTTGCGGCGCGGTCTGGGCCTGGGCGCCCGCGGCCAGCGTCGCGCCGAGCGTCAAGGCGATCAAGATCTGTTTCATGGACCCTCCTGCGGTAACTTTGATTGCCGTCGGCAAGACAGTCAACCGGGGACCGGGCGAAACGTCGGTACGAATCTCGACAATTGGTAACGCCGCGTAGCGAGTTGCGGGCGGCTCACCGTCCCTTGAACACGGGCTCGCGCTTGTCGACGAAGGCGCGCGCCGCCTCGCGGTGGTCCTCGGTCTGCCCGCAATGGATGTGGTGCGTGGCCTCGAGGTCGAGGCAGTCGTCCACGTCGCCGGCCATTGCCCGGTTCAGGTTTTCCTTCATGTAGCGGTAGGCGACCGTCGGCCCCTGCGCCAGGCGCAGCGCGATCGCGCGTGTCCTCTCGGCCAGGGCCTGGGGCTCGCACACCCAGTTGACAATGCCCAGGCGCAGCGCCTCGTCGGCGCCGATGCGGTCGGACAGGAAATACAGCTCGCGCGCCTTGGCCGACCCGACCAGCTGCGTCAGGAAATAGGTGCCGCCGTAGTCGCCGGAGAAGCCGACGCGCGCGAACGCGGTGGTGAGGATCGCCGTGCTGGCCATTACGCGCAGGTCGCATGCCAGCGCCAGGGACAGGCCGGCGCCGGCGGCGGGGCCGGGCAGGGCGGCGATGGTGGGTTTCGGCATCTTGAACAGCCTGCCGGCGGTGCCGCGCTGGTTCAGGCGCTGGCGATGGATCGCCTGGTCGATGGTCTGCGCGCCCACGGTACCGTCGCCCGCGGCGGCCATGCCCTTCACGTCGCCGCCCGCGCAGAACGCACTGCCGGCGCCGGTCAGCACGATGCACCGGACGGCGGGGTCGAGCTCCGCCTGCGCGAGCTGCTGCCCCAGGGCTTCGTTCATGGCGCGCGACATCGCGTTGCGCGCCTGCGGCCGGTTCAGGGTGAGGGTGAGGATGCCGTCCTGCAGCGTGGCCAGCAGGTCCGTGGTCCCGGTGTCGCGGGAATCACTCATGGTGTACTCCAGGGGATGTGGTCGAACGCGGCGCAGCTTCGCACGGCCGCGCGCCGGCGCGAGTCGCCGGCGTTACTGGCGGGGAGCGTCCCGGCGCCGCCGGCCGCGGGCGTGCCGCACAATGCTCCCCCTGCGCGGAACGGCATCCCGCCGTTCGCCGGTCAGAAAGGAGATGTCATGCCCACAATCCGCGTCGACCTGATGGAGGGACGCACCGTCGACCAGAAGCGGGCGCTCGTGAAGGCGCTCACCCAGGCCGTCGTGGACACGCTCGGCGCGAAGCCGGAGTCGGTCGACGTCCTGCTGTACGACATCAAGCGGCACGACTGGGCCACCGGCGGGCAGCTGTGGGCGGACCGCAAGCCCGGCTGAGCGCGAGCCGGCCGGCTCAGGAGTACAGGCTGCGCACCGGTTGCCGCTGGAACACATCTTCCACGCGGCGCATGACGGCGCTCACTTCGCGATCGAGCTCCGCGCACTGTCGCGGGTCCGCTTCGCGCCGCAACGACCAAGCCTTGCGGCACAGGTCTTCGTATTCCTGCTGCAGCGAGTACAGCTGCTCCCATGCGCCCTGGTCGGTTCCGGCCTGCATGGTCGGCTACCTCGCGTGCTCCGCGGACCGGGCCGCAGCGCGCCGGCGGTGCGACGTCGGTTTTGCCGGCCCGGCGGCGCGCGGCTCCTTCCCGCCGCTGGCCGGCCGCTCCGCCTTCTGCACCGCTGCCCGGATCATCCGGTCGGCCGTGTCCGGCGCCATCGCGAAGGCATGCAGGATCGAGTCCACGTCTTCCTGCATGCGCTCCACATAGTCCTTGCGGGCCGACGCCAGGCGGGCCGCGGTCACGAACGGCGGATCGATGGGCGCCTGGCCTGCTGCCGGCGCGTGCCGCCCGCGCGCGGCGGACGCCGGCGACGGCGCCGGCTCGACCCGCTCGCGTGCGCCGGCGCGACCGGACGGGTCCGGCAGGCCACGGCCCGCCGACGCCGCGGCGGCGGCCAGGCCCAGCTGCATCAGGCGCTGCGTGCCGCTGGTCATGAAACTCATCGCCCCCCTCATCATCGCCAGTTGCAGCTCCAGCAGCTGCCTGCCGGCGCCCATGTAATCGGTACCTTCGCTCATCGTCGCTCCTCGGTGAAAACTGCGGCCGCGGAGGGCCGGAAGCGCAAATCTAGCGTGCGCATGAGGAGGAAGATTGCCGCCTGTCAATTCCCGCGGCGAACACGCCCCCGTCCTACCGGGCGCCTGGGAGCCGTCCTACAAGACTGCGGTCGAGCGGCCGTCCCCGGCGCTCAGTCGGGCTTGCGGTCGCCGTCGCGGCGCACCGACGGCGACGGCAGGGTCTTCTCGATCACGTTCTCGTCGGGCACGTCGTGCGGACCGTCCTCGTCGGGAACCGGCCTCACCCGATCCGCGGGTTCCTCGTCCGAACTGTCCGCGCTTCCGGGGCGGCGGTCCTGGTGTGCTGCCATGGTGGTCTCCTACTGCGGCGCAAGAAGCACAGCATCGCCGCCGGCGCGGCCGCTGCCAGGGTGCTGGTTCAGTTGTCGGCGTAGGACAGTTGCCCGACCTTCGCCGGCGCGGCGGCGATGCAGCCGCCCGGGGTCCGCCGGCGCGGCCCGGAACTGATGTGCATCAAACACCGGCGCGATAGTGCCGCCGCGCGCGGCGCATCCCGCGATGATCGGAGCCTGGACAGCGTTGACGGATGCAGTTGGTGGGGCCAAAGACACGTTTGATGCAGGGCAACGAGGCGATCGCCGAAGGCGCGCTCTATGCCGGCGCCCGGTTCTACGCCGGCTACCCGATCACCCCCTCGTCCGAGATCGCCGAGCACTGCTCGGTGCGCCTGCCGCAACTGGGCGGCGTCTTCATCCAGATGGAAGACGAACTGGCGTCGATCGCCGCCGTCGTGGGCGCGTCGCTCGCCGGAGCGAAGGCCTTCACGGCGACCAGCGGGCCGGGCTTCTCGCTGATGCAGGAAAACCTCGGCCTGGCCGTGATGGGCGAAGTGCCCTGCGTCGTGGTCAACGTGCAGCGCGCCGGCCCCAGCACGGGGCTGGCCACCAAGCCGGCGCAGTCCGACATCATGCAGGTGCGCTGGGGCCGCCACGGCGACCAGTCGGTGATCGCGCTGTGCCCGGCCACCGTGCGCGAATGCTTCACGCTGGCGGTGCAGGCCTTCAATTTCGCCGAGCGGTTCCGCGTGCCGGTGGTCCTGATGCCCGACGAGGTGGTGGGTCACACGCGCGAGAACGTCGCGCTGCCGGCGCCCGGCGAACTCGACGTGGTGAACCGCAAGGCGCCCACTGGCACGCCGGCCGGCTACCTGCCGTTCGCCGCCGATCCGGACGGGATCGCGCCGCTGGCGGCCTATGGCAGCGACTACGTGTTCCACGTGACGAGCTCCATGCACGGCCGCGACGGCTACAGCAACAACGACCCGGCGAACGCCACCTGGCGGGTCCGGCAGCTGCACGACAAGATCGCGCGCCACCGCGACGAGATCGTGCTGACCAGGACGTTCGACGTGGACGACATGGACATCCTGCTGGTCACGCACGGCGCCACCACGCGGGCCGGCCGCGCGGCCGCCCTGGAGGCGCGCGCGCGCGGCATCAAGGCCGGGGTGCTGCAGCTGCAGACGATCTGGCCCTTCCCCGACAAGGAAGTGGCGGCGCTCGCGTCGCGCGTGCGCACGGTGATCGTGCCGGAGATGAATTACAGCGGGCAGCTCGCCGGCGAGGTGCGCAAGGTGCTCGGGCCGGGCGTGGACATCCGCCGCGTCAACCGCTGGAACGGCACCATCATCGGGCCGCAGGACATCCTCGACGCGATGCTGCGGCCGGCGGCCGCGGAGGAAGGCGCATGACGCACGGGCGCGGCTATCTCAAGGAAGGCGTGCTGCCGCACATGTGGTGCGCCGGCTGCGGCATCGGCACCATGATGGGCGCCATGCTGCGGGCGTTCGAGGAGCTCGGATTCGGCAAGACCGACACCGTGGTGGTGACCGGCATCGGCTGCACCGGCAAGCTCGACGACTACCTGGTGACGAATGCCTTGCACACGACGCATGGCCGCGCCCTCGCGTATGCCACCGGCGTCAAGGCCTTCAACCCGCGGCTGCACGTGGTCGTGGTGATGGGCGACGGTGACGGCGTGACTATCGGCGGCAACCACTTCATCCATGCGGCGCGCCGCAACATCGACCTGACGGCGCTGGTGCTCAACAACCTCAACTACGGGATGACGGGCGGGCAGGCCTCGGCCACGTCGCCGGCAGCGAGCATTACCAGCACCACGGCCTACGGCAATCCCGAGCGCGAGTTCGACATCTGCGCGCTGGCCGAGACGGCCGGCGCCAACTTCGTGGCGCGCGCGACCACCTGGCACGGCTGGGACCTGCAGCAGAGCATTACGCAGGCGCTGACCCGCAAGGGCTTCTCGCTGGTGGAGGTGATGAGCCCCTGCCCGACGCAGTTCGGACGCCGCAACGACATGAAGGAGACGCAGGCGATGCTGCACTCGCTGCGCGACCGCTCCATGCCGGTGGCGCAATACCGGGCCCTGCCGGCGCAGGAACGCGTGAACCGCTTCCCGGTCGGCACGCTGGTGGATCGCAACGAGCCGGGCTTCGTCGAACGCTATGCGCAGGTGCAGCAACGCGCCGCGCCCGAGGCGCGAGTCGCATGAACCGCTCCACCAGCCACCGCGAAGTGATCCTGGCCGGCTCCGGCGGCCAGGGCCTCGTCCTGTCGGCGATCCTGCTGGCCGAAGCGGCGATCCTGGATGGCAGGAACGTGGTGCAGACGCAGTCTTACGGGATCGCCAGCCGCGGCGGGCTCTCGCTGGCCGAAGTGATCATCGACCGCGACGAGATCATCTTCCAGCAGGTGCGCTCCCCCGACTGCGTGCTGGCGCTGACGGAGGAGACGGCCAGGAAGTACGACGCGTGGGCCGCCAATGGCGTGCCCATGGTGTACGACAGCACGCTCGCCGCCGCGCGCAACGGCGAGCACTGCCACGGTTACCCGTTCACCCGGGTGGCGGCCGACATGGGCCATCCCGGCAGCGTGAACATCCTGGCCCTCGGGGCGCTGGTGGCGCGCAGTCCGGTGGTCAGCGTCGACAGCCTGCGCGAGGCAGTGCGGCGGCGCTTCGGCGGCGCGGCGGCCCAGATCAACCTGCAGGTACTGGCCGCGGGTGCGTTGCTCGGCGCGCAGCAGCCGGCGCAGGTGACCGGCAGCGAGGGAGCGGCAGGGTGAGCGAGACGACGGCAGCGAAGACGGCCCCGTGCCAGCAGGCGTGCCCCGCCGGCGTCGATGTGCCACGGTACATCCGGCACCTGCAGCAGGGCCGGGCCACCGAGGCGCTGGCCGTGGTGCGCGAACGCATTCCGTTTCCGCTGGTCTGCGGCCACGCCTGTTTCCACCCCTGCGAGGCGAAGTGCGGACGGCGGCAGTTCGATGCGGCCGTCGCCATCAGGATGCTCAAGCGAGCCGCGGCGGAGCAAGGACGGCAGCCGCCGCTGCCCGTGCCCCGGCCGGCGAGCGGCAGGAAGGCGGCGGTCATCGGGGCCGGCCCCGCGGGCCTGACCTGCGCCCATTACCTGGCGCTGCAGGGGCACGCGGTCACGGTGTTCGAGGCGCAGGAGCGCGCGGGCGGCATGTTGCGCTTCGGCATCCCGGCGTTCCGCCTGCCCGACGACGTGGTCGACGCCGAGATCGACCGCATCGTGCGCTCCGGCGTGGAGATCCGCACCGGCGAGCGCGTGGCCTCGGCCGAGGCGTTGCTGGGCGACGGCTTCGACGCCGTCCTGGTCGCCTGCGGCGCCTGGCGCTCGGCGAAGCTGGGAATCGACGGCGAGGCCGCGCCGCACGTGCTGGATGGGCTCGACTTCCTGCGCCGCGTGAAGGCCGGCACCGCGCCGCCGCTCGGACCGCGGGTCGCGGTCGTCGGTGGCGGGAACACGGCCCTGGATGCCGCGCGTGTCAGCCGCCGGCTGGGCGCGGACGTGATCCAGCTCTACCGGCGCGGCGCGTCGGAAATGCCCGCGTCCGCCGAGGAGATCGCGGCGGCGCTGGAGGAAGGCGTGGCCATCGACTACCTGTGCGCACCGGTGCGCATCGAGGCCGGGACGCTGACCTGCGTCCGGATGGCGCTGGGTCCGCCCGACGCAAGCGGCCGGCCGCGGCCGGTACCGGTGCCCGGCAGCGAATTCACGGTGGCGGCCAGCACGGTGATCGTCGCCGTGGGGCAGTCGGTGGAACTCCCCGCACCGTCGCTGCAGCGGCGTGCGGCCGGCACGGCGGAAGTCGACGGCGGCACCCTCGCCGCCAGCGTGAGCGGAGTCTTCGCGGCGGGTGACGCCGTGCTGGGGCCTGCGTCCATCATCGACGCCATCGCGCAGGGCCGGCAGGCGGCGGCGGCCATCGACCGCTTCCTGGGCGGCGACGGCGACATCGACCGGGTCACCGGCTTCGACGCGCCGCCGGCGCTGCCACCGGCGGCGGAACGCGGCGCGGCGCGCCAGGAATGGCGGACCATCGCGCTGCATGAGCGGCTGCGCGGCTTCGAGCTGGTGGAGCAAGCGTACGACGCCGCCGCGGCCAGGGCCGAGGCGGGGCGCTGCCTCTCGTGCGACCTGCGCGACTACGCGGTGGAAGTGAATCCCGAAGCCTGCAAGGATTGCGGCTATTGCCAGGAGGTCTGCGGGCTGGACGTCTTCACGCGCGCCGACGGGTTCAACGCCAGCGGCTACCAGCCCGCCGTGGCCCGGCATGCCGAGCGCTGCATCGGCTGCCTGAATTGCATCTACATCTGCCCGGATTTCGCGATCGCGGTGACGCAGCGGCCGCAGCGTGCCGGGGCCTGAAGGCGTGCCGCATCGCAATCTGACGCCGGCGCCGGCCGGTCGCGGCGACGCCGGGCCGTGGCCGACTTACAGCGGCGCGCCGTCCAGGTAGGCCGGGCCGAAATAGACGTTCACGCTGGCGATGCGCTCACCGCGGAAGGTGATGAACTCGGCGTTGCGGAACGACTTGCCTTCCGCCGTCTCGCAGGTGTAGGCGAGCCAGGCGCGGTCGCCGTCGATCAGGATGCTCTCGACCTGCTGCCGATGGCGACTGTCGCCGTTGGGCCAGCAGCGCTCGAAGTACGTCGTCTTGTCGATGGCGTGGTCGTTGGGGCTCGTGAACGTGAAATCGTCGGCGAGCAGCGTTTCGGCGAGGGCACGGTCCTCGCTCACATAGGCGCCGCAGTAGGCTTGCACCACCCTGGTCAGTTTTGTGTCTTGCATGGGCAACTTTAACCGGGTTCGCCCTTCCCGGCCGTGCAGCCGCGGAATCGCCCTGCGACGCGCTGCCTGAACGCTCGGCGACCTCGGCGGCGCAGGCACCGGCCCGGCGCGCGTCACCGCCGTGCCAGAGATGAGCCACCCGCCTTGGCGGACGAGCGCGACAGCCCGCCGGACGGGCCGCGGCAGTGCCCGAAAGCGGGATACTTGCCTGTGAATTGGCGCGGCGCCGGGGTCGCCGGCCCCGGACCGTCGTCTTCGTCAACGTCAAGGAGCCGCAATGTCGCATCACGTGTACAAGACCATCGAACTCACCGGGTCGTCCCCCTCGGGCATCGAAGACGCGGTGAACTCCGCCATCGCGAAGGCGAACGAGACGGTGCGCAACATGCAATGGTTCGAAGTGGTGGAGACGCGCGGCCACATCCAGGGCGGCAAGGTGGCTCACTGGCAGGTGACCTTGAAGGTCGGATTCACCCTCGAGTAGCAGCGCGGCGCTCGCGGGCGCCGGCGGCGCGCGCCGGCGCCGTGGTGCTGCGGCGCGCCGCCACCCGCGCCAGGTAGACGGAACCGCTGTCCTCGCCGGTGAGCGCCGCGACCTGATCGCGTGCGGCGATGTACTCGTCGCGGACCTCGGCGCGCTCGCGGGTGAGCCCGGCGTGGACGACCTGGTGGCGGCCGGCCGGCGCGCGGTTCACGCCGCGCTTGTTGCGCGCGACCCGAGCCGGCGGGCCCTTCTCCCGCGCCGTCGCTCGTTCGTGCGGGGAGGCATCGGCCGGCTCTGCCGGCCGCGTGGCCGTCAGGCACTCCACCGGCGCGGGGACAACTGCCGCGTCGTGCACCTGCACCGGCGGCGCCAGACCGGCGGCCGGCGCAACAAGGAGCGCGGCCACGAGCGCCGGTGTCGGCTCCGGGGGCTGGGGAGGTTCGGCTTCGGCACGGTGTCCTCGCCAACCCAGGGACAAGGTGATCGCCACGATGAAGGCAGCCGTGGCCAGCCGCACCCAGGGCAAGCCCTCCGGTTCCGCCAGACCGGCAGGCCCGTAGCCGGGCTCGAAGCGTTCGCCGACGGCCATCTGTTCTCGCGCCTTGGAAACGCCATGGTAGGCCGCTTGCGGCCGCCCGCGCGCTTCATGGCATTCCTGTTTCACGAAATGCCATACGGTCACAGCAGGCTCGACGTGCGGCTTCGGGTCGCGGCGCTCCCGCGACGTGTCGGCGGACTGAACGCGCGCCGCTACCTCCAGACCCGGTAGTTCGAGACCTGGATGTCGCCCACGCCTTCCTCGGGCTCCACGCCGAGCTCGACGCTCACGGCGTATTCGTTGCCCCAGGCCCAGGGCGTGCCCAGGGCGTCCCGGCGCGTCGTCACGTAGTTCACGAACTTCGCGAGGTCGAGCGTGCCGGGCGGGATCGGGCGGTCGGGCTCGAAGACGATGAACTTCCAGCCGCCGTTGAAGTTGGGACGCAGCGCGCCGTCCGCATCCTTGGCCGCATAGACATGGAACAGGATGCCGTCGATCGTCACGTCGTGGTCGTACCAGGCCGGATTGCGGGTCGGGTACTGCCCGTACCCGCCCCAGTAGTCCAGGGGGATGATGATCTCGTGCGTGATGCCGGGCCCGAACCCCGACGCCTGGGTCGGCGTGTTCTGCAGGAAGATGTCGTACGCCAGGTGGCCGCGGCCGGTGGGCGCGGTCAGGTGCGTGTAGTTGAACGACGTCTTGAGCGACGCGATCGGCAACTGCAGCGGGAAGAACGTGCCCGGCGTCGCGCCGGACGGGTAGGTCGTCGCGTAGCGGCCGTCGAGCAGTTGCACGTCGAACCCGCCTGGCTTGGTCCAGCTGTTGTACCAGCCGGGCTTGCGGCCGCTGACGATGCTCGGGAAGCTCTTGATCTCGTTGCAGCAGATCGGCCATTTCCAGGCCATCCGGAACGCGACTTCGCCGTTCGGGCCCATCTTCGGGCTCGCGCCCGTGTATTGCTCGTAGCTCAGGCCGGCCCGCCCGGCATAGCCGCCGCGGCTCAGGCCCCAGGCGCCCCAGACGCCGTCTTCCACCCAGTACGCGTCATGGTCGTAGCCGGTCTGCAGCAGCGTGGTGGGCCAGACGCCCAGCGGGATCAGGCCGACGTCGACCGCCGGCGACGGTGCGGGCGCGGGCGCGGGCGCGGGCGCCGGCGTGGCGGCGGCTCCGTCCAGTGGCGCCAGTGCGACGTCGTCCGCGTATGCGAAGCCGGTGCCGGCGTTCTTCCAGAGATAGACCATGGCCCTGGCCGAGTTCGCCGGCGCGACCAGGTCGAGCCTGGCCGTGCTGTAGGCCGTCGAGCTGACCGGCACGTTCTGCTCCAGCAGCTTGGTGCCCAGTGCATCGAAGAAGCTCATCCCCAGGTACGCGACTTCCCAGGCGTCGCTCACCTTGACCTGGCCGCTGAGCCCATACGTGCGGCCCGGCACGATGGCGAAGACATCATGGCCGAGACCGCCCGCGCCGCTGCCGACGCGCACGGCATACGAGCCCGAGCCCGCTTGCCCGGCGACGGCCGCGGCGTTGCCCCAGTTGGTCCAGTTCGCCAGCGCCGACTCGAAGCCGCCGTTGACCACCAGGTTGCTTCCCGCGGGCGCCGCGGCGCCGCCGGCGGACGTGAGCACCATGTCGTCCACGAACGCCTGGCCGCCGCCGGCGTTCTTCCAGACGAACACCACGGCCTTGACGGCGCCGGCCGGCGCCTCGACCTCGACCGTGGCAGGGGAGTACCCGGTGCTGCTGACCGGTACCGCCTGCTGCGCGACCACCGAGTCCCACTGGTCGAGGATGTTGACCCCGACGTAAACGGTGTCGGAAGAATCGCTCACCCTCGCCTGGCCGGTGAGCCGGTATCGCGTGCCGGGCAGGATGCCGCCGACCACGTCATGCCCGGCGCCTCCGGCCGCGGCGCCCACCCGCAGCGCGCGCCACGAACCGGAGGCTCCAGCGCCGTCGGCCACCAGCGCATTGCCCCAGTCCACCCATCCGGCCATTCCGGACTCGAAGCCGGGATTCGACAGCAGGTTCGCACTGGCAGCGCGCAGCGGGGCGCGGGCGGGGCTCACCAAGGCGGCGACTCGCTCGACCGCTGCGCCGACGACGCCGGAGAGGCCTGCGCCCGACTCGGCAACGGTGCCGGCGTTCGCGGCCACCGGGCTGTTGCCGTCGCCGCCCCCGCCGCCGCAGGCGCCGAGCATCGCGGCCAAGGAGACAGCGCCGGCGGCGCGAACGACGCGCGTGGAAATATCAGGTGTTCCCATGTTTCTTCCAAACGACGGCCTGTGTGGGAGCGGTTCCCGGGCGGCCTCTTGCCGGGTCCTTCATCGCGCTCACGGATGGGGTGACTTCGCCGATGAGTCGCAGCCAGAAGCCGCGCCCCGGAGCGCAGGCCGGCGCTCATTGGCGCCCGGTTCACTGCGTGGGATGAGCAGGCTTCTGCGATGCGCGCGATCTTAGTAAGACGGGGACTCCGTGGCACCGGGTCGGCGCCGGCAACGCGTAAGCAGGCGCGGCGGCTGCTTACACGGGCGGCGCGCGGCCAGCGGCCGGGCAAGCCGGAAAGGCGGCCGGCGACGCCGGTCAGCTCGGCCGCGGCATCGCAAGGTCAGCGGCTGCGAGGGACGAGCAGTGAGGAACGACAACAGGGCGCTGGCGCCGGCACGGTCGGCGCCGGGTTGCTGCCCGCGCCCGGCGCCCGGGGGCAACCCAACTATTACGGATCGCTGCCGCGACGCGCACTTGTTTACCGGCTGAACGTGAACTTCTCCCTGTCTCCAGAGTGAAATGCAGGGACTTTGACACCGGCGTGCGCCATGCGGGCGGCCCGTACACTTGCCTGAAACGACGAGGAGCATTCCATGAGCGTGCCGACCCCGCCACCGCGGCCGAGAGGATGGCAGTGACGCACAAGGCGCCGCGCATCGGCCTGGCACTGGGCAGCGGGTCGGCCCGCGGCTGGGCGCACATCGGCGTGATCCGCGCGTTCGAGCGCGCCGGCATCTCGCCCGACATCGTCTGCGGCACTTCCGTGGGCGCGCTGGTCGGCGCCGCGTATGCCGCGGGCGCGATCGACCGGCTCGAGCCCTGGGTGAAGGGCCTGAAATGGCAGACGGTGATGGGCCTGCTCGACGTCAAGGTGAGCGGCGGGCTGATCGAAGGCAGCAAGCTGGTCGAGTTCTTCCGCTCCCGCTTCGAGGACCACGGCATCGCGCGCCTGCCCAAGGCGTTCGGCTGCGTCGCGACCGACCTCGCGAGCGGGCGCGAGGTGTGGCTGCGCGAAGGATCGGTCGTCGACGCGGTGCGGGCCTCGATCGCGCTGCCCGGCCTGCTCACGCCGGTGCTGCGGGACGGGCGGTTGCTGGTCGACGGCGGCCTGGTCAATCCGGTACCGGTGTCCCTGTGCCGCGCGATGGGCGCCGACATCGTGGTGGCCGTGGACCTGAACTGGGACCTGATCGGCCGCCGCAAGCAGATCCCGGACGACGTGCCGACCTCCGTCAGCGGGCCGGGCGGCAGCCTGATCGACGCGATGCTCGCGCGCTTCCGCACCGTCGGCCCGCTGTCGGGGTCGAGCGGGATGCCTTCCGTGCTGGACGTGCTGACCACCAGCCTGAACATCATGCAGGTGCGAATCACCCAGAGCCGCCTGGCGGGCGAGCCCGCGGACGTGATGATCCGGCCGCGCCTGTCGGGGATCGCCGCCATGGACTACCACCGCGGGGCCGCGGCGATCGCGCAGGGCGAGCACGCCGCCGCGCAGGCGCTGCCGCTGGTCCAGGACCTGATCGCCTGAGCCGCGGCGGCGCGGCTTGCGCCGAGGTCCGGCAGCGCCGCCTACTCGTCGCCGCCGAACAGGTCGCCCAGCGTCCGGCCGCCGCCGGACGCCGCACCGGACGTCCTGGGCGTGCCCTTGGGGTATTCCTCGGCGATGCGGTCTTCCCAGTAGGTGGCCGGATTCGGTGCGCTGCACAGCCGCCGGTACACCTCCTCGGGCACGTGCTTGTAGGCGAGCACGGACTTGTTGTCCCAATGCAGGTCGAGCTGGCGGGACGCGGGGTCGTACTCCGCCTTGCGGATGCGACCGCTGGTGAACACCTTGGTGAGCATGGTCGTGGCTTTCGTGGCGGCGTCGACCGCGACAGTCTAGGGCAAGCGCGAGCGCGGCGCCCGCGCCCAGCGGGCCGTGCGCCGCCGCTGCTCAGGTCGCCAGGCTGATCGCGAACTGTAGGCGTGTGCTGGCGCGGATTGCCAGCGCCGGCCGATCCTGGCGTGCGGCCATCCGGTGCAAGCTGAAGATACAGCCGCGGATGTCGATCGCGGCATAGGAGTTGCACATGAAAGCGTTCTACCTCGTTGCCCCGCTGAGCGCGGCGCTGCTGGCAGGCTGTTCCGTCTACCCCCCGGTCGCCGTCGAGCGCGTGTACACCACGCCGGCCACGGTGGCGGTCTCGCCGACCTACGTGACGCCGCCCAACACCGTCGTGCTGGGCGCCGGACCGGCCAACCTGATCGACAGCGACGGCGACGGCCACAGCAATGCCGTGGACCGGTTCCCGTACGATTCGAGCCGCTACTGAGTCGCCTCGGCGGTGATGGCTCCGGCGGCGGCGGTTTCCGGCGGGCGGTCCGGCAAGGCACGAACTTCCTGGACCGGCCTGGCCGCATGAGCATCGGCCGGCCGGCCATGGCGTGCCGCGCGAGCGGCACGTCCCGCGGCCGGCGCGCTGGCGAGCCCGGCCCGCCCTGGGTTGCCGGCCTCGAGCTCGAAGGCACCCAGGGCATCCACGGCCACGGCCACCTGCTGCGCCAGGGAGTGGGTGGAGGCCGCGACCTGTTCGACCAGCGCGGCGTTCTGCTGCGTGATCTGGTCCATCTGTGCGATGGCCTGGTTCACCTGCTCGATGCCCTGGCTCTGCTCGCCGGACGCGGCGGCGATCTCTCCCATGATGTCCGTCACGCGCCGGACCGCGCCGACGATTTCCTCCATGGTCCGCCCGGCGTCCTCGACCAGCCCCGTGCCGTTCTCCACGGTCTTGACGGAGGCGTCGATCAGCACCTTGATTTCCCTGGCGGCCGCGGCCGACCGCTGGGCCAGGCTGCGTACCTCGGCCGCCACCACGGCGAACCCGCGGCCCTGTTCGCCCGCACGGGCAGCTTCCACCGCGGCGTTCAGTGCCAGGATGTTGGTCTGGAACGCGATTCCGTCGATGGTGCCGATGATCTCGGCCATCCGGCGCGAACCCTGGTTGATGGCCGCCATCGTCGCCACGACCTTGTCCATGGCGCCTCCGCCGCGCAAGGCCACGTCGGAGGCACCGGCGGCCAGCTGATTGGCCTGGCGCGCATTCTCGGCGTTCTGCTTCACCGTGCTGGTGAGCTGCTCCATCGACGCCGCGGTTTCCTCCAGCGATGCCGCCTGTTCCTCGGTGCGCTGCGACAGGTCCATGTTGCCGGCGGCGATCTCGCCGGCGCCGACCTGCACGCTGGCGGTGCCGGCGTGCACGTCCTTGAGCACGCCGACCAGCTTGGCGTTCATCTGATCGAGCATGCGGAACAGCCGCATGAACTCGGGATCGCCGACGGCCGGGAAGGTGCGCGTCACGTCGCCGGCAGCCACCTGGGTCGCGACCGCGAGCGCCTGGTCGAGGGGCCGGCCCAGCTGAGTGGTCGCCCAGATGCCGAACACGATGCTGGCTGCCAGCCCACCCAGGCTGAGCGCCCACAGCCACGGTGCCGCGGCCATGCCCGCCGGCAGCGTGGCGGCGACCGCGGCGACGCCCGCGAAAGCGAACGCGAAGCCGCTCGACGCGATCAGGGAGCGGGCGAAGAACGACATCGTCACCGCGCGCTCGACCAGCCCCCGCAGGCCCGTGTGCCGCAACTTGCCGCGCAGCAGCCGCACGCCCTTGGCGCGGCCCTGCCGCATGGCGCGGTACAGCGCGTCGGCTGCCTCGATCTCGGCGGCGGCCGGGCGCGTGCGCACCGACATGTAGCCGGCGATCCGGGCGCCGACCACCACCGGCGTCACGTTCGCGCGCACCCAGTAGAAGCCGCCGCTCTTGCGCCGGTTCTTGACCACCGCCGACCAGGGGCGTCCCGACTGGATCGTCTCCCAGAGGTCGGCGAAGGCCTCGGGCGGCATGTCCGGGTGCCGCACCACGTTGTGCGGCTGCCCGATCAGCTCGTCCCGGGTGAACTGGCAACTGCGGCAGAACGCGTCGTTGACATACGTGATCCGGCCCTTCAGGTCCGTGCGGGTGACGATCACCTCGCCCTCGGGCAGGACATATTCTTCGTCGAAGACCGGCTGGTTGTTGCGCATCCCTCTGTTCCTCGGTGGTGCCCGGCGGCGCGTCCGCCCGGTGGCGACCCTGCGCGCAGCAGCGGACGCCGGACGACTGTAGAGGGGAAAACCTTACGCCGAAGGTTCAATCAGACGGACGTTTCCGGCGTTGTTCCGGCAGTGGCGACCGGCACCGTGGCCGGCACCGGACCGCGGGGAGCGGTTTCGCCCGGGGCTCAGGCGGAATGCCTGAAGCCGTGCACGACATCGGCCGTGCTGCGAGCGAGGAACTTGGGAACCGCGGTGGCCGCCTGCACGGCCAGGAACACCGCGCAGACCACGGCAAACGTGAAAAGCCAAAGAAGACCCGTGCCGGAGTCGGCAAAGATCCTGTCGAGTTTCATCAATTCGCTGCTGTGCGGGTCGAATGGTCTGAGCATGTCAGTCCTCCTGCCCCTGGGTATACGCCTCTATTGACGTTCTTTCTTGACGAAACCGCAAGCCGGCGCGAAATCTCCCAGCGGCACCGTCAGGTAGCGCAGAAATTCACGCCGGGCCAACCACGGGCGGCGTCCCCGGGACCGGGAACTGCGGTCCGGATCTTGACGCAGGTCAAGATGTTTCGCGAAGCATGAACGCTACATGTGGTGGTTGCTGGCATGGTGGCACACTACATGTAGTGTTCATGAGGATGACGATGCAAGACAATCGACCGGTGGCGCGGCCGCCCGCGCATGTGGTGCGCCGCGGCGGCGAACGAGTGGTATTCGACTCGGGCAGGATCCGCTCGGCCCTGCAGCGGGCCGGCCAGGCCGCCGGGGAGTTCGGCGGCGAAGAGGCCGACCTGCTCACCGCGCAGGTCGTGAAGGTGCTGGCGCACCGCTTCCCCGCGGGCGCCCCGACCATCGAGCAGATCCAGGATGTCGTCGAACAGACGCTGATCGCCGCCAACCATCTGGCCACCGCCCGCGCGTACATCGTCTACCGGGAGCGCCATGCCACGCTGCGGGCGGACCGGCAGACGCTGGTGGACGTGGAGGCCTCGATCAACGAGTACCTGACGCGCGCCGACTGGCGAGTCAACGCCAACGCCAACCAGGGGTACTCGCTGGGCGGCCTGATCCTGAACGTGTCGGGCAAGGTGACCGCCAATTACTGGCTGTCGCATGTCTATGCCCCGGAGATCGGCGAAGCCCACCGCAGCGGCGACATCCACATCCACGACCTCGACATGCTCAGCGGCTACTGCGCCGGATGGTCGCTGCGCACGCTGCTGCACGAGGGCCTGAACGGCGTGCCGGGCAAGGTCGAAGCCGGGCCCCCGCGCCACATGTCGTCGGCCGTCGGGCAGATCGTCAACTTCCTGGGCACGCTGCAGAACGAGTGGGCCGGCGCCCAGGCGTTCTCGTCGTTCGATACCTACATGGCGGCCTTCGTGCGCAAGGACGCCATGGACTACGGCGCGGTGCGGCAATGCATCCAGGAGCTGGTCTACAACCTGAACGTGCCGTCGCGCTGGGGCACCCAGACGCCGTTCACCAATCTCACATTCGACTGGACCTGCCCGCAGGACCTGCGCGAGCAGGTGCCCGTGATCGGCGGGGTGGAGATGGCGTTCACCTATGGCGAGCTGCAGGCCGAGATGGACCTCATCAACCGCGCCTACATCGACGTGATGACCACCGGCGACGCCAAGGGGCGGGTGTTCACCTTCCCGATCCCCACCTACAACATCACCGGCGACTTTCCGTGGGAGAGCGAGAACGCGCAGCGCCTGTTCGAGATGACGGCGAAGTACGGGCTGCCGTACTTCCAGAACTTCATCAATTCGGAGCTGGAGCCGAACATGGTGCGCTCCATGTGCTGCCGGCTGCAGCTGGACCTGCGCGAGCTCCTCAAGCGCGGCAACGGCCTGTTCGGCAGCGCCGAGCAGACCGGCAGCATCGGCGTGGTCACCGTCAATTGCGCGCGGCTGGGGTACCTGCACCGGGGCGACGAGGCCGCCATGCTGGCCGCGCTCGACCGGCTGCTCGAGCTGGGCAAGCAGAGCCTGGAGGTCAAGCGCAAGGTGATCCAGGCGCTCATGGACCAGGGCCTGTTTCCCTACACCAGGCGCTACCTGGGTACCTTGCGCAACCACTTCTCCACCCTGGGCGTCAACGGCATCAACGAGATGGTGCGCAACTTCACCGGCGGCGAGCACGACATCACCAGCGAGTGGGGCCAGGCCTTCGCGGTGCGGCTGCTCGATCACATCCGCGAGCGCATCGTGCGCATCCAGGAGGAAACCGGCCACCTCTACAACCTGGAGGCGACGCCGGCGGAGGGCACGACCTACCGCTTCGCGCGCGAGGACCGCAAGCGCTGGCCGGACATCCTGCAAGCGGGCAGCACGCAGCAGCCCTACTACACCAACTCCTCGCAACTGCCGGTGGGGTTCACGGACGATCCCTTCGAGGCGCTGCAGCGGCAGGAGCCGCTGCAGGCCAGGTACACCGGCGGCACGGTGCTGCATCTGTACATGGGCGAGCGCGTCTCCAGCGGGCAGGCCTGCCGCGAACTGGTCAAGCGAGCGCTCTCGCGCTTCCGGCTGCCGTACATCACCGTGACGCCGACCTTCTCTGTGTGCCCCACCCACGGGTACCTTGCGGGGGAGCACCAGTTCTGCCCCGCCTGCGACGAGGAGCGGCTGGCCCGCAAGCGCCGCGACTTCGCCAACCGGGCCCAGGTGCCCGCGTGACCAGCCCGTCGTGAAAGGAACATTCCAATGACCAAGCCAGAACCCGCCGCCGCCGCCGATGTCACGCTCTCCGACGAGGAGCGCCAGCCCTGCGAGGTGTGGACCCGCGTGATGGGGTATCACCGTCCGGTGGCCAGTTTCAACACCGGGAAGAAGGGCGAGCACGAGGAGCGCCGCTTCTTCAGCGAAACCGCCGCCGCCGGCGCGCAGTGACGCCGCCGCTGCGCATCGGGGGCCTCACGCCGCTGACGACGATCGACTACCCCGGGGCGCTGTCGGCCGTCGTTTTCCTGCAAGGCTGCCCCTGGCGCTGCGGCTACTGCCACAACCGGCATCTGTTGCCGGCCGGCGCGGCCGGCGCCGTGACCTGGGCCAGCGTCCGCGACTTCCTGATGCGCCGCCGCGGACTGCTCGACGCCGTGGTCTTCTCCGGCGGCGAGCCCACCTTGCAGTCCGGCCTGAAGCCCGCGGCGCGTGAAGTCCGCGCCCTTGGCTTCCGGGTCGGCCTGCACAGCGCCGGCATCGCGCCGGAGCGGCTCGCGGACCTGCTCGACGCGGTCGACTGGGTCGGCCTGGACATCAAGGCGCCCGCGGCGCAATACGACTCGATCACCGGCGTGGCCCGCAGCGGCGCGAAAGCTCGCGAGGCGCTGGCGCACGTGGTGCGCAGCGGCGTCGACCATGAATGCCGCACCACCTGGCACGATGGCCTGTTTCCGCCGGAACGGCTGCTGGCGCTCGGCCACGAGTTGCTGGACGCCGGTGTCACGCACTGGTCGGTGCAAGGCTGCGACGGCCGCAGCACCGCGGCCGCCGCGCAGCTGCTCGCGCCCCTGGCGCCGCGGTTTGGCTCGCTGCTGTTTCGCTGACCGGGCAGCTTGCGGCCGGTCTTCGACCCCAGGCGGGCCAGGGAGGCACCGGCCAGGGATGCCGCCGCGACTGGGGCACGTTCAGGATCGCCGCGGGGGAGCGGCTGCCCACGTCATCCGGCCGAATCGACCGGTTGCAGGGCGGCGGCGTCCCGGCCGCCGCGCGGCGGGGCGAGTTCGCCGATCGTCCGTTCCAGCTCGTCCAGGCTCGCCGGTTTGACCAGGTGGGCGGTGAAGCCGGCCTGCCGGCCGAGTTCGCGGTCGGCCGCCGCGCCCCAGCCGGTGAGCGCGACGATGGGCGTGGCGGCGTGCGCACGCATTCCGCGCAGGCGCCGGCAGACTTCGTAGCCGTCCATCCCGGGCATTCCGATGTCCAGGAAGATGAGGTCGAACTCCTGCCCGAGCGCGAGGTCCAGCGCCTCGCTGCCGTCGTGGGCGACTTGCGCACTATGCCCCAGCGTGCACAGCAGCGTGCCGAGCGTGTCCGCGGCATCGCGGTTGTCGTCGACGACGAGCAACCGGCGCCCATGGGCCGGTGCCGCCGTGCGGGGCGCCTCGGACGCCGGGTGATCCGCTGCGCATGGAGCCCGCGGAATCCGGATCAGGAAGGTGCTGCCCTGCCCGCGCCCCTCGCTGCGGCCCTCGATCGATCCCCCGTGAAGCTGCACCAGCAGCTTGGCCAGCGACAGGCCGATGCCCAGGCCGGGCTGGCGTCCCAGCGACTCGTCGCTCACCTGGGTGAACACGTCGAAGATGTCCGTGAGCCGGTGGCTCGGGATCCCGATGCCGCTGTCCGTGATGCGCACCTCGGCGCAGTCCTGGCTCGTGGAGGCTTGCAGCCGGACGGAGCCGCCCGCGGGCGTGAACTTGGCCGCGTTGTTGAGTACATTGGCCAGCACCTGCGCCAGCCGGGTGCGATCCCCCGCCAGGCAGATCGGCTCGGCCGGGACCTCCATGGTGAACGCATGTCCCCCGCGCTGCAGCAGCGACTCCGCGATGGCGCACGCGTCGGCGATGACGTCCTGCAGGACGATGCTCTCGCGCTGCAGCACGAGCTTGCCGCGCGCGATCCGCGACACGTCCAGCAGATCCTCGATCAGGCGGACCATGTGCGACAGCTGGCGCTCCATCATCGACAGCGTCCTGGCGGCGGCCGCACCGGAAGGGTGCTTCTGCAGCACGAAGACGCCCGTGCGGATCGGCGCGAGCGGATTCCTCAGCTCGTGCGCCAGCGTGGCGATGAACTGGTCCTTCTTGGCCTGTTCGTCGCGCAGCTGCGCATGAGCCTCGCGCAGCTCCGCCAGGCTCTCCGACAGCTTGCCCTCGCGCTGGCGGATTTGAGCGGCGGCCTCGTGCATGCTTTGCGCCAGCGCGTCGAGCTGCTCGATGCCGGTTCGTTCGACGTCCGGCGACTGCCCCTCCTGCATCGCCCTGGCCGCGTTGCGCAGCGCGACGACGGGGCCGGCGATCTCGTTGGCCGAACGCCACGCCAGGACCAGCGCCACGGCCAGGACGATGGCGCCCGCGGCCGCCACGAAGGCCAGCGACTGGTACAGCTGGCCATGAATGCTGGCGGCCGGGATGGCGACGACGGTGAACCAGCCCGAGGTGCCGGAGCGGGCGAAGGCGATCAGCGCACGCTGGCCGTCGTGGATCGTGCCGCCGAAGATGCCGCTCCTGGCTTCGGCCAGCCGGATGCGCTCCCAGTTTTCGGGCAGTGCCTTCTGGCCGATGTACTCGGGTCCCGCGCTGCGGGCAATGATGGTGCCGTCCTGGTCGAGCACGACCGCTGGCCAGTCCGCGGGCAGGCCGGACTGGCGCAGCAGCGCGCTCAGCCGTTCCGACGCCAGCCCGGCGCCCAGCACGTAGCGCACCTGCCCCTGGAGGATCACCGGCACGACGATGCCCAGGACCGGTCGCTTGTTGGTCTCGGAGATGAAGAGGCGCGTCAGGTGCGGCTTGCCGGTTTCGAACGGGATCCCGACCGCGCTCATGTCCAGGCGCCGCGGCAGCGCGGTCCCGAACGGCGCCGCGGTGGAGACGAGCCGGTCGCCGCTGCGCTCGAGCAGGACGATGACGGTGTTGCCGGCGATGCCGACCGCCGCCTTCGCCTGGGCATGGAAGGCCGCGAGGTCGCCGTCGGCCAGTGCCGGCGACGCCGCCAGAACCTGCAATCCGGTGATCGCGCCCGAGAGCTCGCGGTCCACCGCTTCCATGGCGGCCACGCCCGTCCGCACCGCCTGTTGCTGCACCAGCTCCTGCTGGGTGTTGTTGTGCCAGAGGACGATCGCCAGCGCGAAGAGGATGAGCGGCGCGGCCGTCACGAGGACCAGGCCCCGCAACTGATCGCGTATCGACAGCGTCTTCGGCATCGGGCACCTCACCGCGACAACAACCGGCCAGGGACACCCGGCCCCGGCGACCGCGCAGTCCCTGCGCCCCCGGGAACGGGATGAGGAAGCCGGATGGTGGCAGCAAAGCGGACGCGCGCGGCCGCTGCGCCCCGGGCGCACTTGACACAGGTCAATTCAGGCGGCCGATCGGCCCTCAGAATGGGCTGAGGGCCCTGCTCCGCGATGCGACGCCGGGCGCTTGCTCTCGCGAAGAACGTGCAGACTCCGCCACCGACCGCCACTCATGACGAGCCGCGTGCCCCAGCCGCGAGTCCGGGCCTGCGCGGCGTCACTGCCGGGTTCGTGGCGGCCTTGCTGATCCTGGTCGCGCTGTGCGCCGACGTGCTGGTCACGACTGCGGAGATCAGCTCGCTGTCGGAAGAGCGCGTCCAGACCCGCAGATTGCTGTTGGCCGTGAACGGGCTGTACTCGGCGGTGCAGGGCGCGGAGATCGGATTGCTGTCGTACCTGCTGACGGGTGCGAGCCACCAGCTCGATGCAGTCGACCGGTCGCGCAAGGACGCCGAGGTCCAGGTCGCCGAAGTGCGCCGCCTGGGCCTGGCGCAGGGCGCGGTCCAGGCCGAACAGCAGGGTATCGAACGACTGGTGCAGATGCGGCTGGAACAGCTGGAGGAAGCGGTCTCGGTCAGCCGGCGGCTCGGCCCGCAGGCCGGCCTGGCCCTGCTGCGCGAGGGCGGCGGGCAGGCGACGCTGGCCAGCCTGCAGCAGGCGCTGGTCGGGCATGAGGCGAAGCTGACCGAGCTGCTCGAAGCCCGGACCATCAAGACGAACGCCCGCGTGGAGCGGCAACGGATCGCGCTGCCGGCGGCCGGCGCGCTGAGCGTCGGCCTGCTGCTGGTCGCTTATTGCTGGCTGCGGCGCGAGATCGGCCGGCGGCGCCTGGCCGCCGCATCCCTGCAGGAGGCCAATGCGCAACTGGCCGTCGACATCGTCGAGCGGCAGCGCAGTGCCGAGGAGCTGCGCCTGAAGAACGAGGAACTCGAACGCGCGACGGACCGGGCGCAGGCCGCCGACCGGGTGAAGTCGGCGTTCCTGGCCACCATGTCGCACGAACTGCGCACCCCGCTCAATTCGATCATCGGCTTCACCGGGCTTTTGCTGCAGGAACTGGCCGGGCCGCTGAACGCGGAGCAGCGCAAGCAGCTCGAGCTGGTGCGCGGCAGCTCCAGGCACCTGCTGGCGCTGATCAACGATGTGCTCGACATTTCCAAGATCGAGGCCGGCGAGCTGAGGTTGCGCTCGGAGCGGTTCGACCTGCGCGCCGCCGTCGAGCGCGCCGCCGCCACGGTGCGCCCCATGGCCGAGCGCAAGCAACTGGCACTGGTACTGGCGCTGCCTCCGGCCCTGGGCGAAGCGGTCGGCGATTCGCGGCGCGTCGACCAGATCCTGCTCAACCTGCTGAGCAATGCGGTGAAGTTCACCTCGCGGGGGGCTATCACCGTGACAGGACAGGTGGAAGGGGCGCGAGCCTGCGTGATGGTGGCCGACACGGGAATCGGTATTGCCGCGGACGATCTCCAGACCCTGTTCACGCCGTTTCGCCAGCTCGACACCGGACTGGCACGCAACCAGGAAGGTACTGGCCTGGGGCTGGTGATCTGTCGCCGCCTGGCCGAGCTCATGAACGGTGGCATCTCGGTGAGCTCCGAGCCCGGAAGGGGCAGCGTTTTCACCCTCACATTGCCCGTGCCCGAGGGTGTGCAGCCATGACGATGCGGGTCCTGCTGATCGAGGACAACGAACAGAACCGCTACCTGGTCACGTTCCTGATGGAGCGCGACGGGTGCACCGTGACCCATGCCGCCGACGGTCCGGCGGCGCTCGCGTGCGCCCGGGCGGCCCGCTTCGACCTCATCCTGCTGGACGTCCAGCTGCCCGGAATGGACGGATACGCCGTGGCACGGGCCTTGCGCGCCGAAGGCCGGCAACCGGGCGTGCCGATCGTGGCGGTGACGTCCTACGCCATGAGCGGCGACAGGGAGAAGGCGCTGGCGTCCGGCTGCGACGGCTACCTCGAAAAGCCGATCGACATCGACACGTTCATGGCCGAAATCAGGCGCCATGCGCGCGTCGAGCCCGGAGGCGGCGAACCATGACGCGGGCGCTCATCGTCGACGATCGGCAAGACAACATCTACCTGTTGCGCACGCTCCTGCAGGCGCGCGGGTGGGTGGTCGAGGACGCGGCAGACGGCGCGGACGCCCTGGCGAAGGCCCGCCGCGCCCGGCCCGACATCGTCGTGGCCGACCTGCTGATGCCGGTGATGGACGGCTACACGCTGCTGCGGCACTGGCAGGCGGACGAGGCGTTGCGCGGGGTGCCGGTCGTGGTCTACACGGCGACCTATACCGCGCCCGAGGACGAGCAACTGGCGCTGGACCTGGGCGCCGCAGCGTTCGTGGTCAAGCCGCAGGAGCCGGATCGGCTGCTCGCGCTGCTGGACGGCGTGCTGGCGAACCGGCCTGCGATGCCGGCACCGGCGCCGGCGCCGGCGAACTTCTCCGACGACGGCCGGATGCGCCAGTACAGCGAGGTGCTGGTGCGCAAGCTGGAGCAGAAGATGGCCCAGCTGGAGGATGCGAACCGGCGGCTGGAGTCCGACCTGGCGGCCAGGCGGCGTGCCGAGGCCATGGCGGAAGCGGCGCGCGCCGACCTGAGCCATGCGTTCGAGCGCGTGACCGATGCCTTCGTCGCGCTCGACCGGAACTGGTGCTACACGTACGTGAATGCCAAGGCCGGCGAGCTGCTCGGGCGGGCACCGGACAGTTTGCTGGGCAAGCACATCTGGACCGAGTTCCCCGAAGGCGTGGGACAGCCGTTCCACAGCGCCTACGAGCGCGCGATGGCCGAGCAGGTGCCGCTGCATTTCGAGAGCTATTACGCGCCGTACGGCCGCTGGTTCGAGAACATCATCTATCCGTCGCCCAACGGCCTGTCGATCTACTTCCATGACACCACCGCGCGCCGCGAGGCCGAACAGGCATTGCGCGCGAGCGAGGAGCGGCTGCGGCTGGCGCTCGATGCCGCGCACATGGGAACCTTCGACTGGGACATGCCGGCCAACCGGATCGTGTGGTCGCCGGGCCACGAGCAGCTCTGGGGCTTCCTGCCCGGCGAGTTCGGCGGCACCTACGAATCGTTCTCCGGGCGCGTGCACCCGCAGGACCTGGCGGCCACCAACGCGGAAGTCGGCCGCTGCATCGCCGCGCGCGAGCCGTTCGCGCGCGAGTTCCGGGTGGTGTGGCCCGACGGCAGCGTGCACTGGATCCAGGCCAGCGGCGAGTTCGAGTTCGCCACCGACGGCGCGCCGCTGCGCATGCGCGGCGTGGTCATGGAGATCACGGCGCGCAAGCAGGCCGAGGAGCGATTGAGCAAGAGCGAGACCGACCTGCGCCTGGCCCAGGCACGCGCCAACATCGGCAGCTGGGAGCTGGACCTGGCGGACGGCACCATCACCTGCTCCGACGAGATGCGACGGCTCATCGGTCGCGGCGACACGGCGGGCCCGCTGCCCCTGGCTGACCTCGCGGCGGTCCTCCATCCCGCGGACCGTTGGGCGGTCGAGCCGGGCGGCGTCTGGTCGCTGCAGGAGCCACGGGCCGGCCGCCAGCAGGTCAGGGTGCGTCATGAGGATGGCGCCGTCACCTGGATCGAATGCAGGGCGGAGACCGAGTTCGACGAAGCAGGCGAACCCGTGCGGGTGAGCGGCACGGCGCAGGACGTGACCGAGCGCCAGTTCCTGATGGAGCAGCTGGCCGATTCCAACGACCAGCTGCGCGCGCTCGCGGTCCGGATGGACCGGTTGCGCGAAGAGGAATCCAGCCGGCTTTCGCGCGAACTGCACGACGAGCTGGGCCAGGCGCTGGCCGGCCTGAAGCTGGACCTGGCGACCTTGCATACCCGGCTGCCCGCCGCCGAGCCGGGGCTGGCCGAGCGCGTGCGCTCGATGCAGCTGCAGATCGACGAGATGGTGCGGACCACGCGCGACATTGCCCGCCGGCTGCGCCCGCGCGTGCTGGACGATCTCGGCGTGCTGCCGGCGATCGATGCACTGGCCGCCGAGATCTGTCGCCGCATGGGTGCCCGCTACGAGATCGTCAGCGATGTCGACAACGAGGCGCTGGTCGACCCGGCGCTGGCCACGACTGTGTTCAGGGTGGTGCAGGAGGCGCTCACCAACATCGCGCGCCATGCCGCCGCGACGCGGGTCGACATCGCCGTGCAGCGCCAGTCGGACTGGTTGACCGTCGAGGTCCGGGACAACGGGAAGGGAATGGCCGATCCGCCGCCCGGGCGCGCGACCCTTGGCCTGCTGGGGATGCAGGAGCGGGCCGCGGCGATCGGCGGGCAGGTGACCGTCGAGGGGTTTCCCGGCAAGGGCACCGTGGTTACGCTGCGAGTGCCATTGCCAAGACAAGTGGAGGCTGTGTGATCCGCATCATCGTCTGCGACGACCACGCGATCGTTCGCCGGGGCCTGAAGGAGCTGTTCGAGGCCGAACCGGACATGCAGGTAGTGGCCGAGGCCGGCGACACCCGCGACCTGATCGACCAACTGGGCCGCCATGCCAGCGACGTGCTGGTGCTGGACATCACGATGCCGGGCCGCGGCGGCCTCGACATCCTGCCGCAGATCCGCGCGCGCGAGCAGCCGCCGGCGGTCCTGATGCTGACCATGCATCCAGAAGACCAGTTCGCCCTGCGCGCCCTGCGTTCGGGTGCGGCCGGCTACCTGACCAAGGATTGCGCGCCGCAGGAGTTGCTCAAGGCCGTGCGCCGCATCGCCCAGGGCGGGCGCTACGTCACGGCGACGCTGGCCGAACGCCTGGCCGCCGACGTGCAGGCCGGCGGCGCCGCGCAGGCGCCGCATGAACGCCTTTCGGAGCGCGAGTTCGAGGTGCTGCGCGGCATCGCGGCGGGGCGCACCGTCGGCGAGATCGCCGCCGCCCTGTTCCTCAGCTCCAACACGGTCAGCTCCTACCGTGCCCGGTTGCTGCAGAAGCTCGGATTGCACAACAACGCCGAGCTGATGCACTACGCCATCACCAATCGCCTGATGGATTGAGGTGGTGCGCGGCCCCGCCCGCGCACCCCGGCTTGTAGGGCGGACAGCGGCAGCACGTCCACTGCCGCCACTACACGGCAAACACGTCCCCCACGGCATCCTTCGCGCCCGCGGCGCGGGAACATATGCGTCCGCGTTGCCACCTGGCGCGCCGCCGGAAGGACGAAATGAAGGTGTTGCTGATTGCTGCGGACGCGACGATGCGCAAGAACCTGCCGCTTGTGCTGCAGGAGACCGGCCCGTTCGAGGTGCTGCTTGCCCGCGACAGCCAGGAGGCGGCGCGGCTGGCATTGCAGCAGCGCGTCGACGTGGCGATCGTGGACCTGTATGCCCCGGGGCGCGCCGGCCTGGGCGTGCTGCGCGAGGCACGGGCGGCATTGCCCGCCATTCCGCTGGCGGTTGTCGCCATGCGCATCTACGCCGAGTACCGCATGGCCTGCCTGGCGTCGGGCGCGGACTATTTCATGGACAAGTCGGGCGAGGTCCAGGACCTGGTGGATGCCGTCAGGTTGCTGGGACTCGAAGGCAGCGGCGTGCGAAGCCGGTGAGAGGCGAGGAATGAACTACGACGTCAACGCTCCGCGGCCGCGTGCGGTCGTGCTGGTGGTGGACCGGTCGGTGGAAGACCTCGAGGCGGCGCGCGAGCACCTCGGCTCCGCCTGCATCGTCCTGACCGCCACCTCGGGCCGCCGCGCCCTCGACATCGCGGCGCAGGAACCACGTCCCGACCTGGTGCTGCTCGGTTGCCTGGCGCAGGACCAGGACGGCCCCGCCGTCCTGGCCGGACTGCGGCGTGACACGCGCACTGCCGGCGTCCCGGTGATCGTCAGCGGACCGCAGGCAGAGTGCGACGGACTGGCCTGCCTCGTCGAAGGTGCCGCCGATTTCATCCCGAAACCATGGACTGCCCAGGTCCTGAGGGCAAGGTTGCGCAACCATATCGAGCTCAGGCGCATGCGCGAGGAGCTGAACCACCGCAACTGCGCCCTGCACCAGGAATTCGAGCGGCGGCTGCAGATGGAGAGCACGCTCCATACGAGCACGGCCGACCTCGACACCTTCGGCGTCAGGCTTTCGCGCGAGCTGATCACCCCCGTGAGCGCGGTATCGGCGTTCGCCGGTTCGCTGCTTGCCGAGCAGGCCGCGCTGTCCGTGAAGGGCCGCCACCGGCTCGAACGCATCGTGGCCGCATCGCGCCGCCTGAGCCGCACGATGGACGACGCGCTGCGCTATTCGCTGGCCGGCCAATCGGAAATGCGGATCCGGCGCGTCGAACTGTCCGCCGTCGTCGCGGACGTCCTGGCCGAAATCGGGCCCGAAAGTTCGGCGCGGATCGCGATCGACCCGCTGCCGCCCGTGCGCGCCGATTCGACCATGTTGCGGGAGGTCCTGGCGAGCCTCGTCGGCAATGCGGTCAAGTTCTCCGGCGGCAGAGCCGACGCACAGGTACAGATCCGCTCGCGCACGGCCGCCGGGCTGGTCGAGGTATCGGTCCGCGACAACGGAGTCGGCTTCGACATGGCGTACCGCGACAAGCTGTTCGGGCTGTTTCAGCGCCTTCATGCGGAGTCCGAGTTTCCGGGCACCGGCGCCGGGCTGGCCATCGTCAAGCGCCTGGTCCTGCGCCAGGGCGGTACGGTGTCCGCGGATTCCGTTCCCGGCGGCTGGACGACCTTTCGCTTCACGATTCCGGCGGCTCACCCGGACCAGCGATCGGCAGGCGCGGACGGTGCGGCCGTGCATCGCGCCGCGACCGGGTGGGCGGCGCGTGCCGATCGGCGCCCGCCCGACGACGCAACGGCGCCGCCGCGGACGGCAAGCGAGATCCTCGCGCACCGCAGCGGTGCGGCCGGACTCCACGCAATACAAACAACCATGGCGGCACGCAGACAATGAAGAGAGATTTGCTCGGGCGGACCGTGCGCATCGTGCTCGCGGATGATCACCAGCTCGTGCGCACCGGCGTGAAGGCCCTGCTCGGGCTGATCGAAGGCGTGGACGTGATCGCCGAGGCCAAGGACGGCGCCGAGCTGCTGGCGCTGGTCGACGGTTTGCATCCCGACCTCGTCATCACCGACCTGTCGATGCCGGGGCTCGATGGGGCGGATGCCATCGCCGCGATCCACGGGCAGCACCCGGCCATCCCCATCCTGGTGCTCTCGATGCACGACGATCCCGAAATTGTCAAACGCGCGGCGGCCAGCGGCGCGTCCGGCTACATCATGAAGGGGGCTCCCTCGTTCGAGCTCGAGCAGGCGGTGCGAAGCGTCATGAGCAACGGGACGTATTACAGTCCCGCGGTGACGCAGCGGATGCTGCAATCGGCGCCACCAACGGCAGCCGAGGAACTGACGCGGCGCCAGCTGGAGATCCTCAAGCTCATCGCGCAAGGCCGTGCCGCCAAGGAAATCGCCTACGAGCTTGGCCTGAGTTCCAAGACCGTGGACGTGCACCGGGCACGGATCATGGAGCGGCTGAACCTCAAGGATGTCGCGAGCCTGACGCTGTACGCGGTGCGCAAGGGGCTCGTCAAGCCCTGATCCGGGGGCCTGGAGCACGACCCGCGGGACGAGCCCGGTCGCGCGGGTCAGAGCGGCGGCATCAACCCATCCCGGCTACGCGTTCGACGAGCAACTTGGGGTGGACAACCTGTTGAAGCATCACAGCTAGGCCGTTTCCGCCGAAGGAAGTCTGTTCGCTGCAATCCCCGCCGAGGCCGGCACCGAGCGCGGCGGCGCCGCTTCGCGGGCCGGGATCGGGCAGTCTACGATGCGGGCCCACGAGTCGCGGTCGCCGCCCTTGCGGCATGGGGCGGCGCTCGCGGCCGGAGAAGGCCGGCGCGCGTGAGGCCCGGCGCGGCACCATCCGTGCACGGGGCCGGCACAGCACGACAGCACGGGCAGCCAGGCGAGGACCGAGAGCAGCACGCCGAGCACGGCGTCGCCGGTCAGCATGAACCCCACGGCGACGGGCAACACGAGCAGCACCGCCGCGAGCTCGGTGTCGGCGGTCTCGAGCGCCCCATCCAGCGCTGGCGGCGACCGGTCCGGCGCCGCGCAAGAGGCGCGCATGAGGGGCGCTGGCGCCCAGCCGGCCCGTGCCGGCGCCGCGGGGATCGGCGCGGCCCTCTGGCTGCGGCCGCGCAGGGTGTTGCGGATGCGGACCCACATCTGTCGATGCGACATGCTGCGCTCCCTTCTTCTTGCTCCCTGGCCGCTCGCGAGCGGCCCGAGGCTTCCTTGTACAGGGATCAACCGCGGGAATCATGGGAGCTTTGTCCCCGAGGCGTAGGCAATTGCTCACGCGCTTGAGCACCAGGGGGCCCTGTTGCAGGCCGGAGCACCGTCCGGGACGTTTCTCCATGCCCGGCAGGGCGAAAAGCCTATTGTGCGGCCCGCCCGCGCTGCACAAGATCGCGTCATATCCCCTCCGCAAAAGGCCAGCGATCATGCAGGCGTTCTTCCGGATCTTTCCGGCCAGGGCCAGGCCAGGTGCCGCACACCGACGCATGACGCGCGGCGAGCAGTGCTGCGGCGTCGCGTCCCGGTGCGATCCGGACCGCGAAGCGGGCAAGGAGGCTGCCGATGAAACAGACCGCGGCGCATGCCAAGCCGGTTCGTGCGAGGTCGCGTGGACCATCGAGGCGGAGCGCCGCGGGCCGGCCGCCGACGGACCTGGCGGATGCGGCGGCCGCGCGTCGGGAAGCGTCGCGCTCGATGGCGTCCCTTGAGTCGCTCTGCGACCGGCGCGACGCCGCGCAGGCGCAGCCCTTCGCGCAAGAGGAGGAGGGCGGCCGAAGGAAGGGGCGGCGCGGCGGATAGCACGCGCCCGCGGGCCGCGGCGTTGGCGGGTGGTCCTGGCCCGCCCTCAGGGCTTGGTGACGGTGACGGTCGTGGCGTCGTTGCTGCCGGCGTCGTACGTCAGGCTGCCGCTGACGCCGGTCACCGTGAACGTGGCGGATGTCTTGCGCTTGGGGATGGTGCCACTGGTGAGCGTGCACTGGCCGTCGGCGGTGACGCATGAGGCGTTGCCGCTGTAGCCGCCGCTCCAGACGCCGCTGACGGTGGCCGCCGGCGTGAACAGCGCATGGTTGGGGTTGGCGCCATGCAAGGTGACCGTCACCATGGCCTTCCACCCGGTCTTGTTGCCCGTGCTGCTGGGAGCGAGGCCGCCGACATGCACCAGCGGACTGGAGCTGCCGGCCGTGCTGGCGACCGGCCCGGTCGACAGCTCCAATGAGAAGCTGCCGCCCTTGCCCTGGTTGCCGCTGTCGCTGGCAGGAAACACCTGGACCGTGTAGCTGCCGGCCACGGTCGGCATGGCGTGCAGCGTTTCCTGCCGCCCGATGGTGCCGCATTCGTCGTCCGCCAGGCAATTGCTGTCGGCCAGCAGCACGCCGTTGGGGTCGATCAGCTTCGCGTCCAGGTCCGGATCCCACTGGGCCGAGAAGCAGATGCCCAGCAGCGACAGCGAGCACTTGGCCTCGCCGTCGATCATGATCGACGCGGCGATCGGCACCCCGAGATCGGCGGCGGAAATGTTGAAGGAATGGGTCCACAGGCCATAGTTGCCGACACTGGCGGGGATGCGGCGATAGGTGGGAAACGCGGTCGGCGCGTAGTCGGCCACGCCGGACGCGCGCGCGACGAACGCGTACGCGTCCAGCAGTCCGGCGCCCCAGTCGTTGTCCTTGCCGGCCGGGCCGCGGTCCTGCGCCGTCGCTTCCAGCAGTTGCCGCACTTCGGCCGGCGTCATGGCGCGCGCCTGCAGCCCCAGCGCCACCGTGCCGGCGACGAAGGGAGTGGCCATCGAGGTGCCGCTGTAGGTGACATAGTTGCTGACGGTGCCGGCCTTGGCGGCCGTGATGCTGTCGCCGGGCGCGCAGATGTCGGGCTTCACCCGGCCGTCGAGCGTCGGCCCGCGGCTGGAAAAGTAGGTCAGATAGACCCCGTCGGAATGGTTGGGCGCGCCCGCCGGCGCCGACCGTTCGGCGCAGGCGCCCACGGTGATGGCCTGCGCGGCCGCGCCCGGCGCTCCGACGCTGCCGGGCTGGTCGCCCGAATTGCCCGCGGCCACGACCACCACGACGCCGGCGGCCGCGGCGGCGTCCGCCGCCTGGCTCAGCGCGTCCAGGCCGTCCGACGGTGCCGCCGAGCCCAGGCTCATCGAAATGATGTGCACTCGCTGCGCCGCGCACCACTCGATGCCGGCGATCACCTGGCTTTCGCTGCCCGAGCCCGAGGCGTCGAGCACCTTGGCCGCGTACAGCAAGACGTCCGGCGCCACGCCGCGGTAGCGGGGCGCGCTGGTGCCGCCGCTGCCGTCGCCAAAGGCGGTCGAGGCCACATGCGTGCCGTGCCCCTGGTCGTCGTAGGCATCGGTCGCGCCGTTCACGGCATCGAAGAAGGGGATCGTCTGGCGGTTCAACTGCTCGTGGTTGCGGTCGACGCCGGTGTCGACGATGCAGCCCTTGATGCCGGCGCCGGTCTTGCCGAACGTCACCCGGGCCGCATCGACGCCGAAGTCGGCGCGCGCGGCGTCGAGCTGGGTCCTGACGGTGAAGTCCTCCTCGATCCGGAACACGCCGGCCTGCCGCGCCAGGGCGCGGATCTGCGCCGCCGTCATCGTGGCCGCGAACCCATGGATGATCTTGAACTCGCGATGCAGCGGGAACGGGCCGACGGCCTGCCGCGCGGCCGCGGCGCTGCCGGCGATCCGGGCGCTGACGACGACGCGGAAGAGGTCGCCCGGCCTGGCGGCCGCCAGCGTCTCCTGCAGGCCGTCCGACAGGCCGTTGCCGTCGCGATCGGCCAGGCGGGCAGAAGCCGGGGCCGCGACCCCGGCGGCCGGCACCGATGCGGCCGATGCCACGCCGGCCGCGACGGCGGCCAGCCAGATGAGCAGTGCGAGCCGGCGCATGGGCGGACCTCCTGCGGGCGCAAAGAGCGCACCATAGCCTGCCCGCGGCGGTCGGCTCAATACGCCGGACGGTGTACGCGCGGGCGTCGCGTCACGGCAGCTTGGCCAGGACGCCGTTCATTTCGTCGCGCGTGAAGGCGCGCAGGGTCTCGAACCGGACGTTGCCCGCCGACGAGAGCGCGAGCCCGAATGCCGTGATCGAGGCTTCGTCGTTGCCGTCGCACAGGGTCACGAGGTCGTACTGGCCCTGTGTCCAGTAGATCTCGCGCATCTTCACGCCGAAGCGGCCGGCCATCTCCTTCGCCGCGTCGGCGCGCTTGGTCGTCTCCTTGACGCTGCGGATCCCTTGGTCCGTGAATTTCGCCAGTACGACATACGTGGTCATGGTCTTCTCCTTTGGAAGTGCTTTGGATGAGCGCCGTGCCGCCTCCCGCGGTGCGAAGACGCAGCGGCGCGGCGGCGAAGCGTAGGCGTTGCGCACGGGCCTTTCAATCGATCCGCTGCGCCGCGCTGTCCCGCAAACGCGGGATGGCGCGCGCGAGCCGGCTGCGGTACCTACCGGGCCCGCCCGGCCCCGCGGTCAGATCACCAGGAAGTCCGACGCGGAGATCGCGGGATGGACCGCGGTTCCGAGGATGGCGAACACCACGGCGGCGCCGGCGCCCGTGCCGTCGGCGTCATAGGACAGTGCGCCGGTCGCGGGGTCGTAGATGATCCGGGTGGCGGCGGTCGCCGCCGGGGTGGCCCCGACGATGTCGAATGCCGCCGCGCTCAGCGCTCCGGCGGCGAGCGCGGCGAACGGGCCGCCATTTTCCAAGTGGATCTGGTCGACGCCGGACACGAAGTCGACGATCGTGTCCACGTTGGAGTTGCCCTTGGTCGACAGGCTCGCGCTGAACACGAAGGTGTCGGCGTCCGCGCCGCCGGAGAGCGTGTCGTCACCGCCTTGTCCGAACAGCGTGTCGTTGCCGGCGCCGCCGAAGATGATGTCCGAGCCGTTGAGGCCGTACAGCGCGTCGTCCAGCGGCAGGCCCGTGCTCCCTGCCGGCAGGGAGTTGGGCGCCCCGTTGCCCGTGATGAAGGTGAAGACCTCCTGGATCGACGCGCCGACCTTGTCTGCCGACTGGATCGTGACCTGGGTCGTTGTGTTGTTGCCAAGCGGCGCGCTGATGCTCAGGCTGGCACCGTCGACTGTGAAGATGCCAGCGATCGGCGCCACCACCGAATAGGTATGCGTGTCGCCGGCGTCGGGATCGGCGGTCGAGAGCGTTGCGATGACGCCGGTGAAGTTCTGGGCGTCGGCGATCGCGACGGCCCGCATGCGGATGTCGTTCGGTGCGCTGTTCGTGATGTCGGTCGCACCCTGGATCGTGATGCTCACCACCTGCGTCGTTCCGTCCATCGTGGCGACGGTGAACGAGTCGCTCAGGCTGGACCCCGTGTTCAGCGCCTCGACCGTCGCGTGGCCGTTGTCCAGCGTGTAGCTCCACAGCCCGGCGCTGGTGATGGTGTAACTGCCGTAGCCGCCGGTGCTCGCGGTCGCGCTGGCCACCACGGTGAAGGTGTTCGCGCTGTCCACGTCGCTGGCGGCCAGCGTGCCGCCGGCAGTGGCCGTGCCCTTGGTGCCGTTGCCGATGCCGCCGTCCTCGCTGACGATGCCGCTTGCCGTGCCGGTGATCACGGCCGCGTCGTTGGCGCCGGCGATCGAGATCGTGACGAGCTGCTCGGTGCCGTCCTGGCTCTTGACCTTGAAGCTGTCGGCCAGCGGGGTGCTGCCCACGTTCAGCGCCTGCACGGTGGCGTTGGCGTTGTCCAGCGTGTAGCTCCAGACGCCCTTGTCGGTGACGGTGTAGGTGCCGTAGCCGCCGATGCTGGCGGTGGCCGTCGCCACGGCCTGGAAGGCGTCAAGGGTGTTGTCCACGTCGGTGGCGAGCAGGTCGTCGCCGGCGCTGGCGACGCCGGCGGTGCCGTTGGCCACGCCGCCCGCTTCGGTGACGGCGCCGCTGGTCATGCCGGTGATCACGGCCGCGTCGTTGGCGCCATGGATCGTCACGGTGACCACCTGCGTTGCCCCGTCGGCCGCCTTGACCGTGAACGAGTCGGCCAGCGTATCCCCGACGTTCAATACCTGGACTGCGCTGTCGGCGTCGTTCAGCGAGTAAGCCCACACGCCGGCGGCCGTGACTGTGTAACTGCCGTGACTCGTCGCCCCCGTGGCCGCCTGGAACAGGTCGTCCGGCCCGTCCAGGTCGTCCGCGTACAGGTCGCCACCGGCGCCGGCGACGCCCGCCGTCGCGTTGACCACGCCGCCAGCCTCGGTCACGCTGCCCGCGGCCGTGCCCATGATCAGCGCCGTCAGGTGCGCCACGGCGCCGTACCCGCCGGACGAGTCTTGCACCTGCACCACCAGTGTCTCCATCATCTGGACCGTCAGCGTCGCGCCGTTCGGGAAGTGGAAGACGAAGTCGCTTTCCAGGCCGTTGGAGACTTCGCCTTGCGTGCTGCGCTTCACGGCGGCCAGGAAGCCGACATAGCGCTCCAGTTCCGCCCGGACCGCCGGGCTGGTCCATTCCGCCTGGCTCAACTGCAGCACGATCCTGTCGATGCCCGAGCCGCCGGTGTAGACGTCCGTGGCCGCGCCGTTGGCGGCCAGGTTGTAGATCAGGATGTCGTCGCCGGAGCCGCCCTTGAGGTCGTCGCTGCCGTCGCCGCCGTCGAGAACATCGCTGCCGGCCCCGCCGAACAGGCGGTCATTGCCCGAGCCCCCGGTCATGGTGTCGGCCCCCGTGCTTCCGTACAGGTCGTAGTCCCATTGGGTCGTGGTGGTGGTCGTGGCCATGTGTGCCTCTTTTCGAGCGCCCTTCGGCGCATTGATCCAGTGCAATTTGACGGCGACCGCGCGCATCCGGCATCGCCGGAACCTCCTCGTCTGGGTAGGAGCGGGCTCGCGAAATTTCGCCGACGGCGCGTGAGGTTTGCCCCGGGAGCCGGGCTCCGGACGGCTGCCGCGGCGGCCGTCACCTCGCGCAGGGATATCGGGCGCGCCAGACAACCATCGCGCCGGCAGGGTTGATCGCTCGCCCGGCGGCGGGGATCAATTTGCTCCGTTGACCTAGGTCAACGGACCGGTTGTTGCACCGATGGCAAGCCGCGCCCGACCCGGAAAATCCGGCCGATGCACAGTGCCACCGTTGTCGTCCGCATCCGGCTCGCCTCGACCGGTCGCTCGCGCCCGTCCTGAGAGCCGGCTGTTCCAGACAGATGCGGCGCTACCTTCCCTCCACCATGACGCTGCAGGCCTTCGAGGCCTCGGCCAAGCGCCTGAGCTTCACGCTGGCCGCGCAGGACCTGTGCCTCACCCAGAGCGCCGTCAGCAAGCAGGTCATCGCCCTCGAGCAAATGCTGCGCACCGAGCTGTTCAAGCGGCACAAGAAGCGGCTGGAGCTGACGGCCGCGGGCCGCAGCTTCCAGAGCCGGATCTCGCCCGCCCTGGACGGCATCGAGGCGGCGGTGGTCGAGCTGATCTCCTCGCAGAGCGACCGCAACACGCTGGACCTGGGCGTCGTGCCGTCCTTCGCCACCAAGTGGCTGATCCCGCGGTTGTCCGGTTTCGCCAAGTCGCACCCCGGCATCACCGTCAATCTTTCCACCCGGCTGGTCCCGTTCGACTTTGGCGAGACGATGCTGGACGCCGCCATTCACTTCGGCGAAGCCGACTGGCCGGGCGCCGTCTGCGACTGGCTCATGAGCGAGGAGACGGTGGTCGTGTGCAACGAGGAACTGGCCGCCAGTACGCTCCAGGCGCCGTCCGACCTCTCGAAGGTGTCGCTGCTGCATCTGAGCACCCGGCCGAACGCGTGGCGCGACTGGGCCGAGGCCGCGGCCCTCGACGGCCTGGACGGGGTGCGCGGGCCGCACTTCGATCACTTCTCGATGGTCACGCAGGCGGCGGTGGCCGGCCTGGGGGCCGCGGTCCTGCCACGCTTCCTGATCCTGGACGAACTGGCCTCGGGCCGCCTCGTCATTCCGTTCGGACCGGTGTCGACCAGCGACAAGGGCTATTACCTGGTCTATCCCGAGCGCAAGACCGGCCTGTCTTCGCTGCAGAAGTTCCGCGGCTGGCTGCTCGAGTCGGTCGGCGACGGCCAGCGCCACGCGCGCTGACCAGCTCGGATGGCGCACGCAGCGAACGGCCATGCGGGAGGCGCATGCATGAGCAATGCTCCTGACATCAGGAATATCAGTCGTTTGTGCGGGTGTGACGGCGACCCTAGGATGGCGAACTTATGGGCGCATGGGGCGGCTTCCCGTCGAAACCGCGGACCGTCCGAGTTTTCCTATCCGACGCCAAGAATCGGTCACAGGGCAGGTCAGAAGAGCAGCGGGACAGCTGCCACAGCGCGGCATCGCTTCGAACGAGCGGCGCCGACCCCCCGTTTGCCGAGAGGCAGAGGAGACTTTGATGGAAACGACCACCGGGCTGAGCCCGGCCCACTGGATGTATCTCGCCGGCGTGGCGGTCATCGTGCTCACGATGATCTTCCGGGCCAACGTCGTTGTCCCTTCGATCGCGGGGACATTCCTGGTGATCCTCGCCTGGACCGGCAGCCCGGTCGCCGCCCTGGGAGGAATCTTCAACGCGAGCTTCGTCGCCGCCAAGGAGCTTTTCAGCATCTTCCTGGTGATCGCGCTGATGACGGCGCTTCTCAACTCGCTCAAGGAACTCAAATCCGACGTCCGGATGGTGCAGCCTTTCCGCGGCGTCATGAAGAACGGCCATATCTCGTACTTCGTGGTCGCCCTGATCACGTACGCGGTGTCGCTGTTCTTCTGGCCGACGCCGGCGGTGCCGCTGGTCTCGGCGGTGCTGCTGCCGGCGGCGATCGCCTCGGGGCTGCCGCCGCTGGCCGGCGCGGTCGTGATCGCGCTGGCGGGGCAGGGCATGGCGCTGTCTTCCGACTACGTGATCGGTGTCGCCCCCGGCATCAGCGCGAAGGCCGCCGGTGCGGTGGCTTCGGTGGTGGCCGACCGGGCGATGGTGCTCTCGCTGATCACCGGCGGGGTCGCGCTGCTGTGGGCCTATGCGTCCCTGCGCGGCCGCTTCCTGCCGGCCAGTCCGTCCCTGCTCGATCAATGGCACGCGCAGGCCGCGAGCCAGCCGTCGGACGGCTTGTCGCTGGGCGGCACGGCCCACAAGGAGGAAATCGCGCGCGGCACCAGCCGCGACGAGCCGCTGTTCACGAACGGCGACGTTCGCCGCGAACTCGAGACCATCGATCCGGGCATGGCCCGCTGGTCGAAGCTGTTCGCCGTGCTGACGCCGATCGCCTTCATCGGCGTCGTGCTCCTGATGGTGCTGCCGAAGTTCGTGAACGGCCTGCCGACCATCAAGGGCGGGGACGCCGCCTCGCTGATCGGCGGCATGGCGGCGGTGCTCATGATCGGCGCGACGCTCGCGATGCATGGCGCGCGCAAGATGCTCGAAGCCAGTGCGGACCATGTCACGGAGGGTTTCGTGTTCGCCTTCCGCGCGATGGGGTCCGTGCTGCCGATCGCCGGCTTCTTCTTCCTGGGCGCGAGCGAGACGGCGGCGGCCATCCTGGGCCTGCCGGCCGACAAGGCGCCGTCGCTGCTGTTCGAACTGGTCAAGAATGCGCAGGACTGGATTCCCGCGAGCAAGTACTTCGTCGCCTACGGCATCCTGATCGTCGGCATGATCACCGGCATCGACGGTTCAGGCTTCTCGGGGCTGCCGCTCACCGGCGCCCTGTCCGGTGCACTCGCGTCGACCTCCGGCGTCAGCGCGGCGACCCTCGCCGCCATCGGCCAGATGGGCGCGGTGTGGACCGGCGGCGGGACGCTGATCGCCTGGTCGTCGTTGATCGCGGTCGCGGGCTTTGCCCGGGTCCCGGTGCAGGACACGGTGCGGGCGCTGGCGGTGCCGGTGCTGGCCGGTCTGGCGATCTCGACCTTCTTCGCCGTTGTGCTGTTCTGACGTTCCCGGCAGGGCGCCTGGCATCCGGCGCCCTGTTCGTCGAGCATCGCGGCCCAGGCCTGGCACAGCGTGCGGCCGGATCTGGCCTCGACGGTCAAGATGATCGGCGGCGGCTTTCCGCCGGGGCACTGGCCGGCCGCGCCGAGGTCATGGACGTGATGGACCCGCTGCGCGACAAGCTGCTGCTGGACGGACTGCGCGCCCTGAAGGCCCGACGGCCCGCACCTTCCCTGGGAGACAAGCAATGAGCTACGCATCACAGATTACCGGCATCTTCGGCAAGCTCGACATCGAGCTGCCGCCGGCCGCGCGCGGCCTCGAAGTCCGCTCGCCGATCGACGGCAACGTGGTCGCGGTCGTGGCGCCCACCACGCCGGCCGCCTTCCTGGCCTGCGTCGAGCGTGCGCAGGCGCGGTCGATCGACTGGCGCGACGTGCCGGCGCCGCAGCGCGGCGCGCTGGTCCGGGCGCTGGGCGAGAAGGCCAGGCAGCACAAGGAGACGCTGGCGCGGCTGGTCACCATCGAGACCGGCAAGATCCTGCAGGAGGGCCTGGGCGAGGTCCAGGAAGTGGTCGACATCTGCGAGTTCGCGCTCGGCCTGTCGCGCCAGCTCTACGGGCTCACGATCGCCAGCGAACGGGCCGACCACAAGCTGCTCGAGACCTGGCATCCGCTGGGCGTCGTCGGCGTCATCAGTGCCTTCAATTTCCCCATGGCGGTGTGGGCCTGGAACGCCGCCCTGGCGCTGGTGTGCGGCAACACCCTGGTGTGGAAGCCGTCCGAGAAGACCCCGCTGTCGGCGCTGGCGATCAATGGACTGCTGCACGCGGCGGCGCGCGAAGTCGGAATCGATCCCGAGGGGCTGAGCGAGGTCGCCATCGGCGAGCGCGACCTGGGCGAGGCGCTGGTCGCCCATCCCGCCGTGCGGCTGGTCAGCGCCACCGGCTCCACGGCGATGGGGCGCGCCGTCGGCCAGGCCTGCGCCGCCCGCTTCAAGCGGTCGCTGCTGGAGCTGGGTGGCAACAACGCCGCGATCGTCTGCCCCAGCGCGGATCTCAAGCTCGTCCTGCGCGCCGTCACGTTTGCGGCCGTGGGCACCGCGGGTCAGCGCTGCACCACCATGCGGCGCCTGTTCGTGCATCGCGACAGCTACGCGCCGCTGGTCAGGCAGTTGCGCGCCGCCTACGCCGACCTGCCGGTCGGCAGTCCCCTGGCCGAAGGCACCTTGATCGGGCCTCTGGTGGACCAGGGGAGTTTCGAGCGGATGCAGGCGTCGCTGGAGGCGGCGGCGGCCGCCGGCGGCACCGTGCACGGCGGCGGCCGCGTCAATCCCGGCGCGGGCGGGTACTATGTGCGCCCGGCGCTGGTCGAGATGCCGGCGCAGACCGGCCCGATGTGCGAAGAGACCTTCGCCCCGATCCTGTACCTGCTGCCTTACGATACGCTGGAGCAGGCGATCGGGTGGAACAACGCGGTGTCGCACGGGCTGTCCTCGGCGATCTTCACCCGCGACCTGCAGGAAGCGGAGATCTTCACGTCCGCGCGCGGCTCCGACTGCGGCATCGCCAATGTCAACATCGGCACCAGCGGCGCCGAGATCGGCGGCGCCTTCGGCGGCGAGAAGGACACCGGCGGCGGCCGGGAAGCCGGCTCCGACGCATGGAAGAACTACATGCGGCGCGCCACCAACACCATCAACTACGGCACGAAACTGCCGCTCGCCCAGGGCATCAAGTTCGAACTGTGAGCCAGATCATGCAGTCCATCCAGCGCGAATCCTCCCCGGGCCCGGCCCGGCCGCGGCCCGTCGAAGCGCTCGACAGCGTCGTCATCCGCTTCGTCGGCGACTCCGGCGACGGCATGCAGCTGACGGGCACCGGCTTTTCCATGGCCGTCGCGAAGGCCGGGCACGGCTTCACGACCCACCCTGACTATCCGTCGGAAATCCGCGCCCCCACGGGCACGCTGTTCGGCGTCTCCGGCTACCAGATCCAGTACGCGTCGGGGCAGGTGTTCACGTCGGGCGACGCGCCCGACGTGCTGGTGGCGATGAACCCGGCGGCGCTCAGGACCAACCTGCCGGACCTCAAGCGCGGCGGCACGGTGATCGCCAACACCGGGGCGTTCGGCGGGCCGAACCTGAAGAAGGCCGGCTACCAGTCCGACCCGCTCGAGGACGGCAGTTGCGACGGCTACCGGCTGCACAAGATCGACATCTCCGGCCTGACGGCCAGCGCGCTGGCCGCCACGGGCCTCGCGAGGAAGGACGTCGGCCGCTGCAAGAACTACTTCGCGCTCGGCCTGATGCTGTGCCTGTACAGCCGCCCGATCGAGGAGGAGATCAGGGAGATCAGGGAGAAGTTCGCGAAGAAGCCGCCGCTGGCCGAGGCCAACGTGCTGGCGCTCAAGGCCGGCTTTGCGTACGCGGAATCGACCGAGATGTTCGCGGTGAGCTACCAGGTGCGTGACGCGGCCGCGCAGCCGGGCACCTATCGCAGCATCAGCGGCAACCAGGCCGCGGCGCTCGGCTTCGTCGCCGCCTCGGAGCTGGCCGCCACGCCGCTGTTCCTCGGGTCGTATCCGATCACGCCGGCCACCGACATCCTGCACGAGCTCTCGGCGCTCAGGCACTTCGACGTGACGACCTTCCAGGCCGAGGACGAGATCGCCGGCATCTGTTCGGCGATCGGCGCGGCCTACGGCGGCTCGCTGGGGCTGACGACGACGTCCGGGCCGGGCATGGCGCTCAAGACCGAGGCGCTCGGCCTCGCCGTGATGCTGGAGCTGCCGCTGGTGGTCGTGAACGTGCAGCGCGGCGGCCCGTCCACGGGGCTGCCGACCAAGATCGAGCAGTCCGACCTGCTGCAGGCGGTGTACGGCCGCAACGGCGAATGCCCGGTGCCGGTGATCGCGGCGCGGTCGCCGGCCGACTGCTTCGCCTGCGCCATCGAAGCCGTGCGGATTGCCGTGAAATACATGACGCCGGTGATCCTGCTGTCCGACGGCGGCATCGGGAACGCGGCCGAGCCGTGGCGCATCCCGGACGTCTCCCAGCTGCCGGCGATCGACGTCAGGTACCGCACGGATCCCGAAGGCTTCCAGGCGTACGCGCGCGACGAGCACCTGGCGCGCCCGTGGGTCGTGCCCGGCACGCCGGGCATGGAGCACCGCATCGGGGGCCTGGAGAAGCACTTCCTCACCGGCGACATCTCGCACGATCCGGTGAACCACCAGCGGATGGTGGACGTGCGCGCCGCGAAGGTCGAAGGCATCGCCGCCGACATCCCGCCGCTGCTGGTCGAGGGCCCCGTGGTCGGAGACCTGCTGGTGGTCGGCTGGGGCAGCACCTACGGCTCCATCGCGCAGGCATGCGAGCAGGCCCGCGCGCAAGGCATTCCGGTCGCGCACCTGCACCTGCGCCACCTCAACCCGCTGCCGGCGGACCTGGAGGAGGTGCTGCGCTGCTACCGGACCGTACTGGTGCCGGAATTGAACCTCGGCCAGCTGTCGCGCCTGCTGCGCGAGCGCTACCTGATCGACGCGAAGTCGCTGCCGAAGGTGCAAGGCAGGCCGTTCAAGGTGTCGGAGATCCTCGACCGGATCGTCGAGCTGTGCCAAGGAGAAGAGCATGTATAGGGACGACAACGGCGGGCCCGGCACCGCCCCGGCCGCCGGCGCGCCGGTGAAATGCCCGTTGACCAAGAAGGATTTCGAATCCGACCAGGACGTGCGCTGGTGTCCCGGCTGCGGCGACTACGCAGTCCTGGCCCAGGTGCAGAAGCTGCTGCCCACGCTGGGGATCCCGCGCGAGAACTTCGCGTTCATCTCCGGCATCGGCTGCTCCAGCCGTTTTCCCTACTACATGCAGACGTACGGGATGCACAGCATCCACGGCCGCGCACCGGCGATCGCCAGCGGCCTGAAGCTGGCACGTCCGGACCTGTCGGTATGGGTCGTCACCGGGGACGGCGACGCGCTGGCGATCGGCGGCAACCACTTCATCCATGCGATGCGGCGCAACATGGACCTGAAGATCATCCTGCTGAACAACCGCATCTACGGGCTGACCAAGGGCCAGTATTCGCCGACGTCCGAAGAAGGCAAGAAGACCAAGAGCACGCCGCTCGGCAGCATCGACCGCCCCTTCAACCCGGTCGCGCTCGCCCTGGGCGCCGGCGCCACGTTCGTCGCCCGCGCCACGGACAGCGACCTGCCGCACCTGCAAGGCGTGCTCGCACGTGCGGCGCAGCACAAGGGCGCGGCGTTCGTCGAGGTGCTGCAGAACTGCGTGGTCTTCAACGACGGGGCCTACGAATCGCTGGCCGACAAGACGACGCGCGACAACGCGCGCGTGCTGCTGGAACACGGCAAGCCGCTGGTGTATGGCCAGGAGCGCGACCGCGGCATCCGCCTGGAGGGCCTGAAGACCCGGGTCGTGCAGCTCGGTGCGGACGGTGCCGGGGAATCCGGCCTGCTGGTGCACGACGAGGCGACCGACGACGGCGCGCTGGCGTACCTGCTCGCGCAGCTTGGCGGCGGCGACGCGCCGGTCGCGCTCGGCGTGTTCCGCTCGATCGAGGCGGCGACCTACCAGGAGCGCAACGCGCAGCAGGCGACGGCAGTGCGCCGGGCCAAGGGCCAGGGCGACCTGGGCGCGCTGCTGCGCGGCGGCGACACCTGGATCATCGAACAACAGTAGCGGCGGCAGAGAAGGAAACCGGCATGGCCTTGCGTATCACCATGGAATGCATCAACTGCACCGCGTGCGAACCGGAGTGCCCGAACAGCGCGATCAGCTCGGGCGACGACGTCTTCGTCGTCGACGCCGACAGGTGCACCGAGTGCGTCGGACATTTCGACGAATCGCAATGCATCGCCGCGTGTCCGGTCGACTGCATCGTGCCCGACGAGGACCGCGGCGAGACGCGCGAGCAGCTGATGGAGAAATACCGGCGCCTGACCGCCGACGCGTGATCCGGCGGCGCCGCACCCGCGGCGCCCCCTGTTACAGCCAGGGCTTCACGAGCAGCACCACGGCCGCGAACGCGGAGATGGCGAGCACGCCGTTCCTGACGCCGCCGCGGCGCGTGTCGACGTGCCTGACCAGGTACCTGGAGACCGCGAATCCCAGCAGCACCGGCGGCACCAGCCAGAGCGCGGCGACAGCCTGGGCCGCCGCGAAACGCCCCACCATGGCCAGCGTCAGCACCGAGAAGCTGGCGCCGAGCAGGAAGAAGGCGCTGACGGTGGCGCGCACCTTGGGACCTGGCATGTTCTGGTAGACCAGGCCCATCGGCGGCGAGCCCACCGACGTGATGGTTCCCATGAATCCCGACACCAGGCCCGCCGTCACGAGGTTGCGCGGTGTGGGCAGCAGGTGCCACTTCATCAGGCTGAGCGCGACCGCCGTCAGGATCATGACCGCGAAGACGGAACCGAAGACCGCCGCCGGCAGCAACGCGATGGCCGTGCCGGCGGCCATCGTGCCGGCGATGCGCCCCGCCATCGCCAGCCCCAGTTCCCGCAGGTCCACCGAACGGAACTCGCGGGTCGTGGTCATCCCCGAGACCAGCACGCCCAGGAGCAGGATCGGCCCCGGCACCAGCTCGGGCGCGAGGATCACCAGCAGCGGGGCGGCAAGCACGGTGAAACCGATGCCCACCGCGCCTTGCAGCGCGGCGCCGGAGGCGACGATCGCGCCGACGGCGAGCGTGCTGGCCGCGATCACCGGCGCGCGCCGTCCGTCATGCCGGTTCGCGCCGCCTTGTCAGGCGACCGCTTCGGCGGACTCGGCCATGGCCGCGCGGCGCGAAGCCGCCGCCACCGGCCCGGCGAACACGCCGGTCAGGCCGGCGGCCTCGACCCGCTGGCGGATGGCGGCCACGTCGGTCGTGTAGGAGCCGCGCTCCTTCATCCGCTCGAAGTAGACCGAACCGGAGAACGTGAACTTCAGCCCCAGCCCCTTTTCGGTCTGCATCTGCTCGCGCACGTTGGAGATCGCATCGCCGACGGCCAGCGAGTCCGGCAGCACCAGCGGCGCCTCGCCGAGCACCGAGCGGGCGGCATTGTGGCCGGCCAGCACGCCGGTGACCACCGCTTCGGTGTGGCCGACCAGCAGGCCCGCCTTCTCGCCGCCGCAGAACAGGTTGTCGACGCCGTCGACCTTCAGCGCGTCGTCGCGCGGCGCCATGCCCAGGAACCGGATCGAATTGCCCACCCCGCCGGCATAGGGGTCCTCGAAGCGGGCATTCTCGAAGCCCGGCACCTTGCGCAGTTCGCTCTGCGGGAAATAGGGCGTCATCAGCTTGGCGTGGCCGGTGTTCAGCAGGACGACGTTCTGCTGGTACTCGGGCAGCGCGTACTGCTGGCAGGCCTTGATCTCCAGCTTCTCGCCGCCGGACTCGCCCGCCTGCGGAATCGGCACCACGACCACGCCGGTGCGATTGAGCTGCTCGGCGATCTCAGGCGCCAGCGACTCCTTGAGCAGCTTGCACGACCCGCTCATGGCGCCGTACTGGTCCAGCTTGCGGCCGTCGATCTCCTTGACGCCGCAGCGCGAGGCGATGCCGACTCGGATGCCGAAGGTGTGGCAGCGCAGGATGCACATCGCGCAGCCGTTGCCGTGCTTGGTGCAGATGTTGACCACGCCGGCGGTCCCGGTCGTCTCGACGAAGGCGTCGCCCTCGAAGCGCAGGTCGCCTTCGTTCTTCTTGGTCTTCACCGCCACGATCCGGCGGCCGTCCATTTCCACGTCGGCGATCCGGACCTGGTAGCGCACGTCGACCCCGGCGGCGGCCAGCGCGCGCTGCACCTGCGGCTCGATCGTCGAGATGTTGTAGAGCGACGCGTGCCTGTGGCCCGGGAACTCGATGTCCCGGTGCAGGGCGCAGGCGTCCATGGCATGGAACAGCTCGCCGCCGCCCATTGCGATCATCTCCTCGGTGGCGGTGAAGCGGCCGTTGTTGCGGAAGATGCCGCCCACCAGGCCGGTGCCCAGCAGCATGTCGGTGCGTTCGAGCAGGGTGACCTGGGCGCCCTGCCGCGCCGCCGAGATGGCCGCCGCGCAGCCCGACCAGCCGCCTCCGATGACGATGACTTTCATGTTGGACGTCTCCTGTTGGACTTGGATGGATGAAGGGAGTCAGCCGTGCAGCGGGTTGCGGCCCGCGGCCTTGAGCCAGGAATAGACGGGGGGAATCTCGTTCACCAGCGGTTCGGTGACGACGTCCAGGAAGCACGGGCCGTCGTGGGCGAACGCTTCGTCGAGGGCGTGCTCGAGCTGCGCCGGGCTCTCGACGCGCCATGCGGCGATGCCGTAGGCGGCGGCGACCTTGCTCATGTCGCCCGGCGTGAAGTCCACCGACATGAACTTGCTCTTGCTGTGCAGCGACTGCAGCGTCTTGATCCAGCCGAAGCAGCCGTTGTTGAAATGGATCAGTACGGCCGGCACGTTCAGCCGCGCGATCGTCTCCAGCTCGCCGGTGGACATGCCCAGCGAGCCGTCGCCGAACAGGCCGATCGGCCGAGCGTCGGGCCGCGCGTACCAGGCCCCGACCACGGCCGGGATCGCGTAGCCCAGCCCGCCGAAGGAGCGCGGGATCAGCACGCGCGAGCCGTCGCCGGTCAGACGCAGGAAGCGCGTGATGTAGGGGGTGGGCGTGCCTGCGTCCGAGATGACGATCGACGGCGAGGGCAGCCGCAGGTTGAGTTCGTGGATCACCCGCTGGGCCTTCAGCGGCGCGCAGTCCGCCAGCAACTGGGGCTCGGACTCCTTCCAGAACCGTGCCCGGGCCTGATTCAGGTCCTCGACCCAGGCGCCGTGGCGCTTCATTTCGCCGGGCACGATCTGCAGCAGGTCGTCGAGCACCAGCCGGGCGTCGCCGGCGACGCTCAACGTGTTCTCGAAATTGTTCGCCAGCAAGGTCGGGTCCAGGTCGATCTGGAGGATCTTGCGGTCGGCCTTCGGTGACGGCAGCGTCCACTTGATGGTGGAGACGGAGCCCATCTTGCAGCCCACGTACAGCAGGACGTCCGCTTCGTCGAGGGCGCGATGGGCGTGAGGATGGAAGCCGTTGTCGCCGACCACGCCCAGCGCCAGCGGATGCTCGTCGGGCATGGTGCCCTGGCCCGAGATGGTGGTCACCACCGGCGCGCCCAGCCGTTCGGCCAGGGCGATCACCTCGGCATTGGCCTGCGAGTGGTTCACGCCGCCGCCGGCGACGATCACCGGGCGCTCGGCCTTCAGCAGGTGGACCGCCAGCTGGTCGATCGCGTCGGCGCTCCCGCGGGTGCGATAGGCCGGATAGCTGCGGCACTCGCCTTCCGCGTGCAGGCTGGCCGCGCCCAGCGAGACGCGGTTGGCCATGGTCTCGGTCGGCATCACCAGGTGCACGGCGCCGGGCCGGCCGGTGGTGGCGATGCGCAGCGCGCGGCGGAAGGTCTCGGGCACCTTGTCGGCCGAATTCACCACCGAGGAGTGCTTGGTGATCGGCTCGAACAGCGTGTGGTGGGGCATCTCGGTGATGGTTCCCTTGCCTTCGCCGGCCAGCGAGATGCCCGAGGTGAACAGCACCACCGGGATCGACGAGGCGTTGGCTTCGGCGATGCCGGGCACCGAGTACAGCGCGCCGGCGCCGCTGGGGCATTCGCAGAAGCCGGGCTTGTGCGCGAGCCTGGCGTAGGCGTCGGCCATGAAGGTGGCGGACCGCTCGTCGCGCGCCAGGACATGGCGGATCCGGTCGCCGGCATCGTAGATCGCCTCGTAGAACGCGAGGCTGGTGTCGCCGGGCACGCCGAAGACCACCTTGACCTCGTATTCGACCAGCATGCGCACCAGCGCCTGCGCGCCCGTCATGCTGCCTTGTTCGATGACCTTGCCTTCGCTGGCGACAGCCTGGTCGAGCGGTTTGTTCATGACTCCTCCTGCCCGGTTGGCGAGTGCGGGACCGGCCGGTCCCGCACAACCGCATGGCCGGACTCTAAGGAGCTTGTATGCCAGAGTAAACGGTGCAAAATGACGATGCGCAGGGGAGTACCTGTCGCTATGACGGGTTGCTACGTCGGTTCGTATGATTTGCCGAGAACCCGTTTTGCTTGCTTGATCTACCTCAGAAGGTTTGCGGATGCAGCGCGTTTTCCAGCTTGACGACATGGACCGGAGGCTGCTGGCGCTGTTGCGCGAAGACGCGCGCACGCCCACGGCGGCACTGGCCCGCGCGCTCGACGTCGCCCGCATGACGGTGGTGGAGCGGCTCAAGCGCCTGGAGAAGGCCGGCGTCGTCGCCGGCTACACGGTGCGGCTGAGCGAAGACGCGCTGCGCGGCCGGATGAAGGTGCATGCGCTGCTGCGCGCCAACCCCAAGCGCGGCGAGGCGGTGGTGCAGGCGCTGCACGGCATCACCCAGGTGCGGGCCGTGTTCGCCATCAGCGGGATCTTCGACTACATGGCGCTGATCGAGGCCGAGACGACCGGCGAGATCGACAGCGTGCTGGATGCGATCGGCTCCATCGACGGCGTCGAGGGCACGCAAAGCGCGATCGTGCTCTCGACCAAGTTCGACCGGCACTGAGCGGCGTGCCGCCCGCTCGCAGCGGCGCGGCGCTCAGTCGCCCACGTCGAAGCGGATGCCCTGCGCCAGCGGCAGGTTCGCGCCGTAGTTGACGGTGTTGGTCGCGCGGCGCATGTAGGCCTTCCAGGCGTCGGAGCCCGATTCGCGGCCGCCGCCGGTTTCCTTCTCGCCGCCGAAGGCGCCGCCGATCTCGGCGCCACTGGTGCCGATGTTGACGTTGGCGATGCCGCAGTCCGAGCCGCGCGCCGACGTGAACAGCTCCGCCTCGCGCAGGTCGCGGGTGAACACGGCGGACGACAGGCCATGCGCCACTGCGTTGTTCATCGCGATCGCCTCGTCGAACGAGTCGTAAGGCGTGAGGTACAGGATCGGTGCGAAGGTTTCCTCCAGCATCGGCCCCGCCTGCCGCGGCATCTCGACCAGCGCCGGCCGGACGTAGAAGCCCGGCGCGATTTCCGGCAGCCGCTCGCCGAAGTGGACGGTGGCGCCGAGCGCGCGGGCGCTCGCCAGCGCCGACTGCATGGCCTCGAACGCATGCCCGTCGATCAGCGGACCTACCAGCGTGGCGTCATTCAGCGGATCGCCCACCGCCAGCCGGGCGTACACGGAAGCCAGGCGCTGCAACAGCGCGTCGTAGATCGACCGGTGCACGATCAGCCGGCGCAGCGTGGTGCAGCGCTGGCCGGCGGTGCCGGCGGCAGCGAACACGGCGCCCCGCACCACCAGCTCGAGGTCGGCCGACGGGCACACGATCGCGGCGTTGTTGCCGCCCAGCTCCAGCAGCGAGCGCTTGAAGCTCGACGCGCAGGCGACGGCCACTTCGCGGCCCATGCGGGTGGAGCCGGTCGCGCTGACCAGCCGCACCGCCGGATGCGCCACCAGCGCTTCGCCCGTGGCCCGGTCGCCGACGACCACTTCGGACAGGCCGCCGTCGAAGCCGTGCTCGGCCGCGGCGGCCTGCAGCAGGCCGTTGAGCGCCAGCGCGCTCAAGGGCGTCTTTTCGGACGGCTTCCACACCAGCGTGTTGCCGCAGACGAGCGCGAGCGCGGCGTTCCACGCGAACACGGCCATCGGGAAGTTGAAGGCGGAGATGACGCCCACCACGCCCAGCGGATGCCAGGTCTCGAGCAGCTTGTGGTCGGCGCGCTCGCTGGCGATCGTCAGGCCGTACAGCTGGCGCGACAGGCCGACCGCGAATTCGCAGATGTCGACCACCTCCTGCACCTCGCCCAGGCCCTCCTGCGCGATCTTGCCGGTTTCCAGCGAGATCAGCCGGCCCAGCGGCGCCTTGTGCGCGCGCACCAGCTCGCCGAAGCGGCGCACCACCGCGCCGCGCTGGGGCGCCGGGACCTCGCGCCAGGTGGCAAAGCCGGCAGCGACCCGGCCGATCGCCTGCTCGACGTCGGCCGCGGAGCCGGCCGGGACCTGCGCCAGCACGCCGGTGTCGATCGGCGTGCGCACGGCCAGTTGCGCTCCGCCGTGCCGCGGCAGGGCCGGCAGGCCCAGTTGCTCGAAGATGCGCGCGACGTCGGCGGCGTGATTCATGTCGGTCTCTCCAAAAGAAAAAGCCGTGGCGGCAGGGGCGCTGCCACCACGGCGGTGCAGTGCTTCAACGTTCGACCGTCTTGTTCCAGCGAGCGTTCCAGGCCGGCCGATTCTCGTTGATCGAATCCCAGTCGACGGTGTTGGCGGTCTTCATGTACTCGGTCATCTTCGTCACCAGCGCCGCGGCATTGCCGCTGGCCTTGGTCTTCGGGTTCGACGGGATCTGGTCCCCGTGCTGCAGGGCCAGCGCCTGCGCTTCCGGCGAGAGCAGATATTGCGCCAGTTTCTGCGCCAGAACCGGCTCGCTGTTGCCGGCGATCACGCATTCGGCGACCGTGAGCACGGCCGAGCCTTCCTTCGGCTGGACATACTCGACCGGCAGGCCCTTGCCCTTGAGCACGCCGACCGCCGTCGGCGTCAGCGGGAACATCGCGGCCTCGCCGGTCTGCACCATCTCGGCGATCTTGGCCGAGCTCGGGATGTATTCCAGGACGTTGCGGCCGATCGCGTTCTGCCAGGCCTTGAAGCCGGGCTCGACGTTGCGGTCGTTGCCGCCCTGGATGCGGTTGAACAGCAGGAAGCCGTGCAGCCCGAACGTGGACGACGACAGCGACTGGAAGACGACCTTGCCCTTGTACCTGGTGTCGGCGAAGTCCATCCAGGAGGTGGGCGCCGGCCAGCCCTTCTCGGCGAACATCTTGGTGTTGTAGGCGATGCCGGTCATCCCGACGTTGACGCCGGCGGCCATGTCGCCCTTGAAGCGCGCCGTCGGATACAGGTCGTTCAGCGCCGGGGTCGGCTGCATCTTCTCGCACAGCCCCATGCCGATGGCGCGGTACATCACGCCGTCGTCCAGGAACATCACGTGCATCTGCGGCTTGTCCTTGTTGGCCTGCGCCTTGGCCAGGATGTCCGAGGACGTGCCGGGCACCACCACGACCTTCGCGCCGTTGGCTTTCTCGAACGGGCCGAACACGTGCTCCGTGTAGGTCTTCTCCATCGTGCCGCCGTTCATGCCGATGTAGAGCGTCTTGGTCTGGCCGTGGGCGGCGCCGGCGAGCGTCGCTGCCACGAAGGCCAGTGACATGGTGGCGATGCGTGCGGTCTGGAAGCGGGTGCCGTTTTTCATGGAGTCTCCTGAGTTGCGGCGGTTGCGAAGTGGGCTGGCGCGACCGGAATCGTGCCGCTGCCCCGGGAAAATCGGGCGATCGAGAAGGCGCCGATCGGCGTGGCCGTGGCGCCTGTCTGCACCAGGTCGGCCAGCACCGCGCCCACGGCGGGGCCGAGCTGGAAGCCGCCGCCGGCGAAGCCGAACGCGTGCAGCAGCCCCGGCGTGGTCGAGCTCGGACCGATCACCGGCAGGCGGTCGGGCAGGTAGCCCTCGGTCCCGCTCCAGGTGCGGATGACGCTGGCACGGCGCAGGATCGGCAGCAGGTCCAGCGCCTGCTCCATCAGGTGGCTCAACGCGGCGCTGCCGGTCCTGGCACGCAGCTCGTCCAGGGCGTAGCCGCGCCCACCCCCGAACACGCAGTTGCCGCGGGCCACCTGGCGGGCATAGACGCCGCCGCCTTCCACGCCCAGGCTGAGGTCCATGAAGTGGGGCAGCGGCTCGGTGACGGCCATCTGCGGATGGCCGGCTTCCATCGGCACCGGCTCGCCGAAGCCCGCCGCGATGGGGCCGGCCCAGGCGCCGGCGCAATTGAGCAGATGCCGGCTGCGCACTTCCAGCGCCGTGCCGGATCGCACCACGAAAGCGCTGCCGTCGTGAGCCACGTCGTCCACGCGCGTGCCCTCGCGCACGTCGGCGCCCAGGCGGCGGGCCGCCAGGGCGAACGCCGGCGACACCAGGCGCGGATTGGCCTGCCCGTCGTCGGGGCACAGCGAGCCGCCCACCGCGGCGCTGCCCAGCCACGGGCAGCGTTCGCGCAGCGCGCGAGCGGACACCAGCTCCAGCCCCATGTCGAAACCGCGCGTCGTCTCGCGGTAGCGCTCCAGGGCCGCCATGTCGGCCTCGCTGCGGGCGAGCTTGAGGTGGCCCGTGCGCAGGTATTCGCCGTCGCTGCCGACGAGTTCCGGCAACTGCGCCCAGATGCTGTGCGCCCGCTGCGACAGCGGCAGTTGCGCGAGCGGCCGCCCCTGCCGCCGCACGCCGCCGTAGTTCACGCCGCTGGAGCGCGAGCCGCACAGGTCGCGCTCGACCAGGACCACGGCGATACCCATCCGGCGCAGGAACAGCGCCGCCGAGGCGCCGACGATGCCGCCGCCGATCACGGTGACGTCGGTGCTGACGCGATCCTTCATCACGCCTCTCCCCGTGCCGTTGCCACGGCCGCGAACGGCAAGGGCTTGATCGGCATCTGCCCGCGCAGGCGCCCGACCTCGCCGGCCGGGCGGCCGCAGGCGTGCGCCAGGATCTCGGCCGCCGCCGCGCCGCACATGCGTCCCTGGCAGCGCCCCATGCCGACCCGGGTGAGCGCCTTCAGCCGGTTCATCTCGGCGGCGCCGCTGTCCTGCACGCAGTGCCGCAGCTGCCCGGCCGTGACTTCCTCGCAGCGGCAGACCACCAGGTCGTCGCTCGCCTGGGCCGCCCAGTCGGCGGGAAACGGGAAGGCGCGCTCGAGCCCGCGCCGGAACGCCGCCGTGCGCGCCAGCCGTGCCTCCAGCCGGCGGCCGCGCGCGGCATCGACGGCACCTCCGGCATCGGCGACCAGGGCCAGGGCGGCGCGCTCGCCGGCCCATTCGGCGGCGTCGGCGCCCATGATGCCGGCGCCGTCGCCGGCCACGTAGACGCCCGCCACGCTGGTGCGGCCGGCCGCGTCGCGCTGCGGCACGGCGGCGCGCTGCAGCTCGTCGTACCCGAACCGGCAGCCCAGCAGGTCCGCCAATTGCGTTTCCGGCCGCAGCGCGTACCCGAAGCCCACCGCGTCGCACGCCGCTTCGTGCACGTCGCCGCCCTGGCGCCAGCGGACGGACTCGACGCGGCCGGTGCCACCGGCGCACTCCAGCGTGATGCCTTCGTGGACCGGCACGCCGTGCAGGCGCAGCCAGGCGCTGTAATAGATTCCCTTGGCGAGCACCGGCAGGTTGCGCGCCAGTGCGGGCAGCGCCGCCAGCTTGGCGGCCGCGGGCGCGGTGTCGAGCACGGCCACCACGGTCGCCCCCGCCTTGGCGTACTGGTAGGCGACCAGGTACAGCAGGGGACCGGTCCCGGCGAAGACCACGCGCTCGCCGATCGAGCAGCCCTGGAATTTCAGCGCCACCTGGGCGCCGCCCAGCGCGTACACGCCCGGCAGCGTCCAGCCCGGAAAGGGCAGCACCCGGTCGGTCGCGCCCGTCGCCACGATCAGTTGCACATACGGCAGGCTCTCGGTGCGGCCGTCGTGCAGGAGGTCGAGCCGGCCGTCCGCGGCGTTCCACACCAGCGTATCGGGGCGGTAGTCGATCTGCTCGATGATCCGCTCGGCCGCGTGGTGGACCGAGGCCGCACGCGCCGCCTCGAATCCGTACAGGGAAGACCTCGGACGGCTGAAGCCGATCGGGGGCTGCCGGTAGATCTGGCCGCCCGGGCGTGGCGCTTCGTCGACGAGCACCGGCCGCAGGCCGTGCGCGACCAGCGTCTGCGCGGCCCGCACGCCGGCCGGACCGGCACCGACGATGACGGGTGGCAGCGGCTGCGTCATGTCGCGGCCTCCCCGCTGAGCAGGCGCATGCCGTCCTGGATGAAGGTCGAGCACGCGCGCAGGCGCTCGCCGCTCTCGGTGGCCACCCAGCAGTCCTGGCAGGCGCCCATCAGGCAGAAACCGGCCCGCGGCTCGCCGCTGAACTCGCTGCGGCGCAGCTGCTCGCCGCCGGTCAGCAGCGCGGTGAGGACGGTGTCGCCGGCCAGCGCGGTGCGCGGCAGGCCATCGACCATGAAGTGAACGGGCGGGCGGTCCCGCTCCGCCAGGCGTTTCAGCAAGGGCATGGCGTCACTGTTCGGAAGGCGCGCGCCGGTCACCGCTGCCCCACCAGGATCTTGTCGAGGCCGTAGACGCGATCGAGCGCCAGCATCGCCAGGGCGGTGAGCGCCACCATCAGCGCCGACACGGCGGCCATCAGCGGGTCGATCGACTCGGTGGCGTACATGTACATGCGCACCGGCAGCGTGACGGTCGCCGGGGAGGTGACGAAGATCGACATCGTCACCTCGTCGAAGCTGTTGATGAACGCCAGCAGCCAGCCGCCGGTCACGCCGGGCAGGATCATCGGCAGCGTCACGCGGCGGAACACCGTGGCGTGGCTGGCGCCCAGCGACAGCGCCGCCTGCTCGGCGCTGCGGTCGGTCCCTTCGACGGCGGCGATCACCAGCCGCAGCACGTAGGGCGTGATGATCACGACGTGCGCCAGCGTCAGCCAGAAGAAGCTGCCGGTCGCGTGGATCAGCGTGAACGTGCGCAGCAGCGCGACGCCCAGCACCAGGTGCGGGATGATCAGCGGCGACAGGAACAGGCCGTTGAGGAACTCGCGGCCCGGAAAGCTGTAGCGGGCGATCGCGATGCCGGCCGGCACCGCCAGCGCCGTCGCCAGCGTCGCGGCGATCGTGGCCAGCCACAGGCTGTTCTTGAACGACTGCACGAAGTCCGGGTGGGCGAACACCGCCTTGAACCAGCGCAGCGACAGGTGCGTGGTGGGGATCGTCAAGGTGTTCTCGGGCGTGAACGCCACCACGCACACCACCAGCAGCGGGGCGAGCATGAAGCCCACGACCAGGGCGTTGAACAGCAGCGCGAGCGGACCGTTTCTGGACATGGCTTACCCCAGCGACTTCTTGTAGGTCCGCTCGACCAGACGGTTGTAGCTGAGCATCACGACCAGGTTGGCCACCAGCAGCGTCAGCGCCAGCGCCGCGCCCAGCGGCCAGTTCAGCTCGTGCAGGTATTCGTCGTAGACCAGGGTGGCGACCATCTTGAGGCGGCGCCCGCCCAGCAGTCCCGGGATCGCGAAGGCGCTGGCGCTCAGGCCGAACACGATCAGGCTGCCCGACAGGATGCCGGGCAGGACCTGCGGCAGGATGATCCGGCGCAGGATCGTGAAGTGCGACGCCCGCAGCGACAGCGCGGCGTTCTCCACGCCCGGATCGAGCTTCTGCAGCGAGGTCCAGACCGGGATGATCATGAACGGCAGCATGATGTGCACCAGCGCGATCACCACCGCCGCCTCGGTGTAGAGGATGCGCATGGTGGGCAGTCCCAGCCAGCCGAAGGCGTTGTTCACGATGCCCTGCGGTCCCAGCAACATGCTCCAGCCGAAGGCGCGGACCACCACCGAGACCAGCAGCGGCGCCAGCACCACCAGCAGCAGGATGGAGCGCCAGGGCGCTCGCATGCGGCTCAGGACATACGCCTCGGGGGTGCCGACGGCGACGCAGATCAGCGTCACCAGGGCGGAGATCCAGAAGGTGCGCCAGAAGATGCCGAGGTAGTAATCGTCGCTGGCGATGGCGGTGTAGTGCGACAGCGTGAGGGCGTTGCGCACACCGGTGGTGTGGTCGAACACCTGGAACGACAGCACCGCCGTGATCGCCAGCGGCACCAGCAGCAGGCACGCGAACAGGACCAGCGCCGGCGCCGAGAGCAGCCAGGGCGCGCCCTGGCGAACCGGCGAGGGCACGGCGGCGGGAGCGGCGGCGACGGCCACGGCGTTCATCGGGGACCCTTCAGGCCGCCGCCGGCGCGAGCCGGCCACCGGGCGCCAGGTCCGGACCGGCGGCCGGCGCGGCCGCGCCCAGAACGCGCACCTGGGACGGCGCCCAGTGCAGCCCGACCGCCGTGCCTTCCTCGACCGGCCGCTCGCCGTCGTTGGCCAGCACCACCACCAGGTCCCCGACGGCAGTGCCCACCCGGTACAGCCACTGGCTGCCGAGGAAGAAGCGCTCGTCGACGGTGCCATCCAGCAGGCCGGCACCCGGGGCGACCAGGCGGATCTTCTCCGGACGCAGGCTCAGCGCCACCGGCTGGCCGGCGGCGAGCCCGTGCGCCTCGACTTGCAGCGGCACCGCAGCGACCTCAACGCTCGCGCCGCCGGCCTGCACGGTGCCTTCCAGCAGGTTGGCCTTGCCCACGAAGCTGGAGATGAAACGCGTCTGCGGATGCTCGTAGAGGCGATGCGGGCGGTCGATCTGGGTGACCCGTCCGGCTTCCATGACGACCACGCGGTCGCTGATCGACATCGCTTCGCTCTGGTCGTGCGTCACCATGATCGTGGTGGTGCCCACCTTGCGCTGGATCTGCCGCAGCTCGAACTGCATTTCCTCGCGCAGCTTGGCGTCGAGGTTGGACAACGGCTCGTCCAGCAGCAGCACCGGCGGCTCGATCACCAGCGCGCGGGCCAGCGCCACGCGCTGGCGCTGGCCGCCGGAGAGCTCGCGCGGATACCGCTGCGCATAGGGTTCCAGATGCACCAGCGCGAGCGCCGCCGCCACGCGTTCGGCGCGCTGTGGCTTCGCGATCCGCAACATCTCCAGGCCGAAGCTCACGTTGTCGTACACGGTCATGTGCGGAAACAGCGCGTAGCTCTGGAAGACGATCCCCAGGCCGCGGGTGTTCGGCCTGGCGTGCGTGATGTCGCGCCCGTCGAGTTCGATCCGCCCGGTGGTGACCGGCGCGAAGCCCGCGATCATCTGCAGCGTCGTCGTCTTGCCGCAGCCCGAGGGCCCCAGCAGCGAGACGAACTCTCCCTTGTCGACGGAGAGGTTCATGTCGACCACAGCGGCCGCCCCGCCGTAGAACTTGGCGACATCCGTCAGCGTCAGGAACGACATGGCAACTCCACAGGTGGCTCCAAGGATGAGAAACGAACGGCCGGCGTTCGTCCGGATGCTAGGGGAGCGCGAAAGGGCTGGTCAACAGGTTATTCCATTAGCAAAGATTTATTTTTAAAATATTCCAAACTACGGAATTAGATGATTAATATAACAAGTGTGATTCCGACTGACGTGATGGAGAAGGGAATGATGGAAAAGGACGCCGGCGCGCCCGGGAGCGTGCGCCGCGCGATCGCGCTGATCCGTGCCCTGGCCGACGCCCAGGTCGAGGGCGGCCGCGTGACGCACCTCGCGAAAGCCACCGGGCAGACCCAGGCCACCACCCATCGGCTGCTGCAGACGCTTGCGGTCGAGAACGTGGTGGAGCAGGACGCGCAGACCAAGCGGTACCGACTGGCGATGGACTTCTTCACGCTCGCGGCGCGCGCCGGCGATTCGATGGACCTGCGCGCCGTCTGCCGTCCGGCGCTGCTGCGGCTGTGCGCCAGCCTGGGCGACACGATCTTCCTGCTGGTGCGCAGCGGCTTCGATGCGGTGTGCCTGGACCGGACGGAGGGACCGTTCCCGATCCGGTCCTTCACCGGCGACATCGGCGGCCGCATCGCGCTCGGGGTCGGACAGGGCAGCATGGCGATCCTGGCCATGCTGCCCGAGGCGGAACGCGAGGAGGTGATCCGCTTCAACCTGCCGCGCGTGCGCGACTACGGCGTGCTGGACGAGGTCTACCTGCGCACCGAAGTCGAGCGGGTGCGCCGGCTTGGCTACGCGGGGCGCAATACGGGACTGCTGGAGGGCATGGCCGGCGTCGCCGTGCCGATCCTCGACCGCGCCGGACGGGCGATCGCCGCGCTGAGCGTCGGCACCATTGCCTCGCGCCTGAGCGAGGAGCGGCTGCCGACGGTGGTCGAACTGCTGCGGCGCGAAGCGGCCGCCATCGGTCCCCGCGTCAATCCCTTCGACGCGACCTTGCGGCGGCCGGCGCAGAGCCTCTCGCCGATCGAGCCCCAGCACCCGGCCTGACGAACCGGCCGGCCATGCCACCGCGCCGCGGCCGCCGGCGCCCCGCGGTTTTCAACGGCGCCCCGCCGCTAATCGCAAACGCTCGCGCAGTTCGCCGAGCGCGGGAGGGTCGGCCAGCCCGGTGGTCAGGAGCCCCAGCCCTTGCAGCGGCGACTCCGCCCGCCGTGCGAGCTTCGCATCCAGCACGACGGCGACGCCGGTGTCGACCATCGCCTGCGCGATGCTGCGCGGCATGAGGCTCACCGCCGCCGCGCCGCGCAGCACTTCCAGCACCACCGACAGCGCCGTGGTCGCCACGGGATACAGTTCGGGACGCACCGGCTGGCCAGCCCACAGCTGCTCGTAGGCGTCACGCACGCCCATTCCCTGGGGCGGCAGGATCCAGCGCAGCTGCGCCAGCTCCTTCAGCGCGATGGCGCGCTTGCCGGCCAAGGGGTGACCGGGTGCCGCCACCACCACCGGCTCGTCGCGCAGCAGCAGTTCGAATTGCCATTGCGCCGGCACATCCCGCGGCCGGCGGCAGAAGACGGCATCGAGCCGCCCGGCGGCGAGTTCCGGCAGCAGGTGGACCGTGTTCTCCTCGATCAGCTCGATCTGCAGCCCGGGTTGCGCCTGCAGGAACGCGGGCAGGACTCGGGACAGCAGGCCGGACGCCGCCGCGGGGATGCAGCCCAGCCGCAGGAAAGCCTGCGCGCCGGCCTGCAGGGCCGACAGGGTTTCGGTGGACGCGCGCAGGGCCTGCAGCACGTTGCGCGCGACCGGCACCACCGCCTCGCCGAAACGGGTGAGGCGCACCCCGCGCGTATGGCGCTCGAACAGCTGGGCCCCCAGCAGTTCTTCCAGGTCGGCCAGTGCCTGGGTGGCCGCCGGCTGGCTCATGCCCACGATGGCCGCCGCGCGCTGCACGCTGCCGGCGTCGGCGAGGGCGGCCAGCAACTGCAGGTGGCGCAGGCGACCGCGCGCCAGCAGACGATTGAACAGGACCCCCGGATCGCGCGCCACCGCTGCTCCTTGCCATAAGCGGATTCAATACCTCCATCGTAAAGTCTATTTGTCGTTCCGATAGCCGGCGCGGACAATCCGCAGCTTCGATCACGAGGTCCGCACATGCCCGTCCCGCTCCAGCGCCGCACCGTCGCGCTCGCTGCCCTGGCCAGTTGCCTGGGCGCCGCCGCGCTTCCCGTCTTCGCCCAGTCGTACCCCGAGAAGCCGGTGAAGCTCGTCGTTCCATTCGCCGCCGGCGGCTCGACCGACATCGTGGCGCGCCTGGTCGCCGACCGGATGCAGCACACGCTCGGCCAGCCGGTCGTCGTGGAGAACCGGGCCGGGGCGGGCGGCGCGATCGGCGCCGAGGCGGTGGCGCGCGCCACTCCGGACGGCTACACCATCGGCGTCGGCACCGTGAGCACGCTCGCCGTGAACCCGGTACTGCTGAAGGCGTCGCGCGTGGATCCGCTCAAGGACTTCGTGCCGGTGACGGCCCTGGCGTCGATTCCATCCGTCTTTTCCACGCACCCCGCCTTGAAAGTGCAGAACTTCAAGGGCTTCGTCGACCTGATGCGAAGCAAGCCGGACCATTTCGCTGCCGGCTCCCCGGGAACCGGCTCGATCGGGCACCTGATCATCGAAGCCATGAACAACGAGCTGCAGATCCAGGTGCGGCACATTCCGTACAAGGGGATGGCGCCGGTGATCAACGGCGCGCTGGCCGGTGAAACCCAGGTGCTGAGCGACCAGTATCCATCGTCGGCCCCCTTCATCAAGGCCGGCAAGCTGGTGCCCTTCGCCGTGGCGGCCGAGCAGCGCCTGCCGGCGCTGCCCAACGTTCCGACCTACAAGGAGCTGGGGCACGCAGAACTCAACGACCTCGCCATCACCTGGTTCGGCCTGGTGGCGCCGGCCAGGACGCCCGCGCCGATCGTGGCGCGCCTGAACGCGGCGGCCGTGGAGGCCCTGAAGACCCCGGCGCTGCAGGCGAAGCTCAAGGACCTGGGGGCCCAGCCGATCGGCAACACGCCCGACCAGTTCGGCAAGATGATCGGCGCCAGCCTGGAGCGGGTGCGCAAGGTGGTGCAAGTGCGCAGGATCGAGGCCGAATGAGCACCAGCCTGCTGCAGCCGGTCGCCGGCGAGATCGGTGCGCTGGCGAGTGCCCAGCACCAGCAGGTCGTCGCCTGGCGCCGCCACATGCACCGCCATGCGGAGCTGTCGTTCAGGGAATTCGATACGGCGGACTTCCTGGAGCGCGAGTTGCGCCAGATCGGGGGCCTGGACCTGGAGCGGCCGACGCCGACGAGTCTGGTGGCCAGGTTGCGCGGCGGCCAGCCGGGCGCGGTCCTGGCGATCCGTGCCGACATCGACGCGCTTCCCATCCAGGACCGCAAGACCTGCGGCTACGCGTCCGGCCGTCCCGGCGCCATGCACGCCTGCGGACACGACGGGCATGCGGCGATGCTGCTCGGGGCGGCCAGGCTGCTGGCCGGCCTGCGCGACCGGCTTCCGGGCGAGGTGCGCTTCTTCTTCCAGCACGCGGAAGAGGAGCATCCTGGGGGCGCGCAGCAGATGGTGGATGCCGGCGTGATGCGGGGCGTGGACCGGATCATCGCGGCCCACGTGATGTCCACGCTCGACACCGGCCGCATCGTCGTGCTCGACGGGCCGGCGCTGGCCAGCTCGGATCGCTTCGTCCTGCACGTGCAAGGCAAGGGCGGCCATGCCGCCAATCCCGACCGCTGCATCGATCCGATCTGGGTCGGCGCGCAGATCGTCGCCAACCTGCAGGCGGTGGTGGCGCGCGACACCGATGCCCACGAGGCGTTGATCCTCTCGATCACCCGGTTCCAGGCCGGCTCGGCGTTCAACGTGATTCCGGACAGCGCGCAGCTTGCCGGTTCGGTGCGCTGCTACTCGCCGCAGGTGCGCGAGCGGGTGCCCGAACTCATCGAGCGGATCGCTGGCGGCGTGGCGCAGGCGCACGGAGCGGGCGTGAAGCTGGAGTACATGCGCGGCTACCGGCCCGTGGTGAACGACCCGGCGACGGCCGCCGCCCTGCGCGAGGCGGTGCGCAAGGCTCTGCCCGAGGTCCCGCTGCATTCCATGAATCCATTGCCCAACAGCGAGGACTTCAGCGCGTTCACCGTCCACGCGCCGGGAGCCTATGCATTGATCGGCGCGCGCAGCGCGGCCAAGGGCATCCGCCATCCGCACCACCATCCGCACTTCGACTTCGACGAGGACGCGCTGGAGCACGGCGTGCGCATGTTCACGGCGGCGCCGTTCGTGCTGAACCAGCCGCCGGACTGAGGGCGCGCGCCCTCGGCTGGCGAACCGGGGCCGAGCAGCAGCCGATCATGGACGAGCACATGAAGTCGGTGACGCCGGAGATGCGCCAGCGCATGCAGGCGAAGATGGCGCATTGCCAATAGCCTCCGCCGCCTGGCGCCTGCGGCGATGCGCCGGGCACGCCTCACGCGTCCAGGAGCCTGCGCAGCCAACCGAAGAAGGTGCCGCCCAGGAAGGCCCAGCACGACATCACCAGCAGCGCCTGGAAGAAGCCGCCTCAGGCGAACCCGCCGGGATGCACGAGCGGGCTGAAGTCGATGCCGTGGAAAAGGCTGTTCATGAAACCCAGGAACGGCCCCCGGGGCCGCCAGCCACACCAGCGTGCAAAGCGTGTAGAAGACCGCGACCACGTCGCCCGCGCAATCCCCGGCGCTGCAGGGTGCACTGCACTGCCCCTAGACTGGAGACGTGCCCGATCGTCCCAGCAAGCGCCGGATCGTTCTGCCGGTCATCACCCCCAGCCGCTGCACCGGTTGCGGCTGGTGCGTGGCCGCCTGCCCGGACCACCTGCTGGTGCTGGAGGTGGGCGCGGGCGGGCGCAAGGCGGCCGAGCTGGCGCAGCCCGACTTGTGTCCAGGCTGCGGCAAGTGCATCCCGGTGTGCAACTTCAGGGCCATCAAGCTGGTCAGGCAGCTCGCCGGCCAGCTGCTCCAGCGTGACTGAAGGCTGCTGCGGGGGGTACCGCAAACATGGGATGGCGCCGGCGCGCGCGGGCACGATACTGCCAACGCCCGGCGAGATGCCGGGCGGTTCTGCACTCCTGGATCAGGGAGGTCCTATGACGCGCAAATACATCGACTGTCGCGAAGTGCCGAGCGACTCGCACTGCACCGTGGCGATCGCGGCCGACACCGACGACGAACTGCTGGAGGCGGCCGTGCAGCATGCGGTCGCGGTGCACCAGCACGAGGACACGCCGGAGTTCCGCCAGATGATCCGGGGCGCGTTCCACGAGGGAACTCCGCCGGTGGAGGCCCCGGCGCACGCCTGAGCGCGGCCACGCGGCTTCGGGGCCCCGACAGGCCGCCGATGCCGGCGGCCCCTGGCTGTGCGCCAGCGCACGGCCAGCGGTTACGTTCTTTGCAAACGGGCGCACCGGGCGGCGTGGCTGTTACCGTACCTCGTCACGATACTTTGCTCCCCCGCGACCCGGCGTCGACGGGTGACGGTGCCGCCGGGTCGTCGGCCTTGCGGAACAGGGGCATGTCGTGGAGCACCCGGGTGCTCTTCATCCTTCACTCGGGGAGTCACTCGTATGCAACCGAAAGCAAGACCGTGCGGCGTCGCACAGGCCGCATTCGTGATGATCGCGGCGTTGTCGATTCCGGGGGCCGCGGCCCTGGCCCAGGACAAGGGCGCCGTCTACGAGGGCAAGCCCGTGCGGCTCGGCAAAGGCGAGGCGCGCACCATCGTGCGGACGGGGGCCAACGGCGAGGCCGTCTCGGTCGGCGTCGTGTTGACGGAAGAGGCCCTGGAGGGGCTGCCCAGTCCGGCCAAGGGCGCGTCCCCGGACTTCCCCTATGTCCTGCCAATGCCGCAGAAAGGCCCAAGGACGGTCGTTGACCACGTCCTCCTCAACTGGGAATCGCTCGGACATCCGCCGGCGAAGGTCTACGACGTGCCGCACTTCGACTTCCACTTCTACCTGGTCGGCCGCGCGCTGCGGCAGAAGGTGAGGTTCAAGTCCGACGCCGAATCTGGCAGCCCCCGGCAACAGCCGCCCGCGCACCTGCTCGCGCCCGGCTACGTCGTACCCCCGGGGACCGCCGTGTCCGGCATGGGGGTGCATGCCATCAACCCGGCGTCGCCGGAATTCAACGGGCAGCCATTCACGGCCACGTTCATCTACGGCTATCACAACAAGCGGCAGACCTTCCTCGAGCCGATGGTCTCGCTCTCGTACCTGAAGTCCAAACCGTCCTTCTCCGCGCCCGTGCCCAGGCCCGCGAGCTTCATGAAGGCGGGCGCCTATCCTGCCTCGTACAGCGTCCGATACCACGAGGCGAGCAGGAGCTACGAGGTGAGCCTGGACGGCTTGCAGTGATGACCGTCGCTCGCACCGGGTCGGCAGGCGGTCGTGGCGACGGAGCCGGCGCCGCGGCTCGACTGGCCGAGATTGCTGGCTAGCGTGCGGCGGTTGCGATGATCTCGACCAGCAGGTCGGCCGACGCCAGCCGCGCCTGGCAGGTCGCGCGCGCGGGCACCGCGCCCTCGGGGATCCACGACTCCCAGACCGCGTTCATGCCCGCGAAGTCACGTTCGATGTCCTTGAGCCAGATCTGCACCGACAGCAGCTTGTCGCGACCGGAGCCGACGCTGGCGAGGTACTGGTCGATTTTTGCGAGCACGTCGGCGGTCTGTTCGCCAATGTCGCCGGTCGTGCGGCTGGCAGTGACGCCGGCCACGTACACGGTGTCATTGTGGATGACCAGGCGGGACAGGCGGCGGGTGGATTGGAAGCGTTGGATTTCTGCAGTCATGGTCGTTGGTTCACTGGAGGAAAGGAAGAGAGCGCCGACTCTCCGCCGGGGCGCTCAAAGCGGTCGACGGCGAACGGTGCGATGGGCAGCGTGCTGCATCCGTCGAGCACCAGCTCGGCGACGATCTGGCCGACGATGGGGCTCAGTTCGAAGCCATGGGCCGAAAAGCCGAAGGCATGGACCAATCCCGGCTGTGTGCGGCTGGGTCCGATCACCGGAATCTGGTCCGGCATGAAGCCCTCGACACCGGCCCAGGCGCGGTTGATCGCGATCGGCCCGAGGTGCGGAAACAGATCGGTGACGGTCTGCGCGCTGGTCGCGAGCTTGAGCATGTCGACTTCGCCATGACCCGCCACCGCATCGGCCGTGCAGCGCAGGCCGCCGCCGATCACCACGGTGCCGTTGGCGAACTGCTTGAACGACAGGGCACGGCCCGTGGCACCCAACACCGGGTTGATGAAGTGCGCAATACGCGGCGTCACCATCAGCATGAGGCCACCGGCCTCGAGCGGCACCGGCTCGCCGGCCTGGCGGGCGATCTCGCCGGCCCAGGCGCCGGCCGTGTTGACCAGGTGCCGTGCCTCAAACGGGCCGCCCGGCGCGTGCACCTGCCATCGATTGCCGCGGCGCTCGATGCGCTGCACCGGCGTTGCCTCGTGCACCTGCACGCCGCGGCGCTCGCCGGCTCGCCGGAAAGCCATCACGACAGCGTACGGATAGGCGTAGCCGTCGTCCTTGGCCCAGATGGCTCCGGCGATGCGCGGCGTCAGGGCTGGCACCAGCTCGCGCACTTCGGCCGGGGCGATCAGTTGCTCGTGGAAGAATCCCATTGCCTGCAACGCCTGGACGCGCTGCCGCAGCACCTCCAGTTCCTCCGGCGTCTCGGCGAGCTTGAGCTGGCCACTGGGCACGAAACCGACGTCCTGATCGACCAGCTCGGGCATCGCGTGCCACAGCGCACGCGCGGCCACCGACAGCGGCACTTCCGCGAAGTGGCGGTCCACCGTGCGCACGCCGCCGGCGTTGACGCCCGACGCATGGCGGCCACAGTAGTCGGCCTCCAGCAGCCGGACGCTGCAGCCGCGGCGCGCCAGGTGCAGGGCGCTCGACAGGCCTTGCAGCCCACCGCCGATCACCAGCACGTCGGAGCCAGCCGTCATTGCGCCTCGCGTGCCAGCTCGCCCAGCGTGATCGGCTTGATCGGGGGGCGAATGCGGTAGTAACCGACCTCGGCAGGCGATACGCCGCGCGCTTCGGCGATCACCTCGGTGACCGTGAGGCCGCAAAGGCGGCCTTGGCACGGCCCCATGCCGCAGCGCCCGAACGACTTGGCCTGGTTGGGGCCGGTGCAGCCCAGCGCCACGTGCGAGCGAATCTGGCCGGCCGTGACCTCCTCGCAGCGGCAGACGATGACGTCGTCCGCGGGCACGCGCAGCTTGGGACGGTAAAGCGCATCCAGGAAGGGCCGCACCGCCAGCTGCGTGGCCAGTTCGGCCCGTGCCGGCGCGGCACGGCGGTCGCGCTCGGCGCCATCGAGGCGCCCGAGTTGCTGCGCCGCGGCCAACCCGGCCAGGCGGCCCTGGCAGGCTGCCGCCAGTGCTCCGCCGATGCCGCCGCCGTCGCCGGCGACGAAGATGCCCGGCACGTCCAACTCACCCCAGGCATCGGCCTGCGGCGTCCAGCACAGCTGGGCTTCGTCCCACCGGTGCGTCGCGCGCAACGACCAGCTGAACTGGGTATTGGGGACCACGCCTTGATGCAGCAGCACGACGTCCGCGTCGATGCGGTGGGCACGCCCGCCGGCATTGAAGCGCACGGCCTCGGCTCGTTCGTGGCCGTCGATCGCCAGGCCGGTCGCGCCCGTGTGGAAGGGCACCCCCGCGCGGCGCAGCGCCAACATCAGCTTCAGCCCCTTGGCCATCACTCGCCAGCCGCGCAGCGCGGCGCCGGCATGCGCCAGCGCGCGGCGGTGATCCGCTCGGTCGGTGGTGTCGATGATGGCGCGGATCCTGACGCCGGCCCGCAGGTACTGCCAGCCGAGCAGGTACAGCAGCGGCCCGCAGCCGGCCAGCACCAGCTCGCCGGCCGGCACCGCCTGCGCGGTCTTCAGCAGGATCTGCGCGGCGCCGGCAGTCATGACGCCGGGCAGCGTCCAGCCGGTGATGGGGAACGGCCGCTCCATCGCGCCGGTGGCCAGCACCACGCGTTGCGCCTGCCAGCTCCGCACGCCGCCGTCCCGCAGGCCGTGCACCGTGCGGTCGCGCGTCACCTCCCACACGGCGACCCCCGCTTCGTGGCGCGCACCACTGGCCGCGAACGCAGCGGCCAGCGCGCGGCCGTCGGCGTAGTCGGGGCCGAGCAACTCCAGGCGGCGGGCATCGGTCTGGGTGATGGCGCGGTAGATCTGCCCGCCCGGTCCGGCCTGCTCGTCGAGCAGCACCACGCTCGCGCCGGCGCCGGCCGCCGCCACGGCGGCCGACATGCCCGCCGGGCCGGCGCCGATGACGGCAACGTCCACGGTTTCAGGCTTCATGGACGGCCCCCATCGGTGGGCAGGCGGCAGCCGCCGTGTCGAAGCTGCGCACGCCGTCGTGTGTCTGCACCTGCATGCCATCGCGCACGGCCACCAGGCAGGCCTGGCGCGACGGCTGTCCGTCGATTTCCACCAGGCACTCAAAGCAGACACCCATCATGCAGTAGGGCGCCCGTGGCGCGCCGCTGACGGCCGAGGCGCGGAAGCGCTGCACACCCGCCAGCAGCAGCGCGGCGGCCACGGTGATGCCGGCCGGCACGCTCAGCGGCCGGTCGTTGAATCGGATCTGCACCGTGGCTGCGGGGGCGGCGCCGGCCAGCGGCTGGAACAAGGTGTCAGTGGGCATGGCTGAAGTGGTACTCCGGGTCGAGGAAACGGCTGCCTTCGAACACCTCGATGCCGGCCGGCTTGCTGCCGCCGAGCACCCAGGGCGCGATGGCCAGCGCATGGTTGGGGGCCAGCGTCACCCCGCTGTGGCAGGTGGTGACGAAGGCACCGGGCTGGGATTCGGACTCCTGGTAGATCGGGAAGCCGTCGGGGCTCATCACGCGCAGCGCTCCCCAGGCCCGCACCAGGTTCAGCCCGGCCAGCACCGGGAAGCTGCGCACGCCGCGGCGGGCGATGGCGGCGAGCACGTCGGTGGTGGTGAAGTCGTCGAAGCCGACCTCCTCCATGGAGTCGCCGAGCTGGATCGTGCCTTCGTCGGTCTGGCGCACGTTGACCGTCGGGAAGTCGAGAAAGCGACCGGTGCGTTCGCCGATCAGGACCTGGCCGCGATTGGGTTGCACAGGCGCGTGCAGACCGACCTGGCCGGCCAGTGCGCGGTTGCCAAGCCCGGCCGCCAGCACGATGCGCGGCGCCTCGTAGCGCTGGACGCCGGCGTGAACGGCGAACACGCCGGCGCCGGCCGCGCGGCCGATCTGCTGCACCGGACTGCCCGGCACCACGTCCACGCCGCGCCGCTGCAGCGCTGCGTGCAATGCCCGCAGCAGCTTCAGCGGATTGACATGCCCGTCCATGGGCGTGTAGCTGGCACCTACCACCTCGGGGCCGATATGTGGCACGCGCGCCCGCACCGTGGCGGCATCGAGCATGTCGAATGGATAGTCCTCGCGGCTGCCACCGAGGTCGTCGCGGATGGACTGCAGCCGCAGGCGGCGCTCTTCCACCTCGGCTTCGCTGAAGAAGAAGGCATAACCCCCGGGCTGGCGCAACTGCACGTCGACGCCGGTCTCCTGCTGCAGCGCGGCGGCCAACTGCGGCCAGGCGCGGGCCGAGCGCAGCGTCCACCGGGCGTAGGGCGAAAACCCGTAGCCCTTGCCCTGCACCCACACCAGGCCGAAGTTGCCGCGCGAGGCGCGGAACGCCTGATCGCCTTCATCGAGCACCAGCACCCTCGCGTCCTGCCGCGCCAGGCCGTACGCCACGGCGGTGCCCACGATCCCGCCCCCGACGACGATGACGTCGACCTGTCCGTGCGAGCCGGTCATTTCATCCGCCCTTGCCCACGAGCACGCGATCCAGCCCGACGATGCGATCGAGCAGCAGCATCAGCACCAGCGTGCCGACGATCAGCACCGTCGAGACGGAGGCCACCAGCGGATCGATGGTGTGGGCGATCTGGTTGTACATGGCAACCGGCAGCGTGGTCGTGCCGGGCGTGGAGACGAACACCGTCATCGTCAGCTCGTCGAAACTCTGGATGAAGGCCAGCATCCAGCCGCCGGCGACGCCGGGCAGGATGAGCGGCAGCACCACGCGGCGGAAGGCGGTGAAGCGGCTGGCGCCCAGCGACAGCGCGGCGCGTTCCGCGTCGCCGTCCAGGCCGGTGGCAGCCGCCAGCACCAGGCGCAGCGCGTACGGCATCACCACGATCACGTGCGTGAGCGCCAGCCACGCGAAGCTGCCGGTGAAGCCCAGCGCCGAGAAGAAGCGCAGGAAGGCCACGCCCAGCACGACGTGCGGGATCATCAGCGGCGACAGGAAGAAGGCCATCAGCGCGGCGCGGCCGCGGAAGCGGTGGCGCACGGTCGCCAATGCCGCGGGAACCGCCAGTGCCACCGCCACGGTGGCCGAGGCCAGGCCCAGCCAGAGCGACAGCCAGAACGCGTCGACGAGTTCCTTGGCATCGAGGATGGCCCGGAACCAGCGCAGCGACAGGCCTTCGGTGGGCAGCGAGATGAAGCCCTTGGAGGTGAAGCTGACGGCCACCACGATCAGCAGCGGCGCCACGATGAAGCCGATGAATAAAGCGTGGTACGCGAGCGAGAGCCAGCCATTTCTTCTCATTCGTCTCTCCTTGCGCTAGTGATCGAACACGGCGGCGTACCGGCGCTCGATGAGGCGGTTGCTGCCGAGAACGATCGCCACGTTGGCAATCAGGAGCAGCACGGCGATCGATGCGCCCAGCGGCCAGTTCAGCGTGCTGAGGAATTCGTCGTAGGCGGCGGTGGCGACCACCTTGAGCCGCCGTCCGCCGAGGATGGCCGGGGTTGCGAAGGCCGAGGCCGCGAGCGCGAACACGATGATCGACCCCGACAGCACGCCGGGCAGGATCTGTGGCAGCACCACGCGGCGGAAAACCGTGAGCGGGGGCGCGCCCAGCGACAGCCCGGCGTTCTCGATCTGCGGGTCGAGCTTGAGCAGCGCGGCCCACACGGAGATCACCATGAACGGGATCAGCACGTGGGTGAGCGCGATCACCACGCCGGTCATCGTGAACAGCAGCTTGATCGGTTCCTGGGTGATGCCCAGGCCCATCAGCGCCTGGTTGATGAGGCCCTGGTTTCCCATCAGGATCGCCCAGCCCAGGGTGCGCACCACCACCGAGATCAGGAGCGGGCCCAGGATGACCACGAGGAACATCGAGCGCCAGGGGTTCGCCATGCGCGCCAGGATGATGGTTTCCGGCACGCCGAACAGCACGCAGAGCACGGTCACGGCCAGCGCCAGGCCGCCGGTGCGCAGGAAGATCTCGTGGTAGTAGCCGTCGCCCAGCACCTCGGCGTAATTGCCCAGCGTGAACGTGGGCAGCACGCCGCGGGTGCCGTCGAACGCGTTGAAGGACAGCAGCGCCGTCATGGCCAGCGGCACCAGCAGCATCGCGACGAACAGCAGCAGCGCCGGACCCGACAGCAGCCAGGGCGCAGGCCCCGGCGCTTCATTGCGTGCCGCGGCCTGCACGGGCGGATGCAGGACGTCAGCGGACATCGGCGGCCTCCGCATGCAGCAGCCGGGCGTCGTCGTCGGTCCACAGCAGGCCGACGGCCATGCCCTCGCCGGGGGGTACCGTGCCCACGTTCGGCTGACTGACCCGCAGGCGTCCGACGGCGCTGTCGATGTCCAGCATCCAGTGGCTGCCAAGGAACACGCGCGTGGCCACGCGGCCCGCGACGCCCTCGTCCGCCGCCGCCAGGCGGATGCGTTCGGGCCGCAGGTACACGTCGACCGGGCCGGCGTAGCGCTGGCCTTCGTGCGGCACGAACATGCGCCGGCCCTCGGCTTGCCCGCCCAGCGCCACCTCGCAGCAGCGGTCGTGCGTGGCCACAACCCGGGCCGCCACGGCGTTGGTCTGCCCGAGGAAGGTGGAGGAAAAGGCCGACTGCGGCCGCTCGTAGGCATCGAACGGCGTACCGAGCTGCACGATGCACCCGCCGTGCATCACCGCCACGCGGTCGCTCATCGTCATCGCCTCCACCTGGTCGTGGGTGACCAGGACGGTGGTGATGCCGAGGTGCTTCTGGATGCCGCGCAACTCGATGTGCATCTCCTCGCGCAGCTTGGCATCGAGATTGGACATCGGCTCGTCGAGCAGCAGCACCGCCGGCTTGATGACGAGCGCGCGAGCCAGCGCCACCCGCTGCCGCTGGCCGCCGGACAGTGCCTTCGGGTAGCGGCCGCCGAGGCTGCCCAGCCGGACCAGCTCCAGCGTCTCGGCCACGCGCCTGTCGCGCTCGGCACGTGGCACCTTGCGCATCTCCAGCCCGAACCCGACGTTCTCGGCCACCGTCATGTGCGGGAACAGGGCGTAGCTCTGGAACACCACGCCCATGCCGCGCTTCTCGGGACGCAGGCCGGTGATGTCGCGGCCGTCGAGAACGATCCGCCCGCGGCTGGGGTCGACGAAGCCGGCCACCATCTGCAAGGTCGTGGTCTTGCCGCAACCCGAAGGACCGAGCAGCGAAAGGAATTCGCCTTTCTCGATTGACAGCGACAGGCCATCGACGGCGGTGAACTCGCCAAAGTGCTTGGCGAGTCCGTCCAGCGTGAGGTAAGGCATGGCGGCGGCTCCCTCGTCCGGGCTCAGCGCTCGACCGAACGGTTCCAGCGGTTGGTCCACTCGCCCCGCTTCTCGTTCACCACCGTCCAATCGGTGGGGATCAGCCTGCCGACCTGGGCCTCGCCGTATGGCACCTTGGCCGCCACCGGCGGCGGCAACTGGGCCGCCTTGTTGACCGGCCCCCACCCCTGCCCGGCGGCCAGCATCGCCTGCACTTCGGGTGTCAACAGGTACTCCAGCAGCGCCTGCGATTGCTGCGGCACGTCGCTCTGCACCACCGGGCAGCCGGCGATCATCAGCGCCAGCGCCCCTTCCTTGGGATAGACAAATTCAACCGGGAAGCCCGTGTCCTTCAGCGCCTGGACCCGCCCGCTGCCCCACACGGCGAGGGTGATGTCGCCGTTCTGGAACAGCTCGGTCATCTTGCCGGGCGAAGGTTCCCAGGCCAGCACATTGGGCGCCACCTCGGAAATCATCGCCTTGAAGCCGGGCTCGATCGCCTTCTCGCCTCCCTGGCGCAGCTTGGCGAACATGATCAGCGTCTGCAGGCCGTAGGTGTTGGAGATCGGCGGAATCGCGACCTTCTGCTTGAAGCTCTTGCTTGTCAGCAGTTCCCAGGAGTCCGGCCTGGGCAGGCCAGCCTTCTTGAAGGCCTCGACGTTGTAGGCCAGGCCGGTCGCGACGACACCCACCGCGACCGACTTGTCGCTCAGCCGGGCCAGCGGATACAACGGCTTGAAGGCCTCCGGCTTGACCGCGTCGCAGAAGCCGAACTGCACCGCCTGCTGCATCGGACCGTCGTCGAGCAGCACCACGTCCAGTTCCTGCTTGCCTTTCTGCGCCTGCAGCTTGGCCAGCGTGTCCGTCGAATTGCCGGCGACGTAGACCACCTTCACGTTGTGCTTCGCCTCGAAGGCCGGAATGAGCCTCTCCTTGAAGAGTTTCTCGGTGGAGCCCCCGTATGCGCCCAGGTACAGCGTTGGCTGCTGGGCGAGGGCGAGTGGTGCGACGGCGCTGAGCGCCAGCACGGCAGCAAGACGGTTTGGTTTCATGGGGACGGCTCCTTTGGTGAACCTGGCACTTTGTTCAGTGCGCCAGGTTGGTTAGGGTTTTCCCTTACTTCCATGCATTCTTCTTATGGACCGCGCAGCGCATGGAGCACGGGGGAATCCCCTGTGCTGATGCATTCTCTGGCGGAGTTCGCCCACCTGTAAAATCAATTATTTTCTGTCGTCCATAATATTTGGACATGGGAGCGCGCCATCCGAATCCGCCAACTCGAGGCGTTCCGCGCAGTGATGCTCTGCCAAACGGTGACGAGGGCGGCCGAGATGCTGCACATCAGCCAGCCGGCGGCTACCCGACTGATCGCCGATCTGGAAGAAAGCGTCGGCTTCGCGCTGTTCGAGCGGCTGCGCGGCCGCCTCATCCCGACGCCGGAGGCGCAGACCCTGTTCGAGGAGGTGCAGCAATCGCTGCTCGGCGTGGACCGGATCGCGCGCACCGCGAACGAAATCCGCCATGTGCAGCGCGGCGTCCTGCAGGTGGCCGCAGCGCCGGCGCTCGCCTTGTCCTTCCTGCCGCGAGTGACGGCGCAGTTCCTGCGCGAGAGGCCCCAGGCGCAGATCACGCTCCTGCTCGAATCGTCGAGCTCGGTGGTCGAGATGGTGATCGGCCAGCGCTGCGACGTCGGGTTCGCGATCCTGGCCATGAACACGCCGAGCACGCATGGCGAGCCGCTGGTTGCCGCCAGCATGGTGTGCGCCGTGCCGGCGGGGCATCGGCTGGCGGACCGCACCGTCGTCACGCCGACGGACCTGAAGGACGAGCACTTCGCGTCGTTCCCGCGGATGCTGGACACGCGGCTGCAGGTCGATGGCCTGTTTGTCGCCCACGGCGTGCAGCGCACGCTGCGCTTCGAGACGCAGATCTCGCACGGGCTGTGCAGCTTCGTCGAATCGGGCCTGGCCGTCGCGCTGGTCGACCCGATCACTGCGAGCGAATACCGCGGCAACGGCATCCGCTTTCTGCGCTTCGAGCCCGCCGTGCGTATGGACTTCACGGTGCTGACGCCGATGCAGCGGCGCCCGGCCATGCTGGTGCAGGCTTATGTGCAATACGTGCGCGAATGCATGCTCAAGCAACTCGATTCGCACGCTATCGCCCCGTAGCCGCGGGCTCCCGACGTGCGGCGCCGCGTACCTGTGACTCGCGGACGTCCGCCAGGCGCCGGCCGCACGGCGGCCCGACCAGCCCAGCATGCCCTCACCCCCGCCCTCTCCCGGGGGGAGAGGGAGCAAGACCGGCTTCGGCTGCGCAGCCACCTGAGCTGCCCGCCAGCCACTTTTCAGCGCCCGCCGACCGGCCCCGGCCGGATCACTCCGCCTGGATGTTCGCGGCCTTGACGACGGCGGCCCAGCGGGCCTGTTCTTCCTTCACCGCGGCGGCGAACTGCGGCGGGGCGAGGTAATCCGCCTCGGCGCCGAGTTCCTGGGCTTTCTGCCTGAAGGCCGGCGCCGACACCGCTTTGGCGATTTCGGCGGCCAGCCGGTCGATCACAGGTTTGGGCGTACTCGCGGGCGCGAACACGCCGAACCACGATGTCGGGTCCAGCTTGGGCATTCCCGCCTCGGCCGTCGTCGGCACGTCAGGCATGCTCGGCAGGCGCTTCTTGCTGGTGACGGCCAGGGCGCGCAGCTTGCCCGACTGGATGTGGGGCACGAACGGGGGCGGGGTGCCGAATGTCAGGTCCACCTGGCCGCCGAGCAGGTCCTGCAGGGCCGGGCCGGTGCCCTTGTACGGCACGTGGATCATGTCGACGCCGGCCTGCTGCTGCAGCATGGCGCCGGTGACGTGCTGCAGCGAGCCGTTGCCGGACGACGCGTAGTTCAGCTTGCCGGGGTTGGCCTTCGCATAGGCCACCAGTTCCGCCAGCGTCTTCACGGGCAGGCTGGCGCGCACGACGATCACCTGGGGCGCGGACAGCACGTTGGCCACGGGCTGCAGGTCCTTCAGTTCCCAGCCGAGCGGCGTCTTGCTGACCACCGGGGTGATGACGTGGTAGCCGGAATACTGCATCAGCAAGGTGTGGCCGTCGCCCTCGGCGCGCTTCACGGCGACGGCACCCAGCGCGCCGTTGGCGCCGCCCTTGTTGTCGACGATGACCGATTGGCCCAGCGCGGCGCCCAGCGGCTGCGACAGCATGCGGGCGGCCAGGTCGGTGGTGCCGCCCGTTGCCGCGGGCACGATCATCGTGACGGTCTTGCTCGGGAAGGCGGACTGGGCGTGGGCGAAGCCGCCGCCGCCGGCCGCCGCAGCCGCAAGGCCAGTGAGCATGAGTCTGCGCGAGATGGAATGGGTCGAGATCATGGTGCTGTGTTTCCTCATCATTGTTGAAAGGTCATGCGTTCAGTCCGGTCGTGCGGACGACCGGCGCAGCTCGTCGACTCCCGGTGGCACCGGGTGCAGGTCGGTGATGCGCCCGGCCTTGGCGACCTGGCCGGGGACGGCGTGGCCGACCAGTTCCGGCAGGCGCCGGGCCGACGACAGCAGGCGCTCCAGGTCGATGCCGGTGTCGTAGCCCATGGCCTGCAGCATGTGGATGGCGTCTTCGCTGCAGATGTTGCCGCTGGCTCCCGGCGCGTAGGGGCAGCCGCCCAGTCCGCCGAGCGATGCGTCGAAGCGGTCGATGCCGGCCCGCACCGCGGCCAGGACATTCGCCAGGCCCATGCCGCGGGTGTTGTGGAAGTGGAAGGTCAGTTGCAGCCCGCCGAAGCGCTCGCGCAACGCCTGCGCCATGCGTTCGACCTGGGCCGGATGCGCCATGCCGGTGGTGTCGCAGATGGTCAGGCCGCGCACGCCCAGTTCGGCGAAACGGCCGGCCCAGCGCAGCACCTCGTCCTGCGGCACGGTGCCCTCCATCGGGCAGCCGAAGCAGGTCGAGAGCGACACGTTCACCGCCGCGCGGCTCCCGGCCAGGGCGATCACGTCGCACAGGCCGGCGAAGCTCTTTTCGCGCGGCATGCGCAGGTTGGCGAGGTTGTGCGTCTCCGATGTGGACATGACCAGGTTCAACTCGTCGGCGCGCGACTCGAGCGCCCGCTCGGCGCCGCGCACGTTCGGCACCAGCACGGTGTATTCGACGCCCGGCACCCGCGTGATGCGGCCCATCACCTCCTCGGCATCCCGCAGCATCGGGATGGCCTTGGCCGAGGTGAACGAGGTGACCTCGATCTTGGCGTAGCCGCACTGCGACAGTTCGTCGATCAGGGCCACCTTGGCGTCGGTGGGAATGAACCGGGGCTCGATCTGGAAGCCGTCGCGGGTGACGACTTCGTTGAAGAAGATGCGGGGCAAGGTGTCGTTCATGCGCTGGCTCCGGCTACGATGCCCCGGTCTTTCAGGGCCTGGATCTGCTGCGGCGTGAGGCCGATCTCGCGCAGGACGGCGTCCGAGTCGCCGCCCAGCGCCGGCGCGTTGCGCCGGTGGCTTCCCGGCGTGAGCGACAGCTTGGGAACGATGCCCGGGACGGCGATCGTGCTGCCGTCGGCCAGGCGCACCTGCTGCAACATGCCCCGCGCCGCGTAATGCGGATCGGCGGCGATGTCGGCGACGGTATAGATGCGTCCCGCCGGCACCGATGCCGATTCGAGCGCGGCCAGCACCGCATCCACCGTTCGCGCGGCGGTCCATTCGCCGATCACGCGGTCCAGTTCGGCGACCCGCGCCACCCGCCCGGCGTTGTCGGCCAGTGCGGGATCGTCGGCCAGGTCCGGGCGGCCGATCAAGGCCATGAGGCGGCGGAAGATGCTGTCGCCGTTGCCGGCGATCAGGGCATAGCCGCCGTCACTGCAGCGATAGGCGTTGGTCGGCGCGATCCCGGGCAGCGCGCTGCCGGCCGGCTCGCGCACGGCGCCGAAGGCGCTGTATTCGGGCAACAGGCTCTCCATGCAGTTGAAGACCGCCTCGTAGAGCGCCACGTCGATCACCTGGCCCTGGCCGGTGGCGTTGCGATGCTGCAGCGCCACCAGGATGCCGATCACGCCATGCAGCGCGGCCAGCGTGTCGCCGATGCTCACGCCCACGCGCACCGGCACGCGACCGGGCTCGGCCGTGAGGTGGCGCAGGCCGCCCATGGCCTCGGCGACGACGCCGAAGCCCGGCCGGTTGCGATAGGGGCCGCTCTGGCCGTAGCCGCTGATGCGCAGCACGATCAGCCGGGGGTTGGCCCGCAGGAGGTCGTCCGGGGCCAGGCCCCATCCCTCCATCGCGCCCGGGCGGAAGTTCTCGATCAGCACGTCGGCTTCGCCGGCGAGCCGGCGCACGATGTCCTGCCCTTCGGGCTGGCGCAGGTCGACGGCGAGCGAGCGCTTGTTGCGCGACTGCACCTGCCACCACACGGACGTGCCGTCCTTGAGCAGGCGCCACTTGCGCAGCGGATCGCCCGTGCCGGGCGGCTCGATCTTGACCACCTCGGCGCCGAAGTCGGCCAGCGTCTTGGCCGCAAAGGGCCCGGCGATCAGCTGGCCGAGTTCCAGCACCTTGAGCCCGCCGAGGGCACCGGGCGTCACGGCCATGCCGGCGCCGGCGTGATTGCTTGAGTCGTCTTGCATTGCGGGGGTATCAGGCCGGGCGCTGCCGCGGCGACGTGATCGGGATCCGGGCCCGGCGTTTCCCACGCGACGGCGGACCGGCTTCATGGCGGCGAGTCTGCACAGGCCGCCTGCGCCTGTCTATTTGCGCTTCAACGAGGCAGTCTTCGCGTTTTGCGAAGGGGCGCAGAGAAAGTCCCTGAGGGCGACGATGACCGCGTCGGCGTCGGGACGGATGCCGACCTTGAGCTGGCGCAGGGCCCACGCATCCGACAGCGGTCGCCAGGCGAGCTTCATCGCGCGGATGATCGGCAGGCAGGCCTGTTTCGGCAGCACGGCGATGCCCAGCCCCGAGGCCACCATGTGGCCAACGGCGTCGAAGCTGCGCACCTGCATCCGCAGCCTGAGTTTGCGCCCGGCGGCCAGCGCGGCCTGTTGCTGCTGCTGGAGCATGGCCGCGCCGGAGGTGAGGCTGATCCATTGCTCGTCGAGCGTCTCGACGAAGGAGATTGGCGTGCGCCCCGCCAGCGCGTGGCCCCTGGGCAGGATTAGGACCAGTTCATCGGTGCGGAAGTCCGTCACCTGCAGGTCCTGGGTGTCGGGCCCCGCCACGAACGCGCCGATGTCGGCACGGCCTTCGCGCAGGGCGACGATGACCGTTTCCGAGACCTGCTCCTCGACATCGACGCGGACGGCGGCGTGCAGTTCGGCGTAACGCGCCAGCAGCGGCGGCAGGAACTGGTTGATGGCCGCCGTGCTGGAGCACAGCCGGATGTGCCGCGCCACTCCCTGCCGGATGTCGGCGAGTTCCGCGACCAGGTTGTCCATCTCGCGCAGCAGGACCAGGCCATGGCGCACGAACGCGCGGCCCGCGGGCGTGGGCGCGAGCCCGCGGGAGTGCCGCTCGAAGAGCGCGTCGCCGAGCGCCGCCTCGAGGTCGCGGATGCGCCGGCTGGCGGCGGCCAGCACGATGTTGCAGTCGCGCGCCGCGGCGGTGAGGCTGCCGGTCTGGGCGCACGCGACGGCCAGGCGCACGGAGACGAAATCGAAGCGGGCCAGGTTGTAGCCGGCGGCAGGCAAGGCGCTGGTCCTCGGCGACGTCGTGGGCGATGCGTCCGGCGCGAGCAGCGCCCGCGCCGCCCGCTATTCAGCCTTGACGGCCAGCACCGGGCAGGGGACGGACAGCAGCAGTTCCTGGGCGACGCTGCCCATGATCAGTTTGCCGACGGGTGAGCGCTTCCTCAGGCCGATGACCAGCAGCGACACCTGCAGCGGCCCGATCATGGCCTCGATTTCCTCCACGGCGTCCTTGCCGCGGATGAACTGCTTGACCTCGCCCTGCACGCCGGCGGTCTGCAGCACCTTCTCGACGCGTTCGACGTCGGGCGCATTGGCGACCGACGCGTCCTCGTGCGTCCCGCCGGGGCCTGCGTTGACAACCACGAGCCGCTCGCCGCGCTCCTTGGCGATGTCGATTCCAGCGGTCAGCGCCGCTTGTCCTTCGGGGCGGGGAACGTAGGCAACAAGAATGGTCATGGGTCGACTCCTCTCGAAATGGCATCGACATTGTGCCTGCTGCGAGCCAGGGCGCTGCCGCGGTCCGGCCGGACCCGGCGAGCGGCAGCTCGCGTGGTCGCAGCCGCTGGCCCGGAGACCACTATCCGTAGCGAAGCACTCCCAGCACCACGGCGCCGTCCAGCACGATCCAGCCGATGCAGGCGAGATAGATGGTCTTGTCGCGCTTTTGCAGGCCGTGGACGAACCAGAGGCAGGCCGCCAGGAGATAGGTGGCCCAGGACGCGAGGGAAACACCGGCGGCGCTGCGGTCCGCCCAGATCGTCCAGATCTGCGGAACCGTCATCGCCATGGTGACGACGGACAGCATGGGGAGGACCTTCTCGAGCGCACTGTGCGAAGGGTCTGTTTCCGGTGACGCGCCAACGCCGTGGACCATGTTCGTGCTCCTTCGGTGCTCGTGCGAGGGGTGTGCGGGGCCGAATTAGAAGTCGATCGCCAGCGAAATGAAAGAGTGCGACCCGCATGTCAGGACCGTCAGCCCATCGGCTGGGGTGACGACGTTGCCTCGGTGCAGGCCGCGGCGCTAGCATGGTGTCGGGCCAGCACCGGAGAGCGCCATGGACGAAGAAGTCTTCAATCTCAGCCTTCGCAAGTTCCTCAAGACGGTCGGCGTCAGCTCCCAGCGGGACATCGAGCACGCGGTGGCGAGCGCGGTGCAGGCGGGGACGATCGCCGGCACCGAGATCTTCCCCGCCACGATGACGCTGGACATCCCGGCATTGAACCTTCACGTCACGTTCGATGGCGACGTGAAGCTCCAGTAGCTTCGCCGCCCGCGGCGGTTTCGCCCATGGGGTGCGCGGGGCGGCCCTGCCTTCCCTGGCGCCGGGCGAGGTGCCGATGCCGCGCCAGCATGAAAAAAGAGAATCAGATTCCCATCTGATGGGAATATGGTGTTCCGGTCCGGCTCGGTTCCTTCGATACTGTTCAGATGCCCCCCGAGACCGCCGCCACCGCCGACCGCGTCCTGCACGTGCTGGCCGTGCTGGCGCAGCAGGGCCGGGTCCTGACCGCCAATGAGCTGATGGCGCAGACCGGACTGGCCCGCAGCACGCTCTATCGCCTGCTCGCCCGGCTCAAGCGCTGGGGATTCGTCCTCGAGACCGACGGCTCCTACGCGCCCGGGCCCCTGAGCCTGCAACTGGCGCTCGGCTTCGACCTGGCATCGCATCTGGTGCGGCAGGCCCGCCAGGAAATGGTGGCGCTGGCGCGCCAGTCGCACGAGAGCGTGGGGCTGGTGGTGGCCGTGAACGACGCCGTAGTCTGCCTGGACATGGTGGAAAGCGAGCAATCGCTTCGCTGTTCGTTCGAAAAGGGGCGTAGCGTGCCGCTGCGCGCCGGCGCCTCGGCCCGGTGCCTGCTGGCCCATCTCCCCGACGCCAACCGCGACGTCCTGCTGGAAGCGCTGTACCCCGATCGGGCCGGGCGCGCGGCCGCGCTGGAGCAACTGCTGGCGATCCGCCAGGCCGGCTACGCGACCAGTGCCGGCGAAGTCGACCCGGGCGTCTGGGGCATCAGCGCGCCGCTGTTCGGCGGTGCGCGCCAGGCGGTGGGCGCATTGACCCTGATGGCGCCCGTCACCCGCGCCCAGGGCCAGGAATCCGCGTTGACCGACATGACCATGGTCGCGGCGGCACGCATCTCGCGAGGGCTGGCATTGCCCTGATCACTTCACTCACTTTTCACCCACGGAGACCATCGAACATGAACATTCGCCGCCACTTCCTGCTCGCCGCGCTGTCGGCCCTGGCCCTCGCCGGCAACCTGGCGCATGCGCAGGACAACGTGCTGCGCGTCGGCACCGACGCCACGTTCCCGCCCATGGAGTTCGTGGAGAACGGCAAGCGAACGGGCTTCGACATCGAGCTGACCGAGGCCCTCGCGAAGGCCATGGGCAAGAAGGTCGAATGGATCGACATCGACTTCAAGGGCCTGATCCCCGGCCTCATCTCCAAGCGCTTCGACATGGCGGTGTCGGCGATCTACATCACCGACGAGCGCAAGAAGGTGGTCGACTTCACCGACTCCTACTACGCGGGCGGCCTGGTGGCGATGGTCAAGGACAACAACGCCACCATCAAGAAGCTGGCCGACCTGGACGGCAAGAAGGTCACGGTGCAGGTCGGCACCAAGTCGGTCGGCTACCTGCAGCAGAACTTCCCGAAGGTTCAGCGCGTCGAGGTCGAGAAGAACCAGGAAATGTTCAACCTGGTCGACATCGGCCGCGCCGACGCCGCCGTCACGGGCAAGCCCGCTGCGTTCCAGTACGTGCGCACCCGCCCGGGCCTGCGCGTGCTCGACGAGCAGCTGACCACCGAGGAATACGGCATGGCCCTGCGCAAGGACACGCCCGAGCTGACCAAGGCCGTGAACGCGGCGCTGGCCAAGCTCAAGGCCGACGGCACTTACGCCGCCATCGTCAAGAAGTGGTTCAGCGGCAGCAAGTAAGCGCTTCGGCCCGGCCTGCTCATGGAACTCGATTTTTCGCCCGTCTGGTCGGGCTGGAACCTGTTGCTGCGCGGCGCGGTGGTGACCGTGGAGGTCACCTCCGTCTCGCTGCTGCTCGGATGCGCGCTGGGCCTGCTGGTCGGCATCGGCCGGCTCAACCCGAAACGACGGGTGATCTACGCGGCCTGCACCGCCTACCTCGCCGCCATCCGCGGCACGCCGCTGCTGGTGCAGCTGTTCATCCTGTTCTTCGGTCTGCCGCAATTCGGCATCCTGCTGCCGGCCTTCCTGTGCGGCGTGCTGGGCCTGGGCATCTACTCGGGCGCGTACGTGTCCGAGATCGTGCGCGGGGCCATCCAGTCGGTGGACCGCGGCCAGATGGAAGCGGCGCGGTCCATCGGTCTGTCCGCCGGCCAGGCGATGCGCTCGGTCATCCTGCCGCAGGCGGTGGTTCGCATGATCCCGCCGCTGGGCAACGAGTTCATCGCACTGATCAAGAATTCGGCGCTGGTGTCGCTGCTGACCATCCACGACCTGATGCACGAGGGCCAGAAGATCATCAGCGTGTCGTACCGCTCGCTGGAGGTCTACCTGGCCATCGCGGTGATGTATTTCGTGCTGACCGGCCTCACGACGCTGGTGCTGCGCCGGGTCGAGCTGAGGCTGCGGGCCGGGGGGATGGTGCAATGAAGAACGCGCAGGCGGACACGCCGCCGATCATCAGCATCCGGGGCCTGCGCAAGGCGTTCGGCGAGCACGTGGTGCTGGACGGAATCGATTTCGACGTGCAGCCCTCGCAGGTCGTCGTGGTGATCGGCCCCAGCGGCTCGGGCAAGAGCACCTTCCTGCGCTGCTGCAACGGGCTGGAGCAGGCCGAGGGCGGGCGCATCGACATCTGCGGCCACACCCTGGTCCAGGACGGGCGGATGCTGGCCGACGCCGACTGCAACGCGCTGCGGCAGGAAGTCGGGATGGTGTTCCAGTCGTTCAACCTGTTCCCGCACCTGTCGGTCCTGCACAACATCACGCTGGGCCCGCGCAAGCTGCGCGGCCTCACGCGCGAGCAGGCCGACGCCGAGGCGCGGGCGCTGCTGCGCAAGGTGGGGCTGGAACAGAAAGCCGACGCCATGCCGGCCAGCCTGTCGGGCGGCCAGAAGCAGCGGGTGGCGATCGCCCGCGCGCTGGCGATGAAGCCGCGCGTGATGCTGTTCGACGAGCCGACCTCCGCGCTCGACCCCGAGCTGGTGGGCGAGGTGCTGCAGGTCATGAAGCTGCTGGCCAGCGAGGGCATGACCATGATGGTGGTCACGCACGAGATGGAGTTCGCGCGCGAGGTGGCCGACGTCGTCATCGTCATGGACGGCGGCGGCATCATCGAGTCCGGTCCGCCCGCGACGATCTTCACCAATCCGACCCAGGAGCGCACCCGCGGCTTCCTGCAGGCGGTGCTGGCGCGCGCCTGAGCGTCATGGAACTGCATCGTTTCGACGCCGGCCAGCTGGCGGCCACGCCCTGGAAGAACGGCGGCGGCGTCACGCGCGAGATCGCGTGCCAGCCGCCGGGTGCCGGCATGGACGCCTTTGACTGGCGCCTGAGCATCGCGGAGATCGCCGCCGCCGGCCCGTTCTCGAACTTTCCCGGCGTCGACCGGGTGATCACGCTGCTGGACGGCGCCGGGGTGCTGCTGCGCAGCGTCGACGGCGCGATCGCGCATCGGCTGGCGACGCCGCTGGCGCCGTTCGCCTTCCCCGGGGAGGCATCCATCGACGCGCAGCTGCTGGGAGGCGGCTGCCGCGATCTCAACGTGATGACGCGCCGCACGGCGTGCCGTGCGAAGGTCCTCGTCATCGACTCGGACCGCGTCCTGCCGGCCGCCGCGGACGGCATGCTGCTGGCCGTCCAGGGCCGGTGGCAGGCCACGGGTGCCGGCGGCGGGCCGCAATCGCTGGCGCCGTCGCAGGGTCTCTGGTGGCACGACGCGGCCGCCGCGTGGCAACTGCGCGCGCAGGACGGCGCTGCGGCCCTGCTCGCGGTGCTCATCGACCGCGCCGGCCCATGACGGCATGAACATCGCTGCTTCACTCTTCGCCGGGCAGGCGTTGCTGCCCGGCGGCTGGGCGCGCGACGTGCTGCTGCAGTGGGACGCGGCGGGCCGCCTGCTCGCCGTCACCCCCGGTGCCGCGCCGGTGCCCGGCATCGGCCACGCGGCGGGCCCGGTGCTGCCCGGGATGCCGAACCTGCACTCACACGCATTCCAGCGCGCGTTCGGCGGACTGACCGAATACCGCGGCCAGGCGCAGGACAGCTTCTGGAGCTGGCGCACGCTGATGTACCGCTTCGCCGCCGCCGTCACGCCCGACCAGTTGGAGGCCATCGCCACCGGGCTCTATGTCGAAATGCTCGAAGGCGGCTACACCAGCGTCTGCGAGTTCCACTACGTGCACCACGACCATGACGGGCGCCCGTATGCCGACGACGCCACGCTCTCGCACTGCCTGTTGCGGGCGGCGGCCCGCGCGGGCATCGGCCTGACGCTCCTGCCGGTGCTCTACCAGGCCAGCGGCTTCGGCGGGACGCCGGCCCGCGAGGAACAGCGCCGCTTCATCCGCAGCACCGATTCGATGTTGCGCCTGCTGGAGCGGCTGCGGCCGCGCTGCGAGGCGCAGGGCGCGCGCCTGGGCCTGGCGCCGCATTCGCTGCGCGCCGTGCCGCCCGACAGCCTGCGCGAGGCGCTGGCCGGCCTGGCCGCGCTGGACGCGACGGCGCCGGTGCACATCCACGTCGCGGAGCAGGTGGCGGAGGTGGACGCCTGCCTGGCGTGGAGCGGGCAGCGGCCGGTGGACTGGCTGCTGGACCATGCCCCGGTGGACGGCCGCTGGTGCCTGGTGCACGCGACGCACATGTCGTCCGCCGAAAGCGGCCGCGCCGCGCGCAGCGGCGCGGTGGCGGGCCTGTGCCCGACCACCGAGGCGAATCTGGGCGATGGCATCTTCGACGTGCCCGGCTGGCGGGCGGCAGGCGGGTGCTGGGGCGTCGGTTCGGACAGCCATGCCGCCGTCAATGCGGCCGAGGAACTGATGGCGCTGGAGTACAGCCAGCGGCTGCTTACCGGCCAGCGCAATGTCGTGGCCGGCGACACGCAGCGCTTCGTCGCGACCGCCATGACGCTGGAGGCGACAGCCGGCGGGGCCCGGGCCGCCGGCCGCGCGGTGGCCGGACTCGCGCCGGGACAGTGCGCCGACTTCGTCGTGCTCGACGCCGCGCACCCCTTGCTCGATGGCCTGCCCTCGCCGGACGCGATGCTCTCGGCCCATGTCTTCGCCAGCCATCGGGGCACGGCCATCGAGTCGGTCTGGGCCGGCGGGCAGCGCCGGGTCCAGGGCGGCCGTCACGTGTTGCACGCGGAGGCGTCGCGCGGACTGGTCGCCGCCCGCCGGACGCTGGCCGCGATGCCCCTCGAGTGATTCACTCGGCGCTGCGCCGATCCGATGTGCCGACACCCGGTCCCGGCGCCAGGAGGCCGTCCTAGCGGGCGGCGCCGCAACGCGCGGCCAGCAGGCGATTCACCAGGTCGGCCGTGGCCTGCGGCAGGCGCACGGGCTGCTGCCGCCTGGACGGGCTGAGCCTGGCGACGGGGCGCGTGATCCGGAGCGCGTTCGCGTGGTCCATTTCTGTGCCTCCAATGGAGCGTGGCAAGGTCATATGCCTCACTGTGGGCGCAGGCCCTTGCGCGCGACATCGGCGAATGCTGAAACATCGCTCGGCGCCGTCCGATTCGCCGGGAGGGCGTCCGCCCAGGCGGCGTAGGAGTTGTCCGAAGCGCGGTGCGCCGCATCCGACGGCCGCACCGGGTGGCTTCCCGCCGAGCCTCTGCACTCGCGATTGGCCGTGTCTTGCGGGAGGGCCAAGCCGCTCGGCCGGCGCCGCTGCGGTAGGCTCCGGCTCATGGAAATCGTGGTCACCGAAACCGATGGCCTTCGACTGCTGAGGTTCGGCACGTCCTGGTGCCAGGGCGCGATGAGCATCGACGCGCCGGACCGGCTGGAGCTGGAGTATGCGGTGCGGATGTCGGCCTGGCTGCTCTTCCACGATCCCGGCGGGCTGTCGCGCAAGCACCTCGTCACGCTGGGGCTGGGTGCCGGTTCGCTCACCAAGTTCGCCCACCGCGTGCTGGGCATGCAGGCGACCGCCGTGGAGATCGACCAGGGCGTGATCGAAGCAGCCCGCACGCACTTCCTGCTGCCGCCCGACGGTGACGGGCTGCGGGTGGTCCATGGCGACGGCGCCGAATTCATCGCGCGGGCCGGTGTCCGGGGCAGCATCGACGTGCTGCAGGTCGACGCCTATCACGCCTCGGTCGAGGACGGGCCGGCACTCGATACCGGATCCTTCTATGCCGACTGCCGCGCCAGCCTGCGCGAGGGCGGCACCGTGGCCGTGAACCTCATCGGACGCGAGCTGGATGTGCGCGGGAGCATCGATCGGATCCGTGCTGGCCTGCAGCCGCGGGCGCTGTGGCGGTTCCCGCCCACCGAGGCGGGCAACGTGGTCGTGATCGCGCACTGCGGCGAGATTCCGGCCGAGGATGTGCTCGGTGCGCGGACGCTGGAGATCCAGCGGCGATGGGACCTGCCCGCGCCGGGCTGGGTGGCGATGGCCCGACGCCTGCCAGGCGCGATGGCTGCCGGGCAGGCGCCTCATGCCGCGGGATCGCGACCACGGCGCGACGGGTGAACTCGGATGATTGGAACCCGGCATTTCGAATCGGCCGGAGGCAGGCTTCTCAACCCGGAATGTCCGGCTCCACCAGCTGCGCCAGCGCGAGCAGCGACTCCTGCCAGCCGAGGTAGCACATCTCGGGCGGGATCACGTCGGGAATGCCTTCCTGCACGACGGACATCTCGGTGCCGCAGGACACCCGGGTCAGGGTCACGGTGGTCTTCATGGTGCCCGGCAGGTTGGCGTCGTCGAACGTCGCGTCGTACGCAATGCGTCGGCCGGGGACCAGTTCCAGGTACTTCCCGCCGAACGAGTGGCTGTGGCCGGTGCCGAAGTTGGTGAAGGACATGCGCCAGGCGCCGCCGGCCACGGGATCCATGCCGTGGACCTTGCCGGTAAATCCGAACGGCGGCAGCCAGCGCTCGAAGGCGGCGGGCTCGACGAAGGCACGGTAGAGCCGGTCCGGCGAGGCGCGCAGCACCCGGTGCAGGCGGACGGTATTGGTAGCCATGGTGGTGTTCTCCCGAAGTGCAGAGGATGGCCCTCGCTTATACGACGGACAAGCCTTCGACGACGGACAGGCCTTCGGGAAATCGACCAGCGCGTGCGGCCCGGCGGACGCTTCGAACACGCGGTCGTCAGTAGGACTTGGGCAACCCCAGCACCTTCTCGGCGATGAAGCACAGGATCAGTTGCGGGCTCACCGGCGCCAGGCGCGGGATCCAGGCCTCCCGCAGGTAGCGCTCCACGTGGTACTCCTTGGCGTAGCCCATGCCGCCATGGGTGAAGATCGCGTTTTCGCAAGCCGTGTAACAGGCCTCGGCGGCCAGGAACTTCGCGCTGTTCGCCTCGGCGCCGCAGGGCAGGCCCTGGTCGTACAGCCAGGCGGCCTTCTGCACCATCAGGTGCGCCGCCTCCAGTTCCATCCAGGACCTGGCCAGCGGGTGCTGGATGGCCTGGTTCCGGCCGATGGGCCGGCCGAACACCTCGCGCTCGCCGGCGTAGTTGGCCGCGCGCTGCAGCGCGGCCCGTCCGAGGCCGACGGCTTCGGAGGCGATCAGGATGCGCTCGGGGTTCAGTCCGTGCAGGATGTAGCTGAACCCCTTGCCCTCCTCGCCCACCCGGTCCTGCACCGGGATGCGCAGCCCGTCGATGAACACCTGGTTGGAGTCCACGCACTTGCGGCCGAGCTTGTCGATCTCGCGCACCTCGATCGTGCCGCGGTCCAGGTCGGTGTAGAACAGGCTCAGGCCTTCGGTCCCCTCGCACGCCTCCACCGGCGTGGTGCGCGCCAGCAGCAGGATCTTGTTGGCGACCTGGGCCGTGCTGATCCACACCTTCTGGCCGTGTACCACGTAATGGTCGCCCTCGCGCACGGCGCGCGTCTTCAGCTTCAGCGTGTTGAGGCCGGCGTCCGGCTCGGTCACGCCGAAGCAGGCCCGGTCGCGGCCCTCGATCAGCGGCGGCAGCCAGCGGCGCTGCTGTTCGGCGGTGCCGAAGACGACCACCGGATGCAGGCCGAAAATGTTCATGTGCACGGCCGATGCGCCGGACAGCCCGGCGCCGGTGGCCGCGATGGTGTGCATCATCACGGCGGCCTCGCTGATGCCGAGCCCGGCGCCGCCGTATGCCTCGGGCATGGCGATGCCCAGCCAGCCGGCCTGCGCCAGCGCGCGGTGGAAGTCGTGCGGGAATCCGCCCTCGCGGTCCTTGCGCAGCCAGTAGTCGGCGTCGAACGGCGCGCACACCTTCTCGATCGCGTCGCGGATCTGCTGCTGCTCCTGGGTCAGGCTGAAGTTCATGGGCGTCTGCGGGTCAGTCCTGTTGCGGCCGGATCACGTGCTTCGGGTCCTCGCCGTACGGCGGGCTGTAGATCACCAGCAGCTTGACCGGCGTGTCGCTGGTCACGCTGAACACGTGCATCTCGCCGGCCGGGAAGAAGCAGGTGTCGCCCGGCACCATGTCGAACGACTCGCCCGCCACCTGCACATGGGCCGTGCCCTCCAGCAGGTGGCAGGCCTGCTCGATGCCGGGATGGGCATGGGGCAAGGCGCCTCCGCCCTTGTGCAGCGTGCCGAGCAGCACTTCCATCTGGCGGGCGCCCACGGTCTCGGGCCCGACCAGCCGCTGGTTGCTCGTGTGGTGATGGTTGGCGGGGTGGTAGCTCGGCACGTCGGCCGTGCGCACCAGGTACCTGGCTTTCATTTCAGGCTCCATCGGCCGTGGCCGTTTCGGTTCGCGGCTCCCCGGCGCAGCGGCAGGCGCCGCTGGCCAGCAGTTCGCGGATGCGCGGCTCCGTATAGCCGGCCTCGCGCAGCACTTCAACGGTGTGTTCGCCCAGCCGCGGCGCCGGCTCGACGGCGCGCGCCGGCGGCGTCGCCGACCAGCGGGTCGGGTGCGCCAGAACGTGCATCGGCCCCTCGGAGGGATGGACCGCGTCCTGCACGAAGCCGGTGGCGCGCAGCTGCTCGTTGGCCAGCAGGTCGGCCGGGCTGTTCATCGGCATGTTGGGCACGTCCGCCGCGTCCAGCAGCGCCCGCCATTGCGCGGTGGTGCGCGTGCGCATGATGCGCGACACCTCGGCGTAGACCGCGTCGATGTGGGCCGCGCGCGCGGCGTGGCTCGCGAAGCGCGGGTCGCGGCCCAGGCCCTCGGACTCGCCGATCGCGGCGAAGAAGCTGCGCCAGTGCTTGTCGTTGTAGATCAGGACGCACAGCATGCCGTCGCCGGTGGCATAGGGCTTGCGGTGCGCGGTCAGCAGGCGCGCGTAGCCCGGCTCGCCGCGCGGCGGATCGAAGGTCAGGCCCGCCATGTGGTCGCCCAGGATGAACTGCGCCATTGCCTCGAACATGGGGACGACCACCGCCTGGCCCCGGCCGGTCCGGCTGCGCGCGTACAGGGCGGCCGTCACGGCGTACACCGCATGCAGGCCGGTCACCCGGTCCGACAGCGTGGTGGGCGCGTAGGCCGGCTCGGGGGCGCCGTAGCGCTGCATCAGCCAGGGCACGCCGGTGGCGCCCTGGATCAGGTCGTCGTAGGCCGGCCGCGCCGCATCCGGCCCCTCCTGGTCGAAACCGCAGCAGTTCACGTAGACGATGCGCGGGTTGCGCTCGTTCACCGCCTCGTAGTGCAGTCCCAGGCGGGCCATGGCGGCGGGCCGCACGTTGCTGATGAAGACGTCGCAGCCCTCGGCCAGCTTCAGGGCCGCCTCGCGTCCTTCCTGGCGCTTGAGGTCCAGCACGATGCTGCGCTTGCCGGCATTGGCGTGCAGGAAGATGTGGCCCATGCCCGCGTGGTTCATGGGGCCGACGTGGCGCATGTTGTCGCCCTCCTGCGTCTCCACCTTGATCACCTCGGCGCCGAGCTGCGCCAGGATCTGCGTGGCGAACGGTCCCATGACCACGGACGTGAGGTCCAGGATCCGCACGCCCGACAGCGGGCCGGGGCGGGCGGCCTTGTCCTGCTGCGGCATGCTCACTCCGCGCGGATGCCGGCCTGCTTGATCAGGCTGGTCCAGTGCGCGAGCTGGTCGGCCACGTACTTCGCGAATTCCTCCGGCGTGCGGCTCGGCCAGACCTCGAACCCGAGCTGCGCCAGCTGCTCCTGCACTTCCTTCTCGGCCACCACCTGCTGGATCTCGGCGTTCAGCCGGTCCACGACCGGCTTGGGCATGCCGGCCGGGCCGAAGACGCCGTTCCAGGAGGTGAGGTCGAAGCCCGGGATCGCGCTGGCGATGGGCGGAACGCTGGGCAGGCTCTTCAGCGGGGCCCTGGTCGTGGTGCCGAGCGCGCGGACGGTGCCCGCCTTGATCATGCTGCCGGTGGAGCCGAGGTCGCCGACGTACAACTGCACCTGTCCGCCGATCAGGTCCGTGAGGGCTTGCGGACTGGACTTGTAGGGCACGCCCACCACCTGCAGGCCGGCGATGCGTTTGATGGTCTCGGAGCCCACCAGCGAGGTGCTGTTCGGCGTCGCATACGCGAGCTTGCCGGGATGGGCCTTGGCGTACTCGATCAGCTCGTGCAGGTTCTTCGCCGGGAAGCTGGCGTTGACCAGCAAGGCGAACGGCAGCTCGCCCACGCGGGCGACCGGCGTGAAATCCTTGATCGGGTCGTACTTCAGGTTGCTGAAGAGGGCCGGATTGGCGGAATGCGAGGTGTTGGTCGTCATGAACAGCGTGTAGCCGTCGGGCTTGGCCTTGGCGACATGCTGCGCGCCGATCTGGGCGCTGGCCCCGGGCTTGTTGTCGACGACGACGGGCTGCTTCAGCCGCTCGCCCAGCTTCTTCGCCACGATGCGGGCGACGGCGTCCGTGCCGCTGCCGGCCGCGAACGGGACCACCAGGGTGACGGGAGCGGAGGGGTAGCCTTGCGCGAGCGCCGCCGTGGATGCGGCCAGGGCGAGCGCCGCCAGGGTGCGGGCGATCAGTTTCATGTTTGTCTCCTCGGAATATCGTGCCGGCGAATCGGGACAGCACGCACGCGGATGGTGGCGCGGCGGACGATTCGCGTCCAATTCATTTTTTGGCTCGCACGATCTTTTTCTAGAATCGTTGACCAGAAGATCCGCTTCCGTCCCGAAATGAAACTGCACTTCCTGCGCTACTTCACCGTCCTTGCCGAGGAGCTCCACTTCGGCCGCGCGGCGCAGCGGCTGGCCATCACCCAGCCGCCCCTGAGCTCGGCGATCAAGGCGCTGGAGGAGGAACTGGGCGTGCAGCTGCTGGTGCGCAGCAGCAAGCGCGTGGAGCTGATGCCCGCCGGTGCGGCGTTCCTGGAGGAGGCGCGCCAGATCCTGGAGCGGGTGGGGCGCGCGAGCAGCGTCGCCAAGGCGGTGGCCAAGGGCATGCGGGGCCGCCTGGAGATCGGGATCACCGGCTCCCTGATGTATCGCGAAGTGCCCGTCATCGTGCGCGACTTCGCCATGGCCATGCCGGGCATCGAGCTGGTGCTGCGGGAGATGTCCACCGCGGAACAGCTGCAGGAGCTGCTGCACGGCCAGCTGCATGCCGGGTTCGTCAACGCCGCGACGGTACCGCCGCAGCTGGGCGCGATCGCGCTGGACGACGACCGCTTCGTCCTGTGCCTGCCGGACGGCCACCCCCGGGCGCGGCAAGCCGAGGTGGACCTGAGGGACCTCGTCGACGAGCCGTTCGTGATGTTCTCGCGCGAGGTCTCGCCGGCCAACTACGACAACGTGATCGCCATCTTCAGCCGGGGCGGCATCCACCCGCGCACGGCGCACGCCGCGCGCCAGTGGCTGACGATCGTGGCGATGGTGGCGCAGGGACTGGGCGTGTCGCTGGTGCCCAGTTCACTGGCGAGCTCGCGCGTGCGCGGCGTGCGCTTCGTGCCTTTCAGCGGCGCCCCGGCCGCGTCCCCGGCGCTGCTGGTGTGGAGTCGCGCCAACGCCAGCCAGGCGCTCGCCAGCTTCCTCGAGAGCGCGTCGCGCACCTGCCGCAGGCTGCGCGCGGCGCGCCGCCGCGAGGCGCCGCCCCGCGCGGCGAAGACTTCGCGCCGCCGTTCCTGACCTCGCGCCTCCTCGCGCAGCGATGCGGCAGGCTCAGCGGCGTGCGTGCCTGCTGCGCACGGGCGATGGCCGTGGCGCCGGGGCGGTCCTGGACTTGCATGGTGTTGCAACGCATGGCGAGCGATCCGTGGCAGACTGCCCGCGGGTGCGCCAGTCCGGGCATCGCTCGATGGCGCGTACCGGTTGAATTGGAGGACGAAAGTGGTCAGGAAGAACACGATCTGTCTCTGGTACGACGGCACCGCCCTGGACGCCGCGCAGTTCTACGCCAGGACCTTTCCGGACAGCGCCGTAGGCGCCGTCCATCGCGCGCCGGGCGACTATCCCGCCGGCAAGGAAGGCGACGTCCTGACGGTCGAGTTCACCGTCATCGGCATCCCATGCCTCGGCCTGAACGGCGGGCCGGCATTCAGGCACAACGAGGCCTTCTCGTTCCAGGTGGCAACCGACGACCAGGCCGAGACCGATCGCCTGTGGAACGCGATTGTCGGCAACGGCGGCCAGAAAAGCGCGTGCGGCTGGTGCAAGGACAAATGGGGCCTGTCGTGGCAGATCACGCCACGGGCCCTCACCGAGGCGATCGCCGATCCCGATCGCGCGGCGGCCAGGCGCGCCTTCGAAGCGATGATGCAGATGGGAAAGATCGACATCGCCGCGATCGAGGCGGCACGGCGGGGCTGAGGCCTGCGGGCTGGGGATGGCTCTTGTGGGTGAAAGCGGGGCTGGCCCTGCCCCTCAGGATGCGTCGCGATAGATCTTGCCTCGGGCGATGACCGGGTTCAGCAGTGTGAGGTCGCCCGGCAGGACCTGGTATCCCACCGGGTACGGCGGGCGGGCCTCCATGCCCAGTCGTTCGATCACGCCATCCTGCTGGTAATAGCAGGTCACGGTCTCGAGGCCGAGCCGTTCCAGCACCGGCGGGTGTCGCGCGGCGAATTCGTCGAGCACGATCGAACGGCTGGCGTGATCCAGCGCCGCGAAGGCCGCGCCGTAGCGCGCCATCGCCTCGTGTTGAAGCATGTCGAGACCATCCCGCATGACGGGCAGCTCGGCTGCGACGTGCTCGATGTGCCGCAGCACTTCCGGCAGGTCGGCAGCCCCGGGCATGCGTCCATCCGGGCTCGGCGGCACGAGCATGCCCAGGACGGCTCGCAGTGTCTCGCGCCGCACCGGGGTGAGGGTCGCGTCGGCGCCGGGTGTGGGAGATGGGGTGGTCATTCGGGATCAGTCGAAGAGATTGGCCAGGCGCTGCTTCATCGCATCGGCGACATGAAGCGCGATGGCCTGGATGGTCGGGGTGGGATTCACGCCACCCGAGGTGACGAACACGCTGCCGTCCACGATGAAAAGATTCTTCACGTCATGGCTGCGTCCCCATTCGTTCACCACCGAACGCTGCGGATCGGTTCCCATGCGCGCGGTGCCCAGCTGGTGCCAACCGGTGGCTCGCATCGGGACCGGGTTCTCGAGGATTTCGGTCGCGCCGGCCGCCCGCAGGGCTTCCCTGGCGCGCTCCAGGCCGTGGCCGATCATCCGCCGGGTGTTGTCGGCCAGGCGGTAGGTGATGCGCGGCGCGGGAATGCCATCGGAGTCGGTCAGGGCGGGGTCGAGCGTGACGGTGTTGCATTCCTCGGGCAGGTCTTCGCAACACACGCCGACGCCGATGGTGCGGCCGAAATGCCTGGCGAAGGCCTCGTGGTGACCGGCGCCCCACGGGATGTCGCCACGCAGGTGTCCGGTGCGCGCGGTGGTGAGGGGCCCGAACCCGCGGGTGACCTGCAGGTTGTAGCCGCGCACGAAGCCGCGGCCCGGGTCGGTTTCGTAGAACTGCTGGCTGAGGATGCAGACCGCCTGGGGGCCGAACTGCGAATCGAGCGGCTCGTCGAACACGCCGCGAACCGCGGCCCACGGGTGCATCATCAGGTTCTTGCCGACCTGGCCCGACCGGTTGGCCAGGCCGTGCGGAAATCGGGCCGAGGTCGAATTGAGCAATAGCCGCGGCGTGCCGATGCCGTTGCAGGCCAGCACCACCACCTCCGCCCGCTGCACCTGCTCGCGGCCATCCGAGTCGTAGTAGACGACCCCCGTCGCCATGTCGTTGTCGTCCACCAGGATCTCGCGCACGCGGCAGCGGGTCTTGAGCCTGACGCCCGCGCGCAGGGCCAGCGGCCAGTACGTGATGTCGACCGTGCCCTTGGCGCCCTGCGCGCAGCCGACCTTGCAGGTGCCCAGGTTGATGCAAGGGGCCCGGCCTTCGTGCTCGCGCGTGGCGATCGCGATTTCGGAGGGCCACCAGTGCCAGCCCAGCCGGTTGAAGCCGCGCGCCATGGTCTCGCCCAGGCGGCCCAGGGGCACCGGCGGCAGGGGCGGCTGGTGCGGCGGATAGGCCGGGTCGCCGGCCAGGCCGGCCACGCCCATGTGGTGGTCGTTGACGGCGTACCAGGGCTCGAGCGTCGAATAGTCGATCGGCCAGTCATCGGCCACGCCATCGAGGCTGCGGACCCTGAAGTCCGAAGGGTGCAGGCGCGGGAAGTGCGCCGCATAGAGGATCGTGCCGCCGCCGACGCCGTTGAAATTGAGCACCGAGATCGGCGAATGGTCGTCGTTGACCGGATAGTCTTCCCGGCGGCGCCGCACGTTCGGGTCGGGCGAGAAGTCGGCGTCGGCGCGCAGTTCCCAGTCGCGCCTGGTGGCCGGGTAGTCCGACGGATTGACCCAGTCGCCCTGCTCGAGGCACAGGATCCGCATCCTCGTGTCGGCCATGCTCCACGCGAACGCGGCGCCCGAGGCACCGGCGCCGATGATCAGGATGTCAACGGGATCGTTCATCGGATTCGGCCTTCCGTGTTCGCTCATGCACTGATGCGATGCCCCGGCGCCGTCCGGCTCCGGCCCAGGCACGGCATCAGTGGTATCGAGGCGCAGTCTTGTGAGCCGATGATACGCAAGACCGGCACGGTGCGGACCAGCCCGGTGACGATCCGACGCGGATGCGCGCGCGGGCCCTACCGCTTCGGCGGGGCCTCCACGCCCGTTGCCGCCAGCACGGGCGGCGACAGGCGCTCGCCCCGGATGGGGATGGCCGCCAGCGCGGCGTCGAGTTCCTTCAACTCCGCCGCGCTGAACGAAATCGCCGCGGCGGCGACGTTCTCCTCCAGATGGGCCGCGTTCGTGGTGCCGGGAATGGGCACGATCCATGGCTTGCGAGCTGCCAGCCAGGCGAGTGCGACCTGCGCCGGCGTCGCGTTCTTGCTGGTAGTCCGTCAACGACCTCGCTTCTGCGGCCCCGTCGTGGCGTCCATCAGCCACGCTAGGTTGTTCTTCTCCTGATGCTTCCCATGCGCTCCCCTCTTCTCCAACGAGTCTCAGGCCTGCGGTCAGGGAGGCGACTGCAGGTCGTAGCTGGAGCCAATCGACCATCCGCCGGCCCGCCGGCGCGGGACCGTCCCTTCTGGCCGGGCCAGGGTGCACAGGAACGAGCCGCTTCTGATCTGAGCGTTTTCGAGGCAGACCCACGCAGTGCCGGAGGCGTCCGCTTCCCGCACGTCCCACCGAACGCGCTCGAGTTGGCTGCCTTGGGGCTCTTGTCCCTCGGCGAATCCGAAGCCACTACCGACGGCCGCGCCGGTGGGGATCTCCGCCGTCTGCGTGTAGTACATGATGCTCGACGAACTGAGCGTGCGGGCAACGAGCCGAAACGGGTTCACCGTGTAGTAATAGATCGTGCGGTTCCTTTGATCCGGCCAGTCGGGGCTCCACTCTTCGACACGGGTGGCGAGTGTGTTGCCGACGCGCGGATCGGCGGGCACGCCGGGCACGAAGCTGTAGATCCGGCGCAGCGGGTTGCCCAGCGGATCGCGCCCCGCCAGCTCGAATTCGCCTTTGGTCCGGAACAGGTCCGCCAGTGCGGCCTCGACGTTGAAGACAGGCTGGATCGGGCCCTCCGCCGCCGGGTCGCCACCGCCGCCTCCACAGCCGGCGAGCAGGGCGGCACTGAGAGCCAGCGCCGAGGTGAGCTTGGTTGCAGACATGGTGGTGTGCATCGGTCTGGTAGTCGAAGGCGGCGCCAGCGACCCCTGCTTCGAACAGTACCACAGCATGTCGCTCGTCGAGTGGCACGAGACCAGGAAGCTGCGTTCACCTGACGAGTGAGGGCCGCTTGCGGCCAGAAGCAGCCATCAGCTGGCCTGCTCGACGCCGATGCGCCGTAGCTTCAGGAGGGCTCGAACATCACCACGCGGCAATCGCGGCTGCCGACGTTCTCGATCACGTGCCCCGGTACTGCGGCCTGCACCGTGCCCGAGCCCGACTTGGTGTACAGGACGCGGGAGGAGCCGTCAGGCGCATGGGCACGCAGGCTGCAGTCGTCCACGAAGTAGAGTGCCCCGGCAGGGTGCGAATGTGGCGCATCCCTCTGCCCCGGCTTCCAGGTTGCGAGGATGAGCTTGAACTGCTCGTTCTGCGAGATGACGTGGTAGATGTCCGGCGATGCGTCGTACGAACGCGGCACTGTTTGCGCGTGCACATACCCGGCCAGGGCCGGGCAGAGCGGCAGCAGTGTGAGGGCCGCCAGCCGAGATAGGCTTGTCGACATGGTGTTGCGTCCTCCATTCGGGTGGTCGGAGCGACCACGGACATAGCATAGGTCCTGGCGCTGGAACGGCATTTTGCGCTGGCTCAAATGGGCGAATCTCTTGCTCGCCGTTCGCCCGCACCGCCATGCGCCGATGCAGGTCGCTGAGAAGGTTCGCTTTCGGCCAAGAGCAGAAGTGGGGACGCAGGCGTTGGAGCTTGGCCGTAACCCGAGCGCCCGCGCAGCTCGTAGCTGAGCCAAACCGAGGATTGATGACGGTTAGTCGCAGCAACAGTGAGCGTCTGGCCGTCCCACCTTGACGGTGCGCGTCAGGGACCGTTGATCTCGTCCGTGAAGACGTTGTCCGAGTAGAACCTGGCGAGTGCCTTGTCGAGGCGCTTCAGCAGAGCGTTCAAGCTCTCACCTTCTCGCCTTGCCAGCATCACCGGGCAGACGTGGTGATCCGCCGCAGCTGCACCGCACGGGACGGGTCCGATCGGTCCGACTGTGATCTCGCCACCTTCGTCAATGAGCGTCTCGATGTTCTTCACGTCAACGCTAACCTCGCGCTCGGCTGCCACCGGTGCGGCAGCAACTCCTCGATGCGCGAGTTCAAGTGGGCGGGAAGCCGCGCGAGCACGTCGCGCAGGTACTGCCAGGGGTCGTGCCCATTCATCTTGGCCGACTGCACCAGGCTCATGACCACGGCAGCGCGCTGGCCAGCCAGTTCGCTGCCGGCGAAGAGCCACGCGCGGCGCCCCATCTGCCAGGGCTTGATCTGCCGCTCGAGGTAGTTGTTGTCCAGGCCGACGGCGCCGTCGTGCAGGTGGCGCGTCAGCGCCGTCCAGCAGCCCAGGCTGTAATCGATGGCCTTGGCCGTGGCCCCGCCATCGGCAACGCGCCGGCGCTCCAGCTGCAACCATTCGAACAGGTTGTCCCACATCGGGCGGGACAGCTCTTGCCGCGCGGCAAGCCGCTGCTGGTCGTTCAAGCCAGCCAACTGCCCCTCGGCGTGGTAGATCAGCGCGAACCGCCGGATCGCCTCCTGCGCCACGTCGCTGGCGCCCGTGTTGGCCAGCTCCTCGAACTTGCGGCGGGCATGCGCGGCGCAGGCCGCGGCAACGCGTCCGCTGCAGGTGCGCTCATGGACCACGGCGTCATAGACGGCGTACTGGTCCGTCAGCAGCGTGCCGCGCCAGGGCGGTTGCTCGCGACCGGGCGGTCCGCTGCCGCCTGCGAGGAATAAGGTCGGGTACTGGGCTCCCCGTCCGAGGCAGAAGTCGAAGACCACCCCGCGCTGGCTGTCGAACTCGCCCCTGGCATAGGCCCATACGTAGGCGCGCTTGGTCTTGCCCGAGCCGGGGTCGAGCATCGCCACGGGCGTCTCGTCGGCGTGCAGCACCGGCGCTTGCAGCACGAAGTGCTTGAGCGCCTCGTGCAGCGGCTCCAGGGCGACTCCGGCCTGGCCCGAGATGGAGGCCAGCGTCGAGCGCGGGGTGTGCACGCCCGAGCGGGCGTTGATCGTCTCTTGCCGGTAGTACGGCATGTGATCGACGAAGCGGCTGATCAGCGTGTGCGCCACGAACCCGCTGGCCGCGATGCCGCCGTCGATGATCTCGGGCACGGCGCCCGGCTGCACCAGCTTCTGGCAGCAGCGGCAGGCCCACTTGCCGTAGATGTGCCGGTGCACGAAGAATTCGGCGGGGATGATGTCCAGGCGCTCGCTGGCGTCCTCGCCCACGCGCACCATGGCCGTGCCGCAGCCGCACTCCGTGCTCTCGGGCTCGTGGCGATGCTCCACGCGGCGCAGGTGCTCGGGTAGGTGCTGGCGGCGCGGCTTTCTGGGCGGAGCCTTGGGCTTGTCGGACGTGTCGGGAAGGCTTGCCTTCAGGGCTGCCAGCTGCGCCTGCAGGCTCGCCTCGTCCTCTGCCATGGTCTCTTCGAACAGGGCGCGCTGGTGCGCGCTCATGGCCTCGGTGCTGGCGCCGAACTTCCAGCGCTTCAGGCGCGCCAGCTCGAAGGTGACCTTCTCCAGCTTGGCGTCGCGCCAGGCGATCTCGCGCGTCTGGCGCTCGATGAGGTTCTGCTTGCGCTCGTTATCCTGCTGCAACCGCTTGATGAGGGCGGCAACGTCGGCTGGCACCCCTGCAAGGTCCACCGAATCGAGATCGCGCGCCAACTCCATGGGCCAGCATCATGCCAGCGCGCGAGTGCCTCTCCCATTGGAGAATTCGCTCTGTCATCCGCCGCGCAACGGCGGTAGGCGAATCAGACCCGGCTGATCACATCCATCTCGGGCAGGCGCTGCCACGGCAGGCCCAGCACCAGTGCGTCGAACTGCTGGCGCGTCAGCTGCAAGGCCGCCGGCGATGGGCCGCTCTTGTCCGTCCACACGAAGCCGCCGGCGTTCAGGCGCCGCGCCGCGCACCACACACCGAAGCCGTCATGCACCAGCAGCTTCACGCGTGAGGCCCGGGCGTTGCAGAACAGGTACCCGTGGTGCGCGCGGGCGGCGCCTAAGGTGGTGACCACGTGCGCGAGCAGCCGCTCGGCGCCGCAGCGCATGTCCAGCGGCGCGGTGCACAGCCACAGGGCGTCGATGCGAATCATCGCGACAGCACGGCAGCCAGATCACCGAGCCAGCTCGCACACGCCAAGGCCTGTGCCGACGGCCAGCGCACCTTCAGGCTCGCGCCGGCGCGCGTGAGCTCGATCTCGATCGCCTCATCGCCGCCGGACGTCTGTGCCTGGCCAGCCGGCAACGCCGGGGGCCGCAGCTGCACCGGCACGAACTGCAGCGCGGCCGCCGCCTGGGCGGGCGGGGTTGCCGCTGCTGCCGGCACGCCTGCTGGGGGCGGGTTCTGGAGCCCGCAGCGCTTCAGGCCGCGACCCACCAGCCACTTGCGCACCAGGTTTGCGTTCAGGCCGTGCGCCAGAGCAATGGCGGCCACGGACGCGCCGGGCTCGCGGCACGCCGCGATGACGGCAGCCTTCAGCTGCGCGTCATGAGTGCGCCTGTTTGGGTTTTGGGATCGCATGGGTGTCCACCTCATTTAGGTGGACGCCATCGTCACTGGCGGTACGCTCCAAAACAAGGTGGGATGACTGGACGCTCACGACTTCCGCGTCGGCCAGCGTGTGAGCTTCACGGATGCCGACCTGCAACATCGACTCGGGGTGATCGTTCGAATCAATCAGCAGACCGCCACCGTCGCGTGCGATGGCCGCAACTGGCGCGTGTTCTTCCCGCTACTGCGTCACGTGGTGAACGCCTGACGTAAGCGGGGCCTCAAGGCCCTATTGAGCTGACCGGAAGAGCAGGTCAGGATGTGTCCACGATGCAAGACAGCGGACACACCTCAGACTGGCACGGCGAACGCGTTGAGCGCGTCAAGATCAACGGC
>Ga0255338_1000584_pt1 | contig 105294 bp, 73 predicted proteins | sample MeOH1_35cm_T4_19_FD_203715 | JGI IMG/M metagenome (GOLD analysis project Ga0255338, IMG submission 203715) | Sandy soil microbial communities from University of British Columbia, Vancouver, Canada - MeOH1_35cm_T4_195 | ecosystem: Engineered > Artificial ecosystem > Sand microcosm > Unclassified...
GCCCCAACTCGTCCCGCCGATCTCCGGTTTCTATCAGCTCCGTCGTCTCCGTCGTAGTGGTGGCCATTCCCACAATCTATCACCTCTGGCCTCCCACGCCTACGAGGTGCCCGACCGGACGCTTACCGTGGTGTGGCGAGGTCATCGAGTTCCTTTCCTCGCACGGCATCGGTTACCGGGAGAAAAACGTCAGCCAGGACTTCGCCGCCCTCGCCGAGGTGGAGCGCATCTCCCGCCAGACCAAGGCGCCCGTCCTCGACTGGCACGGCAAGATCCTCGCCGACTTCGGCGTCGCGGAGCTGATACCATTCCTCCAGACCCAAAATGTGAAGCTCGAGGACAGCTGAACGCCGTCCTGCCGGCCCAGTCAGGAAGCCGGGCCATAAAGATCCCCGGAGCAAGCTTGTGTGGCTGCGGCTTCCAGCCGCAGAGCTTCACCGTAGAATCCCTGAGCCAAACTCATGTAGCTTAAAAACCACAAATGAACACAGATGCCTCGGACGATGTCGCTCCGTCTGGGGAAACGCCGGCTCGGAGGACGGTTCCACTCTCGGGCTTTTCAAAGCCTTATCCATCTGTGTGTATTTGTGTTTATCTGTGGTTGAACTGAATTGTTCCGGCTGAGGTTGCGCTTGTTTTCCGGGTCAAGGCGGCTTCGTTCCGTGCATGCCCCAGCAGGAGACCCCGGTCGGATTTAGCGAACAGAACGCCGCCACCTACGATGATCGCTTCGCCCCGATCGTCGCGATCCGCGAGGCGCTGCACCTGCAACTGCGCGCCATCCTGGCACCGCTGCCCGCCTCGGCCCGCATCCTGTGCGTCGGCGCCGGCACCGGCGCGGAATTGCTCACGCTTGCGACCCACTTCCCGCAGGCGCGGCTCACCGCCGTCGAGCCATCCGCGCCGATGCTGACGCTCTGCCGGCGCCGCGCGACCGAGCACGGCTTCGCCGACCGCTGCACCTTCCACGCCGGCTACCTCGACACGCTGCCCGCCAGCGAACCCTTCCACGCCGCGACCAGCCTGCTCGTCTCCCACTTCATCACCGACCGGGTCGCCCGCCTCGGCTACTACCGCCAGATCGCCTCGCGCCTGCAGCCGCAAGGCTGGCTCGTCAGCGCCGACCTCAGCGGCGACCAAACCACCGCCGAACACGCCCGGCTCGAAGGCGTGTGGTTCCGCCTCATGAAGTTCACCGGCCAGACCGACGAACAACGCACCGCCACGATCGCTGCCTGGCGCAAGGACGTCTCCTTCCTGCCCCTGCCCGAGCTCGAAACCCTCATCGCCGCCGCTGGCTTCGAACCTCCCACCCTCTTCCACCAAGCCCTCCTGATCCGCGCTTGGTTCACGCAACGCCGCGTCGGTTGATCCCGGCCCGACCAACGGGGTGAGGCTTTGTGGCAAGCAGGGCAAAAAGATTCCAGCTCGTGTCCGGTTGAGCGCCGGCCATTCGTTGGGATAGAAAACAGGAGAACGAACCATGAGAAAAATCATCGCCATCACCCAGCTCACCCTCGACGGCGTCATGCAGGGGCCGGGCGGCCCCGAGGAGGATCCAAGCAACGGCTTCACCCAGGGTGGCTGGTTCATGCGTTTCGGGGACGAGGGCTTGTTGCAGGCGCTCAACGAGACGATCTCCGGCAAATTCGACCTGCTCCTGGGCCGCCGGACCTACGATATCTGGGCCGCCTACTGGCCACACCACGGCGACAATCCGATCGGAAAGGCGTTCAACCGGGCCACAAAATACGTGGTCTCCCGCACCCTGCGCCAACTCGACTGGGAGAAATCCCGGCGCATCGACGGAGACATCGTGAAAAAGCTTCGCGGCCTCAAGACCTCGAAGGGACCCGCCCTGCATGTCTGGGGCAGCGGCCAATTGTTGCAGACGCTCATCACCGCCGGGCTCGTCGACGAACATCGCCTCTGGATCGCTCCCGTGGTGCTCGGCCAGGGCCGGCGGCTGTTCGAGCACGGCCTGCCGCCCCACGACCTCACCTTGGTCAGGACGCTGAGCACGCCCAACGGTATCCTCATCAATACCTATCGCCCGGCTCGACCGAAAAAGAAGTCGGCGCCGCGCTGAATCGGTGGAGACTGAAAGACCTCCACCCGTTCTTTCGTCGTTCGCTTCGCTTCCTGGTGTTCAAACTCTTCTCGCTTGGCGGTCAGGCGCGTGGATCGTCCAGTGCGCATGCTCGACATTGGGCGGGCGGTTGTTGTGCTTTCCGCATGCTCCCAAAATTCTGCCTCATTGGGTTGTTTTGCGCGGCGACCGCTTTCGCCCAAACCGCCCCAAAACCCGCCGATTCCACCCGCCTCGATCCGACTCTCGCCGGCACGGCCGCGACCGCCAATCTGGCCTGGCACAATGTCGAATCCTGGGGCGTGGAAGGCCGGGCGTGGCCGGAGCAGGCGCGGTTGCGCTGGTATGACCGCCTGCCGGCCGCCGCCGAAAAGACGGTGACTTCCAATGTCTGGAATCTCAGCCGCCATTCCGCGGGCATGATGGTCCGGTTTCAAACCGATGCCTCCGCCATCTCCGTGCGTTATAAACTCCTCAATGAACGGCTCGCCTCCCCCAACATGTCGGCGATGGGCGCCAGCGGCGTGGATCTCTACGCCCGCGACGCGACAGGCCGGTGGCGCTGGGTGTCCGCCTCCAAGCCGGCGGGAACGCTGGTCGACGCGGAACTCATCAACGGCCTCGCCCCTGGTTCACGCGAATACGCGCTCTACCTGCCCCTCTACAACGGCGTCGAGAAACTCGAGATCGGCGTCCCGCCCGGTGCGACCTTCACCGGGCTCGCCCCGCGCACGGAAAAACCCGTGGTCTTCTACGGCACCTCGATCACGCACGGCGCCTCCGCGTCGCGCGCCGGCATGGTGCACACCGCCATCATCGGGCGCCACCTCGATGTGCCCGTGATCAACCTCGGCTTCTCGGGCAATGGCCGCATGGATGCCGCGGTCGGAGAATTTCTGAAGGAGATCGACGCCGCCGTGTATGTGATCGACTGCCTGCCAAACATGAACCCGGCCCAGGTGCTCGAAAAGTGCGGGCCGCTGGTGAAACAACTCCGCGCCAAACGCCCCGACACCCCGATCGTGCTCGTCGAGGATCGCCGTTACAGCAACAGCTGGATCACCCCGGTTAAAGCCAAGTTTCACACCGATAATCACGCCGCGCTCAAGACGGTCTTCGCTGCGTTGAAGCAGGAAGGCGTCACGAATCTCCACTATATCCCCGGCGACGACCTGCTCGGTGACGATGCCGAGGGCGCGGCCGACGGATCCCACCCCAACGATCTCGGTTTCATGCGCCAGACGGCCGTGATGGAACCGATCATCCGCCAGGCGCTCGGACGATAAAAGGTGGAGGCGGGGTGCCCTCACCCCGCTTAGTTCTACTTTGTTAGATATATTAAATCCCGAGCGACACACCCCGTCGCTGCGCGCCACCCCTCTCCAGAGGGGACCCAAACAAAATCCCCTCTTGGAGAGGGGGGACCGGCCAGAACGATCTGCGCCGGCCCAATCGGCCGGTCGAAGACCGGCCCTACCGCCGTCGTGCCGATATTCGGATAGGCTCTTAACGGCGCAACGGGATGAGACCGCGTTTGACCGATCTGGCGGCGTCACCGTCCTCCATCGCCTTACTCCGGATGTCTGATTTCTGACATCTGCCCTCGGTCTTCCGCCCTCTGTCCTCCGCACCAGGCTCAGCTGACCAGCCGCATAAACCGGCGGAGATCGGGCGGGATGGTCTTGGGCAGGTTCGACGCCGCGAGGGAGAACTCCCAGCGCGCCTCCGCCTCCTGCGCCGGCGAGAGGGGCGCCCCCGTGTCGCCTCGCTCCGTCGGCGCCCGCCTGAAGCCCACCTCCTCCTTGTTCTTGAACATGTCGGCGCCCGCCATCGCCAGCGCCGCGGCGTAACGCGCCATCGTGTAGTCGAAACCCACCAGCGCGCGCTCCGGCTTGTTGTCCCGCCACACCACCAGCTTGGCGTGGCCCGGCCCGAGATATTCCTCCCGATACCGTCCGGGCGAATCGCTGTCCGTCGGCCCCCCTTTCAGCGTCGCGCTCGCGACGACGGCCTTCAAAAACAGCTGATACGCCGCGTCCCATCCCTCGGAGAAAGCATCGAACTTCACGCCGCACACCGAGTGCCGTGACGAGCAGACATAGTGGGCGAGGATGCCCCGCAGCTCCGTCTTTACCACCCCGTGCGCCAGCTTCAGCACGCAACTGTCGCCGATGTAGGCCACCGCTCCGAGGCTGATCTGGATGTGGGCGCCCCCGGCGGACATGTCCACCAGCGTTCCCGGCCAGTCCTTGTTCGCCGAGGCCGCATCGGAGCTGCGCACCCGGATGGAGGCGCGGATGCGGCAGTCCTCGCTCACTGCATAACGCGTCTGCTTGCGTTGGGATTCCTTGGCCTTGGCGTCGTTCGCACCCATATGAATCCGGCACTATGACACTTTCTCTGCAAAGCACAACAGAGACAACCAGGCCGGACCGACGGGAATCGCCCCAAAGCGGCGACGGGAATCCGCGAAGCAACCCGGCCGCATCAGGAGGAGGTTTGTAACGTAATACGTTACAAACCTCCCTTGGTTGCGCGGCATTCCCCGCGGAGACGGAGACGTGTAATCCGGATTATGCGGTTGAGGCCGGTGAAATCGGACCAGGAGCTCATCTCAAAACCTGCCATTGCGAGGAGTCCGGCCTTGGCCGGGTGACGAAGCAATCCAGCTGGACCGCCATCAGCTTTCGCCGAGCACTACGGCTGACAGGCTGCCCGGTTACGCGAACTCGCGATGACAAGGCAGGTTTTGGCATGAGCTCTAAACCGAAGAATCGGTTTCCCCTGCGCGCGCCCGACAACCCGTCCGGCTTGTCCGCCGCAGGCTTGCCGAAGGCGAAATGACGGAGTCCGCCAGCAACGACATGGGCGGACCGGGCTTCGGCTTCGGTTCTTGCGCTGCCGACCCGATTACAGCCTTCTCGGCACTTCAATCCTCCACGCACGATGGCTTCGATTCTTCGTTTCCTGTTCCTTTTCGCATGTTTATCGGCGGCCCTGCGCGCGGCCGATCCGAATGCCGCCCCGACGGCGCCGCGCAAGGCGGAACTCGGCGTCTACATCCTAGACATCACCGACATCGATGAACCGGGCGGGAAGTTCACCCTCCATGTCCTCCTCGGCACCTACTGGCAGGACCCGGCCCAGGCCTTTGACGGCAAGGAACCCAAGGTATTTCGCGAAGATGCCGCCACCGACGAGGTGAACACGATCTGGCGCCCGATGGTGGAGTTCAACCGCACCACTGCGCCCGCCGAGCTGCACCACGCCCTGCTGCGCATCCACCCCGACGGCCGCGTCGAATACGAGCGCCAGCTGACCGTGCAGATCGCCACCATGCTCGACCTCCGCAAGCTGCCCTTCGACACCCAGCGCCTGAAGATCGAGCTGGAGTCGTTCCAGCACCTCGCGGGCACAGTGGAGCTGACCCTCCCTCCGGAAAATCTCCGCATCACGAAGCAGATTTCGCTGCCCCAATGGGCGCCCGGCAGGCTGACGAGCGAGGTGAAGCCCAACTATCGCGAGGAGTATGACGAAACCTACAGCCGCGCGACCGTGACGCTCGAGGTGACGCGGCACACCCAGTTCTACATCTGGCAGATGATGGTGCCGCTCGGCATCGTGCTCGGCATGGCCTTCGCGGTGTTCTTCCTGCCGCCCAAGGATCTCTCCGACCGCATGAGCGTGATCATCGCCAGCCTGCTGACAGTGGTCGCACTCAGCTATTCGCTGCACTCCGGCCTGCCGAAGATATCCTACCTCACCGTCATCGACTGGTTCTTCGTCCTGGCCTACGTCTTCCTCGGCCTCGCGATGGCGGGCATGGTCTGGATCAGCAACCTCTACGATCGCGACGAGGCGCGCGCCATCCGTTACGATCACTGGCTGCGCTGGGCCTACCCCGGGACCTACCTGTTGGCGTCCGCCATCGTGGTCCTCGTGGGTTTGAGCTGACGTCAGTGCGGGCGAAAGGGGGCAGGTCAGAGTTTGACCAGACCCGCCTGATGGTCTGGACGCAGAAGACTTGCCCTTCGCGTCCATTCGCGTTGTTCGCTGGCAGAAACCGAAATGCACCTGCTGATGAACCGCTTGCTGTCGCAACGGCGACGTCTGACCAGAAAAATTCACGCCCAAGGTGCTAAATATTCGCCCGATCGTGCCGACTAGATCAGGGCAAACCGCGACGCACGTCGCGTTTCTCCGACGTGCGTCGGAGAAAACGGATATTCTCTGCATGAGTTGGACCCAAGGCGTGAAATATTCGGGCTAGCTTTCACCCATGAAGACCCCGCTACTCAACTGCCTGATGCTCGCTGCATTCCTGGGCAGCATGGCCGGTTGCACCGCGCCCGTATCGTCGTCATCTGGGCCGAAGGTGCTGGCGGCTGAATCGCATCTGGTGGTGACCAATCTGACCGACTACGAATGGAGCCTGGTGATCGCGCCGGCGGCGGGCGGGGAGAGTCGCGCCCCCCGGGTGCCGCCGCGTGGGTCGCTCAAGATTGATCTGGCCGGCGGCGACTACCTGATCGATCAAAGCGCATTGCCCGTGGGCGCGGCCCCTGAATTAAGCCGCAGGCTTCCGGCCCGATTGGAGGCCGGGAAAACCTACCGTTGGCGCCTGGGCACACTGTTGTCGGATGTGACCGGCCCCAATGAGTCTCCGTAACGCGTTCGAGCCATGAATTTCCCGCACCTTAACTTTCACTCCCGTGCCGATGCGTTTTCGCACAGGCTCGGGATGGAGGTCGGGCCATGAGCGGATCTCGATCCTCCTGCCGCGCCGTCGCCGAGATCCGGACGGGCGAAAATCAAATGGCCGGCGCCAGGATCGGCAACCGCTCCATCCACCAATTCTGGTATCTCTACTCCCCGTATTTTCGCCACGTGCTGCTGGCGCCGCACCGGCGGCCCGACAGTGATCGGGTTACCTGGTCGTGGCAGGAAGCCGCGGAAGCCAAGCCGCCAACGACGCCGGAACTGGCGGAAGTGCGCCGGCGCTTGACCGACGCCAATCGCGCGCTGGCCGACGATCTGGTGGACCTGGGCTCGTCAGAGGGATCGGAAGGCAACAGCGCCCCGAGTCTTGACGCCCAGGTGTGGAGGAATCTGCAAGCGATGATCACCTCGCTTTGCGCGAAATCGGATCATGCGCTGGGTGGATATGTCTGCCGCACGCCCGCCGGCCTCATGCTCCACAGCTGGAGCGCCTCGACCCCGGCGGCACCCTATTATCCGGATTCCCGACAGGGTGGAATTAAAGGCACGGTCTGGTTGGACGGGCAAGCGGCGTCAGGTGTAACGGTCGTGCTCCAGAACAAACAGGACGCGGACCTCGATCACGCGATCTCGGACCGGACCGGCGCTTTTGGCTTTCAGAATGTCGCTCCGGGACAATACCGGATCCGGGTAACCGGCCGCGGTGATTTTCCCGCCGAAGGTCTGGCGGTGGCTGTCGGACATGAAACGATCGTAGGTGTGGAGTTGCGGGGCGGTTCCAGCGGACCAGCTGTGGCCCGGAGCGCATCCTCCGCGGATTCTCCGTCCGGGCACAAACGCCGGCGGCTCGCGGGATTCGCCCTGCTGACGCTGTTGGGAGCGGGCGGGCTGGTGTGGCGCTATATCACCAAACCGGCAACCAGTCCGGACGTTGGCGGGAAAACGCCATTCGCTTGGCAATCGGCCAGCGGAAAACTGGCCGGACCGGGCGAGCCGGCTCCGGCTGACAATACGCACAAGGCGGACGGAGCCGGCCCGTCGTCCGGGCTTTCGCGCACCATTTCCCCAACCAAAGCTTTGAAAATCCCGCGGCTCCGGGATGCAGAACCCAACTTCTCGGACGACCGCTCGCCGACGCTGCCTGCCGCCGAGCTGGCCGAGCCATCGTTGCGTGTTCCCAAGGAAAAATCTCCGTCCGGGGATTCGACGGATAAAAACCGCCTGCCCCGATCGGACGCGAAGCAACCCCGTGGATCGGACCGCGTCGAGCCGCCGGCTACAGAACCGACGGACCTGAATTCCGTCCCGGCCGATGACGCTGCGCAAGACGAGCCGGACAGGGCAGGCACACGACCGTCGGAAGATAAAACTTCAGATCTCGCCACTGCCTTGGCCGCGAAGAAACGTCAGACTGTCCCGAACAGCAGCTTGTCGTCGGTGGACAATCTCTCGGCTGAGGTCAGCCTTTCCGGTGAGGCACAACTGACCCAAGCGGAATCTTTTTCGGCCATCCCGAAAGGCGGAAGCCCATCAGCTCGGACCGCGCGCGCGGCCAAGTCAAAAGGATCAGGGAACGCGGATCAATCACCGGTCTCGGCAGCGGCGGCCGAGTCAGGCATGTCCACGGAGGCGTCCCCCGGAAGCGACGTCGCCGAGTCTACGGATCATGCGCAGGCTCGGTCGGGAGCCAAGCGGAAGCAGCGAGCGGGACTCACGGGAGCAACGGCGACGACCGCGTCCACCCGAACGGCGTCGACCGGCGAGGAGACGAAGGAAAACGAAGAACCCGCACCGGCGGAAACAGGCAACGCCCAAACGCCTGCAAGATCGGCAGCGCGCACCAACCAGCCTGCAGTCCGCCCAGCCGAAACACCGTCGCAGTCGGCAGAAAAGAATTTGCCCGGAGGCCAAGCAGACAGTGAGGCGGAAAAGACCCCCGCCGCTCCGCCGCCGGCCGAGGAGTCGGCGAAATCAACCGAACCGGCTGACAGAGCCTCCAGCGCGTCAGAGACTTCCCTCCCGGCTCTCGCCAATTCGGTCCAACCGGGCGAAACTCCATCGGCGACACCGGCCGCGTCCCCGTCGGGGAGCAACGCGAATCCCGCCGCTCGTTCCACCAGATCTGGGCGAAAAAATCCTGCGCTCCCAACCGCTAGCCAGGCTGCCACCGAAAGTGAAATGCCTGCGAACGGAATGACACCTTTGTCCGCCCGACCTGCCGGCGATGAGCGCGGGGACGGTCAGTGGGTGCCGCTCGACCGCGTCAGCGCGTCGGCCTGGCAATCGCGCTTGGTGCGCGACCTCGTCCTGCCGACGCAGCCGGTGCCGGAGGGCGAAGACGATGCCTTGGAGACGATGCAGGCGAACTTGCTCCAGAAGCGGAAGGCGCAGATGCCGACGACATTTCGACAGCCGGTGACGACCAGCAGCGGCCTGGCGTTTGAGTTTCCCTCGGGCGAAACCGGGCCGGGTCGCCTGCTGCGCTGGCGTGATGCGGCGGGCGTGGAAGTTGCCGGGAGCACGGTGCAAGGCAATCGGGCCGAGTTGGCGTGGGCCGGCGCGAATGCGCCCCACGGCATCGACTACGTATTGAGCGATGCGGCGGGGCAGGAATTTGTCCGCGTGAGCTTGGACCAAACCGGAGCCCCGAAAATCACAGCCCGGCCGAGGGTGCTCAGTTGGTATTGGGTCGGGATCGAGCATGCCCCGGCCGACGCGACCGCCCTCCTGTCGGAGCAGGCAGAGCCGCGGTTGTCTTGGCGACTCCTCGCGGGGACCGCCGATGCCTCCGGCTGGCCGCAGGACAACCGCTGGCGGGCCGGCCGCGGTCAGCGGATTGATCTGCCGATCGGACCGAGCGGGGAGGGCCCGGGCAGCTACACCCTCGCGTTGGTCGACCGGGTCACCGGCTGGGCGATCACATGCACCATCACGCTGCGTTGAGCGACCCGCAATCACCCGAGCCTATCTCGACCTCAGGTTGGATAATATACGGACCGAACTGGCCAATCTGCGCTGGCGAACAGTGATCAGGCTCAGGCAGGAAGGCCGTCAAACCACCGCTTGATGATGCTGCGCTGGCTCCCGGTCGTCCTTTTTCTGGCCAGCCTCGCCGGCGGCGCCAAACAAGCGGACCTCCCGGACATCATTGCCAGCGCGGCGTTCAAGGAAGATTTCACCCGATTCCGGGCCGGCTTGGACACGTGCTTCGCGGCGGAGCAGCTGAAGAAATTCACCCCGCCACCCAGGAACTCCAGCTCGACGCGATGAACCGCGATGTGGCGACCGCGGAAGCCCGCGGGTTCGACATGCTCGCCGTGGCCAACGGCAAGCTCCGTATCGGACCCACCGCGAATGAACTGATCGCGGTGGTCGGAGGCGACATGGCTCGAACTCACCCCCGCCATCGAAAAACGATCTGCCCATGACAAGAGTCCGTGCGAGGTTCGGCCGATGGCGGAATACGGCCGCAGGATTGTCATCTCCTTCAGCGCACTTCTGCGTCAGGTTGTTTCATGCCTAGAAACCCGCCCAACCCCGACTTCCGCTGAAAACCCATAATTCCTTGCCATCCGCCGGGCCCTGACGGATTCCTCTATCCGGTGGCCCTGAACTTCCTTAACTCTCTGCGCTCCAAGCCCGCGGCGTGGTGGCTGCAAACATTGCTGCTGCCGCTGCTGGTGTGGATAGCATTGATCAAATTCCCGCATGCCCCGGACAGCGGTTTGGATGATTCATGGCGAATGGCCTTGGGCTATGCGGCCGACCGCAACCTGCAACACGGGACCGAATTCATCTTCACCTACGGACCGCTGGGCCACCTGACCGCGTTGACTTATGTCGGCGCACATTTCTGGCCCTTCATGACCTGGCAGCTCCTGTCGAACGCGGTTTTCGCGTGGGTGCTCTGCCGGTTCGCCCGCCGGATGCCGGCCAGGCGGCAGGCGATCTTCTACGGCTACCTGCTGCTCTTCGGCACCATCTATCCCGATGCGATGCAGATGCTGCTGATCGCCGTGCTCAGCCTGATGCTGCTGCGCCCGGAGAACCAGCGTCCCGGCTGGGCCGGGTTCACGGGACTCAGCTTCGCCATCCTCTCGCTCATCAAGTTCACGAACCTGATGCTGTGCGGATTCATCCTCGTGGTGCTGGTCGTTCACTGGCTGACCCGGCGCGAACCGCGTCTGGCCGGCTGGCTCAGCGGAACCTTCCTCGCGGTCTTTCTCGGACTCTGGCTGGGCCTCGGCCAGGGACTGGCGTCGCTGCCCGCCTACTTCCGCTACGGACTTGAACTGAGCCTCGGTTATGTCGAGGCGATGGCGGTCTACGAAACCCCCGCGATGACCCTGTTTGGCGCCGGGGCCCTGCTCGCAATCGCCCTTTACGGCCTGGTCCACCTTTTCACCCAGCCGGACCGGCGCACGGCCTTGGCCGCCGTGCTCATCCTGGGTGCCGTCAGCTACATCAACTGGAAACACGGTTTCGTGCGGGCCGACGGCCATGTGCTCGCGCACTTCGTTATCTGCCTGATGATCGTGGCCAGCCATCCCGCCCTGCTCGCGGATCAGCCGGTGATGCCGCGGCTCAAGGGCGGCCTGCTACTGGCGGCGGCGGCGTTCAGTTTTGGCGGTCTCTGGGCGCTGGCCCCGTTCAGTCTCGCGCGCAGCCCCGCCATGCTGAACCGCCGGCTCTACGACACCGTCGACCTGTTGTGCAACCTGCCCGCGTTGCAGCGCTCGTTCGACGCGAAGCTGGCCCAGCTGAAGCAGAAGGTCGCTCTGCCCACCCTCAGCCGGATCATCGGCCGCGCCACGGTCGACCAGCTGGCCGACGAACAGTCCTACGCGATCCTCAACGGCCTGAACTTCACCCCGCGGCCCGCGTTACAGGGCTACACCACCTACACCGCGGCGCTGAACCGCCTCGACGAGTCCTTCTACCGCTCGGAACGCGGACCGCAGTTCGTCTTCACCCGCTACAACACGATCGACGACCGCTTCCCCACCCTCGACGATTCGCTGTCGCTGCGCTTCATCCTGCAGCACTACGATTTCGTCCTCGAGAACGGCGGCCTCCTGCTCTTCGAGCGCCCGGAGGGGCTGGTGCCCGGCGACCCCGCCGAGGCCGACGGCACGCTGCTCCAGAAAACCACCGTGCGTTTTGGCGACCGGATCGAGGTGCCGGACGCCGGTGGCCGGCCCGTGTGGGCCGTCATCCGCATCCGGCCGAACCTGGCGGGCCAGCTGCGGAAGTTCCTCTACAAACTCCCGCTGCTTTCCCTGCAGGTCAGCGACAGCGAGGGCGCGAAGTCCGAATACCAGCTGGTGCGGCAGATGGCCGCCACCGGATTCATCCTCAATCCGCTGTTCACCAGCACGACAGCGATCAGTTCTTTTCAAGATGGCTCATTCCACCGCCGGGCGGAGACCATCCGCCTGGTCACCGCGCCGGGAGGCGAGCGCTGGTTCGCCAACGACATCGAGGTCGAGTTCCGCGCCCTCGCGCCGTTCAAGCAGGCGCTCGTCAATGCCAACGAGAACCTCAACCGCCGGTTCCGGATGATGAACCGGCGGCCGGTAAAGATCGAGGCGGCCGTCGCCGCCAGCAGCGTGATCGAGTTCGGCCGCGAACTCCTGCTGCTGCACGCCCCCGGTCGCATGGAATTCTCGCTGGACGAGCCCGCCGCGCGCATGCGCGGAAACTTTGGCCTCGTGCCCGGCGCCAGCCAGGCGCCGAACCACACGGACGGCGTCGAGTTCGTGATCGAGTGGCTCGCCCCCGACGGCACCACCCGTCCGCTGTTCCGCCGCCTGCTGGATCCGCTGAACCGGCCGGAGGATCGTCCGCTGCAATCGTTCGACCTCGACCTGACGGCCTGCCGCGGCGGCCGTCTCGTCCTGCTCACCCTGCCCGGTCCGGCCTGCCACAAGGACTTCGACTGGTCGTGCTGGACCGACCTCGTGTTCACTCCCCAGCCATGAGTGCCGCCATCCAGTCCCGCTCCCTTGGTTTGCGCATTCTGCACGGGTTGGGTCGCGCCGTCCTCGCGGTCCTGATCGCCCTCGCGTTCTCCCGGCTACCCCACGCTTCCTCGATCGAACTCAAGGATGCACCGGACATGACAATCGACCGGGCCCTGCGCCTCGGCGGACAGCTTGGCGACACCCTGATCTCGGCCGGCGGTCCGTTGGCCGGACTCGCCACCGGCACCCACTCGGGCCTCCCGGCCTGGCCGCAATTCTGGTGGCAGCTGTTTTTCAATCTGACGCTGGGCACGATCCTCGCCTGGTTCACCCTGCGGCTGGCGCGACCTTACCGGTGGTGGTTCCTGGCGGCGCTGGTCTGCATCGCGGCGTATCGCCCTGCGGCAGCCGGCTTCAGCGTGATCTTTCTCGCCGGTCTGCTGCTGGCCCGTTGGCGCACTTCCTGGCTGCCCGCGCTGGGGGCCGGGGCCGTGCTGGGCACCATCGCGCTCCTGCATGTGAGCCATGCGCTGCTCGGACTGCTCGCCTGCACCGCCGCCTTTTTCGGCGATCACGACCGGCCCCGGCGGCAGGGCGTGCTCGCACTCGCGGGCCTGACCGTGTTTTTCGCCGCCGGTTGGATCGTCGCGGGCCAGTCTCTCTCCCACGTCCCTGCGTGGTTTTTCCAAGGACTGAGCCTGCTGCGCGGACAGGAGGATTTTCTCGACCCGCTCTGGTGGACGATGCCCACCAAGCTGGCCGCCCTCGGGGTCGCTGTCGGCGCCGGATGGCTCCTGCTGGGACGCGGTCATGAATCCGGACGAACACTCCCCGCACGGCTGACGTTCGGTCTGTTTGGCGCGACCGTGCTGTGGCTGTGCTGGCGGCAGAGCATCGGCCACCCCGACGGCTGGCCGCAGGTGTTTTTCTGCGTCGCCCTCTTTCTCGCCGCGAGCTGGCCCGCGCTCGACCCGACGGCCCCGATCCGCCTGCCCGGCGCGGCCCGGGCATTGGCCACCGCCGCCATTTTCGGCCTCCTGGTCACCGAGCAGACGATCATCACACAAGCCATCATCCGGTTGAACCACAACCTGGTGGTCAACGCCAACGCATTCACGGGCAAGAGCGCCTGGCAGCGCGAACTGCGCACGCGGTTCCGCGCGAACGAGGAGATCTTCGGTCTCGCGCGCATCAAGGAAACCGTGGGTGCCCGGACTGTGGACATGGTGGGGGACGACGGCATGGGCTACCTTTTCTTCAGCGGATTGCAGTATGCGCCCCGCCCCACCTTGCTGAGCCTGTCGGCGGCCACCCCGGCGCTGGCCGGACGCAATGGCGATCATTACCTCTCTCCAGCCGCGCCGGAGTTCGTGATCCAACGCCTGCAAGCCCGTCACGAGGCCGTGCCCGCACTGTCAGACGCGGCCGCGCAGCTGGCCCTCTACCGACACTATGATTTTCTTTATGAGGAACACGGCTTCCTGCTCTGGCAAAAGCGGTCCGGCCCGTCCGCGACATCCGCGCTGCCAGCGCCCGTCTGGCAAGCCGCGGCCACATGGGATCAAGCCGTGAATCTGCCAGTGATACCCAACCACGCCTGCTGGCTGTCCATCCACGCCCGGCCTTCCCTGCTCGGACGTGTCCTCGGCCTGTTCTTCCCGGCGGGCAACCCGACGATCGTGCTGCGGGACGCGGAGGGCAACCTGTTGCATTACCGGCTGCCGCTGGCGCCGGCCTGGGGAGGGTTCCTGCTGAATCCCTTTTTCCGCGGCGAGATCGACCAGATCCGCTACCAGGCCGGGCTGCCGGTTCCCTTCATCACCGGCTTCACCCTCGAGGCTCCCGCCCTGGTCCGCCTTGCCTGGCGAAGCCGCCTGCAGGTGGAATTGCGCGAACTGCCGCTGCCGCCAGCCACGGGACGCCAGGAAAGCGCCGCAACGCTGACCCAGCGTTACCGGATGTTCAACCGCATGCCGGTCACCGTGACCGCTCCCTATCCCCCGACCCCGCTCATCGTCGATCAGCGCGAGGTTCTGCTCGCCAATCCGGACAGCGTCATGGAATTCCCCGTGCACGCGGCCGACCGCACGGTCAGCGGTTCGTTCGGGCTGCCGGACTCCGCCCGCCTGAACGGCAACACCACCGACGGGGCGGAATTCATCGTCACCTACCATCCGGCCGGAGGAAACCCGGTGGAGCTGTTCCGCCGCTTCCTCGATCCGATGAACGAACCCGCCGACCGCGGCTTTCATTCGTTCCGGGTGACGCTGCCCGCCCCCGTGGCGGGGCGGGTGATATTGCGCACCACCAATCCGCCGGACCACCACAAGGCCTTTGACTGGACCTTCTGGACGGACCTGCGCTTCGAGTGACCACGACCCGCCGCATGACCGCACCCGACCACTCTTCCCCCGTATCCCCGGCCCGTTCGGCCTGGCGCTCGCGCGTGCTGCTGTTTCTCGCCTGGCTGGGCTTGACGGTTTTTTTCTTCACGCCCACGCGCGAAGCGATGGACATCACCCTGGACTCGTCCAACTACGCGTCCTATTCGCATTTCACCGCCCGGGGATTCCAATACGGCACGGAGGTCGTGCCGATGTCCGGCCCCTACGGCTTCGTGACCTATGGCGCGACCTACAGCGGCGATCTGTTCTGGATCCGCGTGGCGGCCGATCTCGCCGTCAAAGGCACGCTCGCCGCGCTGGTCCTGTGGTTTATCGCCGGGAGCGCCGGCGCCGGCGTCCTGCGCTGGTGCTGGCTGGCCGCGCTGCTGGTCTTCACCAACACCATCGACGACCTGCCGGTGGAATGGACCGTTCTGCTCACCGGCTTCTGGCTGCTGCGCCACCGCGACTCCCGATGGCGCACGCTCGCCCTCGTCCTGCTGCTCTCGTTCATCGCGCTCTTCAAGGGAACGCAGCTCACCCTCACCTGCGCAACCTTGGGGCTGCTGTGCATCCATGAGCTGCTGCGCCGCGATTACCGCCGGGCCGCGGCGCTGGCCGCGACCTTTGCCGCGGGCTTCACCGGCTGGTGGCTTCTGGCCGGACAGGATCCGCGGCACATCCCCGCCTACCTCCGCGGCGTGGCCGAGCTCACCTCGGGCTACAACCAGGCGATGGGACTGCTGGAACCCGCCGCCATCTTCCAACGCGGACTCACCACCTTGCTGCTGCTGGTGGCCGCCATGGTTTGGGCGGCATGGCGCTGCCGGCGCCATCTCAGCGCCCTGGCGGGCCTGGTGCTCCTGGCGGGATTCAGCTTCGTGAAATGGAAACATGGCTTCGTTCGCGCCGACGGCCACGTTTATCTCTTCTTCAACTATGTCGCCGTCGCCGTGTTCACTTACGGCTGCTGGACGGCCATCGCCGACTCCACCGAACGCGCCCGGCCGATGTTGCGCCTCGGCAGCGCCGCGCTGAACCTGCTGGTCTTCTTTGCCAGCCTGTATGGCGCCGGCGACGGCATGTGGTGGCGTTTCGGCTGGCACCTCGAACAGGTGCCGGTCAACGCCCTGACCCGGTCCAAACAACTCATCTCCCTGCCGGCAGCCAAGGCCGACCTCGACCGGGCCTTGGAACGCAAACGCAAGATCTACACCCTGCCGACGCTCCAGAAGGCCGTCGGCCGCCAACCCGTGGACATGTTCGGCTTCGACCACGGCATCATCCTTCTGAACCGACTCAACTACCGGCCCCGGCCCATGGGCGGCGGTTCCTTCAATGTCTACACGCCGTATCTGATGCAGCTGAACGCCGCTTTCGTCCGGGATGCCGCGCGCCGGCCGGATTACTTTCTCTTCAAGCTGCAGACGATCGACAACCGCCTGTCCGCCCTCGACGATTCGCAGGCCTTGCTGGAAATCCTGCGCCACTACCAGCCGGAGCTGATCGAGCAGGATTTCGTCCTGCTGAAGGACCTCCCGTCCTCCGGCGAGTTGCCGCTCGTCCGGCTCAGCCAGGAAACCATCACCTTCGGACAAAACGTCCCGGTGCCGTCCGTCCCGCCCGACCACATCCTGCTCGCCAGTTTCGACTTCAAGCCGACCTGGCGCGGCCGTCTGCGCACACTGCTCTACAAGCCGACGATGGTGTTCTTCAACATGGAGGGATCCAAGCTCATCGAACCCTACAGCCGCCGGTTCATCCCGGCCATGGCCAGCCAGCCTTTCATCCTCAATCCCGCGATCGAGGACACGGCGGACTTCCTCGAGCTGTATACCGGCAACAACCCCGGCAAGCTGATCCACGACTATCGGCTGGCCACCGACGTCCCGCAGGATTTCGCCCCCGGGATCACCGTGACCTACTATACCCTGCCGCGGCCCGCCCCGCCCGCCATCGTCGACATCGAGGAGCTCATCAGGTTCGCCCGCTATCCCGTCGCCAACACCCCGCCCGAATCCATGAACCCGCCGGGCGCGCAACGGACCTACATCGACGGCCAGCTCGTGCAGCTGCTGCTCGCCCCGGCCGACGTCACCTGGAAACTGGAAGGCGACGAACGTGAACTGCTTTTCGACTACGGCTACGATCCGGCGGCATATGCCAAGGGCGAGGGCGACGGCGTGATCGTGCAGGTCGAGCTGAAGCAACCAGGCCTGCCCGATCTGGTCGTGTTCAAACGCCTGCTCAACCCGGCCCATGTGCCCGAACACCGGGGCAACCACCGCGCCCGCGTCGTGCTTCCGCTGTTCAACAAGGACAGCCGCCTTGTCCTGCGCATGGATCCCGGCCAGGATCGCGACAACTCCTGGGACTGGCCCTACGTCGCAAAGATCCAGCTCCGTCGCGGCGTCCATTCGATCGAGCAGTTCCCCGGGTTCAACCGCGCCCCGACACGGGCGGACACCTCCTATGCGTCCATCGTGGACCACGAGGGCCGGAGCGTCCTGATGCTGCATGCGCCCGGCTCGCTGACCTATTACCTCCACGGCAGCGAGACGCGGCTGGACTTCGACTACGGTTTTCTGCCGGGCGCCTACAATGGAGAAGGAAAAACCGACGGCGCGGTCTACCGCGTGGAGCTGGCCCGCCTCAACCGCCCACGCGAGCTGCTTTTCCAACGTCATCTCGCACCCCTGACCGAGGCCGCGGACCGCGGCCGGCAGAGCGCCACCGTCACGCTGCCCAAACTCGGCCCCGGCGACCGGCTTATCCTCACCATTGATCCCGGCCCCGGAGGCAGCAATTCTTGGGACTGGACCTACGTGACCCACTTCGAACTCAAATGATCCCCTCTCCCACTGCCGCCACTGCCGCGGATTCCACGCGCCCCCTCGGCTGGATCGAGTGGTTGGCGCGCGTGCTCGGCTGGGGCCTGCTGACCTTCATCTTCATCACCCCGCCCACACAGGTGATGGACTGGGGCCTCGATTCCTCCAACTACGGCACCTACGCCTGGATGTTCGCCACCGGGAAAAAATTCGGCACCGACGTCGTGCCGATGACCGGCCCCTACGGTTTTCTTTTTTACGGCACCACCTACGCCGGCTGGCTGTTCACGGCCCGGCTGGTCGGCGACGTCCTCCTGAAATGCTTCCTGGCCTTCATCATCCTGCGCTTTGTCGTGCTCACCCGCAGCTGGGCCGGCTGGTTGTGCCTCGCCGTGGTCGTCATCTGCGTGCCCAACATCCCCGAGCTGCCCTACGACCTCGGAATCCTCTTCGCCGGCTGCAATCTCCTGCTCTCCCCCGGCCCGCGGCCCCGGCCCGGCGACTGGATCGCGGCCGCTCTGCTTGGCTTCCTCGCCCTGCTCAAGGGCACGCAACTAACGCTCGTCCTCGCCACTTTGGGCGCAGTGGGCTTGCGCGCCGTGTTGGAAAAAAAGCCCGCCTGGTTCCTCGTGCCCCTGGCCGTATGCGCTGCCTCCTTCCTCGGCTTCTGGATCGCCGCCGGACAGGAACCGCTGCATCTCGCCGGTTACGTGCGCGGCATCCGCGCCCTCGTCCAAGGCTACAACGACACGATGGGGCTCGACGAGGACGCCTTCACCCGGCTGTCCGGACTCACCATCGTGGCCGGACTCGGCGGCTCGCTGCTGCTCTCGGGGCTGTGGCGGGACCGCGTCCGCCTGCCGCTCTTTCTTTTCCTGGCGGGTTTCCTCTTCGTGAAATGGAAGCACGGTTTCGTGCGCGCCGATGGCCACGTCTACATCTTCTTCTATTTCTGCGCGGTCCTGCTGGCGGCCGTGTGGGCCCTCCGCCCGCCTTTCTTTTCCGGCGAACCGGCGGCCGCCCCGCTCCCGGCCCGCGCCAGCCGCACCGGCTATGCGGCCCTCGGCGTGCCGCTGCTCTGCTTCACCCTCTTCGCCGCCTGTGAATTCTGGGACCAGCGCTTTTACGCCATCTTCCGCGCCATCCTGCCGCACCAAGCCGTGCAAAACTTCCGCTACCTGACCTCGCCGGCGGCGGTTCGCGCCCCGCTCGAGCGGGATCTCGCGCAGAACCGCATTGCGGCCGACCTGCCGCAAGTGCGCAACGAGATCGGCGACGCGACCATCGATTTCTTCGGCTATGAGCAGGGCGTGCTCCTGCTCAACGGCTTCAACTACCACCCGCGGCCGATGGGCGGTGGCACGTTCAACGTCTACCATCCCTACCTCCAGCAGCTCAACGACGCCTTCATCCGCGACCCCGCGCGACGGCCGGCTTTCCAGCTGATGCGGCTCGCCACCATCGATGACCGCCTGCCTTCCGGCGACGACCCGCTCACGCTCAACGCCCTGCTCTCACTCTATACCCCGGTTCTCATCCAGCGCGATTACCTGCTGTTCCGCGACAACCCAGGCGCCGCGGCGCCGCGCCCGGTCAAACTGGCGGAGCTCGCCGTGAAGCCCGGCGAGATCGTGCCGGTGCCGGAGCCGCCCCCGGGCCAGATGCTGCTCTTCGCCCTGCGGGCGCCGCCGAGCGTCCTCGGCTGGTTGCGCGCCGCCGTCTACCGCCCGTCGCCGCTCGAGGCCGAGGTCGTTACCGACCGCTTCAACCGCCATTACCGCTACCGGCTCCCGCCCACCATCCTCAAGGCCCCGGTGATTCTCTCCCCACTGCTCCACGACAACCTCGACGTCATCCGCCTCTACGGCCACGACCCCGGCGAACGCGTGCGCACCCTCCGGCTGCTGCCGCAGGACGAACGGATGTTCGACCCCGACCACCTGCGCGTCATTTTCTACACGCTGCCCCGCCCGCCGCCACCGGTCGACATGGACGTGCAGGAAATCATCACCTACATGAAGTTCCCGCTGCACAACCGTGCGCCGCTGGGCTTGCAGACCGAGGAGACCGGCATCCGCGAGCTGAACAAGGAACCCGTCAGCCTCGTCCACGCGCCGGGCGAGATCACCTACCCGCTCGAACGCGACGACCAGCAGGTGATCTTCAGCTATGGCCTGATGCCCCAGACCTACGACCCCGGCCAGACCGATGGCGTCGAATTCTTCGTCGAGGTTCTGTCGCCCGGCGGCCCGGTCATGACGCTCTTCCGGCGCTACCTGCAACCGGTCACCGACCCCGCCCACCGCGGCATGCAGCGCGCACGCGTCTACCTGCCGCCGGGCCTGCCCGCCGGCAGCGTCCTGCGCCTGCGCACCGGGTCCGGCCCGGCCGCCAACGGCGCCTGGGACCAATCCTACATCACCCGCCTGCAGATCAAGGCCGGCGGCGCCGACCCGCGACGCTACTTCGGCTTCAACGTCGCCCCGCTCGCCCCCGGCTTCGCGGCCGGCGCCGCATTCCTGCTCGACGGCCGCCCTGTGACCGGCGTCCATCCGCCGACCGAACTGCATTTTCCGCTGCCCGCCGGCGCACGGCGCGTGGTCGCCGGTTTCGGCCTCATGCCCGGCGCCTACACCGGCGAAAACCGGACCGATGGCGTCGAGTTCGCCTTCGCCCTGCGCCGGCCCGACGGTTCGCTCGCACCGCTGGCGCGCCGCCACCTCGATCCGCTCCAACACGCGACCGATCGCGGCATCGTCACGCTCGAACTGGCGCTGCCGGACTTTGCCAAAGGCTCGCAACTGGTCTTCACCACCGGCCCTGGCCCGGCGGGCAGCCTGTCCTGGGACTGGGCCGTGCTCCAGACGCTCCATATCGAGTGAGTAGGTATTTGCTTCCCTCCCGGGCTCCGTCTTGCTTTTAGAGACCACTCTCCGGCCGGCTTCCCATGTTTTCCACCCGCTCCAAACTCACGCTCGCCCGCTCCACCCTGCTGCAGGACACGCCGGTCTACGTGCAGTTCTACATCACGGCCCGCTGCAATCTCACCTGCAAGCAGTGCAACATCATCTACGCGAATTCCGACGTCCGGGAGGCCACGCTTGACGAGATCAAGCGCATGGCGGACAACTTCGCGAAGATGGGCGTGGCCATGGTGCTGCTGACCGGCGGCGAACCCTTCACCCGGCAGGACCTGCCCGACATCATCCGGGAGTTCGAGTCGCGCGGCATCCACGTCCGCATGCAGACCAACGGCCTCGCCACCGATGAACGCATCCACGAGGTCGTGGAGGCCGGTGGCCGCGACATCTCCATCTCGCTCGACTCCCTCTGGCCGGGCAACCAGGACGACATCAACGGCGGCTTCGCCAAGTCCTGGCACGACGCTCTGCGCGCCATGGCGTCGTTTACCAAATACCTGCCGGGGGAAAACAGCTTCGCCTCCCTCGGCTGCGTCATCCAGCGCGACAATCTCGGCGACGTCGAGGACGTCATCCGCTTCGGCACGGAGATCAGCTGGTTCTCGTCGATCGTGCCGATCCACGTCACATCGTTCAACCAGCCGATGAATTTCCGGACCTTCGACCAGACCAAACGCTGGAAGAAGGACGAGCTGCCCTACGTCGACCGGCTCATCGAGCGCGTCCGCGCCATGAAGCGCGAGGGCTTCCTGCTCTACGACTCCGACCAGTATCTCGACGACATCAAGCGCTTCGCCGCCGAGCAGGCCACGACCTGGCGCCAGCACAACGACAATGTCTGCGACAGTCCGAACCTCTACTTCGCCGTGCTGCCCAACGGCAATTTCGCGCCGTGCTGCGACCACCGGCTCGGCTCCAACATCCCGACCTATGGCGACAACTTCCCCGAGGTTTACCGCAGCACGGTCTTCCGCGACGAGGTGCTCAAGGTCACCAAGCCCTGCTCCGGCTGCATGTATGGCAGCTTCCCCGAGATGACAATCTCGATGCGCTACCTGAAGGCGAAGATGGAGCGAATCCGGACCTTCATCACCTCCCCGCCGCCCAAGAAATGGCCCGTCACCTACGAGCAGATGCTCACGATCGCCGAGCGCCTCCGGGATGAAAAACGCGAACGCATCTCCCTTCCCTCGCACCAGCGCCGCCTGACCCTGGCGGAGGGCAGCGAACAGGAAACCGCCCAACTCGTCTGAGCCATGCCCAAGAAGATCCTCTATGAAAGCGCGGTGCACCAGTTCCTCTGGGCCGGCCGGCGGCTGCGCGAGGCGATGGCCGCCGTCGATCCCACCGCCGCCGCGCGCCTCGCGGATTGGATCAACGCGCTGACGATCGAGAATCCCGGCCCGGGCGCTGTGCGTGTCGCATGGCCGCAGCCGCAGCCCGGCGAGCACCGGATCGAGCTCAAGCACGCCAGGTTCTACACGCGCGGCGACGCCCCGGCGCACTCCCGGCGCCAGGCCGAGGCCGGCCTGACGTTCCATGACGATCGCATCATGGCGGCGAATCTCACGTTCTTCGACGGCGAGCTTCGCACGGTGCTGACGCGCTCCGGCCTGTTCGCCGCCGGACAGCTCGACGGCCATTTCACCGGCACCCGCGACGCCGCCCGCAAGCACGCCGAGGAGGTCTTTCACGACGAATGGGCCGCGAGCGTCGACGTGACGAAGATCGACGTGCGCCAGATGAACGAGGCCTGCACCGCGCCCGAGATGCGCTACATCCGGCAGGCGCTCGGCGACCTGAAGGGTCGCACGCTGCTCGACGTCGGCTGCGGGCTCGGCGAGGCCTCCGTCTATTTCGCGCTGCTCGGCGCCGACGTCACCGCCTCCGACATCTCCCCCGGCATGTGCGACGCCGCCCGCCGGCTCGCGGAGCACAACGGCGTGAAGCTCCGGACCCACGTCTCGGCCTCCGAAGACCTCGGGTTCGGACCGGACGTGAAGTTCGACGTGATCTACACCGGCAACACGCTGCACCACGTGGACATCGCCGCCACGATGCCGCTGCTGCTGAAACACCTGAAGCCCGACGGCATGTTCGTCAGCTGGGATCCCGTCGCCTACAACCCGGTCATCAACCTCTACCGCCGCCGCGCCATGGCCGTGCGCACCGAGGACGAGCATCCGCTCCGCCTGCGGGACATCCGCGCCGTCCGCGCCTGTTTCCGCGAATCGCACGCGCGCTGGTTCTGGCTCAGCACGCTGTTCATCTTCTGCGCCATGGCCGTCTTCCAGCGCCGCGACCCGAACAAGGAGCGCTATTGGAAGAAGGTCGTCGAGGAGGCCGACGCCTGGGCCCCTCTTTACCGGCCGCTCGAACTGCTGGACAAGGTTCTGCTGTTGCTCCCGTTTCTCCGGCCGCTTTGCTGGAACGTGGTCATTGTGGGCCGCGGGCCCACCCCCCACCCATGAGCCACGCCGCCGATCTCACCACCTGCAAGCTCGCGATCGTCGCGCCCTGTTTCAACGAGGCGGCCGGCCTGTCCGAGTTCGTCCGCCGCGTGAAGGCCGTGTGCGCCACCCTCGGCTGCGCCCACGAGATCGTCCTCGTCAATGACGGCAGCCGCGACCAGACGCTGGCGGTCGCGCTCGACCTGGCCTCGCGCGATCCGGCCATCCGCGTCGTCAACCTGCTCCGCAACTTCGGTCACCAGGCCGCCGTCACCGCCGGGCTCGACGTCGCCGACGGCGACGCCGTGGTGCTGATCGACTCCGACCTGCAGGATCCGCCCGAGGTCATCGGCGAGATGGTTGCGGCGTGGCAGGCCGGCGCCGATGTCGCCTACGGCCAGCGCCGCACCCGCGAAGGGGAGACCGCCTTCAAGCTCTTCACGGCGAAAATTTTCTACCGCATCCTCCGCCGCCTGACCAAGAGCGAGATCCCGGCCGACACCGGCGATTTCCGCCTGATGGACCGCCGCGTGGTCGACGTGCTGCGCAGCATGCGCGAGCGCCACCGGTTCATCCGGGGCATGGTCAGCTGGGTTGGCGGCAGGCAGGTCGCCGTGCCCTACGACCGCAAACCCCGCTTCGCCGGCGAGACCAAGTATCCCTTCCGCAAGATGTTCGCCTTCGCCCTCGACGCGATCACCTCGTTCTCGATCGTGCCGCTGCGGCTCGTCACCTACCTCGCCCTGACCGTCATCGGCCTGACGGTGCTGGCGGCGATCGGCGTGGTCCTCATCAAGTTGATCAAACCGGACTATTTCATCGCCGGCTATCCCTCGATCATCATCACGATCGTCTTCTTCGGCGGGGTGCAGCTGCTGGCGCTCGGCATCATCGGCGAATACCTCGGCCGGATGTATGAAGCGATCAAAGCCCGGCCGATCTACATCATCGAGCAGGTTTACGCCCAGCACGACGGCCGGCTCAGTGGCCGCCCACCGGCCGGACCCTAGGCGGTTTCAAAAATACCGCAGTCGGAGTCAGCGATCCCGGCTGCGGCTTTTGCTTAAACCGCGGCAAATCCGCCCGACGATCCGGGAATAAGAATAAATTGCAGCGCAATGGCGGGTTCGCCGGGCCCGATTGTCATGGTTGGTAGCGGGCCGCTGTGCACCGCGGCCTGCCCGCACAACAACCCGTCCGTCCATGAACCTGGCATCCGCTTTCGCCATCCGGCGGCTTGGTCGCCGCCTTTGGCTGCTGCCGTGCCTGGCCCTCGCGGGACACCTCCCCGCGACCGACGACAGCCGAAGCGATGCCCCCCTCCCCGGACCGCCCGTGATCGTGGCCCAGCCGCAGAGCCAGACCGTGGCGACCGGAGGCGATGTGCGGTTTTCCGTTACCGCCAGCGGCGTCCCCGAACCTACCTACCAGTGGTTCAAGAACGGCAATCTCTTCATCGGTGCCACGGCCGGCACTCTGGATATCATCAACGCGCGCAGCTCCGACGCCGACGATTACAAGGTCACGATCACCAATGAATTCGGCAGCGTTACCAGTGCCAAGGCGACGCTTACGGTCACCCCGGCCCCGATTCCAGCCGCCGGGCCACCGCCCGCCTTGCCCGGCGGAGGCGGTTCGCCCAGCATCTGGTTTCTACTCACCCTCGGTGCGCTGGCCGCCCTGCGCCGCCGGCACGGGAATTAATGCCCCGGATGGCGGGTATGGAGCCCACGATTGTCATTAGGCGTAGGATGTCCTTCACTTTCCTCTTTCTTCCCCATGCCTGAGCAGCCCAACCCGAGTCGGGATTTCGCCCGCCTTTACCGCGCCACCGTCGCACCGTTGCGGCGCCACTTGGCGCGCCTGCTCGGCAACTCCGCCGAGGCCCAGGACGTGGCGCACGACGCCTATCTCCGCGTCTACCCGAAGGTGCAGGACCGGTCCGCGGCAAACCCCGAGGCCGTGCTCTACACCACGGCGCGCCGGCTCGCCTTCAACCAGCTCAAGCGCCGTCGCATCGCCCCCTTTGCTCCTGGCGCCGCCATCCTGGATACGGCGGCTTCGACTCAGCCCGGTGTCGCGCAACAGGTGATGGCGCGCCAGGAGCTCAGCCAGCTGGAGGACGCCATCGCCAGTCTCCCGGCGGGCTGCCGCTCGGTGCTGCTCCTCCGCAAGATCGAGCTTTTGTCCCACCAGGAGATCGCCGACCGGCTCGGCATCGCGGTCAGCACCGTCGAGAAACAACACGCCCGCGCCCTGCGGCTGCTGCGCACCGCGCTGCAGCCCGCCCTGCCCGCCGGCCAGGAGAACCTCCCATGAAAACGTTTCCTCTTCCCCCCGATCCCGTCACCGACGAGCAGGCCGCGCTCTGGGCCGCCCGCCTCGACGGCTCCGTGTTGTCCGCCGCCGATCGCACCGCCCTAGACGCCTGGCTGGCCGCCGACCCTGCGCACCGCGCCACGCTGTCCGCCTACTGCCAGTTTTCCACCGACCTCGAACAGCAATTGCCGTTGCTTGAAGGCATCAAGGAAGGGTCGGTCGGAATCCCTCCAGCGCTTACGACTGCTCAACCGCGCCCTTGGCTGCGCTGGCCGCTGCTGGCCGGCGCGGCGCTGTCCGCGGCTGCTGCAGTCGCGCTGGTCTTCTGGCTGGGCCGGCCGGCCACTCAGTCCGAAAACATCGCCACTCCCGCCGCACAACGGTCGACCCTCACGCTCGCCGACGGCACGCAGGTCGAGCTCAACGCCCATACCAGCCTCTCGGTCGAGCTCGACGGCCGGGAACGCCACGTGCGCCTCGCGGCCGGTGAGGCCTTCTTCGCCGTGCGCAAGGATGTCGCGCGCCCCTTCATCGTGGAGACGCCGGGCGGCTCTGTGCGCGTGACCGGCACGCAGTTCAACGTCCGCACCGAGGCCGCGGTGCCGCTCGAGGTGACCGTGCTTGAGGGCTCCGTGCAGGCACGCCCCACCGGCGCGAACGGCGCCGCCGCCGCCCCCCTGGCCCTCACCGCCGGCGATCAGCTCGCCGCCGGCGCCGTGACGCATCTGTCCGACACCGCGCTCAATCGCGCCCTGGCGTGGCGCTCGGGGCAGTTCGTTTTCGACGACATGACATTGCGCGAGGTGCTTGCACGCTTCGCCCGCTACCACGGTCGGGGCATCACCGCGACGCCCGAGGCCGCGGAGCTGCACCTCGGTGGCAGCTACAGTCTCGACGATCTCGACGGTTTTTTCGCCGCCCTCGAGGAGGTGCTGGAGGTCAAGGTGACGCGCAACCTCAACGGCACCGTGCTCGTCAGCCGACGCACGGCACCGTGAGAGCCTGAGCGCCACTCCCGTTTCCCCCACCTCGTGCGCCCCCTCCTTCGCCTGCTCCGCCCGCTCCTGCTGTGTGCCGGTGGCCTGCTGCCCCTGTGGCTGCACGCCGCCGCGGCGAATTTCAATCTCCCGGCCCAGCCTGCCGCCGAGGCGCTGCTAGCCTTCTCGCAACAGGCCAACGTCGAGGTGCTCTTCGCCTATGACGAGTTGCGCACCATTCGGTCCACCCCCGTGGTCGGCCGCTTCGAACCCGTGGACGCACTCCTCCGCCTGCTCCGCGACACCGGCTTCACCGCCCGCCGCAACGCGGCCGGCAAATACGTCATCACCGCCCTGTTGCCTCCCCGGGGCTCGATCCGAGGCCGCTTGGTCGGCCCCGATGGCCGCGGCGTGCCTGACGCGCGCGTCCAGCTCACCCCCACCCGCCGAAACACCACCAGCGGTCCGGACGGAAACTTCGCCTTCCCGGCCGTGCCGCCCGGCACCTATCGCCTGATTGCCGCCGCGCCGGGTTACCAGCCCTTGCGGATGGACCGGCTGCAGGTCCAGGAGGGCCGTGAACTCACCCTGGCCCCGCAGACCCTGCTCGCCGCCGAGGAAATGACCCAGCTCGAGCCGTTCGTCGTCCGGGACAAGTCGATCCGCATGAAGCTGCTCGACGACAGCGCCGCCCTCCTCGGCCCGCGGCGGGCGACCGGCAACCTCGACCTCCCGCGCAGCGAGAACGACGCCCTCCCCTACGCCATCTACACGCGCGATCAGATCACCCGCAGCGGGGTCGTCGCCCTCAACGAATTCCTGCAACGCGTGATCCTCGAAAGCGACGCGGCCACCCGTCCGCCGGAGCAAAGCACTTCCTTCAAGCCCCAGGACGGATTCGCCGGCAGTTCCAACCTCAAGCTGCGCGGCTACACCGAAGACGAAACCGTGGTCCTCATCAACGGCCGGCGGCTGCCTGAAATCCAGACGAGCGTCACCGCCACGATGCCGCCGGACGTGAATTTTGTCCCGCTCAGCCTGATCCAGCAGGTGGAGGTGCTGCCGGCCTCCGCCTCCGCCCTTTATACGGGCAATCCGGTGGGCGGCGTCATCAACATCGTGCTGCGCCCCGACGTGACCGCCACGGAGATCACCACCACCTACACCAACACCGCGCACGGCTACGACGCGCCGCAATCGTCCGTCTCGCTGCAGCACGGCCAGTCGTTGCTCGGCGGCGCCCTGCGCCTGCGCTTCAACGCCATGTTTGCTTCCGCCCTGCCGCCGTCCGAATCCGAACTCGGCTTCCGCCGCGCCCACCTCGCCGTCCGGCCCACGATCAGCGACCCTCTCTTCGGCGCCACGCCCAACGTGCGCAGTGCCGATGGCTCCCCGCTCTTCGGCACGGGTTCGGCCAGCTTCACGTCGGTGGCGCCGGGCGCGGACGGTCGCGGCGGCCTCGCCGCCTTCACCGGGCGCGCCGGCATGCGCAGCCTGGACCTGTTCGATTCGCCCGGCGGCATGTCCGCCTCGCCCAACAGCGCGGATTCGCCCTACGGCCGGCGGCAGCGGCGCGCCGCCTATTTCGCCTCGGTCACCTACGATCCACTGCCCTGGCTCCAACTCGGCGTGGACGCGACGCACTCGCTCACCGTGCTCAATCGCGGGCTCGACGTGCTGTCGGCGGAACTGACGCTGCCCGCCGCCTCACCGGCCAATCCCTTCGGCCGCGACGTGCTCGTCGCGCTGAACGAGACCGCCCCGCTGCTCGGCGACAACTACAGCGAAGGGCGGATCGATTTCACCTCCGGCGTGGCGGGGCTGCTTTTGCGCCTGCCCGCGGAATGGCGGGTTTCGCTCGACGCCCAATACGCCCGCAACGTGGTGAAGTATCGCGGCCTAGCCGGCGCCAACCCCGACCGGTGGCAGGAACTGGTCGACCAAGGCATCTATCATCCTCTGCGCGACACGCAGCTGGGCGGCCCGCCGGCCGAATTCTACGAACGGGCGCTCATCTTCCGCGGCGGGCGCGACCGTTTCGTCACCCTCGGGGATTACGACACTCTGGACGCGGCGATCCGCGTCACCAACCAATCGCTCGCCCTGCCCTTCGGACGGTCCGCCGTGGTCGGCGGCGCGGACTACCGGCGCGTGCATCTGGCCGATTACCGCGAGGAAGCCCTTTATGCCGACGGCTCGCCGGCCGGCGAGCCGACCGAAAGCACCGGCCGCACCCTCGAGCGCTACAGTTTCTTTGGCGAGCTTCAGTCTCCGCTGTTGCCCGCCGGGCTGCTGCCCCGCTGGTTGCACACCCTGGAGGCGGACGTGGCGGCCCGCTTTGTCGCATCGTCCCGGGCCAACGAGGTGAACATCGCCCCGACTTTCGGCCTGAAGGCCGGTTTTGCCGGCGGCTTCACCTTCCGGGCCAGCGTCACCAACTCCAGCCGTTTCCCCACCCCGCAGTTCAGCAAGCCCGTGACCGCACCTGGCGTGCCCGGCTCCGGCCTCAACCAGGAGCTGATCACGGACCAGCTCCGCGGCGGCGAGCAATACTCCGTGCAGATCGACGAGGCCGTTGATCCGGGCCTGCCCCCCGAGGATGCCGTCACCCAGACCGCGGGGCTGATCTTCGAGCGCGGCAAGGAACATCGTTTCCGCGCCTCGCTCGACTTTGTCGACACCCGGAAGACCAACGAAATCCTCTTCCTCGACGCGCCGAAACTGCTGAGTGTCGAGTCGCTGTTTCCCGATCGCATCGTGCGAACCGCCCCTGTCCCGGGCAGCGGCCAGGCCGTCGGCCGCATCACACGCTTGATCACGGGCAGCATCAACGCCTCCTGGCGACATTCGCAGAATTGGACCACCACTTTCGACTATGCCTGGATCGGTTTCGGCGGCGGGACGCTCGAGTTGCGCAGCCGGCTGCTCTACTACCAGCGCTACGATTACCAGCTGTTCTCGAACTCGCCCGTCGTGGACCAGTTGGACCGGCCCGACGGCACGGCAGCCCTGCTGCGTTACCGGGCCGGCTTCAATGCGAACTGGTCCAACCGCCAGTTCGGCTTCGGGGTGGACGGCCAGTATTTTCATTCGCGCACCCTGCCGTTGAGCGAACAGGCGGCGCAGGGGAGCAACCGCATCAAGCCCTACTTTCAGTTCGACGCCTACGTGCAGGTCGACCTGAGCCGGTGGCTGCCCTGGAAAAACCCGAACCGCGGCCTGCGCGCCCAGGTCCGCGTGAACAATCTCTCCGACTTCGACTATCCGAAATATACACACGAGGGCTCCGGCACCGGGGTGCAGCCCTACGGCGACTGGCGTGGCCGCACCTACTCGCTCTCGCTGACCGCGACCTTCTGAAGCCGGCCCCATTTCCTGCATTGCCTGGCTCCAGCGTGCTGCTTCGCTCGGGGTCGTGTCCGTCGCCTCCAACGCCTCCCTTTGTTCCGCTGCTTCCGGCCGCAGACAGGCCGCATCCGGATGCAGGTCCATCCTTGTCCAGCCGGGTGTTTTCGGGCCGTCGTGGTTTGCGACATATGACTGACGGACACACGCAACCGGAACCGCCGCCTGCCCGTCCACCCGCGGGGTGGTTCTCCTTGTCCTGGCTGCCCGGCCGCAGCCCGCTGCTTCTGACTCTGGCCATGGTGCTGGCCGTCGCCGGGGCAAAGTTCGAACTCATCCACCACTTTGGCTCCGATGTCCCCTTCGGCGACCAATGGTATGGAGAAATCGCCTGCACTTATGCGCCGTGGTTAAGGGGCGACCTCGGCCTCACGGGACTCTTTGCCGCCCACAACGAGCACCGGATCGTTTTTACCCGACTGCTCGATCTCGCCTTGCTCGAGCTCAACGGACAATGGGATCCATGGTTGCAACTGGCCGTCAACGCACTCCTGCAGCTGGCCGGGCTCGCGGTTCTTCTCCGGCATGCCGCGCGACAACTCGCGCCGATCCGGCAGGTGATTCTGGCCTTGGTCTGCATGCTGTTTTTCAGCAGCGCGGCCCTGTGGGAGAACACGCTCAACGGCTTTCAATCGCAGTTCTATTTCCTGCTGCTGTTTTCGCTGCTGCACGTGCTCCTGACCATCGACGCGCGGCCGTTATCCACCACCTGGTGGCTCGGCAGCGCCGCGGGACTGTGCAACCTGTTCGCGATGGCGCCCGGTCTGCTCTCGGCTCCGGCCATACTCGGCTGGCTTGCCTGGCGCCGCTTCCGTTGCGGCCGGCGCACGCCGAGGGACATTTACACCCTTGGCTGGAATCTGGCCCTGCTCCTCATCGGCTGGCTGTTGGTGCCGGCCTCGTCGCTGGCCGAAGGTCACGGCCCGGCCACGGCGGCCGGCTTGGGTGAGGCACTCAGGCTCATCTTGAGCTGGCCGGTCGATCCATGGCCGCTTGGACCGGTCGTCTGGTTGCCGGCCGTGCTCTTCCTCGTCTGGAACGTGTTCCGCAAACCCTCCGGCACGGATCCGGGCTGGCTGCTGGGGCTCCTGCTGCTGGCCCTGTTGTTTGTGCTGGTAACCTCGATCGGACGCGGTGGCCTGGCCTCGCGCTATGCGGATATTTTTTCCTTGGGGGTTGTCGTCAACTGCCTGTGCCTGCTCGTGTGGCCGGCCCGGAGACGGGGGCGGATTGCGTTGGCTGTGGCCGGCACGCTGTGGCTTGTCGTCATCCTGCAGGGGTTGTGGCGGCAAGAGACCGTGGCCCGCCAGATTCTCCACCAGGAAGCCGCGTTGCCCTCAAAACGCACCGACGCCATCCGCCGGTTCTTCGCGACCGGCAACGACACCATTCTGCGGCAACCGGACGAACTGTTCACGCCCCTGGACATCGGGGTGATTCAATCCATCCGCGCCAACCCGCCCCTGCTCGATCTCCTGCCTTTTTCGATCCGGTCACCGCTGGACGTCCAGGTCACCGCGGGCACGGGCGGGTTTCTTCCCGAAAGAGCTCCGGTCCTGCCCAATGCGACACCCGCGTTGCCCGCTTGGGGCACCTGGGAGTCGGCGGACACGGCGGGACCAGCCGAGTGGAAGAGCGCGCCACTCCAGTCCCGGGGCGCCTTGCTGGTCTTTCTTGTCGCGGGTGAGGTTGCCCCTCCTTTCACGGAATTATTCCTGCAAACCGCCGATGGATCAAAGATCGAGCCGCTGCAGAAATCGACCGCGGCACCGGATCTTTGGCGGCGGGTGAATTTCCGCAACCCGGGCCAGCCGTTTCAAATCATCGCTCGCGACAACAGCGACCGCCATTGGCTGGCGTTCAGCGCGCCCCTCGAAAATACCTATGGCTCATGGCTGACCGGAAAGATCCTGCGAAACACGCACATCGGCTCGGCGCTGCTCGTCGCGGGCTGGACCCTCCTGCTGGGCGTCAGCCTGGCGGTTTTGGTCGCCTGGTTCCGCGAAGACGACTCCGGCCCGGACGCGATTCCGCGGGAATGATGCGAAATGAGGCCGGCCGAACCGCCGGCCCCCCGATCGCGGCTCACGTCTCGTAGAACGCGCGCAGCTCGATGTCGGTGCGGCGCAGCCGCACGGCCAGCGTGCGAGCCAGCCGCGCGAACATCTTCACGCCCACCAGCGGATGCGCCCGCGAGGTGCCGTCGAAGATGGACCGCTCGATCACGTAAAGGTCGGTGGCGGTCGTCGCAACGGCCTCCGCCGAGCGCGCCTCTCTCGTGAGAAATGACATTTCACCGAAGAAATTTCCGCGGCCGAACGAGACGAGGTTGTGATAACCGCCGTCCTTGAGCGGCAGGCGCACGCGCACGATGCCGCGACGGACGAGGAAAAGCTCCTGCCCGGGATCGCCGCATTTGAAGATCACCTCGCCGGCGGCATATGATCGCTCCGTGACGCAGGGGGCGAATGACGCCATGGTCTGGTCGGTGACAAATTCGCGCAACAGGTCGAACTCGCCGAGCGGAAGCGGCGCGTCCGCCCCGGGGCCGGCGGGAAAATGCTCCGCCAGGATCCGGTCCTCCGTCCAGATCAGCGCGTCGTCGAGTGAGGCGCAGACCTGCACGCGCCGCCGTGCACCCACCATGCCGAGCTTGGCGAAGTAGTCGTTGAGGTTGCGCCCGTTCGGCAGCGACGCCGGCACGCGGCTGAACAGCAGCCACCCGTCGTGCCGCGCGAGATCCTTCTCGAACCGTTCCAGCAGGTGTGCGGCGGTGAAGTCGACCGATTGCACGCGGCGCAGGTCGAGGATGAGGTAACGGCAGGTGCGCAGCGGCTCCTCCAGTTCGGTGAGCAACTGGTCCGTCGTGCCGAAGAACAGGCTGCCCTGCAGCTCGCACACCAGCAGTTCATCTCCGTGTTTTTCGAGCACGGCCTGCTCCTCGGGCAGCCGGTGCTGCGTCGACGAGATGCGTCGGCCGGTGATCCGGCGGCGGATGACCGAACCGTGGACCTGTTCGCGCAGGAAAAGGATGATGGCGAGCGCCACGCCCGCGCCCGAGGCGGCGATGAGGTTGGTGGTCAGCGCCACGACCACCACGGTGGCGATGACGGCGAAGTCCAGCACGGTCTCGCGCTGCCGCAACAGCAGCAGGCTGCCCCAGTCGATCATCCGCACGCCCACGACCAGCAGGATGCCGGCGAGGGCGGCGACCGGCACCCACGCGATGGCGCGGCCGAGCACGAGCGCGGTCGCGAGCATGAGCGCACCCTCGATCATCCCGGAACGCCGGCTGTGCCCGCCGCTCTCCACGTTGACGAGCGTCGGGCCCATCGTGCCGGAGCCGGCCATGCCGCCGGCGAAGACCGCGGCGACATTGCCCGCGCCCTGCGCCAGCAGCGTGCGGTTCGAGTCGTGCCGGCCCTGCGTGAGCGCATCCACCACCACGCCGGTTTTAAGCGTGTCCACCGAGAGCAGAATGGAGAGCGTCAGGGCGGGCACGACCAGCTCCCGCAGGTCGCTGAGCTGCAAGCCGGTCAACGTCCGCCACGGTTCCGCGAGTCCGGAAAACAGCGCCAGGCCGCCGCCGACCGGTCCGATCACCAGCGGATTATGCGCCAGCGACAGCAACGCCGGCTGCCGCAGGCCGAGCGCGAAATAGGCGGCGACGCCCGCGGCGAGGCCGATGATCGGCGCCGGCACGGTGCGGGTGAGCCGCGGGGCCAGCAGGACACCGGCGATGGTGACCGTGCCCACGATCAGAGCAGGCCCCTGCCAGTTCGCCGGCGCGAGCAACCCGTCGGCCAAGGTGACGCCATGCGTCAGGCCGAGGAATTTCGGCAGCTGCCCGAGGAAGATGATCGCACCCACCGCACTCAGGTAGCCCGAAACAACCGGATAGGGGATGAATTTGATGAGCCGGCCGCCGCCCGCGAAGCCGTAGCCGAGCTGCAGCACCGCCGACATCAACGCTACCAAAGTAAGTAAAGCGAGGATCCGGCCCGGTTCGAGCGGTGCGGCCCCGCCGAGCATCTGGCCGACCAGCGCGGCGAGCACGGCGGCGGCCGGCGCACAGGGCGCGGAGATCAGCCGCGGCGCTCCACCGACGATCGCGGTGACGATGCCCAGCGCGATGGCCCCGAGCAGCCCGGCCTTCACGCCGTGGGCGACATAGTCCGCTCCAAGCAGGCCGTAGACCGCGACGCCGTAGGCGATGGACGACGGCAGCGCGACGAGCATCGCGGCCAGGCCGCCCCAAACGTCGCCCGCCAGACCGGCGCGCGACTGGGCGAAAGACGGCGGACGGACGGAGTCGGACATGGTCGGACGGGGTGACGCTCGCGGACGCGCACCCGGAGGAAATAACTCAGAGCGCGGCCTCGAGACGGTCCACGATTGTCTTCAAGATCTGGATGCGGGCAAACTTCTTATCGTCGCCCGCCACCAGCGTCCATGGCGCGTATTCCGTGCTGCACTGCTTGACCATGTCGTCCACCGCCTGCTGGTAGGCGGGCCACTTCTCGCGGTTCCGCCAGTCCTCCTCGGTGATCTTGTATTGCTTGTAGGCGACGGTCTGGCGCTCCTTGAACCGGCGCAGTTGCTCGGCCGGGCTGATGTGCACCCAGAACTTCCCGAGCACGATGCCGTGCGTGGTCAGCTGTTCCTCGAAGGCGTTGATCTCGCCGAAGGCGCGGCCCCAATCCTCGGGCCTGGCGAAGCCCTCCACCCGCTCGACCAGCACGCGGCCATACCAGGAGCGGTCGAAGATCGTCGTGTAGCCCGCGCGCGGCAGGTGCCGCCAGAAACGCCACAGGTAGTGCTGCGCGCGCTCCTCATCGGTCGGCGCCGCGATGCCGACGACCCGGTAGAGCCGCGGATCCATCGCCTGCGTCACGCGGCGGATGGCGCTGCCCTTGCCCGCGGCGTCCCAGCCCTCGAACATGAGCACCGTCGAAACGCCTTTGCGCCGCGCCGTCCAGGCGAGCCGGGCGAGCTTGCCCTGCAGTTCCGCCAGTTGCTTCGAGTAGGCCGCATCGGTCAGGCGTCGGCTCAGGTCGACGTGGGAGAGGATGGAGTTGGCCTTGCCGAACGTCCCCTTCACCTGCTTCGCCGGAGCGGCGCCGTTGGCCGCCGCTTTTGGGGCAGGAGCTTCCTTGAGCCGCGCCTCGAGCGCCGCGAGCACAATGTCGGCGGCGGCGAGCTCGCGATAACGCCGGTCGGTGGCCTCGATCACGTGCCACGGGGCCTGCGGGGTGTCGGTGCGGCGGAGCGCGCGCTCTGAGACACCGGTGAACTTGTCGTAGAGCTTGTAGTGCTTCCAGTCGTCGGGCGCGAGGCGGCCGGCGTCCTCGAGTTTCTTGAGCCGCTTCTTCTGCTCCTTCTTGGGCAGGTGCAGCCAGAGCTTGACGATCAGCGCGCCGTCGTCGGCCAGCATCCGCTCGAAGGCCACGATGCGGTCGAGCGCGGCGTCGAAGCGCACTCCCCGCGCCTTGCCGTAGACGCGGCGGATGATGGGCCGCGTATACCAGGAACCGAAGAAGATCCCGATGCGCCCGCGTCCGGGCATGGCGCGCCAGAATTTCCAGAACTCGGGACGCTCGCGCTCCTCGTCGCTCTCCTCCCAGAACGCGTGCGTCTGCACGCCGCGCGGGTCGAGCCACTCGTTGAGGCAGTGCACGAGCTCGCCCTTGCCGGCGCCGTCGGCGCCGGACACGATGACGATGACGGGAAACTTGCGGGTGCGCAGCCCGAGGTGGGCGCTGAGGAGGCGGGCCCGCAGGTCCGGGAGGCGCGCAGCGTAACGCTGCGGCGAGAGGGTGTGACCCAGTTCGGCAACTTCAAACATGGCGGGGAGGCGGCGCGATGACCGCGTTTATTTGTCGAGGACGATGGCCGCGAGGGCGTCGAGCGTGTGCGCGTGGATGTCTCCGGGCGCGCCGGAGGCATCGACCCGGATGAGCAGGCTCTTGGCCGCGTAATGTTCGGTGAGGGGCTGCGTGGCCGTGCGGTAGGCGGCGAGGCGGATCTTGGCGGCCTCCGGATGGTCGTCCGGCCGGTGCACCAGCGGGCTCAGGCAGTCGTCGCAGGTGTCCGGGACGCGGGGCGGCCGGCCGGCCACGTGGTAGACCGTCTTGCACTGCGGGCAGCACCGACGGCCGGAGGTGCGGGCGAGGAGCAACGCATCGGGCATCTCGTAACTGATCACCGCATCGAGTTGGACGCCTTCCCCGGCCAGCAGTCCATCGAACGCACGGGCTTGCGCCAGCGTGCGCGGAAAGCCGTCGAGCATGAAACCTCCGGTGCAATGCAGGCAGCGCCTGCGTTCCGCGATGAGTGCCTGCACCGCCTCATCGGATACGAGATCGCCTTGCTCCAGCTGTTTTTGCGCCACCGCCATCGGGGAGCCGGGGAGCGCCCGGCAACCGCGCGCCGCGCCGAAGAGGTCGCCGGTGGAGAGCGGACAGGCTCCCAGCGAGCGGGCGAGAAACCCCGCCTGGGTGCCCTTGCCCGCCCCGGGCGGTCCGAGGAGCACGAGCCGCCACGTCCTTTCCACGGCCGTTGGTGGCTGATTGCAAGTCGCTGTGCCGCCTTGTAACCAGGCGGCTCGATCGCGCTGCGGGGTCATGCCGGCATTATGCTCCTGCCCTGTGGCTCCCGCGACGCTGATCTTGGCAAATGCTGCGCGGATTTTAACGATGATAATTCACGGCCGGCCGGAGCGGATTTCGCGTCCCTCCCTCCGGCCGGATGATCCTGACCAGATTGGACTCGCCTCCCCGGGGCCGGCATCTTTTGTAAGGCCTTTTCCTCTCCCATGGCCAAGACCATTCTCGTCACCGGTTCCTCCGGCCTCATCGGCTCGGAAGTCTGCGTTTATTTTGCCGCCCAGGGCTACATCGTCCACGGCGTCGACAACAACCAGCGCGCCGTCTTCTTCGGACCGCAGGGCGACACCCGGTGGAACCAACAGCGGCTCGCCGCCGACTTGAAAGGCTTCGTCCACCACGAACTCGATATCCGCGACCGCGCCGGCGTCCTCGCCCTCGTCAAATCGGTCAGGCCCGCCGTCATCGTCCACACCGCCGCCCAGCCCTCGCACGACCGCGCCGCCGCGATCCCGTTCGACGATTTCGACACCAACGCCGTGGGCACGCTGAATTTCCTCGAGGCCGCGCGCCAGGCCTGCCCCGAATCGCCTTTCGTGCACATGAGCACAAACAAGGTCTACGGCGACGCCCCTAACTCCATCAAGCTCGTCGAGCAGGCCACGCGCTGGGACTACGCCGATCCGGCCTACGCGCACGGCATTCCGGAAACCTTCACCATCGACCAGTCGAAGCACTCGCTCTTCGGCGCCTCGAAGGTCGCCGCCGACGTGATGGTGCAGGAATACGGCCGCTACTTCGGCCTGCCCACCTGCGCGCTGCGCGGCGGCTGCCTCACCGGCCCGAACCACAGCGGCGTCGAGCTCCACGGCTTTCTCTCCTACCTCGTGAAATGCAATCTCGAGGGCCGCGAATACAAGATTTTCGGCTACAAGGGCAAGCAGGTGCGCGACAACATCCACTCGCTCGACGTCGCGCGCTTCATGGCGGCCTTCGTCGCGAGCCCGCGCGCGGGCGAGGTCTACAACCTCGGCGGCGGCAAGGCCAACAGCACGTCCATCCTCGAGGCCTTCAAGATCACGGAGAAGTTCACCGGCAAGGCGCAGGTCCACACCTACGTCGACCAGAACCGCGCCGGCGACCACATCTGCTATTACTCCGACCTGCGGAAAATGCGCGCCCACTATCCGTCGTGGGACATCACGCAGTCGCTCGAGGAAACCATCCGCCAGATCGTCGAGGCGTGGAAGCGGCGGCCCAAGTCCGCGTAGCATCCTTGGCCAGCTGCGGTGCCGTCGCCGGTCAGGCCTGTCGGCTTGGTCTCGGAGATTTCATGGCGGATTACGGTGTTGGCAGATTTGAGCAAGAATCCTCGGGGCAGGCGTCGAGATTTTTGCCAAAACCACCCATGCCGGAATCTGCAGGCGTCCTTGGCTTGTAACAGCCGTCGTCAATCATCCGTTTCGACGGGCTCAAGGCCCCGAGCTTGTCGAGCGGCTGGTCAACGGTTGTTACCAGCACTTTTTGTTCAAGCCGACGCAAGCTTTGGGAGTATCGGACCCAAGGCGCATGCACCCAACCCGGATATTTTCGTGTCATTCTGTTTTTTCCGCTTCTCCCCCGCAGGTTACCTTATTTTCTCAACGAGACCCACCCACCCCCAGCAGGCTGAACCTCCGCCCAGATGCACGCCGTCCGGTATGTCTGAGCGTGGGCAGCAATCACATGCCGCATGCTTAAACCCCACTTCGTCTGGCTTGATCAGCACCCGAACACCTACTGGCTGATCGCCCTCGGACCCACCCTGTTGCTCTTTTCCAAGATCGGTCGCCTGGTCTGGCGGGAATCGCGCAATCCGGAGGCGGCGTCATCGCGGGCCATGCTGGGCGATGCCTTGGTTCTGCTTCTGTTCCTGCTCGCCTGGCGCTGGCCGTTTCTGCTGGTCACAACCGGGCTCAATCCGGACGAAAGCCAGCACATCGCCGGCGCCCTCACCCTGACGCACGATCCGGTCTTCTGGCGCTCGGTGGACGGCAACACCTCCGGTCCGCTCAACTTCTACGCCCTCCTGCCGCTGCACTGGCTCGGCCTGCCCCTGGGTTACTTCTCCGCGCGACTTACCGGCTTGCTGCTGGTCTGGGGCGCACTGCTCGCCTGCCTGCGGACTCTGACCGGCACCTTCGGGCGGAGCGCAGCTTGGTTGGGCGTGCTGCCCGCCGCCGCCTTTTTCGCCACCGTCACCCATCCCGATTGGCTCCATTACTCGACCGAACACCTGCCTCTGCTGCTCATCGCCGTTCCGTTCTGGCTGCTGGCCACTCGTCAATCCGGGGACCGGAGCCGCCTGTGGGCCGCCGGTTTCATCGCCGGCACCGCCGCCTGGGCCAAACTGCAGGCTGCGCCTCTCGCCTTGGTTCTCATTGCCTGGGGCTGCTGGCAGGTGCTGCGCGAACCGGCGGATTCCTTCAAGCTCCGCCTGCGTCGCACCGCCGGTGTCGGCTTGGCCGCCCTCACCCCCACCTTGGTCGCCGCCGTCGTGCTTGCCGCAACCGGGCAGATCGGAGCGGCATTCCGCCGATATTTCATTTCCAATCTCGATTACGCCAGCCGGGGCAACAACCGCACGATGGGGGAGGCGCTGTCCGAGATCAAGAACCTGGCCATGATCGACGGCCGTTTCCCTCTGCTGATCGGCACCGCCCTCGCCATGCTGCTCGCGGCCACCCTCCTTTATCTTGCCCGACGCACCCGCCCGCCCGTGTTGTTCGCAGCAGGCGGCGCGCTGACTCTCGCGGCAATGGTCGCCGTCATTGTCCCGCGGAGAGAATTCCTGCACTATCTCTTGTTTTTACCGGTGCCGCTCACCCTCTGGCTGGGAGTGGTCGCCGGTGGTTGGTGGACGCAACTGAACTCCGCCCGTTCCCGCGGTTTGCTCGCCGGCCTGTTGCTTCTGACCGGCGGATTGCTCCCGGTGATCACGCGTTGTTTCCAACCGTTGCCGTTCATTTACGGCGCCTTTGCCTATCACTGGCAGTATCCCCGCAGCAGTGTCTCCGTGCTGGTGCACGGCCTGACCGGCGGCGAGGGTTCGTTGGGAGTCTGGGGCTGGGCCAACCACCTCTATGTGAAAACCGGATTGCGACCGGCCACCCGTGATGTCCTCAGCAGCTGGTCGATCCTGCCGGGGCCGCAGCGTGACTACCACCGGGCGGTCTATCTCGCGGATTTGCGCCAGAACCGGCCCCCCGTGTTTGTCGACGCCGTGGGTCCCGGCGCCTTTGTCTTTGAGCACCGGGAGTTGCAGGCCCACGAGATCTTTCCGGAACTCGCGGATTTCATTCGCGAAAACTACGTGCTGGTCCGGGACGTGCGGGAGGCCCGGATTTACGCCCGGAAGGATCTGGCGGCACTCTCGGACCTGAGCCCGCCGGAAGTGGACCGGCTGCTGGCTCAGGGCCGCCCCAACACCCGCCCGAAGATCCTCCGGCGGCCCTCGGCTCCGCTGGATAAACTGCGCCGGAAGAACATTGGTTCGCAATCGGTCATGATGCTCCTGCCCCCGACCCGGGTGGAGTGGCCGCTCGACCAGGATGTCCGCGAGGTATCGCTGCATTTCGGTTTCGATCCCGAAGCCTATGAACGGGGCGTGAGCAACGGAGCCGAGGTCATTCTCGAGCTGGTCAGGTTCGAGCAAACCCGCCGGGTCTACCACCGGCTGCTCGATCCCGCGCGCGAACCCCGCGATCGCGGTCCCCAGGCCGCCCGGGTCACGCTGCCTCCTTTCAGTCCGGGCACCTTTTTGGTCCTGCGCACCGCGTCCGGAGAATTCGGCGACAATGCCTGGGACTGGGTCTACCTGGCTGATCTGCAATTCCGCCGCAGCCCGGCTTTCCTGTCTGAGCAGTTCCCCGGCTTCAACCGCGTCCCGGATTCCACCCGGGCCGATCGCTCCAACCTGCTGGATGAGGGCCGCGGCCCCGTGTTGCAATTGGACGCCCCGGCCTCGCTCAATTACACCCTTGCCGGGGTCGAACAACGGCTGCAATTCGACTACGGCTTCCGGCCAGGCGCCTACGCCAACGGAGGACACACGGACGGAGCGACGTTCCGCGTCAAATTGCAAAAACCAGACCGATCGATCCGGGTTTTGTTTGAGCGCCTGCTCGATCCCTTCCGCCACGAGATGGACCGCGGCCTCCAGCAGATTGATCTCCCCCTCCCCAAGGTGCATGACGGCGACCGCCTGGTCGTGAGCATAGACCCCGGTCCGACCGGCAACGCTGCCTGGGACTGGACTTATATCCGCCATTTCTCGCTGAAATGATCGCTTCGCCTGCGCCCGGCAGCCTCTAATTATTTGTCATTTGCATGGCAGCCTCTAGCTAAATTTCCGCTCCATGCTGAAAACGCTTTTTCTTTGGCTGGACCAGAACCCTGTCAGTTACTGGGTTGCGGTCATAGTGCCCACCCTGCTTTTGCTGGGCTGGGCGGTGGCCGCGGCGTGGCGGGAAATCCACGGCCGCCCCCCTTGGCGGGAATACCGCCGGGTTGTCGCGCTGGTGCTGCTCGCGGTCCTGCTCGCCTGGCGCTGGCCGTTCCTGCTCAGCGCCGTGGAATACAATCCCGACGAGAGCCAGTTCATCGCCGGCGCGATCACCCTGACGCATGATCCGGTGTTCTGGCGCGCGGTGGACGGCACGAGTTCCGGACCGTTGAACTTCTACGTCCTCCTGCCGCTGCACTGGCTCGGCCTCCCCCTGGATTATTTTTCGGCGCGCCTGACCGGCCTGTTGCTGACCTGGGTCACCCTGCTGGCCTGCCACGGGGCGTTCCGGGTCCTCCATGGCCCCGCCGTGGCCCGCCTCGGCGTGCTGCCGGCCACCGTCTTCTTCTGTTTGGTGCACGAGTGGGACTTCGTCCATTTCTCCTCTGAGTTGCTGCCCATGGCCCTGACCGCCATCGCGGCCGACCTGATCCTTCGGAGCGCAACGGCCGGCCGCTGGCAGCTGGTGTTCCTGGGCGCCGGCGGTTTCACCGCCGGTCTCCTGCCGTGGGCAAAATTGCAGGCTGCCCCGCTCGGCCTCGTCCTCGCCCTCTGGGCGGTCTGGAGCGCATTCGCGGTCCAACCGCCGACCCGGCCATGGCGCCGCCTCGCCACGCTGGTCGCCGCCACCGGTCTGCCCAGTTTCCTGATTCTGCTGCTGGTGGCCGGCACCGGCCAGCTTTCCACTTTCTATCATACCTACATCCTGCAGAATCTTTTCTACGCCACGAGCGCCCACTCGGAATCGGTACTGCAGGGACTCATCGCCGGCGCCGGGGCAACCCACCTGCTGCCGGCCCTGCTCCTCACCGGCGCGACGCTGATTGTCGCCGCCCTCCTGCTCCTGGGCCGGCGACGCCTCCGACCGGGCGGGCCGTTCGTCTTCGGCGGCCTCCTGACCGCAACGGCGATCTTCAGCGTCCTGTTGCCGCAGCGCGCCTTCCTGCATTACACCCTGCTGCTCATCGCTCCACTGATGCTGTGGAGCGGAACCGCCCTGGGCCGGCTCTGGCAGGAACTACCCGCCCGGAATCACCGCCGGATTCTCGTCTGTTTCATGCTGGTGGCCGGCGCGGCGGTTCCACTGACCCTGCGCTGCCTCACTCCCGGTCCTGAGATGTTCGGTCGCTTCGGCGCGGACTGGCGACAACCCCGCTCGGCGGAGGGCAATATCGTGCACGCCTTCGCCCGGCCGGACGACCGCCTCGCCGTCTGGGGCTGGTCTCCGCGCCTCTATGTCGAGACCGCGCTGCCGCAGGCCACCAATGCCGGCTACAGCTATTGGTCCATCATTCCCGCGGATCTGCTGGATTACCACCGCACCCGGTTCCTGGCGGACATGGAGCGCACGGCGCCGGCCTTCTTTGTCGATGCGGTCGGATCGAATGCCTTCTATTTCAAGCGCCGACCGACCGAGGCCCACGAGAGTTTCCCTGCATTGCGCGACCATGTGCGCCAACACTACGTCCAGGTGGTCGACCTGGGGCATGCGCGGGTTTATTTCCGCCGAGATCGTCTTGCCGAGATCCGGCAACACTGGGCCGAGTTGCCCCGGCTGATCGCCGCCGGACGCGCCAACGCCCCGGCCCCGCTGACGCCGGAACGTTTTCCTCCCGGCAAATACCCGGAAAAGAACATCCACGGCCAGAGCGTCCACCTGATGCTGCCACCGGCCCGGGTCAGCTGGCCGCTGCGCGGGGATGAACGCCGGCTGGTCTTCGACTATGGCTACGATCCCGCCGCCGCCGCGCAACCAACCGGCAACGGCACCGAATTCATCGTCGAGCTGACGGTCCCCGGCCGGAACCCGCAGGTGCTCTTCCGCCAGCTGCTCGATCCCGCCCATCACCCCGCGCAACACGGCCGGCAGCGGGCGCGGGTTCTCCTGCCGCCCTTTTCGCCGGGGACGCAGCTGACCTTGCGCACCACACCAGGCCCGTTCGACGACAACGCCTGGGACTGGGCCTACGCGGGCCGGGTGCAGTTCCAGCGCAACCCCGATTTTCTCTATCAGCAGTTTCCCCGCTTCAACCGCCTGCCCGCCGCGGTGGAAGGCGGCACCATCGCCCGGGCGGAAGTGGAAGGCACGGCCGTGCTCATGCTGCACGCCCCGGGCACATTTACCCATTTCCTGCACGGCGCGGAGCAGCAGGTGAGTTTCGCCTACGGATTTGCCCGCGGAGCCCACGCGAATGGCGGCCGCACGGACGGCGCCATCTACACGCTCGAGCTGCAGCGGGGCACGGAACCGGCGCAGACGATCTTCACCCGCCACCTCCAGCCGCTGGAGAGGGCCGCCGATCGCGGCCGCCAACACGCCACGGTGCCACTCCCGCCCAACCTCCGCGAAGGCGACCGGCTCGTGCTCCGCATCGCCCCCGGTGCGAGCGAATCCTGGGACTGGACTTACGTCTCGGATTTCATCCTCGAATAGGACCGCCGGCCATTTCCCGCTTCACCTGACGCGCGCGGTCTGCTTCCCTCGCGGGCATCATGCGCATCCTGATTTCCGGCATCTGCGGCTTCGCCGGCAGCACCCTCGCCCGGGCGCTGCACGCCGCCGGTCACGAGGTCACGGGCTTCGACAATTTCATCCGCCCCGGCAGCCAGACCAACCGCGCTCCCCTGGAAAAGCTCGGCGTCAAGGTCATCACCGCCGACCTGCGCTTTGCGCCGCAGATGGACGCCCTGCCCGCCGCCGATTTCGTGATCGACGCCGCCGCCAACCCAAGCGTGCTCGCCGGCATCGACGGCCTGACGAGCAGCCGCGAACTCGTGGACCACAACCTCTGCGGCACGATCAACCTCCTCGAATACTGCAAGACGCACAAGGCGGGTTTCATCCTCCTCTCGACCAGCCGGGTCTATTCCATCGCCCCGCTTGCCGCGCTAGGGGTCACCGCCGTCCAGGACGCCTTTGTCCCCGCCGCCCCGTTCCCCGCCGGCCTTACCGCCGACGGCCTCGACGAGACCTTCGCCACGACCGCACCCATCTCACTCTACGGCGCCACCAAACTCGCGTCCGAAGCGATGGCCCTCGAATACGGCGAGACGTTCGGCTTCCCCGTTTTCATCAACCGCTGCGGCGTGCTCGCCGGCGCGGGTCAGTTCGGCCGCGCCGATCAGGGCATCTTTTCCTTCTGGATCAACAGCTGGCTGCGCCGGCGCCCGTTGAAATACCTCGGCTTCGGCGGCCTCGGCCACCAGGTTCGGGATTGCCTCCATCCGCGCGACCTCGTGCCGGTGCTGGAGAAGCAGTTCGCCGCGCCAAAGATCGCCACCGCCGACCGGCTGGCGAATTTCTCCGGCGGAGCCGCCTCCGCGATGTCGCTCAAGCAGCTCAGCGACTGGTGCGCGGAACGCCTCGGCGCGCACAGCGTCGCGCGGGACGGCACGCCGCGACCGTTCGACATTCCCTGGATCGTCCTCGACCACGCCAAAGCCACGCGGCTCTGGGACTGGCGGCCGGTCACACCGATCAGCGCCATCCTCGATGAGATCGCGCGGCACGCCGGGCAAAACCCGGACTGGCTCGAACTTTCCTCCCCCGATTGATCCCTGCCCATGGCCGCGTGGTTTGACACCCATCCATCCGCCTACTGGATCCCGGCTTGGACGGGATTCGCCCTGCTGGCCGTCATCTGTCTCGGCCCGCTGGTCGCAAGCCTGTTCTCGGAGAAGGCCGGCGACCGGCTGGAAGCCCTTGTGCCCCGCTGGCTTTTCATCACCGCCCTGGGTGTCGCCTTCTGCGCTTTCCGCTGGCCGGTGCTTTGCGCCAACGAAGAGCTGAATCCGGACGAGAGCCAGATCATCGCCGGCGCCATCACGCTGCAGCAGGATCCAATCTACTGGCGGGCGGTGGACGGCACGACGCACGGCCCGATGGATTCCTACCCGCTGCTGGCGGCGCGGCTGCTCGGCCGGCCGCTGGACTATTCCTCCGCGCGCCTGATCGGTTCGTTGCTGATGCTGGGTGCGGTGCTCTGCCTCTACCGCACCCTCGCCTGCTTCCAATCCGAGATGCTGGCCCGGACGGGCTGCCTGCCGGCGTTCTGTTTTTTCTCGTTCAGCACCTTCTGGGATTTCGTGCATTACTCCAGCGAACACGTGCCGGTGTTCCTGCTCGCCCTTGGCGCCTGGCTGCTCGCCGCGGAACTGGCTGCGGTCCCGGCCGACGGGAATAAACGCTCCGGCCGATGGTTCGCGGCGGGGCTCGTCCTCGGCGCGGTGCCGCTGGGCAAGCTGCAGGGTGCCCCCATGGCGGCGGCGCTGCTTTTGGTCGCGAGCGTGTTCACCCTGGCGACCGGCGGTCGGCCGGTTGCGAACCGTTTCCGGCGCGTGCTGGTGCTGGCGGGCGGCGCACTGACCCTGCCGGCCTTCTTCGCGCTCCTCACCGTGGCGACCGGCCAGGGCCGCGATGTCTGGCTCTCCTACATCGTGCAAAACCTGCAATACACGGGAAACAGCCACCACACACGCGAGGAAATGCTGCGACAGTTCTGGGTGTATGTGGCCATGGCTCCGGGGTTTTATGTGCTGTTCAGCGGTGCCACGGTCTTCGCGGGCCTCACGATCCTCCGCACCCCAGGCTTTTCCCGTCCTGCGCTGCGGCTGCTGATCCTGGCGGTGGGGTATATCCTGGCCGGTCTCGCAGCCGTGCTGACGCCCGGCCGGCAGTATACTCACTATCTTCTGTGGCTGTCGGTGCCGACGGTGTTGCTCTGCGCCGCCCTGTTGGGCGCCTGGTGGGAAGCGGCCGGGGCGGACCCGCGCGGCGGCCGGTGGCAGCGCGGATTGGTGCTCGCCGGTTTCGCCGGGCTCGCCCTCGCCCCACAGGTGAGCCACCGGCTCAATACGCCACATGATTACCTCGGCCGGCTCGGAAGCTACACGGCCAAGCCGGTCCCGCCGGTCGTGAAAATAATCCGCCAATACGCGCGGCCGGGGGAACACCTGGCGGTGTGGGGCTGGATGTGCCGCTATTATGTCCTGACCGGCATGGCCCAGGCCACGCGCGAGTCCCACACCGAGCGCCTGATCTCCTACTCCCCGAACCGGGAGTATTACCGGGCGCGCTACCTGTCCGACCTGCAGCGCACCGCGCCACCCGTGTTCATCGACGCCGTCGGCCCCGGCAACTTCGTCTACCAGCAGCGGGATGTCGCCCACGAACTGGTGCCCGAGCTGGCCGCCTATATTGCGGCGCACTACAAGCAGGTGGCGGACGTGGACGGCACGCGGATTTACGCGCGCCACGACCGCCTCGGGAATCCTTGATTTGCCCGCCAGGACTGCGTTTCATGCGCCCCAATGCCGTCCCCTGCCGCCAACGCCCCGAAGCTGAGCCTGTATTCGGTCATCATCCCTGCGCACAACGAGGAAGAGTCGCTGCCGCCCACAGTGCAGGCCATTTATGAGGAGATGGTCCGCGAGGGCGTGCCGCATGAGATCGTGGTGGTGGACGACGGCAGCAAGGATCGGACTTGGGTCGTCCTGCAGGAACTGAAGCGGAAATTCCCCACCCTCGCGCCCGTGCAGAACAACGGCCCGCATGGCTTCGGCCGCGCCGTGCAATACGGGCTCAACCACATGCAAGGCGATGCCTGCACCATCATGATGGCCGACGCCTCCGACTCGCCTGCCGATGCCGTGCGTTACTGGCGCCTGCTCAACGAAGGCTGGGACTGTGTCTTCGGCAGCCGTTTCGTCAAAGGTGGCCGGGTCCTCGATTACCCGCGCCTGAAGCTCTGGGTCAACCGCCTCGCCAATTTCCTTGTCCGCATCGGCTTCAACATCGCCCTCAACGACACCACCAACGCCTTCAAGGCCTACCGCCGCACCGTCATCGATGGCTGCCGGCCCCTGCTTGCGCCGCACTTCAACCTGACCGTCGAGATCCCCCTGAAGGCCATCGTTCGCGGCTACACGTGGACGGTCATCCCCATCTCCTGGCAGAACCGCAAATACGGCGAGGCCAAACTCAAGATCAAGGAGATGGGCAGCCGTTATTTCTTCATCTGCGCCTACATCTGGCTGGAGAAATATTTCAGCCGCGGAGACTACCGGAAAAAGTGATCCCGACCCTCGGGAAACCATGGATTGACCTCCTGCCAGTCCCTCATTCCCTCATCCTTCACTCCCTTCCGTATGATCTATCTGCTCGGTGGTTCCGGTTATGTCGGCTCGGCCTACCAGGCCCTGCTCACCCGCAAAGGCCTGCCCTTCCGCAACGTGCGGCGGGGCGACTTTGATTACACCGACCGGACCGCGCTGACGGAATTGCTGCGCCGGGAGAAGCCGGCCTTCCTCATCAACGCCGCCGGCTACACGGGCAAGCCCAACGTCGACGCCTGCGAGCTGCACAAGTCCGAGTGCCTGCTGGGCAACGCCGTCCTCCCCGGCACCATCGCCCAGGCCTGTGCCGACGCCGGCGTTCCGTGGGGCCACGTCTCCTCCGGCTGCATCTATACCGGCGCCCGGCCCGACGGCTCGGGGTTCACCGAGACCGACACGCCGAATTTCACCTTCCGCACCAACAACTGCAGCTTCTATTCCGGCACCAAGGGTCTCGGCGAGGAAGTGCTCGCCGGCGCGCCGAATGTCTACATCTGGCGCCTGCGCATTCCGTTCAACGAGGTGGACAGCCCGCGCAACTACCTGACGAAGCTGATGCGCTATGCCACCCTCCTTGATGCCGAGAACTCCATCTCGCAGCTCGACGAGTTTGTCGCCGCCACCTTGGCCTGCTGGGAAAAGCACGTGCCCTTCGGCACCTACAACGTCACCAATCCCGGCCACGTCACCACCCGCGAGGTCGTCGACCTGATCAAAAAGACCGGCGTTTCGCACAAGGACTTCAAGTTCTTCGCCGACGAGGCCGAGTTCATGCGCACCGCCGCCAAGACCCCGCGCTCCAACTGCGTGATGGACTCCCGCAAACTCGCCGCCACCGGCATCAGGCTGACCGAGGTCCACGAAGCCGTCGAACGCGACCTGCGGCGGTGGCGGAAGGAATGACGGCGTGAGGGACCATGGCGTGTCTCCAGCCCATTAATTTATACTTCCTCATTTCCTTACTCCCATTCCCATGAACTTACTGGTAACCGGCGGCTGCGGTTTCATCGGCTCCAACTTCATCCGGCAGCGCCTCACGGAGGCCCAAACCGCAGGCCGTGAGCGTGTCGAACGGCTCGTCAACCTCGACGCCCTCACCTACGCGGGCAATCCGGCCAATCTCGCCGACCTCGCAGCGGATCAGCGCTACGTTTTCGCGCACGGCGACATCGGCGACCCCGCGCTCGTCGCGCAACTCCTCGCCGACCACCAGATCGACGCGGTCGTCAACTTCGCCGCCGAGTCGCACGTCGACCGCTCCATCGACTCGCCCGAACCTTTCATCCAGACCAACGTCACCGGGACGCTCCGCCTGCTCAACTGCGCCAAGCAATACTGGACCAGGTTGCCGGAGCCAAAAAAATCCTCCTTCCGTTTCCTGCACGTCTCGACCGACGAGGTCTACGGTTCGCTCGCACCCGGCGCGCCGGCCTTCACCGAGGACCACAACTTCGAGCCCAATTCGCCCTACGCCGCCTCCAAGGCCGCCAGCGACCACCTCGTCCGCGCCTACCAGCACACCTACGGCCTGCCCACCCTCACGACCAACTGCTCGAACAACTACGGCCCGTATCATTTCCCGGAGAAGCTGATCCCGCTGATGATCCTCAATGCCCTCGAGGGCAAACCGCTGCCCGTCTACGGCGACGGCATGCAGATCCGCGACTGGCTCTATGTCGAGGACCACGCCCGCGCCATCTGGCTCGTGTTGAACCAAGGCCGCACCGGCGAAACCTACAATATCGGCGGGATGAACGAAAAACCCAACATCGAGATCGTGCAGACGATCTGCGCCCTGCTCGGGCAGAAATCCCCCCGGGCCGACGGCAAGTTCTACGAATCCCAGATCACCTACGTCACCGACCGACCGGGGCACGACCGCCGCTACGCCATCGACTGCACCAAGATCAACCGCGAGCTCGGCTGGAAACCGCAGGAATCCTTCGCCACCGGCATCGCGAAGACCGTGGACTGGTATTTGCAGCACCGCGCCTGGGCCGCCGACATCACGAGTAAGAAATACTCCCGCGAGCGCCTCGGGACGAAGGTCTGATTTCTTGTCACCGAGAGCACAGAGTCCTCACGGAGATCACCGAGTGCCGAATCGACCAACCCTGATTTTCTCTGTGGCCTCTGTGTCCATCTCAGTGTTCTCTGTGTCCCGTTTTAAACCTTACCCATGAATCGAAAAGGTATCATTCTAGCCGGAGGATCAGGCACGCGCCTCTATCCCCTCACCATCGCCGTCAGCAAGCAGCTCATGCCGGTCTACGACAAGCCGATGATCTATTATCCGCTGTCGGTGCTGATGCTCGCCGGCATCCGCGAGATCCTGGTCATCTCCACGCCCACCGATCTGCCTCTTTTCCGCAAACTCCTCGGCGACGGCACCAATCTCGGCCTCAAGTTCAGCTACGCCGAGCAACCCAGTCCCGACGGGCTCGCCCAGGCCTTCACCATCGCCGGCGACACCGGCTTCCTCACGGGCAAGGAACCCTCCGCCCTCGTGCTCGGTGACAATCTTTTCTACGGCGCCGAGTTCGTGAACTCCCTCGCCGAAGCCGGCGCCCGCACGACCGGGGCCACCATCTTCGGTTATCACGTCGCCAATCCCACGGCCTACGGCGTCGTCGAATTCGCCCCGGATGGCCGCGTGCTATCCCTCGAGGAAAAGCCGGTGCAACCGAAATCCAACTACGCCGTGCCCGGACTGTATTTCTACGACCAGGACGTCGTCGCTCTCGCCCGTTCGCTCAAACCCTCGAAACGCGGCGAGCTGGAGATCACCGACCTCAACCGCCTCTACCTCGAGCAGGGCCGGCTGCACGTCGAGCTCTTCGGCCGCGGCACCGCCTGGCTCGACACCGGCACGCACGACTCGCTCATCGAGGCCGCGCAGTTCGTCAACGTCCTCGAGAACCGCACCGGCCTGAAGATCGCCTGCATCGAGGAGATCGCCTTCAAGCAGGGCTGGATCGACCGCGCCGGACTGGAGGCCAACATCAAGCAGCTCGGCAAGTCCTCCTACGGCGAATACCTCAAACGCCTGCTGGCCTGAGCAAACACTGCCGCGAGGCCTGGCGGACGGTCAATTTTTCCTCTGCTTTGCGCGGAGGATGTCCACACTGCACTTCATGCGTCTGGTTGCTGTTTCCATAGTCAAGAACGAGGCCGACATCATCGAGGCCTTCGTGCGCCACACACTGGCCTGGGTGGATCACCACCTCGTCTTCGACCATGCCAGCACCGACGGCACGCGGGAGATACTGAGCGCGCTCCAGGCCGAGGGCCTGCCTCTCACCCTTTTCACCGACGACTCCCTCGGCAATCTGCAGCAGGCACGAAGCAACCACCTGACCCGCCTCGCCGCGGCGCAGCACGCGGCCGACTGGGTCCTGCCGCTGGACGCCGATGAGATCCTCGCCGCCCCGGACCGCATCGCTCTCGAGCGGGCGCTCCAGGGCCTTGATCCGGCCGCTCCCGCCAGTCTGCCGCTGCTGGATTATTATCCGACCGCGACGGACGACACCACGATCATCAATCCCGTGTTGCGGCTCCGGCACTGTCAGACCCGACCGTCCCGCACGCGCAAGCTGATCATTCCGCGCCAGCTCGCGCTCGACGCCACCGTCGCCGCCGGCAAGGGCAGTCACGCGCTCTACCGGGAAAACGTCGCCCTGTCTGACCAGCCGCTTGCCCCGGACTATCATCTCGCCCACCTCGCCCTGCGCTCGCCCCAACACCAGGTCATCCGTGTCGTCCTGGCCGAGTTGCAGAAGGTCAGCCGCGGACGCGCCGCCGAGGGACTCGATGTGCATTACCGCCTCGGCTACCAATTGCTCGCGGAGAATCCCGGGCTTTTTTTTGCCACGGTCTTCCCGCCGGTCGAGCGGCTGCGCCTGTCACCCATCGATTACCGCGGAGCAGCCCTGCGCCACACTTCCGGCCAGGACTGGAGCCGGGTGGCCCGCGCGCTGCTGCCGTATCTGGATCAGTTGGCCGCAAGCCATGGCCGGTTGCTCGATGCCGCCGGATCCAGCCCCGCCACCGGGTCGGGATCCGTCATCCGCCAGCTGACCGTAGCTGACCTGCCGCCACCTGCCACCGCCGGTTCCACCGATGCCTTCACGGGATTCACTGCGAGGGCGGGCTGGGGCGAACCGGAAGGGCCCGTTCCAGAAGCATTTTTGCCGCCGTTCCACTGGGGCCTGGCTCCGGCCACCGTCCTCAACCTCGTGTCGGCAGACGGACGCCCCGCCGCGTTCTCGGCCGAATGCCTGAGCTATGTGGAAAAGCAGGTCGTCACCGTGGAATTGAACGGGACTCTGGTGCTCCGCCATGCCTTCGCCCGCGTGAACCAGAAGGAAAACCTCGCCGCCATGCTGCTCCTGCGCGCCGGAGCCAACGAGCTCATCCTGCGCTACTCCGAATGCCTGGAGTCGCCGCACGACGCGCGCGCCCTGGCCGCGATCTTCCTCTCGTTGCGCGTGACCGGCGGCTGAGCACCATGCGCGTATCGTTCATCGTCCCGCTCTACAACGGCCTGTCGTTGACACAAGCGATGCTCGCGAGCCTGCAGGCGACCCTCCCGCGTGGCCTCGATTTCGAGATCATCCTCGTCGACGACAACAGCACCGACGGCACCCGCGAGTGGCTGGCCGGCCTCGGCGAACCAGCGGTGAACCCGTCGAATCCGCCCACTTCCCCGCTCTGCCGGACGATCCTCAACGAGCGCAACCTGGGATTCGCCGCGACCTGCAACCGCGGGGCCGAGGTCGCAACCGGCGAGATTTTGTTCTTCCTCAACAACGATCTCGTGCTCCTGCCGGGCTGGTTGGAACCGATGCTGGATGCGTTGGCGCAGAACCCGACAATCGGCCTCGTCGGCAACCGGCAGAACCGGGTCGACAACGACGCACTCGATCACGCCGGCATGGAGATCACGGTGCAGGGCAAGATCAAGCATCTGCAAAGCCTGCCTGCCGGCAGGATCACTCCGGCGACTTTGCTGGTGGTGCCGGGCGTCACCGCGGCCTGCCTCGCGGTGCGGCGGAAAGAGTTTCTGGAAGCCGGCCGGTTCGACGAGGGCTTCATCAACGGCGGGGAGGATGTCGATCTCTGCTTCCGGCTGCACCAACAGCTGAACCTGTCGTCCGTCGTGGCGCTGGGCAGCGTGGTCCGCCACCATGTCAGCGCCGCGCGCGGCCCGACGAACGAGCGCGACGAACGCAACAGCCGGCGCCTCACCCGGCGGTGGCACGACGAATTCATTCATTGGGGCGCCCTCACCTGGTCGCGCGAACAGGTGGAGAAACATCTCGCCACACCGTGGACGCACGCTGGTCGCCAGGCGCTGGCGGCTCTGCCCTTCGCCCGCGGCTGGATCCGGCGTCCGCCGGAATTGGCTCGTCTGCTGTTGCTCAGCGCCCTGCACCGCGAAGAAATCCGCTGGCAACGGTTGTTCGACCTGTCGCCCGACGCTCCGCGCGCGCCGCGCGGCACCGGTCGGTATCAGGAGAAAGGATTTTACCGCGACGACGTGGAGGCCCACACCGCCTGGCTGCGCGAGGTGGCGACGATCGACCTGCCCGCCGGCTTCCCCGTCAGCAACGTGTTCCTGAACGGCTTTGTCCTGCCGCCTCCCCCCGGCTACTCGGAGGCAGGGCAGGCACCGTCCTTCCGCGTCCGCATCAACGGGGCGCAGGTGGCGGATTTTCCCAACCTGCCGATCGGCAACTTCAACTGCGGCGTCGATGCCCCGTTCGTCCTGCCGGACCGGCCGACCCGGATCGAGATCGAGCTGGTCGGGGTTGGCTTCACCAATTTCCTGGCCTGGTTCGTCCGGATGACTTCCTTCGTGCCGCTGCCCCCGCCGTGGCGGCGGGCGGTCAACCGCTTCCGTCGCCAGGCCCGCAACCGTCGGCTGCGCTTCCGCCAGCTCGTGTGCGACGACGAGGTCGTTTTGGATTTCAAGCGGCACCCCGCCCTGAAGGCTCATCTGCGCACGCGGATCATTCCCGCCGGGGTCAACCTGATCGGCTGGTTTCGCGCCGCGCTCGGCATCGGCGAGTCCGTGCGCTGCATGGCCAAGGCCTGCGATGCCGCCGGCCTGCCCGCCACCCTGATCGAGATGCGCCTGCACTGCCTCAATCCCCATGGCGACGACACCTACGCCGCCAGGCTGGAAACCGCGCCCAAGCATCAGATCAACGTCTTCCACCTCGATCCGCCTGTCTCGGAGAGCCTGGATCATCACCACGGCCTGGCGTTGCGCGCCGACCGTTACAACATCGCCTATTGGGCGTGGGAGCTGCCGGAGTTTCCCGACGCGTGGGTCCGGCAATGCGCCTATTTCGACGAGATTTGGTGTCCGTCGGAATTTGTCCGCTCGGCCATCGCCGCCAAGGTCGACCTGCCGGTGCAGGTCATGCCGCACGCGATTGATTTTCCGCCGCCACCGACCGACGGCCGGACGCGTTTCGGGCTGCCGGAATCGCGCTGCCTTTTCCTCTTCGCCTACGATCTGAACTCCTACCAGGAACGGAAAAACCCCCTCGCCGTCATCGAGGCCTATCGCCGCGCCTTCCCCGGCGAGCAGGGCGTCGCCCTCGTCATCAAGACGCAGAATCCCGCGCGCAATGCCGCCGCCTACCAGCAGCTGCAGGCGGCGCTGGACGGACTCCAGCAAGTCACCCTGATCACGGAAACGCTGACGCGCGCGGATGTCTATTGGCTGGAGCAAGCCTGCGATGTCTTCGTCTCGCTGCACCGTGCCGAGGGCTTCGGCCTCGCCGTGGCCGAGTGCATGTTTCTCGGCAAGCCGGTGATTTCCACCGACTGGTCCGCCACTGCGGAATTTCTCAACGAGAGCAACGGCGCCCCGGTCCGCTATCACCTGACCAAGCTCGAGAAATCGCACGGTCCCTATCAGGCCGGCCAGACCTGGGCGGAGCCGGACATCGACCACGCGGCGGAATGGATGCGCCGGCTGCTGCATGATCCCGCGCTCGCCGCCCGGCTCGGACAGGCCGCCCGCGCCACCATCCAAACGCGCTTCGCCCCTGCCGCCGTCGGCGCGCTCTATCGCAGCCGGCTGGCGATACTATTCCCGGACCGGACCGCGACCTAGACCTCGCTCGCTCGCTCGACCGAGCGCACCACCGATTGCGGCCGGCCGTTTATCGTCAGAAACATTCGCCCGACATATTCGCCGATCAGACCGAGCATGACGAGCTGCGCCCCGGAGAAGACCAGGAAGGCGCCCATCAACGAACCCCACCCGTAATCCGGACCGCGATTCGTCGCCCACAGGAAGAACACCACCGCCAGCCCGGTCAATCCCACCGCACTCATGACCAGCCCGAGCAAGGTCGCGAGCCGCAGCGGCATGACGGAAAAATTCACGAACGTGCTCAACCACAGCCGCACCAGCCGGCGCAAGGTGTAGCCGCTCTGCCCGGCCGCGCGCCCGGCGTGCTGCACCTCGAGCGCGCCGATGTTCTGCGTTACCTGCAGGATCAGTCCGTCGATGTAAGGATACGGACCCTCGTGCGCCGCGACCTCCTTGGCCACGAAGGCGCTCACGCAGCGGAAACTGGAAAGATAAAATCCCTTGGGCTTGTCGAGCACCCAGTCGGTGAGCCGGTTGGTGAACCAGCTGCCGAAATTCCGGAACGCCGAGTGCTCCTTGTGCAGATAATGGCCGTAAACCGCATCCAGTCCCTCCGCCTTCGCGTGTGCCCAGAGTCGCACCGCCTCGGCCGGCGGGTTCTGGCCGTCGTCGTCGAGGTTCACCACGTAAGCGCCGCGCGCATGGCGGTAACCGGTGAGCACGGCGTTGTGCTCGCCGAAATTACGCGCGTGGTTGACGAAGGTGATCGGGATGCGGGCGTCGCGTAGCAACTCGCGGCAGATGCCGGCCGTGGCATCGCGGCTGCCGTCGTTGACCAACACCAGTTCGTGACCGCCCTCGATGACGAGACCCTCGATCTCCTTCACGAGCGGGGTGATGGTTTCCGCGCTGTAATACAGGGGAATGACGAAACTCAGTGCGGGGGTCATGCGGTGTGCGGGGACCAGACTGTCACGATTTCCTGGCGACAGTCAGCACCGAATTACCAAAAGGCAATGACGCCCCGAGACCCAGCCAGCCGTGTTCGGCGGCCATCAGGCCGTTGAAGAGCGTCTCCACCGGCGCGAGGAAGAGCCCGACATCGCTCGTCGGCACCGCCGGCGGAAAAACCTTCCGGCGCAGAAGCGCAAGCGGGAACAGCAGCGTGTTCCAGTAGGTGCTGGCCATGATCGCGAATCCGGCCGCCCGCAGCAGCGCGTTCACCTCCCCGCGAGCGTAGCGACGGAGGTTCCCGACCTCCCGGTCGTGATACGAATACATCCACTGGTAGGCCGGCATCGCCAGCACCACGGTGCCGCCAGGCTTGAGCACACGGTGAAATTCCCGCAACGCCACTACCGGGTCGGTCACCTGGCAGACCACGTCGCACGACACCACGGCATCAAAGGTCGCATCTGCAAACGGCAGCGCCGCCACCGAACCCTGCACCACTTCGCCGCCGGTGCGCTCGCGCGCTAGTTCGCAGGCCAGTGGTGAAAAATCCAGGCCGGTCAGCCGCCAGGCCGGCTGTGCCTCGTGCAATCGCCGCAGCAATCCACCCGTGCCGCAGCCCGCATCGAGCACGCGGGCGGTCGCGTCCGACTGCCGCGACAAACTGCGGGTGACATGCCGGTGCAGGGCACGGTAATACCACATCGCATCCTCCACCTCGGCCATTTTGCGATATTCGTCGGGCTGCATGGATGAAGTCTTTTTCAAGACGCCCCGCCGCAGGCAAAGCAAGTCTCAAACTTCCGGCCGCGGCCGGAGCGGCACCCGGGGACCAGGCCCGGAACACGGGGTTTTCAATTCAGACCGGTGCTTGTCGCTACGCAACGAAACCGGGGAGCCGCCGCGCTAGCGCCGAAGCGCACGCCATCTTTCCGGATCAAAGCGCCACCGCCAGACATAGTCGCCCACCGTCGGCGTGACCGTGATGCCCGCTTCCGCCGGCGCAGCCAGTCTGCTCCCCTCCGCCCGCGCGCTCAACAACAGGCGCAGATCAGCAGGCACGTAGGGAATCTGGTAATCCCTGTTTTCCGCCATAGGCTGTCCGTCCAGTCTCAACTGGCTCATCTTTTCCAACGGCACTCCGGGAAAATCGATCCACAGCGGGCGCGTCGCCGGCAGGCGGTCAACCTGGCCGGGCGAAACCGCCGCCGGCAACGGCCGCGGTTCCAGTTGCAGCCCCAACACCAGAATGGCCAGCGCCGCCGACGCCACCAGCCCCAGCTGGACCGCCCGCAGCCGCCAGCCGCGCAGCAGCGCCGCGGCGGACAGAACAAACAGCGGCGCCAGTCCCCAGACGAGATAATGAATCAGTGTGAAGCGATAGATGCCCGATGGGAAGAAATCGTTGTAGTTGATATAAAGCCCCCAGTTCATCGCCAGCGTGGCGAGGGCGGCCACGGCCGCCATTCCCTCGGTTCGCACCGCGTAGATCACGCCCGGCACAGCGAGCAGGAGCCACGGATAGCGGATCAGCAGCGCCGGGGCGGTCTCGCCAAAAAAGGGCCGGCCATCCACGAAAACCCAGAACAGTTTGCTCGGGACCGGATACGCAAAAAAACCGATCCCCTGCCAGGTCGTGCTCTCATAGGGCGTGGACCATGTTCCAAAGACGGCGCGATTCATCAGGCCCACCGCGAGCACCACCGCACCGAGCGTCGCCATGCCGCCGGCCGCGCAGACCAGCCTGTCCCGCCAGGCCGGCAGCCGCAACACCGCCCAGACCAGCATCGGCGCGAAGCACGCGGCGTCGCCCGGGCGCACCAGGTGGGTCAGCCCGGCCAGCGCAGTCAGCCACCACACCGAGCGTGGGCCGCGGGTCGCAAGCACGATCCACATGCCGGCCAGCAGCGCCAGCTGCGTCGCGATCGTGTTCCAGGGAATCACCAGCGCCAGGACCAGCATCTCCTGATGCCCCGCCACAAAGACCGCGCCGATCACCAGCGTCTGCAGCCGGCTCAGCCAGCGCCGCGCGAACCGCCACCCGGCCGCGGCCGCCCCCAGCACCAGCAGCAGATTCGGCACAAAGAAAGGATTGGCCGGGGTCAGCTTGAAGAATAGCGCGCCCAAGGCCGGGTAACCCGGCGCATAGAAATAACCCGCAGCGGTGAGGCGGAACTGCGCGAGCTCGGCCGCCGATTTCCAATAGGCAAATTGATCCGCCCAGCACCACCACCCGGTGCGCAACTCCCCCGGCGCCCCGCTAGGCAGAAGCTCGTGATGCCGGTAGGCCGAGATGTAGACCCATGCCACCAGTCCCAGCAACAGCCAGCCGGCCAGCCGGTGACCCAGCCCGCTTTCGCCCCTGGCGACGATGGTTGCAAGCCCCGGCCACCAGCCTCGCGTCTGGTCACGTTGGGCCGGCGGCACCTGCGCCCCGGCCGCCGGGCGATCTTCCTCAGGTTCCATGCGGCAGAGGATTGCTGGCGTCCGCGGCGGGAGGCGACGAAATTATCGCGGTTACAAGAAGCGGGCTGGGCTGGCAAAATGGACCGGGAGTATTGGGATTTGCGCATCATCGGAAATCGAGCTTCAAACTGATGCGCCAGACATGAATGCCCCCAATGCACGCAAGCTCCCCGCCTGGATGCCCGTGCTGTTGGTCGCTCTGCTCGCCGGTGCGTCTACCCTGCTGTTGTTCAACCGCAATTCCTGGGAAGTCTGGGCTCAGCCCCATTGGCTTGAGGGCGATCCGCTGGAAGTCTACGGACGCGTCAAGATCGCCGCGGAGCAACCGTGGCGTTCGCTGACCGGCTTCAACCTGGTCGATCGTCTGGGCGCGCCGGTGGCCGCCGACTGGTATGCGTATCCCGTGCCGGACCGGCTGGTGTTCGTCCTGACCGGCCGGCTGGCGCATCTCCTCGGCCTGTTCGCGGCCATCAAGCTGGTCGCGATGTTTTTCACCGGCTTGAACGCCGCCTCCTTCTATCTCTGCGCCCGTTGGCTGCGCTTCCGTTGGGAATGGGCCGCGGCCTGCGCCCTCGCCTTCGCGTTCTGCACCTACAACATCCGCTGGGGGATCACCCTGAGCCTGAGCCTGACGTTCGCCTTTCCTCCGCTCATCCTGCTTTGCGCCCATGCCGCCCGCCGCGGTGTTCCGGGAATGCCGCCGGGCCGCTGGATGACCCTGGCCGTCCTGCTCGGACTCTGGTTGGGCCAGGCCAATCCCTATCTCTCCTATTTCGCCGGGGTGGTGGCGGGCGGAGCCCTGCTCCTGGCCGTGTGGCGCGGCCGGCCGCGCGAACGGCGATTCCCGCTTGTTCTCTTTCTCGGCACGTTGCTCCTGTGCTTCCTGGCCAGCAACGCCCAGTCCATCGCCCTGCGTCTCGAAGGCGGCGCCGCGGCCGCCCTGCAACGCAGCGCGGCGGACGCCCGGATATACGCGCTGCGCCCGCTCGATTGGCTTGTCCCGCCTGCCGATCACCGGGTGCCGGCCTTGGGGGCGGTCGGCCGGGCTTATTTTGCTTCGCGGCAGGGCGTCGGAGAATTTTTCTACAACTATCTCGGTCTGCTCGGCCTCGCCGGGCTGGCCGGGCTGATCGTCTCGGGCATCCGTCACTTGATTCGCCGACAGTGGCGGCGGTGCGATGCGGTCTTCGGCCTGTTCTGGATCACGGCCTTCGGCATCGTCGGCGGCATCAACACCTGGCTGGGGGCCGCCGGACTCGAGCTGTTCCGCGCCAGCACGCGGATCGGGATTTTCGCCCAGATCTGGGTGTTGCTGTTTATCTGCGGCTGGCTGAGCCGCCGGACCATCCGGTTCCCCCGGCCTCTTTCCGTCGCATTGGCGGCAATCGTCGGACTGGGCGCCTGCTGGGAACAGACCCCTCCGCTCGGAGATCACACCGGACGGATCAGAAACCAGGCCCGCTGGGAACGCTATGAAAGCTCCACCGCCTTGCTGGAACAGTCGCTTCCTCCACAGGCGGCTGTGTTTCAGCTGCCCGTCGTTCCCTTCCCCGAGGCCGGTCGCACCGGGACCATGCCCGACTACGAACACCTGCTGCCCTTCCTCACCTCGAACACACTGCGTTTTTCCTACGGCCATCTCCGGGAGACCCCCCCACTGCTCTGGTCACGTTATGTCAGCCGGCTCCCCGCTGCGGAGATGATCGCCGCTCTCGAGCAGTCCGGCTTCGCCGCCCTCTGGATTGACGAGCGCGCCTACGCCGACCAAGGCCAGGCGCTAACGCGTTCCTTGCGTGCGCTGGGCCGCCCTGAATTGATCGTTCCCGACGAGCATATTCCGGTGAGGGTCTTCCGCCTGCACCCCTCCGACCACCCGGTGCGGCCCGATTTCAACGATCCGCGTTTACGGAAACCCTGGGATGGCAACGTTCCGATCGACGATCGGCCATTGCTGCTCGCGCTGAACGGCTGGTTCCCCCTCGAGTCGGGCGAGGCCGGCCGGTGGCGCTGGGCCACGCGCCAGGCGGCGCTTGGAATCTGGGCCAAGGCCACCGGCGCGTCCGGACGGCTGCGGTTCCGTCTCGATGGCGGCAAAGACAGCATCGTGATCCTATCCTTCGCCGGTCGGGAAATCCGACGGCTGTATCCCGGCCCCGAGACACAGGAAATCGAAATCCCCCTCGCCCAGGGACTGACCGTCCTGGAATGGCGGTTGCAAGGGACCACTTTCAAACCGGGCGGAAACGATCCGCGTGAGCTGGGTTTCATGGTCGAGAATCTCACCATCCTTGTCCCCTGATCGGGCTGGCCAACCCGCTGCAAGCCCGGGTGCGCGCCGCCACCGGTCAGTCCGTCGTTCCGGACCGCAAGAGCACCTTGACCGAGGCCGCGCTCAGCCCGAAGGATCGCAGCTGATCGCGCCCCGGCCCCACGCGATTAGCCGACGCATCCGCTTCCAGTTTGAAGCGGCTCACGCCGGGCGGAATAACCAGGTTGGGCACCGACAACACGCGCGGTTTCTCCTCCGCCTCGATCGAACCGAGCGTCCGTCCGTCCAGCGTCAGGGTCAGTTTTTTCCGCTCCACCGCGGCGAGCGTCAGCTGGAGATCGACGGTGATGGGCTCGGCCTTGGGATTGAAATACGACATCACTGCATCGTCGAAAGCCCAGCGCACGCCATTGTCGAGACGTGGATACCAACCCGCCCCGTAGGTTGGCACACGAGCTAGTGGCAGGCGCGGCTTTGGAGCCGGCCGCAGCCGCACAACCACCTGGTTGCCCAGCCGGCTTTCGATGCGGCGGTCATAGCCCAGCGCAGCCAGCTCCCGCAGGATCGCATCCGCCCGGTCCTCGTAACCTTTTCGGTTCAGGTAGAGCCCGGCAAATCCGTATTCCTCCAGCCGGCGCACGAGCACGGCCGGGGACGCGTTCTCCAGATCCCGCTGCCAGCGGCTCCGCGCCCTCAGCTTGGCCGCCCCGTAGCTCAGGCGGATCGTATGCGTCGAGAAATAGAGCCGGAAATGCTCATAATCGCTCAACCGCCAGGGCGGAACTACCTCGGGAAAACCCAGCACCGGCAGCTGGAACAGCATCGCGCCCGCCGGCAGCGCTGCCTCCACCTCCCGACCCAGCATCCGGTCCGATTCCACCAACGCGGCGATCTCCTGGACCTTCGCTGCACCATCGCCCCGCGGCACCTGGTCCAGAATTCCCAGGCCGGCGACCAGCAGTGCCCCGCTTATCCGCAGCCAGCGGGGCCAGTTTGCCGTCGCCCGCGACAGCCGCCACACGAGGAAAAACAACACGATCGCGGAAATGAAAACGCCCACGCGATTGGTCGCGCGGAACACCTGCAGACCGGCGAAGAACGCCACCAGGTTGGTGATGCCACCGACGCTCGCAAACGCGAGCAGCCAGCCGAGCGACAACGCCTGCCCGGGCAGGGCCCGGCGGGCAAAGATCCGGCGGGCCGTCACGAAGCCGATCCACCCCAGGCCCAGGAGGCCGGCGAGCCCGAGGTAGGGCAGGAAAACCTCGCCCCGCCAGTCGGACCACCGGATGTAGCGGTTGCCCAGAAAGGCGAACGCCCCCCACCGGTGAAAGCCCGGCGGGATGAACATCTCGACCGGCTTCAACGCGTAATGCTCCGTGCCGCCGTAATTGCGCACGAGCAGCGGCGCACCTTCCGGTTCATCGACGTGAACCCAGACCTCGAGATGCACCGCCACGAACACGACCAGGGCGAGCCCCAACGCCGCCAGACCGATCTGCAGATTGGGCCGGCGGCGCGGGCCGAACCATTGCGCGACCACGGCCCAGCCCATCAGCTGCAGCCAGAAATACAGATTGTAGGGATTGTGCGCCCCGAGCGCGACGGCCGCGCCGAGGCAGGCGAGCGCACCGGGTCGTCGCCACTCCAACCGCCGGCTGCAGGCCACCAGCCATACCGCGAACAGGCCGAGCGGCACCGTCCAGGTGAAGACCAGGGAGAAATGCGCCAGCCCGCGGTGAAAGGTCGAATAGGTGTAGGCGAACAACAAGGCTCCGGTCATCGCCCACTCCCAGCGGCAGCGCAGCCATCGCGCCACCGCGTAGAACGCCAGCGTGGCGCTGACCTGCGCCAGCACCAGCCCCACATTGGCCGCGGCAAACAGGCCGATCACCCGCGCCAGCCCGCCCAAGGCGAGCATGAGCAACTTGTCCGGTGTCGGATACGCGTTCCAATACGCCCCGAACGGCGCGCCCAGCCGGGTGATCACCTGGGATTGTAGCGGCCGGATATCCCCTTCCATCGCGGCCTGCAGGCGCGCGAGCGTCTCGTGCGCGTCCCCCGAGTAGGCGGTTGGCAACTGCCAGCTGGCGACCGTCCAGCGGTCATGGTGCCAGCACCAGATCAACGCGGCCAGACCGGCCAGCACACACAGGCGCGCCAGCGAGGGCCAGCCGATGGCCATGCGACGCCAAGAATTGCTGATGCCAGTGGTGACGAGAGGTGGGGGTGACACCACCTACAGTGAAAAAGATCGCCGAACCCAACTGCAAGAATTTCCTCGATGCGCCGCGGCCTGCGCCGGCTTTCCGCTCGACGCCCTGCGCGGCCCGCGACACATCTCAGGTTGTTTTTCATGGGCATCCCTCTTCAGAAAAAGACGCGCCGCTCCCGGGCAACCATCGTGGAGGCCATCGCCGGCTGGCTCCTATGACGTCCCGCCGGCTTTTTGCGCTTCTCCTTGTCGGCATCGCGGTGGTCATCCTGTCCGCACGCTGGGGCTATTATTTCTCTTCCCCCACCCATGAGGAAGGAGACACCGCGCTCAACGCCCTGCAGATCACGAACGCAAAACACCTGGGCGAACTCCATGGCAATTATTCGCGGTTTCGTTTCCACCATCCCGGGCCGGCCTTTTTCTACGTGTATGCCGCGGCCGAGCGATTGCTCGTCGACCTCCTGCCGCTCGGGCTGACCCCGTTCAATGCCCACGCCATCGCCGGACTGTTGCTGCAAGCCGGCTGTTTCGCCCTCGCCCTGACCATTGCCGCCCAGTGGGTCCGGACCCGGCTTTTCGTGCCGGTGCTGCTGCTCGGCGCGGCCATCCATTTCTCCCTGGCCGGCCAGGCGTTTTGGAGCATCTGGCCGCCCCACGTTTTGTTGATGCCGTTCCTGGCTTTCTGGATCAGCTGTCTTTCGCTCGCCTGCGGCAAGGTGGAGCATCTGGTCTGGGCGGTTTTGACGGGATCCCTGCTGGTGCACGGCCATGTCGCCCAACCTCTTTTCGTCGGCACGTTGTTTCCCGCCGCCTACTTGCTCTCTTGGTATCGCCATGGGCAACCGTGGCGCCGGCAGCCCCGCGTCCACCTGGCCGCCGCCCTCGTCCTGCTGGTCTTTCTGCTGCCGCTGGGGCTCGATCTCGCCCAAGGCGCGGACAGCAATTTCAACGAGATCCTGCGACACCTCCGGGACAACTCCGAGCGGTTGAAAAAACCCCTGAAGTCGCTGCTCTATCTCCTCAGCTTCTTCGGCTACGTGCACAACCAGGAGGAATTCCTGCGGGAGCTGTCCGTGCAAAGCCTGCGGTTCTTCCGCCTCTCCGCCCCCGCCTTCGGCATCTGGGCGGCATTGCTGGCCTTGACCGCGTGGATCTGGCCCAAGCTCGCCGAAAAGCGCAGCGAAGCCGCGGTTTTCTGGAATACGGGTGCATGGCTCTGGCTGGGCACCTTGGGACTGGGACTGCTTTGGGGCATCGCCCAGACCGGCCTCATGCACGAGTTCAACAGCTATTTTTTCTACAGCGTCACCTATCTCGCACTCTGGCCGCTGGCGGACCGGATCGCACACCTCGGCCAAAAATTCCCGCGCCAATCAGGTCTCATCGCAACCTTGTTGTTGATCGCCGCGGCTCTCATCGCCGCCGCGGGCCTTGGCCGGGGTGCGTTTCAGCCCGAGGAAGCAGGATTGTTCCGACAGGATGCGGTGCAACAGGCACTGTCGGTCGACACCCGGCGCTCCCAGCCAAAGCTGCTGGCCTTTGGTCCCGAAGACTGGGCGGAAGCCGCCGCCGTGGCCCTGGCGCTGACGCGCGACGGCATTCCTTACTATGTCGATCAGCCGTGGGAGTTCATGCATGCAAAGCGCGCGGTCCCGGCGGAGATTCTGGCCGGTGGCGACCCGCCGGTCAGTGTCTGGCGCATCCTGTCCACCAGCAAGGAGAGCCCGCCCCGCCCCCTGGGCAACGACCGCTACCTCGAACTGGACGCGGCCCCGTTCGCCGCCGAGGGAGGCGAGATCGATTTTGCCACCACCGGAAACTACCTCCGCTATCAGGTGACCGGATTCTCGAATCTCCATGGCTCCTGGGCCTGGATGTCGCAGGACAACGCCTTGCTGCAATTCTCCGTGGAGCCGGTCGAGCGGGACGTGATGCTGACCTTTGAGATCGTGCCCTGGCGTCCCCTCGGCGGCATCTTCTCCGCTCCGCTGGAAATCTATTTCAACGGAACCCTGCTGCTGGCGGATCCGCTGCAAAAACCGGGCCGCCTCACGGTGCGCGTTCCGCCGCGAATCTGGCGCAGCCACCCGGTCGCCACACTGCGCTGGCATCTGCCCGGCGCCCGCGACCCCCGGGATAATGGCGTGCCCTCGGACTGGTCCGGCGGCACCGTTGCGGTCCGCCGCCTCCGCAGCTCACTCGCCCCGTGACCCTGCTTCCGCCCCCGGTGGTTCCTCGAACCGCAGCGCGTCGATGCGCAGGTCATGAATGCAAAACGTGAAGAACCGAAGATCGGGCAACCGCCGGCCCGGAGGTTTGTCGGTCACGAAATCAATCCGGTTCTGTCCGGGCGGCAGCATCAGGTTCGGCAGGTTCAACGAGATTTTCGCCCCGACCGGAATCGGGATCTGCCACAGTTCAACCCCATTGAGCCGCACGATGACCTGGCGCGAGCCCTCCGCCGTCAACCCGAAGCGAAACCGCGTCACCATGGGCTTCGCATGCGGATTATGAATTGAGAGCGCCGCATCGCCCGCCGCCCAGTTCCAGTAGCTTGAGGAGCCTTCTTCGGGACCATACCACCCCGACAAATAAGTCACCCGGAACCTGTCCCCCTTGGCGTTCGTGTAGAGTTCGGAACCGGCCCGTAGGACATACCCCTCTCCCGCTGGCGCCCGCAATGTCGTGGGCGCCGCCCAGAGGGTGAGATTCCCCAGCAGGAGAACCGTCAGCCATCCCCGACCCGCGGAGGGGACGAGGATGTTGAACGCCAGTTGCATCGGCAGGAGCACCCGCGAAGCCGCGCCCGGATATCCCTCCCAGACCGCGTCCCCGAGGAAAATCATCAGCACCGCATAGCTGATGCCGATGCGCCACCAGGCTTGGTTCCACTGCGGACGCAACACCAGGTAGAGACTCTGCGCTGTCAGCGCCACCAGCATGAACAGGCCCCAAAGCGGCCACGGATTGGCCACGGAGAGATCCGACCAGGCGTTGGCTATCTCGGTCCATTTGCGGAGATACGCGGCAAAGGGCAGGTCGAAGTTCCTCGCGCCCGGATCACCGGCCGGGCCAACCGTCAGGGTGATGTAGACTATCCACAATGCCAGCGGGGTGACCACCAGCACCCCGCGCAGGGCCGCGATCAGCCAATTCCGGGCGGGGCCACGAGTTGCCGGCAGCAGGGCCGCTGCCGCCAACAGGTTGGTCTCCTTGCCCAGGCCGCTCACTGCCAGGACCGCGGCCGCCCACCATGGCCGGCCTTTTTCCAGAAGCAGGATGCCGAACGCGATCAACAGCAGGCTGGGACCGTCGACCAGCGCGTTCCGCACGCTGACGCACACCCCGAATGAAAACAACAATCCCGTCCAGCGGATGAAATTGTTCCAGCTGCGCGGAGGGAACCAATGCAGCAGCACGGCGGCCAGCAGGAGCCAGCTGACCGCGCTCAGCAACGCGTAGGCCTGCAGAATGGCGGACGGCTCACCGAAACCAAATGCATAGGCGACCGCCGGAAACAGGATGCGGCGCGCGCGGTAAGGCAGGCTGTCCACCGCGTGGCGCAACTGCGTGTTCTGCAGCGAAGGATCCATCGCAATCTGCGCGTAGTATTGCGCGTCGTAGCCATCCGAGTTGCGCTCAACATGGAACTCCAACTTGCGCAGCTTGCTCAGCCGCGTGTCCTCCTGTTTCGCCCCGAATGCGATCAGGTAGGTGAAACCCTTGCCGGGAATGTAGAATTGCGCCAAGGCCGTCAGAAAAACGGCCACCAACGCGCCATAGGCCAGCGTCACCTCCAGCGCCAGGCCGCGCTGCGCAAACCAGGCCCGCGCCTGTCCCCATTGGTGCCAGAACCTCATGCGTTCAGAGCGCACGGCGGCGAAGGCCGCGGGGTTTTTTAGTTTGTGCCATTTCTGCAAGCAATGGCACCCTCCGCCACACGACAACGCTAAAGAATGGATTCCCCCGCGCCAGCCCCGCTCCCCGCCTCCCGTCCGCTTTTCCTCCTTTCGCTGGCCGGGCTTGTCCTGCTGGCGGCCGGCTATGCCTGGCTGCTGCAACGGCACACCTCGCCGTATGCGGGCGGGGCTGATTCCTCCGGCTACTTGAACAGTGCGGCCCTGCTGCGCGACGGCCTGTTTGCCACCCCGGCGCGAACTCTGCCCGACCACACGGCCACGGCATTCGGCCACAAGGCCCTCATGCCGCTAGGCTTCGTCATGCAGCCAGGCACCGACCGGCTGGTCCCCTCCTACCCACTCGGACTTCCGCTGCACTTGGCAGCCTTTTCGGTGCTAGGCGGACTGGACCGGGCCGTGATCCCGCTCAACCTCTGCAGTGCGCTGGCCGCGGCGGTGTTGCTGTATCTGCTCGCCCGACGACTGGAGCTGTCGCGTTTGTCCGCCCTCGCGGGCGTCGCGGTGCTGCTGCTGTGCCCATTGTTTCTGTTCTCGGCGCTGCAACCAATGAGCGACCTGCTCGCCTTGGCCTGGGCGCTGGCCGCGCTGTATGCCGCCTTGCGCGCCCGCGAAAAATCCGGCTGGGCGGGGCTCTGCGGCCTGGCCGTCGCGATGGCCGTGCTGATTCGCCCGACCAATCTCCTGCTCGCGCTGCCGGTGATTCTGGCGCTGGGCACCCGCTGGCGCTGCTATCTGTGGGCGGGACTCGGCGGTCTGCCCGGAGCCCTGTTGCTCGCCCTATATAACCGGGAGATTTATGGGGCTCCCTTCGCCACCGGTTACGGCCAGGTCTGGGCGGTGTTCAGCCCGGACTACGCCCTGCCCAACCTGCTGCATTTTGCGCGTTGGATTCCTCTCCTGCTGACTCCGCTCGTGGTCGCTGGCCTTGTCACGCCGTTCACGCCGACGGCGCACCGGCGCGACTTCCTCGTCCTCGCCACATGGGCCGTGCTGCTGATCGGCTTCTATGCCTTCTATTATCATTCAGGGGAGACCTGGTGGTATCTGCGCTTCATCCTGCCGGCGTTCCCGGTGCTCATCCTCGCCACGTTGCTCGGCGGCCACGCGCTCACCGCCACCCTGCGGCGCCGGCACCTCCTCTGGATCATCTTGTTCGCGGCCTGCCTCGGCTGGGAAACCGTCCTACTCCGCCGACTTGGCGTGCTGGAAATGAAGTCAGGGGAAACCACCTACCCCGATGCCGCGGCTTGGGCCCGTCAACACCTGCCCGGTAACGCCGCCATCTTCTGCATGCAGGTCAGCGGCGCCTTGTTTTACTATACCGATTTCTTGATCATTCGCTGGGATCTGGCGGAGACAGGACCTCTCTTCCCGGCCCTGCGCGAACAGCACCGGCCGGTTTATGCCCTGCTCTACGGCTACGAGGAAGCGGACGCACGGCGCAGACTGGGCGGCAACTGGACCCGGCTCGCAGAAGTCGGTCAGGCCACCGCCTGGAAAATCGATCTGGTTCCCGCGACCCCTTGAACCATGCTCCTCCTCGACGCCAGCCACACGAGCCACACCCGCGCGCAGACGGGCATCCAGCGGGTGACGCGCTCGCTGTTTGCCGAGCTGGCCAGACTGCAGCCGGCCACCGCCATTTGCTACGATCCCTACCTCCGGGCGTGGCGTCCGCTCGGCCCCGGTGAACTCGATCACCTCCGCCCCGGCCAAACCACCGCCGGCTCGCGCGGCGCAAAATGGCCGTGGCACCAGCGCCTCGCCGGCCACGCGCGTCGGTTCGCGCGGGCCCAACCTGCTCTGCCGGCGGCCGATGGACTCGTGTGCCCCGAACTCTTTTCCGCCAAGGCCGGGGCGCGCCTGCCCGAGCTTCTCCGGGCCGTGCGCGGTCCGAGTATAGCAATTTTCCACGATGCCATCGGCCTGAAGCTACCCGAACTCACCCCGTCCGGCACCGTGGCGCGTTTGCCCGGCTACCTGCGCGAACTGCTGCAGTTCGACGGGGTCGCCGCCGTCTCGGAGGATTCCGCCGCGAGCCTGCGCGACTACTGGCAGTGGCTCGGGGTCGCAAATACACCGCCGGTGCAGGCCATTCCGAATGGCGTGGACCCGTTGCCCGCGACACCGGTTGAAGCCAAACCCGGACTCGTCCCGCGCGTGCTCTGTGTCGGCACGATCGAGGGCCGCAAGAACCACCTCTCCCTGCTCGAAGCGTGTGAGGCGCTGTGGGCCGAGGGATTTCAATTCGAATTGCAGCTGCTCGGACTGGCCCGCGCCGACACCGCCGGCCGGGCGCTCGCCAAGATCGCCTCGCTCCGGCAGGCCGGGCGGCCGCTCCTGTATCACGGCGCGGCGGCCGATGCGGAACTGCATGCCGCCTACCGGCGCTGCGCGTTCACCGTCTACCCATCGTTCACCGAGGGCTTCGGGCTGCCGGTGCTCGAAAGCCTGCAGCATGGCAAACCTTGCGTCTGCTCCGCCCACGGCGCGCTGGGCGAATCCGCGCGCGAAGGCGGATGTGTTGCCCTGGAGTCAGTTGGCACCGCCAGTCTGACCGCCACGATACGGCGTCTGCTGCGCAACCCGGCTGAAATCGCCGCGTTGACCGCCGCGGCGCAGGCCCGGACTTTTCGCTCCTGGGCGGATTGCGCGCAGGATCTGACCGTCTGGATGCGCTCGCTGTCCCGTCGTGGCTGACGTCAGGGCTTTGCGGTTGCTAAGGCCCTCTTTCTGACCTCTAGTCCCTCCGCAAATCCATGGCCCTGTCCCTGTTCACCTCCAAGACCAAGAAAGCGATCACTGAACGCGCGCAGGACGACTACGCGACCAAGTTGCGGCTCAAATACAAGCCCTACTACCACGCCATGGAGGCCCAGAATGGCACACATATCCGCCTGCAGGGGCGCGATATGATCATGCTGTCGAGCAACGATTACCTCGGCCTCTCTTTCCATCCAAAGGTCATCGAGTCCTGCGGGGTGGCCGCAAAAGCCTGGGGCACGAGCACGACCGGCGCCCGTATTTCCAACGGCTCCCGCTCCTACCATGTGGCGCTCGAGGAGAAGCTCGCCGCTTTTCTCGGTCGCGAGGCCTGCCACGTCAGCGTCGCTGGCTATGTCGCCTGTTGCTCCGCCGTCGCCACTTTTGCGCAGAAGGGGGACATCGTCCTTGCGGATAAAAATATCCATTCCTGTCTCTGGGACGGCATCCGCCTGTCGATGGCCGCGGTCGAACGCTTCTCCCACAACAACCCCGAGGATCTGCGCCAGGTCCTGAAATCCGTGCCGCACAACACCCCGAAGCTGCTCGTAGTCGAGGGCGTCTATTCCATGGAGGGCCACATCTGCCGCCTCCCCGAGATCGCCCAGATCGGCGAGGACGCCGGCTGCTTCACCGTGCTCGACGACGCCCATGGTTTCGGGGTGCTCGGCCGGCAGGGTCGCGGCACCGTCGACCACTTCAAGCTGAACGACAAGGTCGACATCATCTGCGGCTCGCTCTCGAAGTCCCTCGCCAGCACGGGCGGGTTTGTCGCCGGCTCGCGCGACCTCATCGAATATCTCCGCACGAATTCCAAGCAGACCCTCTTCAGCGCCGCCATCAGCCCGAGCATGGCCGCCGTCGCCTCCGCCTCGCTCGACGTCATGCAGGCGGAACCGCAACACCTCGAGCGCCTCTGGAAAAACACCAAGCGCTACCGCGAGATGCTCAAGGGCCTCGGCCTCGACACCTGGGGCAGTGAGACGCCCGCCGTGCCGATCGTCCTTGGCTCGAAGGAGCTCGTCTACCGTTTCTGGCAGGCCCTCCTTGAGAAAGGCGTGTTCACGGTCATGTCCATCACGCCGGCCGTGCCGCCGGGCAAGGATCTCATCCGCACCGCCGTATCCGCCCTGCACAGCGACGAGGATCTCGAGAAGATTGCCGCCGCCATGGCCTACGCGGTGAAGCAGATGTGACCTGGTGGGCGTCGGTTTCCATACCGACGCCGGCCTGCGGGCCGTAGCCTTGGCGTAGGCCTGTCGCCGATGTGGAAATCGGCGACCACCCGCCCGGCACTCACGCCAATGCCTTCCGCAACGTCTGCGCTGTGTCCGCCCAGCGCGGCAGCGGCCGGGCCATGGCCTCCGCCTGCAAGCGCCGGCATTCCAATTCGTCCGTCAGCACCGTGCGCAGCTTCGCCGACCAATCGGCCGCGTCGTTGACCTTCGCCGCGAGGCAGCCGCCGCCATCCGCATTCTCGCGCAGCACCGGCAGGTCGCTGCACACGCAGGGCACGCCACGCCACAGCGCTTCGAGCAGCGGCAGCCCGCAGCCCTCGGCGATGGTCGGAAACACCACGGCACGCGCCTCCGCGTAAAGCCGGCCCAGTTCACGGTCACCGGCCGCCTCGTGGAAATGAAAATGCCCCGTGCGCTTCTGCAGCGCCCGCATCCGGACCTGGATCGGTTTGCCAAAATGCGGGTTCACCCGTCCGACGATATGCAGCTCGAAGTCCACACGCTCGCGCCACAGTTCCTCGGCGACATCGAGCAGGAAAGACTGGTTCTTGCGCGGCTCGACGATGCCCACGCACAACAACGCAGGCCGGGCCTTCGGGATCAAGGGATCGCGCTGCACGCGGTTGCCGCCGTCGAAATCGGCGCCAAGCTCGACCACGTCCACCTGCGCCTTCTGTTGCACTCCCTGCCAGCGCCAGAAACCCTCAAAATCCCGCTTCGTCGCCTCCGAGATGGCCCAGCACCGGTCGAAACCGGCGAGCAATTTCATATACTCCGGGTGCCGTTGCACGCTCTGCGGCCAGGTGATGTGCGGAAACTTCACCGGGATGGCGTCATGAAACATCGCGGCCAGCCGGCACGGTGGATTGCGGACGAACTCCGTAAAACCCGGCCGCTCGGCCTCGCAAAATTGTTCGACCGTGAGCAGCCAGTCGTCCGCAGAAAATTTCACCGGTTCGCGTTTCTTGCCGGCGGCAAACGTGCGCTGCCGGCCATCCCACGCCACCGGGGTGACGAGTCCGCCAAGCTCCTCCATGATGCGCGAGGTCAGGCGCGTCAGCCCCGAGCGGTGTTTCGCCGCACCCATCTTGGTGGTGTCGTAGTAAATCATGGTTGAATCGCCCGCTCAAAGCATTCGACCAGGCGCGCCGTGTTCTTGTGCGCGTCGTAATTCTCGTCCACCCACCGCCGCGCCGCGACCCGGAGCGTCTCCGCAAGCTTGTCATCCTCCGCCAGCTGGCGGAGTGCGACGACCCACGCCAGCGGCAGGTCCACGTCGGCCACCAGACCCGTGCGGGCCTGGCTGATGGCCTCGGTGGTCGCGGAAACCGGCGAAGTCACGACCAGCACGCCCGCGGCCATGGCCTCGGGAATGACATTGGGCAGACCGTCGCGATCACCGCTCTCCGCCACGACGCCGGTGTGCAAAAGCACATCGGCCCACGCGAGCTGCTCCCAGACCTGCGCCGGCGGCAGGGCGCCCACGAATCGCACCGTCTCGCCCAGGCCAAGCCGCCCCGCCATTTCCCCGAGCCGGTTGCGCAACGGCCCGTCACCGACAATCCGCGCCTCGAACGCCAGCCCGGCTTCCTTGAGCGCGCGATAAATGCGAAGCTGCCAATCGAGCCCTTTCTTGGGGACGAGCCGGGCGATGCAGACCAGGCGCAGCGGCTGGCGCGGCGAACGCAGCGGCTTGAAGGCGGGAAAATCATCAAGCCCGCGGCGGATGCAGACGATCTTTTCCGCGGGCACGCCGCGTTCGATGAGTTCGCGCCGGCCCATGTCGGTCGAGGTGTGGATGAAGCGGGCATGCTGCAGTTTTTCCAGCAGCCACCAGTCACCGCCGTGTTCGTAAAGGTCATAGGCATGCGCGCCGCTGCTGTAACGCCACCCATACATGCGCCAGAGCACCCAGCCGGCGGTCGCGGGCGCGCCAGCCCACGCACCGTGCACGAGCGCCGGCGGATCTTCCCGCAATTCCCGGTGATAGCAGCCGGCGAAGCCCGCCCCGAGCATGTTCTCCCAGAAATTCAGCCACGAGGGGGCGACGCGCGTGAACACACCCTCGAAAAGATCACGGATCAGCCGCGGCCGGCGGACACATTGCCATGGAATCTCGAACAGAAAGAGCGGGATGAGCCGCCATTTGGGAAAGCTCCGCACCGGCAACCCGCGGAACTCGCCGCCTCCGCCCCACAGCGAATAGAGCTTCAGTTTCAGCCCCTTCGCCTGCAGCGCCGCCACGTCACGCTGGAGGAACGTTTCCGAGGTTTTCGGGAACGTCGTGAAAAGAAGTGCGATATGGGGCGGCTTCGTATCCAAGGCGGGAAAACTAGAGTAAAGTTTTTGGACGGGAATACCTAATTTGCTCAACCACCGGCCACGGCCAGAAAGGCTCCGAGTGCGGGGTCGGACGCCCCATCCTTGCGCCAGCCGAGCACGAGGCGGCTTTCGGGCGTGGGTCCCTCGACCGGCCGGAACACGACCTCGACCGGCAGTTGCTGCGCCTCGGAAGGAGCCATGAAGGTCGCGCCGAGACCGGCGCGCACCAAACCGATGGCGTTCGCCCGCGGCCAGACCTCATCGGCGATGCGCGGCGTCACGCCGGCCTGCTGGAACGCGCCAAGCACCCGGTCGTAGAAACCGGGATTGTGCGCCCGGGGAAACATGACGAAGGGCGTGTCGGCCAGATCGCGCAGGCGGAGTTTTTTCGCCGGGGCCAACCGGTGTCCGGCGGGCAGCAGCACGCCGTTCTTTTCCTGCAACAGCACCCTGGTCGAAAGCCCCGCGGGCGCCGTCACATCCGGATGGAAAAACCCGCAGGCGATTTCCCCGTTTTTCAACATCTCCAGCTGGGTTGAGGTCGGCGATTCGTTCAATTCCACGCGGATGCCGGGATAGCGCCGGTTGAACTCGCGCAGAATACCCGGCAACACCGTCGCCATCGCCAATCCGGTGAACGCCACCCGCACCTGCCCCGCCTGGCCACCGGCCAGGGCCTGAATGTCCGCCGGCACCGCGGCCAGTCCGCGCAGCAACGGCTCGATCCGCTCCAAAAAGGCCCGGCCTGCGGTCGTCAGCTCCACCTTGCGCCGCGTGCGGTTGAGCAGGTCCACGCCCATCGTCTTTTCCAACTGCGCAATGCTTCGCGACAACGCCGGCTGCGCCACCGCCAGCGTCTCCGCCGCCTTGCGAAAATGGAGCTGTCGCGCCACCTCGCGGAAGTAGACGAGGTGCCGGAGCTCGAACGGATATTGATACTCACGCGGCATCACAGAGCACCAAACAAGTATTTCTGGTTATGGCAAGATTCTGGTAGGCTGATGCCGTGTAGGTCGGGCATAAAGCCCGACCTACACTCTCACTCTCACTTCCCCATGCCTCAATCCCTCTTCCAAAAAGTCTGGGCCGCCCACACGGTCAAAAAACTGGCCAACGGCCAGACCCAGCTGCTCATCGGCACGCACCTGATCCACGAGGTCACCTCGCCGCAAGCCTTCGGCATGCTGCGCGACCTCGGCCTCCCGGTCCTCATGCCCCACCGCACCTTCGCGACCGTGGACCACATCATCCCGACCAACGAACTCGTCGAGCCCTACAAAGACTCGCTCGCCCAGGCCATGATGGACGAGGTGCGGAAAAACTGCGCGCAGTTCGGCATCACCTTCTTTGACCGCGCCACCGGCAAGCAGGGTATCGTGCATATCGTCGGACCCGAACAGGGCATCACCCAGCCCGGCACCACCATCGCGTGCGGTGACTCCCACACCTCCACCCACGGCGCGTTCGGCGCCATCGCGTTCGGCATCGGCACCAGCCAGGTGCGCGACGTGCTCGCCACCCAGACGATGGCCCTCGGCCAGCTCAAGGTCCGCCGCATCGAGGTGAACGGCAAGCTCCGCCCCGGCGTCTACGCCAAGGACGTTATTCTCCACGTCATTCGACAGCTCGGCGTCAACGGCGGCACCGGCTACGCCTACGAATACGCCGGCTCGACCTTCGACAACTTCTCGATGGAAGAGCGTATGACCGTCTGCAACATGTCCATCGAAGGCGGCGCGCGCGTCGGCTACGTCAATCCCGACGAGACCACCTTCGCCTACCTCAAGGGCCGCCCCTACTCGCCCACCGGCGCCGCGTGGGACGCCGCGGTCAAGAGTTGGAAATCCTTCGCCTCCGACCCGGGTGCGCACTACGACGACGTCGTCAGGATTGACGCCGCCTCGATCGCCCCGACCGTCACCTGGGGCATCAACCCCGGCCAGGGCATCTCCATCGTCGAGAACATCCCGAGCCCGGAGACCGCCACCTCCGTTGACGACAAGGCCGGCATCATCGAGGCCCTCGCCTACATGAAGCTGCCCGCGGGGAAACCGATCAAGGGCACGAAGATCGACGTCGCCTTCCTCGGCTCATGCACCAACGGCCGCCTCTCCGACTTCCGCGAGGTCGCCAAATACCTCAAGGGCCGCAAGGTCGCCGCCGGGGTCAAGGCCATCGCCGTCCCCGGCTCGCAGATCGTCGCCCTTCAGTGCGAGAAGGAAGGCATCGACAAGGTGCTTTCCGAGGCCGGCTTCGAGTGGCGCGCCGCCGGCTGCTCCATGTGCCTCGCGATGAATCCCGACAAGCTCATCGGCGACCAGCTCTGCGCCAGCTCTTCCAACCGTAACTTCAAAGGCCGCCAGGGCTCGCCCACCGGCCGCACCGTGCTCATGAGCCCGGTCATGGTCGCCGCCGCCGCCGTCACCGGCACCGTCGCCGACGCCCGCGAGATCTTCGCGGTGAACTAAATCGTTCTCGTTCTCTTAATCCTAATCGTTCTCTCCTCCGTTTCATCAACCCGAGAGAACGATTCCTCCCCTCTCACCTTCACTCTCACTTTCACTTCTCCCATGGCCTTAGCTAATATCACCTCCGTCACCGGCCGCGCCGTTCCCGTCGTCGGCAACGACATCGACACCGACCGCATCATCCCCGCCCGCTTCATGAAGTGCGTCACCTTCGACGGCCTCGGCGAATTCCTCTTCTACGACGTCCGCAAGGACACCACCACAGGCAAGGACACCGCCCACCCGCTTAACGAGGCCCGGTTCAAGGGTGCCACGATCCTCCTGTCCGGAGCCAACTTCGGCTGCGGCTCCTCCCGTGAGCACGCCCCGCAGGCCATCCAGAAATTCGGCTTCAAAGCCATCATCGCCGAGAGCTACGCCGAGATCTTCTTCGGCAACAGCACGACGCTCGGCATGCCCTGTGTCACCGCCACCCGCGAGGACATCGCCAGGATCGCCGCCGCCGTGGACAAGGATCCTTCGACCGAGGTCACCATCGACCTCGTGAAGCTGGAGGTGCGCTTCACCGGCCAGAACGTGAAGATCGCCCAGCGCGAGTCCGCCCGCGACGCCCTGATCAACGGCCGCTGGGATGCCATCGGCGAACTCCTCGATGGCGTTCCCGCCGTGAAGGAAACAGCCAAGAAGCTCCCCTACCTCGCGGCTTGATTTCGCGTCCGGTGTTTTCGCACCTGCCGCGCCTTTATATGTCGAAAGGCGTCGACGTGCCGCTGCTCCTCCGCGACTTCGGCGGGAATGGTCCCGGCTCGAGCGCGGTGCCCGACACCTCCTGCGCAAGGTCCACCAGTTCCCGGATGACGACCGTGGGATCCTCCTCATAGCGGAGTTTGAGGAATTTGTTTCGGCGGATGTCGTAGTTGCTCCGATCCGTCATCCACGAGTCGATGATCCGGCCGAAGTCAGCCGCGTTGGAGATGAGCTCGGCGCCTTCGCCATTGCGGAAGAACTTCACCGTCAGTTCCTCCTGTGGCATGACGCCTCCGATCGCATTGAAAATGATCGGGCAGCGAAAATGCAGGGCCTTGGCGGAAGTGGTGGTGCCACCGCGCGTGACGATGGCATCACTGACCTGCATGAGGAGGTGGACCTCCTCGGAGAAGCCGTCCACGAAGCAGTGAAGGTGGGGATGCAGCGTCCGCCAATACACCAACCGGTTGTAAGTTTCGCGATCCTTGCCGCAGATGATCACGACCTGGAGTTTGTCCGCATGAGGCACGAGCTTGGGCAGAAGCTCGAGGTGGTTGTTGGCGCCATTGCCCCCGGTGGCCAGAAACACGGTGAAGAGGTCCGGGCGCAGTTCGAGAATCTCGGTGAGATAGGCCGCGCGGGTCTCCGGGGTAAAAACCTCGATGTGCGCCCGTGGTTGCATCAGATAGCCGCGCACCCGGGTCCGCGCGGCCGGCATGCCGAGCTTGATGGCGTAATCGCAGGCCGTGGCCGTCCGGGAGACATAGAGGTCGGCACTGGGCTCGACCCAATTGATGCTGTAGCCGAAACCGCCGGAAAACTCGCCGCAATAGGTGGCACAACGCACCCTGTCCGGCCCGAGAATTTTCCGGGCGAGCTGGAAATAGCCGCGATTGAGGCAATCGTGCACACTGAACACGAGATGAGGCTGGTATTCACGCAACACCTTCTCGTAGTAGCCGCGGCCGAAGGTGACGGAGCGGCGGTTGAGCAGGCTCAGCAATTCGACAAACAGGAAGAAGGCCTTGTGGATCCACGGGGATTTTTTCTGGATCCAATTGTAGAAACTCACGCCGGCGCTGAAAAAGCCGGAGGATTTCTCAAGCATCTGCTCGATGCGCACGTCGACATCGTGCCGGTAGAGCTCAAAACACCATTCGGCAAAGGCCTGCGCGCGGGTATCGTGGCCGGCGCCGGTGCTGGAAGTAAGGACGAGGATGCGGACGCGTTGGGAGCTCACAGACCGAAGTATCTTTCCTGGATTTTCCGTTTCAGGGCGAGTGAGCCGAACCGCGCCAGAAAGGGCGCGAGAACGGCTTGAAAAAACCGGCCGGTGCGCACCGTGCCGCTCCGGCCGCGTAAGAGCGCGCGACGGAGCGCGGCAGCGGCGTGAGCCGGCGGCGGGCCGGACCGCATCATGGCGGTGAACGCCGCCCACGCCTTTTCCTGTCCCGGACCGGCGGCGCCGGGCGGGCGGCGCATGGAGCCCTCGAAGTCCGTGCGGTAATCCCCGGGCCGGAAATCGAGAATTATGACGCCGGAGCCCCTGACCTCATACATCAGGCTCTCGTTGAGCGCGGAGAGACCGGCCTTCGCGGTGTTGTAGGCGGCCTGGTAGGGCATGCCGAACTCCCCGGCGATCGAGGAGATGTTGACAAGCGCCCCGCGGTTCCTGGCGAGCATGCCGCGCAAGGCGACGTGGCTGAGACGCGCGGTGTTGACCAGCATCACGCGAAGCTGCTCCTCCCAGATTGAAAAATCCGTGTGGGCAAACGACCCGAATGCGCCGAAGCCGGCATTGTTGATGACGAGGTCGAAACCGCCGGCCGCTTTATCCGCCTCGAGGAACGCACGCTCGGCCGCGACACCGTCGCCCAGCTCGAGCGCGACGGCATGGAAGCGCTCGCGAGGCGCCAGTTTTTGGGGATCACGGGACGTGCCCCACACTTCAATCCCCTCGACCAACATCATCTCCAGGAACGCCTGGCCCAGGCCCGCGCTCGCACCGGTGATGAAGGCGGTGCGGTAGCGGGCGGACAGCGGGGTGCTCATGCCGGGGCCAACCGAATCAGTTCGCGCCCTTGAAGACGAGAACGACGTTGGCGCCGCCAAAGCCGCTGCTGTTGCTCAGCACGACATTGGGCCGTTGCGGGAGCGTAGCCCGGATGATGTTCAGCCCCTCGCAAGCCGGGTCGATCTTGGTGATGTGCGCCGAGCCCGGCATGAAACCCTCCTTGATGGCAAGGGCGCAGAAGCCGGCCTCCATGGCCCCGGCCAGCGAAAGACCGTGTCCGGTCAGGGCTTTGGTGCTGCTGACCGCGGGTCGCGTGGGGGACTGACCGAAGATGGTCTTGAGGGCGCGGGCTTCGGAAATGTCGCCGATCGGCGTGGATGTCGCGTGGGCATTCACATAGTCCACCTGCTCGGCGGCGGTGTCGGAGTATTTCAGGGCGTTCTCAATGGCCATGCGCAGGCCGGCGCCGTCGGGGTGAGAGATGGCGACGTTGTAGCCGTCGGAGGCCTGCCCCCAGCCGGCCACCTCGCAATAAACCTTGGGACTGCGACGCTGGACCTCCTCCTCGCCCTCCAGCACCAAAACCGTCGCGCCACCGGTGCCGACAAATCCATCACGCGCCACATCGAAAGGCCGCGAGGCGATCGACGGATCCGTTTGCAGGGACAGGGCGCGCATGCCGGCGAAGGGCAGGATGCTCTCCACGTTGCCGTCCTCCGCCCCGATGACGAACATACGCTTCTGACGGCCCAGTGCGATCTCGTCGTAGGCAAACCCGAGCGCATGGGCCGACGAGGCACAGGCCGAGGAAAAGCCGGTCGAGGCGCCCTTGATCTTGAATTGGGAGACCAGGTTGAAATTCACCGTGCCGGAGATGGACGCGACAATGCCGAGAGGGGGGCAACGCATGACGCCGAGCTTGCGCATGCGCTCGAGGTGGTAGCCCAACAGGAATGGCGAACCGGCGGACGCGGCGTAGAGACCGGTGTCGGGATTGGACCATTCCGCCTCGGTAAGCCTGGCGTCCTCCACGGCCTGCAGCATCGCGCAATAGGCGTAGATGCCGTGCGGGGCCATGCCGCGGAGCGTCTCGCGCCGGATGCTGTAACGTGCGGGAAATATCCAGTCCTCCGCATCGGTCGTGTCCGTCTGAAAATCCTTGATGGGCGCGGCCACCTTGACCGGCACCTCCGGTTTTTGAAAAGGCGGATACTGCACCATGCCATGACGCAACTCGCGCAAGCTGTCGGTGACAGCGACCGCATCGTTGCCGATACTGGTGATGAATCCAACACCCGTGATATATACTTTCCGCATGGGGATTTCAGGCTGTCGTGACGGCGAACAAAGCCGCGACGAAGCAGCGGACAATCAAAGGGCTTTTCACCATGCGGTCAATCACCGCAACCGCAGCGACCGGCATGGGGCCGGCTCAGGCGTTGACCGCGGCCTGGGATTGACCGGAGGCCGTGGCCGGCGCGGACTGCGCCTCGGGGGCCGGTTGGGCAACTTCCTCGGCGAACGCGAAAGTCAGCGTGATTTCCTCGGCGATGGCCGCCTTTTCCTGGCCGACACGGATCTGCCCCTCGAAGGTGGCGAGCGGCGATTTCAGGCGTTTCGGCTTGATGGAAAGGCTGAGCACATCCCCCGGCTTGCACACGCGATGGCAACGGACACCCTCGCAGGAAGTGAAGAAAATGGTGCGGTGGTCCACCACCTTGCCCGCCTCGCCCACCTGCCCTTCGAGCAGAAAGAGCACCGCCAGCTGGCCAAGGGCCTCGAGCATGATGGACGCGGGCAGCACGGGATTGTCCTTGAAGTGACCCTGCAGGAAAAATTCCTGACCGCTGATCTTGTATTTGGCGTTCGCGCCATGGGCATTGACCGAGGCCTCGCCCAAGAAAAGGAACGGTGGCTGGATCGGCATCACAGACATGATCTGCTCGATCGGCATGAACTTGGTCGGCTTGGGCAGCGGCAGGCCGCGGACCTTGCATTCAATGAAAGTTTTGACGTCTCCCACGGTGCGCAAATGGCGGAGTTCCTCGTTGTTAATGGTCATCTGCAGCACATCCTCCACAAGGATGACGATTTCCATCATCGTCAGCGAATCTATGCCCAGATCCTCGATGATCCGGAGATCATCATCGGTATCCTTCAGCTTCGCCCGCAGGTCAGGCTCCACGTAGCGTTCGATAATACCCAGAACGATGGCGGGCAGGTGCTCCGTGTTGCCGGTTTTACGAAATTGGGCGGCTGCTTCATAAGTGGCTGCCGAACAGCGCTTCAGGGCCTCACGCAGATTTGCATCATCGTCCGCTGTAAACGTTTTGAACGGAGCGCTTGAAGAATTATTAGCGACGTGTGCCATTCTCGAATGTGTAAGTTAAGGGTGGTAGGTATGTAAACCCAAAAAATCTGCCGGAGGTATCATGGATATGCCCCGCCTGTTTGAATTTAGCCTGTTGACTTGGTGATGCTTGCGAGCCCAGATGCCGGTTCTCTGGATTAAACGGGTCGCGGGATCGCGACAACCATCCTCCTCATAACCGGCGATGCAGCCCCTTGTTCCCAGCAATCTCCATCGGCTCGCCCGTCCGCTGGTTCTGGTCACACACGAATTTTACCCGCATCGCGGCGGAATCGCAGTTTACGCCGCCGAAATGGCTCGGGCGGCCCAACAGCTGGGTTATCAAGTGGAAGTCTGGGCACCGGCTCTGCCCGTCGGCTTGGCTGAAGCCGATTGGCCCTTTCCGGTAAACCGCCTGCCTCTGACGGGAGATCACAGCCTCTTGAGCCAATGGCGCATGGCCCGACAGCTCATGACCCAGCGCGACAAGCTGCGCGGCGCGACTCTTTACATTCCCGAGCCCGGCCCGCTGCTCGCAATGCTCCTGCTGCAATATTTCGACACGCTGCGCTCAGCCCAGCTGGTGCTGACCTTTCACGGTTCCGAAATCCAGCGGCTGGCATCGCGCGGCTTGTTGCGCTGGAGCACCAACCACCTGCTCCGCAAAACGGCCCACGTCAGTGTCGTCAGCAACTACGCCCGCGATCTGCTCGTCCAGAATTTCCCCGAGGCTTCCGCCAAGGTCGTGCTCACCCCGGGAGCGCTGCGCACCGATCTGGCCATCGCCCCGGCTCCTGTGCGCCCCAAGACCGGTGACAAGATCGTCATCCTGACGGTGGCCCGGCTCAATCCACGCAAGGGCCAGCTGCAGGTCATCGAGGCGCTCAAGGCCCTGCCGTCCGCTCAGCGCGCCGAGATCGAATACTGGCTGGTCGGTTCGCACAGCAAGGAAAACTACCACACCGCGCTCGCCGCCGCGGCAGCCAGTGCCGATTTCCCCGTGAAGTTCCTCGGCGACATCCCGGACGACCGGCTCGGAGAAATTTATGCACAGGCAGACATCTTTGCCATGACCAGCATGCCCCACCGGCACAGTGTCGAGGGTTTCGGCTTGGTCTATCTCGAGGCAGGCGCGCACGGCCTGCCCGTCGTTGCGCATGCGATCGGCGGTGTGCCCGAGGCGGTCATCGACGGCGAAACCGGCCTGCTCGTCGCCCCGGGCGATGGTCCCGCGCTCACCCAAGCCTTCGCCCGCCTGATCTCGGACCCGCCCCTCCGTCGCCGCCTCGGCGCCGCCGGACGGCTTCGCGCCGTTCGGAATTCCTGGCTCGAATCCGCCCGATCCTTGTTTGGACAACCCGCCGCCGAATCCGCAACCTGAGCCCATGTTGGAATCCCGCACGCAAATCACCGTCCGTTATGCCGAGACCGACATGATGGGCATCGTCTATCACGGCAACTATCTCCCGTGGTTCGAGGTCGGCCGCACCACCCTGCTCAAGGAATGCGGCCTGCCCTACCGGGAACTCGAGACGCAGGGCTACCACCTGCCGGTCATCGAACTCGGCATGAAATTCGCCAAGCCCGCCCTCTACGACGACACCGTCACGATCATCACCCGGCTCAAGGAACGCCCCTTGCTCCGCATCCACCTCGACTATGAGGTGCGCCGTGGTGACGAACTGCTCGTCACCGGATTCACCATCCATGCTTTCATCAACAAGACGGGCGAACCGGTAAGGCCTCCGGCTTTCTTTACGGAAAAGATGCGCGCGCTGTTCGCCGCGAGGTAGGCGCCTGTCCGGTCTGTAGCGGCGCTCTATGAGCGCCGGACGGCGGTCACAGACCGCCGCTACAGGTGTATTCCACCAACACGGTCGCGTCCGACTCGCTACCGCGCGCGGCGGCGAGCAGTTCCGCCACGCCGTTCCCCGCGATCCGCCGCACCGCCCACACCGCGTGCGCCCGGACCACGGCCGAGTCGTGTCCGGCCAGCGCCACGAGCGCCGGCAGCAGTTCCGGTCCGCCCGCATTGCCCGCGACCACGCACGCGTTGCGCAGCAGGCCGATGAGCTTGAGCCGCTTGATGGGCGTGCCCTTGAATATTTCCGCGAAGCGCGCCGGCGTCAGCCGCAGGATCTCCGCAAGCGGCAGCGCCGCGATGTCGGGCCGCGCGCTCAGCAGCAGCTGCCGGCCGGCCTTGGCGAACCGGTTCCAGGGGCAGACCTCGAGGCACACGTCGCAGCCGTAGATGCGCGTGCCGATGCCCGCGCGCAGCTCCCGCGGGATAATGCCCTTGTTCTCGATCGTCTGATAGGAAATGCAGCGCCGCGCGTCCACCACGCCGGGCGCGGGAAACGCCTGCGTCGGGCACGCGTCGAGACAGCGGGTGCACTTGCCGCACAACAGTCCGGCCGGTTCGTCGCCGGATGCCGGCAGCGGCTTTTTGCGCAGCGGCTCATCCGGCGCAATGTCCAGCCGCGTCAGGATGGCGGCGAGGAACAGCCAGTTGCCGTGTTGCTTTGAAATGAGCATCGCATTCTTGCCAAGAAATCCCAACCCGCTGCGCGCCGCCCAGCCGCGCTCGAGCACCGGACCGGTGTCCACGTAATAGCGGTAATCTGTCGCCGTCGCGCCGCACATCTCCTCTAACACCTTCCCCGCTGCCGCCAGACCGGGTTTCATCGTGTCGTGATAATCCGCGTGCAACGCATAGCGCGCCCACCGGGGATTTTCACTTTGGGCCCGGCTGTTTCCGGTTTGTGATCCGGACCAGTAGTTCACCCCGAGGAGGATGACGCTGCGCACGCCCGGCAGGACGAGCTCCGGATTCATGCGTTTGTCCGCCGTGCGTTCCATCCAGGCCATGTCGGCCTGCCGCCCCGCCTCCAGCCAGGCGCGCAGGCTGGCATTATTGCGGCCATCCACCGCGGCAAAACGCACCTCGTCGAAACCGAGCGCGGCCAGGCGGGCGCGAAGCGCCTCGCGCTCCCGTCCTTCGACCCGCAGCCCGGCCTTGGCGGTCATTTCTTGAAATGCGCCGCTTCGAGCCGGTAGACGCGCAGCACATGCGCGGCGATCTCCCGCATCGGCCGCTTGTCCGTCAGCACCATCGTGCCCGTGCGCCGGTAGATTTCCTCCCGTTGGGCGTAAAGCTCGCGCAACCGCGCCTCGCGGTCATCCACCTGCAGGAGCGGCCGGTGCGTGGTGTGCATCGTGCGCTGCAGGATGGTCTCGATGGGCGCGTGCATGCAGATGACCACGCCGCGGCGGTGCAGCAGTTCCAGCATCCCCGGGGACACGACCAGCCCGCCGCCGCAGGCCACGATGCACCCGTGGTCCGGATGTCCGCGCTCGATGAATTCACGTTCCAGCTCGCGAAACCTCGGTTCACCGTCCTCGGCGAAAATCTTCGCGACCGCTTTGCCTTGCGCCCGCTCGATCTCGTGGTCGCTGTCGAGAAACCGCCGCCCGAGCTGCTGGGCCAGCATCCGGCCCACGGTGCTTTTGCCCGTGCCCATGAAGCCCACCAGGTAGAGATTGATGTCCGTTGCGGTCATTTGCCGCGCCAACCACACACGGCGTTTCGCCCGAGAGCAAGGTTGTGTTCCGCCTCCGCCTCCCGCGCGACTTCACCCTGTTCAACTTCCGAGGAAAGCTGCACGATCTCCGCATCATGCCGCACCCCGACCTGACCTTCGCCAGCGACAACACCGCCGGCATCGCGCCCGAGGCCCTGGCCGCCCTGGTTGCGGCCAACGCCGGCACCGCCCCCTCCTACGGCGAAGATGCCTGGACACTGCGGGCCAGGGAACTGCTGCGCGAGCTGTTCGGAACCGGCTGCGAGGTGTTCTTCGTTTTCAACGGCACGGCGGCCAATGCCCTCGCACTCGCCGCCCTGTGCCGCAGCCATCAAAGTATTCTTTGCCACCAATTCGCCCACATCGACACGGACGAGTGCGGCGCCCCGGAATTCTTCACCGGCGGCAGCAAGGTCGTCACCCTGCCGGGTTCGCAATGCAAACTCCACCCCGACGACCTCGAACCGGCTTTCTTGCGCGGACATGGCGTCCACTACCCGAAACCCGGCGCGCTCTCGCTGACCCAGGCCACCGAGTGGGGCACCCTTTACACGCCCGATGAGGTGCGGGCTCTTTGCGTCGTGGCAAAAAAACACGGGGCCGCCGTGCAGATGGACGGCGCGCGTTTCGCCAACGCCGCCGCCACGCTCGCGCCCCGCGGCGTCACACCCGCCGATCTTACCTGGCGCGCCGGTGTCGACGTGCTCTGCCTCGGCGGCACGAAGGGCGGCCTGAACACGACGGAGGCCGTCATCTTCTTCAATCCGGAGCTCGCCCGGGAATTCGATTACCGCGTGAAGCAGGCGGGGCAACTGGCGTCGAAGATGCGCTTCGCCGCCGCGCAATGGGTCGGCCTGCTCGAATCCGGCGCGTGGCTGCGCCATGCTGGGCACGCCAACGCCATGGCGCAGCGGCTGGCGTCCGCGCTGCGTCCGCTGCCCCGGGTGAAGTTCCTCGTCGAGCCCGAGGCCAACGGCGTGTTCGTCGAATTGCCGCTGCCCACGGTGGAAAAACTTTGGGCGCAGGGCTGGCATTTCCACCGCTTCATCGGTGAGCACGGCTACCGCCTCATGTGCTCCTGGGCGACGGCCCCCGAAACGGTCGACCGCTTCGCCACCGATCTGCGCGCGGCGTTGTAGGACCGGTCTCCGACCGGTCCCGGGCCAGTCACAGGCCGGCCCCTAATGACCGGCGCAAAAAAAACGCCTCCCGCTCGAGGAGGCGTTGAAAGGATCGCGAAGCGCGGCCTTACTTGGCCGCCGGCGCCTTCGGTGCTTCCTTGGCCGAGAGAACCTCGATCTCGAAGACGAGCGTCGCACCCGGCGGGATGACCTGGTTGCCAGAGTCGCCGTAAGCCAGCGACGGCGGGATGTAGAGCTTGATCTTGCCGCCCACGCCGATCTTCTGCAGCCCCTCGAACATGCCGGGGATGACTCCGTTCGGATTCTGCTCGGTGGCGGCCTGGAGCAGCAGATCGACAGGCTGGCCGCGCTCGATGGAGCTGTCGAAGGGCTGGCCGTTGACCAGCGCACCGGTGTAATGGATGCTCACCAGCTGGCCGGGCTTCGGGAAAGTGGTGCTGCCGGCCTTGACGATCTCGTAGCGCAGGCCGCTGGGCAATTCGACGACGCTCTTGTTCTCCTTGAGCTTCGTGAAGAAGGCGTTGCCGTCCGCAATCTGCTGGTAACGCAGCTTGGTCATGAAATTTTCCTGCTTCTTGCCCAGAAAGGCTTCGAGCTCCGGTCCGACTTCCTTCGCGTCGAACGAAGGCTGGCCACCGCTCACGGCGCCGACCATGCCGCGCGCCATCGCCTCGACCTGATCCTTGGTGAACTCCAGCTGCCGCAGGCCCAGCTGCGCGGACACATACCAACCGTAAGCCTCGGCGAGCTGCGCTTCGGAGAATTTTTTCGTCGCTGCGGGTGCGGTCACCGGAGCCGCCGCCGGGGTCACCGGTGCCGCCGGCGCCTTGGCCGGCGCGGCAGGCTGGCTCGCCGGGGTCGACACACCAGGAACGTTGAATTTGATCGGATCCTGAGCGGATGCGGCGACGAGCAGGCCCAGGCTGATGAGGGCTGCAGTGACTTGGGATGTGAATTTCATTGAGCGGAGGGTAGCCCGGTTGGGAAACGGCCCGGGCGGTTATGTGCCGTTAAAAACGTCGGAACTTGTCGGTCGCGGCGCAAAAATCAATCCCGTAGAGGGAGGAATCTTCTCGCCGGAGCGCCCGAATCGGGGGCTTGTCAGCCCCGCGTTCACCCCCAAACTGGCCAATCCCATGAACGAAAGCCAATTCTGGCACAGCACCGACGGCCAGATCCTGTCCGTCAGCAACAAAGGCGGCGACCACCTCGCCCTTACCCTCGTCTTCTGGCCGCGCAATCCGGCCGAAATGGACTTCCTCAAGGCGCACCTCCTCGACCTCAAGTTCACCGAGCGTAGCTCCCTCGCCCGCATCGGCATCGAACTGCTCCTGCAAGGCGCCCCCACCCTCGACGGCAACCGCCTCGTCCTCGCCGCGGAGGCATTCATCTACGACAAGAATTTCCCGAACGCCGCCTATTGGAAAAAACTCCTCCGTCCCGGCACGCCGGTCGGCCGCCTGTTCTACGCCCCCGCCGCCGCCCGGCTCACCAGCACCGAGGTCTGGGCCGCCATCCAGGACAATCTCCTCAAGCTGCCCAACACCATCTCCATCGACAGCTCCGGCCAGGTCTTCTTCACCCCGCATCCGGTCAGCTACACCCTCAACCCCCGGCTCCAGCGGGTGAACTTCGAGCACATCGTCAGCGGCTATGCCGGCCGCTCCTTCATCGACAAGATCCAGGTCCGTCACGACGCCTCCCCGCTCACCATCCCGCCCCGTTCCGGCATCCTGACCAGCTGCTCCATGTATCTGAAGGAGCATTTCGTGCGCCTCAATCCCGGCGCGGGCAACTTCGGCCTGCACACCAGCGCCGTGCTGCTCGACCCGATCAAGACCTTTGGCACGAATATCATGCTCGAGATCTACAACACCGGCGACCAGCCCGTGGTGAATCCCATGGTCTCGCTCGAGGTTTTCCGCGCCCCGCCCGGCACCGATCCCGAGGTAAAGGCGCTTACGAAGAAACGCCAGCGCCTGCTCGGCACCACCAAGAACCTCTACAAGTGCCTCGACGAATTTCCCGCCCATGACACGCGCGAGGCCCGTCCGAAGACCCATATCTCCGTCCGCGGCCAGAGCGCCACGATGGAGAACCGCTCCATCGTCGTCCGGGCCAACGACGACGAGCTCCGGAAGATCCTCGAAGGCGAGTCGTGCCCGCTCGGCAGCCGCACCATGATCCAGGCACTGGATGACGCACCCGGGGATGCCGACACGCTGGTCGTCGACTTTTTCCCCGACCTGCTGGAGCACATGGAGCTCATCACCCGGCTCGGCGCCGTGAAGCTCAGGCGCATCATCTTCCGCAAGGCCTCGCGCACCCACGGCTATTTCCTCTCCTCCAACGCCCACGCCCGGCTCGACACCTTCAACTCCATCGGCGTCGCCGTCTACTGGTATGACGAGGTGACGAAGGATCTCTATCTCCACACCTACAAGCGCGACCATGGCTTCTTCGTGCGCGAGGAGATGGCGCGGAAATTCCAGGAGGCCACCATCCTCGCCTTCTACGGCTCGGCGGTCGGGCTGGACCGGGCCGACACCGACCGCATCTCCGCCCTCGTCGACAAGCTCACCAACTTCATGGGCTCCAACCTCGGCGTGCTCACCGGCGGCGGCGGCGGCGTCATGCGCCTCGCCACCGACCAGGCCCGCGGCAAGGGCGCGCTCACCGGCGCGTGCTTCCTCGAACTCGAGGCCCAGCCGCCCGAGCTTGGCGTGGATTTCTTCAACACCTTCCAGGAAAACTCCCGGCACTTCCGCCAGAAATGGTTCGAGGCGGCGGATTTTTGCATCTTCAACGTCGGCGGCGTCGGCACGCTCGAGGAGATCGGCATCGAGCTCTGCAACCTCAAGCTCGGCATCCGCCCGCGCGTGCCCTACGTGTTCTTCAACGCCAAATTCTGGGGCGACCTCCGCAAGCAGGTGAACACGATGATCCGCGACAAACGCGCCCCCGCCTGGATGCACGACTACATCCTCTTCACCGACGACCCCGACGAGGTCATCGCCTTCTACCGCAAAACCCTCAAGGTGCTCTGATTAATCGGGTCCGGGTTCTGGGTCATAGGCCCCGGGACTGAAACAAAAGGCTTCCTCCCCGGACCCCAGAACCTAAAACCTAGCCCCTGCATGGCCCTCCCCAACTCCGTCCTCGTCGTCGGCTCCGGCGGACGCGAACACGCGCTCATCAAATCGCTCGCGCTTTCCCTGGCGAAACCGCGTCTGCTCTGTGCTCCCGGCAACGCCGGCATAGCGGCCGACGCCGCCTGTTTTCCCGTCGCGGTCGATAACATCTCCGAACTCGTCGCCCTGGCGCGAAAGGAGGAGGTGCAATTCGTCGTCGTCGGCCCCGAGGTGCCGCTGTCGCTCGGGCTCGTGGACGTCTTGATGCAGGCCGGCATCCCCGCCTACGGCCCCAGGGCCGACGGTGCCCAGCTCGAAGCCTCGAAGGTCTTCACCAAGCAGATCCTGCTGAAGTATAAAATCCCCACCGCGCCCGCCGGCATCTTCACCCAGATCGAACCCGCCCTCGACTATCTTAAAAGGCGCGGCGCTCCGATCGTCATCAAGGCCGACGGCCTCGCCGCCGGCAAAGGCGTGATCGTCGCACAAACGCTCGCCGAGGCCGAGGCCGCCGTGCGCGACATGCTCGCGGGCAACAAATTCGGCTCCGCCGGCAGCCAGATTCTCATCGAGGATTGCCTGTTCGGCGAGGAGACCTCCCTGCTCGTCGTCGTCTCCGGCCGCGACTACGTCGTTTTGCCGACCTCGCAGGACCACAAGCGCATCGGCGACGGCGATACCGGCCCGAACACCGGCGGCATGGGCACCTACTCGCCCGCCGAGGTCGTGACGCCCGCATTGCTCGCGCAGATCGAGCGCGAAATCGTCAAACCATCCGTCGACGCCATCGCCGCCGAGAGCATCGATTTCCGCGGCACGCTCTTCATCGGCATCATGCTCACGCCGTCCGGCCCGAGCGTGCTCGAATACAACACCCGCTTCGGCGACCCCGAGACCCAGGTCGTATTGCCGCGCCTGCAGACCGACCTGCTCGCGCTGCTCTGGGCCGCCGCTCGTGGCGAACTGCGCGGCTTCAAGCTTGCCGTGAAACCGGACTACGCGCTCTGCGTCGTCGTCGCGGCCAAAGGTTATCCCGACAGCTACGCCAAGGGCGATGTGATCACGCTCCCTGCGATCTTGCCGTCGCAGACCTCCGTCATTCACGCCGGCACCGCGAGAAACGCGGCCGGCCAGCTCACGGCCAGCGGCGGCCGCGTGCTCGGCGTCACGGCGCTCGCCCCGACGCTGCGCGAGGCCGCCGCGCGAGCCTACGCCGCCTGCGACCAGATCCAGTGGACGAACAAATATTTCCGCCGCGACATCGGCGCCAAGCAGCTCAACCGCCAATGACGCGCCTCTTCCGCCTGTTCTCCGTCCTCTGTCTGCTGTCCTCTGTCCGGGCGACCGAACTCACCGACCTCGGCCAGGGCTTGTCCTACCTCCGCGTGCATTCGCCTGCCGATCCCTTCAAGGCCGCCGCTGGCGGCGGCGCCCTCGTGCTCGACCTGCGCTACGCCACGGCGGACGAAACCTCGGCCGCCGAACTGAAGTCCGCGCTGGCGGCCCGCCCGGCGAATGCGCCGCTCTTCATTCTCCTCAGCCCATCCACGCCGCCCGTCCTCGCTCCAATCGTCCGCCAGTCGCCCGCCCTGACCCTTGGCATCGCCGGCGCCTTTCCCGCCCCCAAGGTCGTGGTGCGGACCGATGCCGCCGCCGACCGCAAAGCCTACGATGCGCTAGAGACGGGAGCCTCCCTCGCCACCCTCATCTCGGGCAAGGTCGAGAAGGAATGCTATGACGAGGCCTCGCTCGTGCAGGAGTTCAACAACGGAAATCCTGATCCCGAGCCCCCTCCCGCACCCGACCCCACCGCGCCGGTCCCGGAAAAAGCCAACGATCCCAAGAGCAACACCGCCCCGGAAAAACCCGCGATCCCTACCGACCGCGTGTTGCAACGCGCCATGCACCTGCACCGTGCTCTGCTCGCGCTGCGGCGCTGATCTGGAATCTTGGGGAGTGGGAGGGGTTTATGCCCCTACATTGCATGATGAGTCGGGGCATAAAACCCCTCCCGCATCCAGAACAGGAACTGCGCCTTTGCCTTTCCGCTTAATTCGTATCCATTTCTGCCCCTGCATTCCATGTCATCTCCCGGCCACATCCTCGTCGTCTGCACCGGCAACATCTGCCGCAGCCCGATGGCCGAAGGCCTCCTCCGGCACGCGTTGGCGGGGCAGCCGGAGCCGCTCAAATCACTCAAGGTCATCTCCGCCGGCGTCGCCACCCGCGTTGGCGCACCCGTCTCGGAAAACTCCGTCATCGCGCTGAAGAAGGCCGGCATCGACATCTCCGACCACCGCAGCCAGCCGGTCACCCAGAAGCTGCTCGACGACGCCCTGGCCGTATTCGGCATGACCGAGTCGCACCGCGCCATCATCCAGCTCCAGTGGCACCCCGTGCCGCGCCACCTCTACCTTTTTCGCGAGTTCCTGCCCGCGTCCGCCGAGCACGAGATCGGCGACCCTTACGGCGGCCCGCTGAAGATCTACGAGGCCTGTCGCGACGAACTGGTCGAGGCCGTGCCGAGCGTGGTGGCCTTCCTTAAGACACTCGTGGAGACCCGAAAGGCCTGATTTTCGAATTTCGATTCTCGATTTTTGATTCCGGCTGCCTCTTGCTGCTCCTTTCGAAAATCGAGAATCCAAAATCGAAAATCCATCCATGTCCCTCAACGCCGCCCCCCTGTCCCAACTCGATCCCGAGGTCTACGCCGTCATCGCCGGCGAGCTCGCCCGCCAGCAGAGCCATGTCGAGCTCATCGCCTCGGAAAACTTCACCTACCCCGCCGTCATCGAGGCGATGGGCAGCGTGCTGACCAACAAATACGCCGAGGGCTACCCGGGCAAACGCTGGTATGGCGGCTGCGAGCAGGTCGACAAGGTCGAGGTCCTCGCCATCGAGCGCGCCAAGAAACTCTTCGGCGCCGAGCACGCCAACGTCCAGCCGCACTCCGGCTCGCAGGCCAACTTCGCCGTCTACACCGCCGTCCTCCAGCCGGGCGACAAGATCCTCGGCATGAACCTCAGCCACGGCGGCCACCTTACCCACGGCAATCCCGCCAATTTCTCCGGCAAGCTCTACCAGTTCGTCCAATATGGCGTCCGTGAGGACACCGGCCTCATCGACTACGACGAACTCGCCGCCGTCGCCGTCCGGGAAAAGCCCAAGATGATCACCGTCGGCGCCTCCGCCTACTCGCGCATCATCGACTTCGCCCGCATGGGCGAGATCGCCCGCTCCGTCGGCGCGCTGCTCTTCGCCGACATCGCGCACATCGCCGGCCTCGTCGCCACCGGCCACCATCCCTCGCCGTTCCCGCACGCCGATTTCGTCACGACCACCACGCACAAGACCCTGCGCGGCCCGCGTGGCGGTCTCACGATGTGCAAGGCGGCGCATGCGAAAGCCATCGATTCCGCCGTGTTCCCCGGCGGCCAGGGCGGCCCGCTCATGCACGTCATCGCCGCCAAGGCCGTGTGCTTCGCCGAGTGCCTCAAGCCCGAGTTCAAGGCCTACAGCGAGCAGGTCGTGAAGAACGCCCGCGCCCTCGCCGCCGCCATGACCGCGCGCGGCTACAAGATCAACTCCGGCGGCACCGACAACCACCTCATGCTCGTCGATCTCCGCGCCAAGCTCCCGAACCTCACCGGCAAGGTCGCGCAGGAGACCCTCGATAAGGCCAACATCACCTGCAACAAGAACACCGTCCCCTTCGAGACCCGCTCGCCCTTCCAGGCCTCGGGCATCCGCCTCGGCTCGCCCGCCATGACGACCCGCGGCCTGAAGGAAGCCGAGATGGAGCAGATCGCCGGCCTGATCGACGGCGTGCTCACGGCCATCGGCACCGAGCAGGAAGCCGCCGTGCTCGCCGCGACAAAGGAAAAGGTCGTCGCGCTGATGGGTCGGTTCCCGCTCCCCTACCGGCTCTGAGCCGCGGGGGCCGCGCCGCAAGATATGCGGCAAGAATTCCATCGCATCCCCGCCCGGTGCGCCTGACAATGTTGCATGCTTCCAAGCAGGCTACCTCGAGCGCAGCGCAGGCTTGTCGTCGGGTTGATCCTGATCGCCGGAACCGCCTGCTCGCTCCTGCTCTGGCTCTACGCGACACGACAGCAATCGGATCGCATCCAGGCCGAATTCCAACGTCGCGCCCAACTCCACGCCACCCTGGTCCGCGGAAACCTGCGCGCCTACGAGGACACTCTCCTCGGACTCCGCACCCTTTTCATCGGCTCGGATGAGGTCAGTCGGGAGGAATTTGTCCAGGCCTCACGGGCCCTGCTGCAACGCCGGGAGGGCGTCAGGGCCCTGCAATGGGTGCAGATCGTCCCGGACGCGGCCCGCGCCGAGGTCGAACGGAAGGCCGGCGCGGAATTGAAACGTCCCTTCGTGATCCGGCGGCGACAAGCCGACGGCACTCTGCAGCCGGCGGAGCCGCGGGACGAATACTTCACCATCCTTTATATCGAACCCCTGGCCGGCAACGAGCCCGCCCTCGGCTACGATGTCTCGAGCGCGCCCAGTGCCGGATCTCTCGCGGCCGCCCGGCAGGATGGCCAACTCAAGGTCAGCCGCACGTTCCGCCTCGCCCAGTCGATCTCCCCCGACGATGAACCCGGCGTCGTGTTCATCCTGCCGGTAAGCCACGCCCAGAACCGCGAGGTCACCGGCTTCATTCAGGCCGTGTTCGGCGTGCGGACCATGCTCTCCCAGGTCCATCGCTACGGGAAGAACTCCGCCCTGGACAGCTACTACGCAGACCTGGATGCCGATCCCGCCCACCCCGAATTGCTTTACGTCAACCTGGGCGGGCGTGAGCCGCAGTCCGCCCCGGGCTACATGCCCGTCCTGCCGGCGGCCTCCTCCGGAGATTTCGAGGACAAGATCGTCGTCGGGGACCGGCACTGGAAACTGCTGATCAGGATGAATCCCGTCTGGTTGCGCCAGCAGCGGAACTTCCAGCCCGCGGTGATCCTCGGGAGCGGCCTGGTCATCACGGGCCTGCTCGCTCTCCTGTTACGCAGCCTCCTGAAACGCACCGCACAGGTGGAGGAGGAGGTCGGATTGCGCACCGCAGAACTCCGCGAGAGCGAGGCTCGCTTGCAGGCGATCATCGACTTGAGCCCGGCCCTCATCTTCGTGAAGGACCTCGAGGGCCGCTATGTGCTCGTCAACCAGGCGTTCCGCTCTCTCCTGGGGATCGCAGCGGACCGGCCGGTCGGCTTCACGGACCGCGACATTTTCCCCAGCGAGCTCGCCCGCATCTTCCGCGAAAAAGACGCGGAGGTGCTGAACTCCGGCACGCCCGTGACCTTTGAGGAAAATGTGTCCAGACCCCGAGGGGCGCCGCTGGTGTGCCTGACCCAGAAATTCGTTCTCCGGCAGGCCGACGCCAAGCCCTACGCGTTGTGCGGCATTGCCACCGACATCACCGCCCGCAAGGCCTCCGAGCACGAGCGCCTGCAGCTCGAGCGCCGCCTCCTCGAGGGCCAGAAACTCGAAAGCCTGGGCGTGATGGCCGGCGGCGTCGCGCACGACTTCAACAACATCCTCACCTCCGTGCTCGTGAACGCCTCCCTGGCCCGGCAACTCGCGGCCGGCGGACCGATCGGCGACCATCTCGGGCAGATCGAAAATGCCGCGCGTCGCGCCGCCGACCTCTGCCAGCAACTCCTCGCCTACGCGGGCAAGGGCAAGCTCGTGACCAACCGGGTCGATTTCAGCGAGCTGGTCCGGGGCACGGCTTCGCTGCTCGAGGTCACCATCAGCAAGAACACCCGTCTCGACCTGCAGCTCGCCGCCGGTCTGCCCCCGGTGCTCGCCGATATCACGCAGCTCCGCCAGATCGTGATGAACCTCGTCATCAATGCCGCCGACGCCATCGGGGGCAAAACCGGGCTGATCTCCGTCCGCACGTATGCCTGCGAGGCCGGAGCCGAACTGCTGCGGCAGGCGATGGGACGCCCCGAGCTGCCCGCCGGTCTTTACGTCGGCCTGGAGGTGACGGACAACGGCAGCGGGATGTCACCTGAAACCTTGGCGCGGATTTTCGAGCCGTTCTTCACCACCAAGTTCTCCGGCCGGGGTCTAGGGCTCGCCGCGGTGCAGGGCATCGTGCAAAGCCACCACGGCGCCCTCTTCGTCGAATCCCAACCGGGCGTCGGCTCCATCTTCCGCCTGCTCTTACCCGCCACGGAAGGCCCGGCGGTCTCATCCACCCCGCCCTTCCCGGTGTCGGCCACCCCGGGACGACTCAACGGCTTGGTGCTGGTCGTGGACGACGAGGAATCGGTGCGGAACATCATCGGCGCCGTGCTCGAATCCGCCGGTGCGACCACGGTGCGGGCCGCCGGCGGCGAGGAAGCGCTGGCCCTCCTGCACATGCACGGAAACCGCGTGGCCCTCGTCCTGCTCGACATGACCATGCCGGGTCTCTCGGGCGAGGAGACGCTGCGCCGTTTGCACCTGCTGGACATCCGGCCGCCGGTCATCCTCATGAGCGGCTACAGCGAGACGGAAACCATGAAGCGCACCACCGCGCTCGGCGTGGCCGGTTTCGTTCAGAAGCCGTTTGAGATCGCCACCCTGATCGAACGGGTCAAACCACACCTCCGCTGAACCGCCCATGCGCCTCGACCGCCTGAAAGCCTTCGCCCTCGCGCTGCCCCAGACCACCGTGGTCAAACAGTGGGGCGAGTGCCTGGTCTTCAAGGTCGCCGGCAAGATGTTCCTGATCATCGCGCTCGACGGCGAGATCATCGAAGGCGTCATCTTCAAATGCACTCCCGAGGAATTTGACGAACTGACCGGATTCGACGGCATCACCCAGGCCCCCTATTGCGCCAAGCGCCTGTGGGTCCGCGTCGGCGATCTCGCCGTCCTGCCGGAATCTCAATTGCAGGCCCGGATCCGGCGCAGCTATGACCTCGTGGTCGCCAAGCTGCCGAAGAAGGTGCAGGCGACCCTGCGGTGAAGCCGTGCTCGGGCACGCGCATCCCAGTTTCTTGCCGTAGCCGCCTTGGAGCGCAGCGACAAGGTGGTTGGGTGCGATGCGGCCACGCTTTCGCCTTTGGCTCAAGCGCAGCTACGGGACGGGGCAAGAAACTGTGATGCGCCCCGCTCGATCATGTCGGTGAAACAGGCTTTGCGCGCCCGCCTCTTTTCCTCCAGCCTGCTCCTTCACTTTGCCGCCCTTGCGTCCCCCCGCTCCCAGTCCCAGCTCCCGTTTCGGCCTTTCGGCCCGGGTCTGTTTTCTGTTCTCTGTCATCTGTCTTCTGTTCCTCGCCGGTTGCTCGACCGTGCCGCGGCGCACGCAGGTCTCCCCCCGGGGCACCGTGCTGCCCGCCCAAATTGTCTCGAGCTTCTTCCTCGTGGAAACGAAAGGAGCTGACGGAAAACCCTGCCGCTTCCTCATCGACACGGGCTCCAGCGCCACGCTGGTCTCGCCCGATGTCGCCCGGCGCTTTGCGCTCAAGCAGAAAAAGAACGCTCCGCCCGCCAAGGCCCGGGTGCGCTCGGCCAACGGAGGCGAGATCGAGCTGGAAGCCGTCACCCTCCGCCGGATCACGCTCGGGGACACGATCTTTCATGGGGTGCCCGCCCTCGTGTATGACTTCACCGACTTCTCCGGCCAGCTTGGCGTGCCGATCGACGGCATCCTCGGCTTTCCGCTGTTCCGCGAGACCCTGCTTACCCTGGATTATCCCGGCCAACGACTGGTCCTTGCCCCCACTCCCATCGCCCCGGGCGCGGCCAAGCCAGCGCTGCGCGCCGCTTCCCTCGCGTTCAACAACGAGCGCAACACGCCCCTCATCCCGGTCCAGATGGGCGCCGAATCGTTCATCGTGCTCATCGACTCGGGCAGCGACGGCAGCCTCAGCCTCAACCCCGCCGGCCTCCATCCACGCTTCTCCCACGGTCCGCGCATGGGCACGCTCATCTCCTCCCTCACGGGAGACCGCCAGCAGCTCACCGGGCGGCTCGCCCAGGATGTCCTCCTTGGCACCCACACCATCGGGCAACCCATCGTGGACCTCACCGACCAGCTTTCCTCCATCGGTGGCGAGCTGTTGCGGCATTTCTCGGTATCCTTCGACCAACGGCACAACCTGGTGACCTTCGTGCGCGAGAGCGACGGTGCCGTCACGATGGAACCGCGGCGCAACCCCGGCCTCTCCTTCGCCCGCTCCCCGGTCTACTGGCGCGTGCTCAGCGTCATCCCCGACACCCCCGCCGCGGAACTGCCGGTGCAAGCCGGCGACCTGTGCGTGCGCATCAACGGCGAACGGGTTGAGAAATGGACCTTCGACCGCTACGCCGCCCTGGTGAAGTCCGCCACCAAGATCACCTACACCTTCCTGCGCGGCGCCAGCGAACTGGACCTCGAGGTGCCGGTGTTCGAGTTGGTGCCGTAGAGCACGAAATGAGGGAGGGGCGGCATGCCCGACGCGATATCGCGACATCCAATGTCGGGGCATAAAGCCCCTCCCACCCAGGTGAAGACATATCGCAGGCAAACCGGGTGGTCGCCGATTTCTCAGCCGCAGCGCAGGCTGCGCGACTGATCCTGGGCTCGCAGCAGCGAGCAACAGGGCACATCGGCGACTGGCGTCGCATGGAAACCGGCACCTACCTCATGCTCTCCTCAGCAAAAACGCCCCGGCGCCGTCGTGCCCGTCCTTCCACGGACAGGCCTGCACGCTCTTCTCCAGCTTGAACGGCCCGCCGGCGCGGCTGTCGAAGAAGGCCTTGACGACCTGCTCGTTCTCCTGCCCGTCCACGCTGCAGGTGCTGTAGACCAGCCGGCCACCGGACCGCACCAGCCGCGCGGCGGCATGGAGCAGCTCCAGCTGCTGCTCGGCGTGGCGGGCGAAGTCTCCGTCCTGCAACCGCCACTTCACGTCGATGCGGTGGCGCATGACACCGGTGTTGGAGCACGGGGCGTCGAGCAGCACGGCGTCGTATTCCTCGGGCAGGTTGAGATTGCGGTAAAAAACGGTGTTCACCTTGCGCAGGTCGGCCTCGACCAGCGCCACCTCGACGCCGACGGGGGCGCGGGAGAGGTTTTCCTTCAGGCGGACCAGACGGATGTCGGTCTTGCCGGGCGCCGCCGGCTCGTCGAGCGCCACGACCTTGCCCGACTTCATGAGGTCGGCGATGAACAGGCTCTTGCCCCCCGGTGCGGCGCAGGCGTCGAGGATGGTCTCGCCGGGTTGCGGCGCCAGCAGCCCGATACAAAGCCGGGTCGAGGGATCCTGCACATAAAGCGCACCCTCGCCGACCAGCCGGCGGACTTCGTCCCATTTGCCGGCCTTCACCTCGAAAAACCCCGGCCACTGCGTCGGAGCCAGGAATTCCGGCACCGGCGCCTCAATCCGCCAGCGCGCGTAAACCGGGGCCGGCTGCTGGTTCCATTCGAGCAATTGGCGGGTCGTCGCGGCGCCAAACTGCTGCGTCCAGCGCGCCACCAGCCATTCCGGATGCGCGAACTCCGTCGCCACGTCCGCGGGCTTCTCAGCCAGACGGAGGGCCAGCTTGCGGGCCACGGCGTTGACCAGACCGGCTTCCTTGGCGCTGCAGACCGTCTTGGCCTTCTCGACCGCATGGTGGATGACCTTGGCCGTCAGGTCCGTTCCACCTTCCAAAAGCTCGAATCCGGCCACCATGAGGACCGCCCGGACCTTGGTGCGGGGTGGACGGGCCATCAGGCCGGCGAGGGCCGATTCGATGCGGCTCGACCACCGGACCACTCCGTAGAAAAGCTGCTGCGCCCGCGCCCGCTCCTGGCCGGCGAGACCTGTTGGAAGTCCTTCCAGCAGCGTATCAACCCGTTCGGAACGGGCGAGCCAGCGCTCGGTCAGGCCGACCGCGGCTTCCCAGCCGCCGAAGGCGAATTTCGAGGCCTCGGAGGCTTTTACCAAACCCTGTTTGACATCTTCTGCCATTATCCACTCAACTAATCGGTTCACCGACAAGATACGCAATTATGAATTCCGAAGCCATTTCCGCGACCCTCAGCAAGCACCCCGCCCTCAAGGCGTCCAAAGCCAAACTCGAAGCCATGGAACCGGGTGCCTACGTGGTCCACCGGAGCTGGGGTTTCGGCCAGATCAAGGAATACGACGACGCCGACCAGAAGCTGGTCATCGATTTCAAGGGCAAAAAAGGCCACCGGATGGATCCCGCCTTCTGCGTCGGCAGCATGGATGTCCTCCCGGCCAAGCACATCCTCGCCCGCAAGGAGACCGACTCCGCCAAGGTCAAGGAGCTCATCACGGAAGACCCCGTCCAGCTCGTCATCGACACCCTTTCCGCCTACCCGAACAAAGCCGCCAGCGCCATCGAGTTGGAGATCGTCCTGACCCAGGTCGTCGGTGAGGAGAAATTCAAGCGCTGGTTCGCCAGCGTCAAGAAACAGCTCGTCAAGGATCCCCGCGTCGGCGTTCCCGTCAAGAAGACCGACTGCTACGTCGTGCGCGACGAGCCCGTCTCCGCCGAGTCGGAGATCATGGAGGAGTTCTCCAACACCCGCTCCGCCCGCCGCCGCATCGCCCTCGCCGAGGACCTCCTCGCCGCCTCCATCAAGGACGAGGCCAAGCAGTCCCTCGGCACCGTCCTCAACGGCATCACCGAGGCCGTGCGCGACAGCAACCAGCTCGACGCCTCCGAGCGCCTCTATGGCGCCTTCGTCCGCGACGAGCTCGCCAAGATCCTCGGCCATGCCGGCTCCACCTCCGGCCCGACCCAGTCCGAGCTCATCCGCGAGGTCCGCGGCCTCTCCGCCATCGCCGAGAAGATCCCCGTCCACTTCCAGTCCCGCTTCCTCGACCTCGTCAAGGAGACGCACCCCCTCGAGTGGCGCGAGATCGTCTTCGCCCTCCTCAAGACCTCCCAGGGCAAGTTCACCACCGAGTGCATCAATTTCCTCCTCGAGAACGGCCAGGGCGACGAACTCGCCGCCGCCCTCAAGCGTTGGAAGACCGAGCAGAACCTCCGCGCCCCCGTCCTCCTCTGGGTCATCAAGAACCGCCACTCGAAGAAGTTCTCCAAGCTCCTCAACGAGCTCGTCACGCCCCGCCTCCTCGGCGCCATCTTCTTCGCCATCGACTACGAGGCCCTGCAGTCCGCCGGCACCCGCCGCATCCCGCTCGGCGAGGCCCTGAGCGACGACGCCGACCTCATCTCCGACCTCCTCGCCACCGCCGACACCGAGACCGCGCGCGACCTCGCCAACAGCCTCCTGCTCAACCAGGGCTTCGAGGAGCTCACGAAAAAGTCGCTGCTCGCCCGCTTCATCAAGCTCTTCCCCTCCCTCCAGTCGCTGGTTTCCGGCGAGGCCGAGACCAAGGACGAGCAGTTCCTCGTCTCCCGCGAGAGCTACGAGAAAAAGCGCGTCGAATACGAGGACATCGTCTCGCGCCGCATCCCGGAAAACTCCAAGGCCATTTCCGTCGCCCGCGAGCACGGCGACCTCAAGGAGAACTCCGAGTTCAAGATGGCCAAGCAGGACCAGTCCGTCCTCATGGGCCAGAAGGCCCAGCTCGAACGCGACCTCGCCCGCGCCCGCATCACCGACTTTTCCGAGGCCACGACCGACCAGGTCAGCGTCGGCACCGTCGTCGACCTCCGCGACGTCGCCAGCGGCAAGGCCGTCCGCTACTCCGTGCTCGGCGCCTGGGACAGCGATCCGGACAACCACCGCATCGCCTACAAGACCCCGCTCGGCCAGGCTCTCATGGGCAAGAAAGTCGGCGAGCACGTGAAGCTGCGGATCGACACCGCAAACCACGAATACCAGATCGCCGGCATCGTCCGCTACGTCGACGCCAAGCAAGGTTGAGTTCAGCCGTGGAGGGGCTTTACGCCCCGACTTTTTCAAGCCGCGCCCCCCGCGCGGCTTTTTTATTGGTGGGCGCCGGTTTCCCAGCCGCAGCGCAGGCTGCGCGACTGCCCCGGGGGCGCAGCAGCGAACAACAGGGCACACCGGCGCCTGTCGCCGATGGGGACAGCGGCGACCACCTCCCCTGCTCTTGTAAACCACCGCGATTCTCCCCATAGGTCTTGGGCCCGATGAACTCCTCCTGGGACCACCTGAAAATCCTGTCCGATTCCACCCGGCTGCGCCTGCTGGCGCTGCTGCTGAAGGAGGAATTGTCCGTCGCCGAGCTACAGGAAATCCTCGGCATGGCCCAGTCGCGCATCTCGTCCCAGCTGGCGCTGCTGCGGCAAGCCGGCTTCGTCCACGACCGGCGCGAAGGCAAGAAGGCCTTCTATTCCCTCCGCGCCTCCCTGCCGCCCAAGTCCCTCACGCTGCTCCGGGCCGCCTGCGACTCCGTGGCCGAACTGCCCGAGTCCGCCGAGGACCGCGACAACCTCGACCGCACGCTCCAGAAACGCCGCCGCGTGTCCGAACAGTATTTCAATCTCATCGCCGGCCGTCTCGGCAAAGGCCATTGCCCCGGCCGCACCTGGGAAGCCATCGGCCACCTCGCCCTCCGGCTCGTGCCCGCGATCACCGTCGCCGATCTCGGCGCCGGCGAGGGCCTCGTCTCGCAGCTCATCGCCCACCGCGCCGAGCGTGTGTGGTGCATCGATAACTCGGCCCGCATGGTCGAGGTCGGCACCGAACTCGCGAAGAAAAACGGCCTCGCCAACCTCACCTACAAGCTCGGCGACATCGAATCCGTGCCGCTGCCCGACAAGTCCGTGGATCTGGCCATCCTCTCCCAGGCTTTGCACCACGCCAGCCACCCGCAAACCGCGGTCGACGAGGCCTTCCGCATCCTCAAGCCCGGCGGCCAGCTCCTCGTGCTCGACCTGAAAGAACATGCTTTCGAGAAGGCGCATGAACTCTACGGCGACCTCTGGCTCGGTTTCAAAGAGAGCGCCCTGCACGCCTTCCTGAAAAAATCCGGCTTCCAGAAGGTCGAGGTCACCGCCGTCTCCCGCGAGGAAAACGAGCCGCATTTCGAGACGCTGCTGGCGAGCGGCGTGAAGGCCGCCCGCTGAGGTCGCAGGTCGACATCCGGCGCTGTTGAACACTCCATAGTCCGCTCCCTTTGGACAGCCGAGTGGATTGGGCCCCAAGCGATTAGCATTGCTGGGATGATTGCCGTGATCTGTCTTCAACCCGGGCCAAGCATGATTTCGCGCAAACGATTCACCGCTCTTCTTTTTCTCACAACGGTCTTCCTTTGCAGTCTCCGCATGGATGCTGCGGGCAATGAAAAGGTAACCTCCGGCCCCTTGCCCGATTGGTTCAGCCCCTGCCCAGGACTGGCCTTGGATGCCGCGAGCCGGCTGACACCCCATCCGGATGCCTCCAGCACGGGCGAGGACTTTCTCCTGTTCGACCGGCAGATCGATATCGCCACCGCCGCCACCACCACCCACATCGCCTATCGGATTACCTCCCAGGCAGGCTTGTCCAATGGCGCGCAGCTTACACAAGCCTTTGATCCCAGTTATGAGTCGCTGGCGTATCATTTCATCCGCCTCTGGCGGAATGGCCAGGTGCAGGACCGCCTCAATCTCTCGGAGATCAAGGTCCTGCAGCAAGAACGCGACCTCGACCGGCAGATGTATAACGGTCAGCTGTCCACGTTGCTGCTGCTGCACGACGTCCGGGTGGGAGACATCATCGAATACGCCTGCACGCGCACCGGGAGAAATCCGGTGTTCAACGGAAAATTTGTCGATACGGAATACATCGGCTGGGTATCACCCATGCGCCAGCAACGTCTCAGGATCATTGTGCCGGATGGCCGGACTATTCATTCCCGCGTGCAGGGCGACCGGGCGCTCACCCATAGAAAACACCAGCGGCCCAATGGCGATATCGAGCTGTGGTGGGAAAGCCTTGATCTGGCTCCCCTTGTGGCCGATTCCGGAGCGCCGGATTGGTTCGTCCAATTTCCTTACATTGAACTGAGCGAATTCTCGGATTGGGCCGCGGTCGCCGGCTGGGCGACGCCGCTTTACGCGCTGAACGAACCGCTCTCCCCCGAGATCAAGGAGAAGCTGGCGAGCCTGACGCGCGGGATTGCGAGTGAGGAAGCCAAGGTGACCGCGATTCTCGACTTCCTGCAGCGCGAGATCCGTTACCTTGGCATCGAACTCGGCCCAAACTCCCACCAGCCGCATCAACCCGGCGCGGTGTTCGGACAGCGCTTCGGCGACTGCAAGGACAAGACTCTGCTGCTGTGCGCCATGCTCCGCGAGTTGGACCTCCCCGCGCACCCGATGCTGGTGAACACCTACCGCCGCGACCGGATCAAGGAATGCCTGCCCAGTCCTTATGCCTTCAATCACGTCATCGCCAAGGTGCTGATCAACCGACGGCCCTTCTATCTCGATGCCACCCAGTCCTACCAGCGCGGTAATCTGACAAGGCGCAATCCGGCCGACGACTCAGCCGGCCTGCCGGTGATGGCGGAAGCCCAGGGCTTGGAATCGTGGGCCGGCCAGCCGCTGGCACAGGCTAAGCGGGAAGTCAGGGAAGTCTACGACCTGGCAGGATATGAGAAACCGGCCACGGTCGCCATCAGCTACCGTTACGAGGGAGAGATCGCCAACGGATTCCGGCATTACCTCGCCAACACCTCTGCCGAGGAAGTCACGCGCGACTTTGTGGATGCCCACAAGCGCGCCCATCCCAATCTCCGGCTGGCAACCCCGCTCAAGTGGGACGATGATGAGGCCCGCAACGCCATCCAGGTCAATTTCACCTACACGGTGCCCGATCTCTGGAAACGCCAGGATCAGAAGGAAGTTTACGAGGCGGTGTTTTATCCTTGGCCGTTGCGCGACTACATCAATCAGCCCGACAACCTCACGCGCACCGCCCCGTTGAGTCTGAATCACCCGGTCAACATTGTGGTGCGCACGATTGTCAACTTTCCCGACGAGTGGAAGCTGTCCAGCAGCAAGGAAAACGTCGAGTCGCCGTGGTATGCCTTTTCCACCTCCTCACGTTACGGGCAACGCACCCTGGAGATTGTCTATCAATGGACCTCGCGAAAGAACCACATCCCCGCCGCGGATCTTGCGACCCATATCGCAAAGCTGGAGGAAATCCGCCGACACGCCGGTTACACTCTGACCCGCAATACCCACCTCTCCCGGCTGATGGAGAAATTCTCATGGAATTGGCTGTCCCTCGGCTTGGGCGCTGTGACCGTGGCGGGATGGATTTGGTTCGGCCGCTGGCTGTTGCTCCGGCCGCCCCCGACGGAACCGCCCGTCGTCACCCAGCCCGAATTGCAGGGTCTCGGCGGCTGGCTGCTTCTGCCCGCACTCAGCCTTGTGATCCGTCCCATCATTCTGCTCTACAGCATCGGTCAGGGCTTCGACGCCTACTTTGATCAGCGGATTTGGATCAGTTACATGTCGGCGGAAAGCGGCCAATATCAGCCGGCGATGGCCGGCCTGATTCTCTTTGAACTCACGGGCAATCTCAGCCTTCTGCTGCTCAACCTGATCGCCGCGGTGCTGTTCTTCCAATGCCGCCGTCGATTTCCGGCCTTCATGATCGCGTTCCTCCTCGTCACCCCGGTTTACCTCCTGCTCGATTATTTCTGGGCTGATTCCATGAACCTCGGCGACACATCAGGGGTGAAGCAAACGTTGAAGGCCGGTCTGCAGGGTCTGTTCGCAGCCTGCATCTGGGTGCCCTATTTCTTGGTGTCTCGTCGGGTAAAAGCCACCTTCATACGCTAGGCACCGCCTCCGCCAGCTTCACCCGCCCGTTCCGGACTGCCCCTCATCTGCGGATTCCTCCCGGCCTGTCGCCTAGAAACTGAAATTCGCCGCGTAGATCGCACGCTCCGTGGCCTGCGTCATTTCCCGCCACTTCGCCACGCCCCAGGGGTTGCCGGTGCCGGTGGTGTTGATGAACTTGGGCAGCGCCTCGTCATAGCGGAAGGCGGCGTTGCCGTTGAGCGCGATGGTTCGCGCGATCACCGAACCCCAGAGTTCGCCGCTGCCCGTGATGCTGAAGCTGGCATTGGGCGCGTTGATCGCGGTCACCGTGGTGGCGTTGCCGGTCATGGTGATGGTCTGGCTGGTTCCGGTGTTGGTGCCGTAGATCAGGCAGCTCGCGGCGTTCGCGTTGGCGTTCGCCATGCCGTTACCGCCGATGTCCATGTTTCCGTTGGTGTAAATCGCGAGCGTGCCCGTGTTCGCAATGTCGATCTTGCCGGTGCCACCGATCGATAGCGCCGTCGCTCCGGTATGGCTCTGCAGGTAGAGCACCACGTTGCCGGCAACGTTCAGCTCGTCATTGCCTCCGAGCACCACCCCGGCGCCCGAGGCGAAGTTATAGTAATACTTGCCATCCGCCGCCGGCGAATCGCCTGTGCGCGGCAGGGTGGTATCGGAGGTGATGCTGGTCGTGATGGTGTTGTAGCTCGCCGGCAACGCCGGGGCCACCGGCGTGGTGAGGTTGCTGGAAAAATTCGTGTCGACGAGTGACGGATCCCATCCCGAGCCGGTCGGACTGTCCGTCAGGATCGCCCCGCCGGTGTGCGCCACCGTGCCGCCACCGGTGCCGACGTGCCCGTAAATATCGCCACCGGATGTGTTGATCGCGTCGTTGGCGCCGCTGAGGGTGCCCACGAAGGCGTGGGCGGACATCGCCCCGCTGGTATAGCCGACCGCCGGGGTGGCGGGATTGTTGTCCGGGTCGGAGTTCCAACTGGCGACATCGGTGCTGTTCGAGAACGTGATCGTCTCCCGGGCGACGAGACCGCCGGCAAAGATGGTCCGGCGCTTCAGCGTGATCTCCACCATCCGGCTCAGGCCCAGCCCGCTGGCGGGCAGGACCGTCGCCTTGGCCACCAGCTTGGGCGACGTGCCCGGAGCGGGGTTGTAATCGGTGACGTAAACTTGGATGGTGCCGACGGCGCGGTTATCCAGCGCCAGGTTGGAGGTTTTCAGGGTCGCGACCGTGCCATCGATCGTCCAACCGGTCCACGCTGCGGCCGGGGTGGCGGCGTCATCGAGCTGGTTGAAGCATTCCAAGCCCTGCTCCAATCCCTGTTCCGCCAAGGCCAGCGCCGTCGTGTTCAGAAAGGCGCGGTCGGCCTGGGTGTAGGAGTTGCTGGCCAGCCGGAGGTAGCTCGTCAGGGCGATGGCGATGATGATGCTGAAGAGCAGGCAGATGATCAACACCGAGCCCCGGCGATTGGATGGCGTGTTCATCTCAATTGGAGGGCTTGTTGCGCAGAACGTAGGACGCCGAGATCACGAGGGTGTTCTGGTCCACGGTGGTCTGCCGGGTCGTGC
>Ga0255338_1000585_pt1 | contig 104737 bp, 107 predicted proteins | sample MeOH1_35cm_T4_19_FD_203715 | JGI IMG/M metagenome (GOLD analysis project Ga0255338, IMG submission 203715) | Sandy soil microbial communities from University of British Columbia, Vancouver, Canada - MeOH1_35cm_T4_195 | ecosystem: Engineered > Artificial ecosystem > Sand microcosm >...
CCTTGTCGATCTGGTCGTACGCCGTGAACGTCGCGCCGCCCGTCTCGGCAAGCACCTTCGTGATCGCCGCCGTCAACGACGTCTTGCCGTGGTCAACGTGACCGATCGTGCCGATGTTGCAATGCGGTTTAGTACGCTCAAACTTCGCTTTAGCCATCTTGCAGTCCTGCGCAGCTATCGTGATTGAATGTGATGGATGGTGGTGCGTGCTTGTGTCTGAAGTGCGTCCGTACGATGGGCTCTCTGCGGTGGGGATCCCCGCGCGCCAGCCTTTTGACGGGTTGGAGCGGGTGATGGGAATCGAACCCACGTAGCCAGCTTGGAAGGCTGGAGCTCTACCATTGAGCTACACCCGCCTGATCCGGCCCGTCGTACCTGTCCTTCCGTCTCCTAACGCCTCGCGATCTGTTCGCCGACGGAAGCTTCCGTTCGCCCCGGCCCGGCATCGCGCGGGACAAACCCGACGGCGACGTGGTGGAGGGGGAAGGATTCGAACCTTCGTAGACGTACGTCGGCAGATTTACAGTCTGCTGCCTTTGACCGCTCGGCCACCCCTCCGCGACGACATGCCTAGCCGGCGGAGGTGCGCAATATGAGGATTTAGTGTTTAAAGTCAACCGCGAATCAAGCGCATAAGCCGCCTTCGCGCCCGTCCTGCGACAGTGGCGAGGAGCGTCCTTGCAACTTGATTTAAGTCGCTGAATATAGGGGCCATCATGACCAAGCGCAAGCACCCAGGCCGCTCATCCGGCCCCGTCCGCCCCGAGTTCCTGTCCTCCTCCGAGGACCATCGCCCCCCTCGTCCGGCCGCCGGCAAGCGGCCGGACGCCGCCAAAACGGCCCATAACCGCCCAGAAAGCGGCAAATGGAGCGACGCCCGGCCGGCGACGGCGAAGCGGGCCGACCGCCGCCCGGAGCCGGGCAAATACCCCAAAACCCGGCCCGAAGGCGGCCAGTACGGCAAGCCTCGGCCCGAGCAGGCCCGGTCCGAAAAAGCGCGGCCCGCCAAGATCCAGCCCGAGGCGCGCCGCGAGCCGGAGCGCGAAGAGGCCGCCGAGCGCCCGCGTCAGGACGGCGCCGGCAAGAGCGGCGGCAAGCCGGGGCGCGGCCATTGGCTTTATGGCCTCCATGCCGTCAAGGCGGCCCTCGACAACCCGCGTCGCAAGATTTTACGGCTCCTACTGACCGAAGAAGCGCTCTCGGCCATCTGCGGAAATCGCAATGGTTTCAAGGAGATGTATCCCAATACGCCGGTCGAAACCGCGATTCGCGAGGCGATTTCGCAGCTCTTGCCGCCGCACGCGGTCCATCAGGGCGCGGCGTTATTGGCCGATCCGCTGGGCGACGTGGCGCTCGACGACGTGCTCGACGAGGTCGCCGACCGGCAAAACGCGGTGATTTTGCTGCTCGATCAGGTCACCGACCCGCAAAACGTCGGCGCCATCCTGCGCTCGGCGGCGGCCTTCGACGTCGCCGCCGTCGTCCTGCCCGACCGCCACTCGCCGCCGGAAACCACCGCCCTGGCCAAGGCGGCGTCCGGCGCCATCGAGATGGTGCCGCTGGTCCGCGTGGTGAACCTCGCCCGCGCCCTCGAACAGCTCAAGCAGGCCGGCTTCTGGACGGCGGGCCTGGCCGGCGAGGCGACGCAGACGCTGGCCGCCGCGCATCTCACCGGCAAGATCGCCCTGGTGCTCGGCGCCGAGGGCGAGGGCCTGCGCCGCCTGACGCGCGAGCATTGCGACATCCTGGTCAAGCTGCCGATCTCGCCGCGCATGGAAAGCCTCAACGTCTCGGCGGCGGCGGCCGTGGCGCTCTATGAACTGGCACGCAAAGCGTGACGAATTGGCGGGCAAGGCGTGAGCGTCTTGCCCGCCCCCGCCGCGGGCGATACAACGCCCGGATACTCTCTCGAATGCGCCGGATTAGCTCAGCGGTAGAGCAGCGGTTTTGTAAACCGAAGGTCGGGGGTTCAATCCCCTCATCCGGCACCAGTTCATTTGCTTGCGCAATCCATTGATGGGGGCCCATGTCCGACGTCGTCCGCCGTGCCGGCAACCCGACCCCGCCGCCCGGCGACGCCCCCTTGGAGGGCGAGCGTCCGCTCGATCCGCCGCCCGGCCTGTTCGAGATCTTCTGGGTCTTCAGCAAGATCGGCATTCTCAGCTTCGGCGGCGTGCTGTCGGCCTGGATCCACCGCGAAATCTCGGTCAAGCGGCACTGGATGACCGAGACCGACGTGCTCAGCGGCCTCGCCATGTCGCAGATCATGCCGGGCATCAACGTGGTCAACCTGTCGCTGTTCGTCGGCCAGCGCCTGCGCGGCGTCGCCGGCTCGCTCGTCGCCATCCTCGGTATCCTGCTGGCGCCGACCTTCCTGGTGATTCTCATCTCGCTGGTCTACGACCGCTTCTCCGACAACCCGTGGCTGCCCGACCTGCTGAACGGCATCGCCGCCGCCGCCATCGGCATGATGATCAACATGGGCGTGAAGGCGACGCAGCGGGCGGCCCGCAGCATCCCATTGCTGCTGGTCGTCGCCGGCATCTTCGTCGGCGTCGGCGTGATGCGCTGGCCGATGGTGCCGGTGGTCCTGTGCCTCGGACCGATCAGCATCTGGCTGGCGTGGCGCGGACTGGCCGCCGCGCAACGCGCCCGCATGGAGACGCCCCATGAATAACGACAATCTGCTGGTGACGCTGTTCCTGCTGTTCGTGCCGCTGTCGCTGCTCTCGGTCGGCGGCGGCGTCTCGATCATCGCGCCGCTGCATCAGGCGGCGGTGCTGACCCACGGCTGGCTCACCGAACAGCAATTCGTCGAGGTGTTCGCCATCTCGCGCGCCGCGCCGGGCCCCGGCTCGCTGATCGTGCCGCTGACCGGCTGGAAGGTGGCCGGCTGGGGCGGCGCGATCGCCGCGTCGCTCGGCATGTTCATTCCCTCCTCGCTGCTGGTCTATGGCGTCGCCCGGCTGTGGAACCGCTATCGCGGGACGCTGGTCCATGCGGCGCTGGAGCGCGGCCTCGCCTCGGTCGCCGCCGGCCTGGTGCTGGCCGGCACCTTGGCGATCTTCCAATCGGCCGGCTCGAACTGGCAGGCCATCGCCATCGCGCTGGGCAGCGCCGCCATTCTCTATTTCCGCGACGTCAATCCGCTATGGCTGCTGTTCGGCGGCGGCGCGATCTACGCCGGCGCGATGCGCCTCATGCAATAGGCAGCGGCCCTCCTCCGGAAGATGCGAGCCGCGCCGACGACGATGGGCAAATCAAGCCGATCTTGCATTGAGCGCCGCCGTCGTATCAAACTCGGCAAAAAGCAGGGGGGAAAGGCAGGCGATGGATGCGGCTTCGACGCAGACGGCGGTAGCGCAGCTCACGCAAGCGCTCTTCGCCCATGAGCAATGGTGCGACAATATCTACCGAACGCTGATCTGCCGGCTGCAGCCGGACCAGCGCGACCTGGATCCTCAAGCGCATCGGAAATGCTGCTTCGGGCAATGGTATTTCGCCGAGGGCGCCTCATTGCTGCAGGCCCGCCCGGGCTTCGCCGAGATCGCCACCGAGCATGAGCGGATGCACCAGTTGGCCAGCAAGTTGCTGGGCGAGACCATGGATCGCCAGCCAATCCAGCTCCATGATTACGAGCGCTTCATCGCCGCCATGAAGCGCATGCGGCTCGAAACGCTCACCTTGAAGCGCGAGCTCGAGGATGCGCTCTCTAACCTCGATCCCCTGACGGGCGCCGCGAACCGGACCGGCATGTTGCCCAAGCTGCGCGAGCAGCACGAGCTGGTGAAGCGCAAGGTCCATTCCTGCTGCGTCGCGATGATGGACTTGGACAACTTCAAGATCGTGAACGACAGCTATGGCCATGCCATGGGGGATCGGGTTCTCGCGACCTTCTCGCGTTTTGCGATGGCCCATCTCAGGCCATACGATCACTTCTTTCGCTATGGCGGGGAAGAGTTCCTCATCTGCGCGGTCGCCACGGATATCGCGACCGCCCATAAGCGCCTCGAACAGTTGCGCGCGGGGCTGGCCGCGATTCCCTTTTCAAGCGAGGACCATCCGACCTTCCATGTCACCGTATCTTTCGGCGTGACGCCGCTCGATCCCGCCGCGTCGGTCGAGCAATCGATCGACCGCGCGGACAAGGCGCTTTACGCCGCCAAGGCGGCCGGACGCAACCAGGTCATGGACTGGGCGCCGTCGATGGGGCAATCGCAAGATTTGGACCCTATGAAGTAGGCGTCAGCGCACCGTCGCCGTCGGCGCGATAGACGCCGGGCTTGCCGCCGTCCACCGTCGCGCCCTCCAGCCAAGCGTCCGACAAGCGATGCAGCAGATGACGCTGCTTCTCCCATTGCGCGAAATGCGAGGCGCAGGCGATCTCGACCATGGCCTTGGGCGAGGCGGCGAGATCGGCATAGAGCTCGCGGTTCGAGGGCAACAGCCGGTCGCCTTCGCCGACCATGACGAGCGTCGGCACTTTCACCCGTGCCGCGCCGTCGCGATTCCAGCCCCAATAGGTGTGGTTCGGACCGCGCAAACCGCCTTTTCCCCATTTTGCGCCGACCGGATCGGAGGCGACGCTCAGCGTCCAAGCCAATTCCTTGATGCCCGGCGCGACCTGATCGGCGCAGCGGATCGCCGGGTCCCAGCGCTTGGCGATGAAATCGTCGTACATCTGGATCGTCATCGGCGCGCCCGGCTCGGGAATTTGCGCCGGCTTCAGCGAACCATCGCGGCGATAGTTCGACGAGGCGTAGATGACGAGCCGCGCGATCTTCTCCGGATGGCGCGCGAGATAGGTACCGCTGCGGCAGCCGCCGCCCGACCAGCCGATCAGCGAAATTTTGTCGAGGCCGCGCCGCGCGCGGATGAACTCCACCACGCGGTCGATGTCGTCGGCCTCGCTGTCGCTGGTGACGAGATCGAACGGATAAGGCGGCGCGACCGGCGCGCTCAAGGTGCCGGGAATCAGCAAGGGCTGCTGCGCCGGATCGAGATTGCGCGGATCGTCCATCAAGGGGCGCGGCGACCGGCCATAGCCGGTCAGGTCCATGGCGTAAACGTCCCAGCCGCGCCGCGCCAGGGCCGCCATCCAGCTGTAATCCTCATGGGCGAGATCGAAGGACGGCGTGCAGGGCCAATAGCCGCCGTGCAGCATCAGCAACGCGCCTTTGAATCCCGCCGGCTTGTCCACAAGATCGGCGCGCGCTTTCTCGCGCAGATAGAGCTGCACCGCCTGCCCGGCGATCGGCGGCGCGGTCGAGATATGATCGACGAAGTGATCGAAGGTGGTCAGGGCTTCGCCGGTCATGCTTTGCCTCTCATCTGGGGCACTTTCCGAATCGTGTTGTCTGCGGAAGACGGTCGGGCAATGCTAGGGATCGACCATCGCGTTCATCGCGTTCCACGCGACGAAACCAAGAAAAGAAACATCGGGGACCATGCGTATCGGCACGCCACTCACGTCATCGGCCACCCGCGTCATGCTGCTCGGCTCCGGCGAGCTTGGCAAGGAGCTGGTGATCGCCCTGCAACGGCTCGGCGTCGAGGTGATCGCCGTCGATCGCTATGCCGACGCGCCGGCGCAGCAGGTGGCGCACCGCGCCCATGTCGTCGCCATGACCGACGGCGCAGCGCTGCGCAAAATCATCGAAGCCGAACAGCCGCATCTGATCGTGCCCGAGATCGAGGCCATCGCCACCGACATGCTGGTCGAGATCGAGCGCGAGAAACTCGCCGAAGTGATCCCGACGGCGCGCGCGGCGCAGCTCACCATGAACCGCGAAGGCATCCGCCGTCTCGCTGGCGAAGAACTCGGCCTCAAGACGTCGCCTTACGTTTTCGCCAGCAGCGTCGACGAGGTGCGCGCGGCGGTCGCCCAGGTCGGCCTGCCCTGCCTGCTCAAGCCGGTGATGTCGTCGTCGGGCAAGGGTCAGAGCGTGATCCGCACGGCGGCCGACATCGGCAAGGCCTGGGACTACGCCATGACCTCGGGCCGCGTCGCCCAGGCGCGCGTCATCGTCGAGGGCTTCATCACATTCGACTTCGAGATCACCCTGCTCACCGTGCGCGCCAAAGGCGCGAGTGGCGCGGTCGAAACCACCTTCTGCGAGCCGATCGGCCATGTGCAGGTGGACGGCGACTATGTCGAATCCTGGCAGCCGCAGCGCATGACGCCGGCGGCGCTGAAAAAAGCGCAAGACATGGCGGCGAAAGTGACCGGCGCGCTCGGCGGCCGCGGCATCTTCGGCGTCGAGATGTTCGTCGCCGGCGACGAGGTGTGGTTCAGCGAGGTGAGCCCGCGTCCGCACGACACCGGCATGGTGACGATGGCGAGCCAGCGCCAGAGCGAGTTCGATCTCCATGCCCGCGCCATTCTCGGCCTGCCGGTGGACACGACGCTGGCCAGCCCCGCCGCCAGCGCGGTGATCTACGGCGGGCTCGAAGAACAGGCTATCGCCTTCGAGGGCATCGCCGAGGCGCTCGCCGTGCCGGGCAGCGACCTGCGCCTGTTCGGCAAGCCCGAGTCGTTCAAGAAACGCCGCATGGGCGTCGCCCTCGTCCATGCCGCCGACACCGATACGGCGCGCGCCAACGCCAAGCTGGCCGCCTCGCGCGTCCGTAGCGTCAGCACAATCAACAGTGACAGCACGCAAAATTCGCCCTTCAACAGCCGGAAGGTGACCGCATCATGAGCAAGCCGAGCAATCTCTCGCCCGAGAAAGAGTTCATCTTCGACTATGTCGAAAAGAACGCCGACGCCATCGCCACGCTGGGCGACAGCATCTTCTATTTCGGCGAGCTCGGCATGCAGGAGTTCGAAACCGCCAAGCTGATGACCGGCATCCTCGAAGAGCATGGCTTCAAGGTCGAGCGCGGCATCTCCGGCTTCCCGACCGGCTTCTGCGCCACCTACGGCTCGGGCCATCCGGTGATCGCCATGCACACCGAATACGACGCCAACCCGGACAATTCGCAGCAAGCGGGCGTCGCCGAGCAGAAGGGCATCGTCGAGGGCGCGCCGGGCCATTGCGAAGGCCACAACGTCAACGGCGCGGTGCTGGTCGCCAGCGCCCTCGCCGCCAAGCAGGCGATGGACAAGTTCGGCTTCAAGGGCACGCTGAAGATCTTCGGCGCGCCGGCCGAGGAGCAGCTGGTCAGCCGCCCCTATTACGTGCGCGACGGCTGGTTCGACGACGTGGACGTCGCCTTCCACGACCATGTCGGCCAGGTGTTCGGCTGCGGCTACGGCATCATGCAATCGGCGCTGATCTCCGCCACCTACACGTTCCACGGCGAGACGGCCCATGCCGGCGTCGTGCCCTGGAAGGGGCGCGACGCGCTCGACGCCGTGGTGCTGATGGACATGGGCATGGCGCAGTACCGCGAGCATATGTACCCGACGATGCGCGCCCAGCGCGTCATCACCAACGGCGGCGACCAGCCGAACATCATCCCGCGCCTCGCCTCGGTCTGGTGGTATTTCCGCGATTCGACCGCCGAGGGCGCGCGCAAACTGCTCGACCAGGCCGAGAAGATCGCCAAGGGCGCGGCGCTGATGACCAACACCGAGGTCGAGATCGACGTGATGGCCGCCGTCTGGCCGTCGCGCGGCAACCAGACGCTCGCCGAACTGGTCACCGCCAATATCGACGCGGTCGGCATGCCGGAATGGAGCGATGAGGAGCAGGCGCTCGCCCGCACGCTGCAGGAAAAGGCCAAGGTGAAGGTCGAGGGGCTCAAGCGCGAGGTCATGCCGGCGAAGGCCGCCTCGGTGCAAAAGCCGTCGGCCAGCGATTCGGGCGACGTGTCGTGGAAGGTGCCGCAGGCGAAATTCTACTATCCGGCGAACATCCCCAATATCAACAGCCACCATTGGGCGGCCGGCGTCGCCATCGCCCATTCGATCGCCCACAAGGGCGCGGTCGCCGGCGCCAAGGCCATGGCCGGCGCGGTGATCGATTGCCTGAAAAATCCGGAGATCGTCGCCGAAGCCAAGCGCAGCTTCCAGGCGGAGCTGGGCGGCGTCGAATATAAGCCGCTGCTGCCGCTCGGCCAGAAGCCGCCGGTCGCGCTCAACCGCGCGATGATGGAAAAATGGCGCCCGGAGATGACCAAGCACTATGTGACGAAGAAGCCGGTGTTCGTGTCCTAAGGATTCGTCACGATACGCTAGCTGAAGCCCAGTAATATGGGATATACGAGTCCCGAGAGGGACTAAATGTGTTCCGCTATTGTTCACACATCAGAATGGTCATTTATACTCATACCCCTTACTTAGCTAAGAGGGGTAAACCGACATCGTTACGGAGAACAATGGGGCCGCTTTTGCGGCCTTTTTTCTTGGCTATTTTGTGCTTTACGGCAGTGGCGAGGATAGCCGAGAGAGCCCTTTATACCGACTTGAGAGATAGCGGGTTAGCGAGACTGGTTTGCTAAGTGCTTGAGGCGATTTGTCTTTCATATCAACTCCACTTTACGTCAGGCGTAAGTCGCTAGTGAGTTAAAATAATTCTATGTCCCACTCCGTCTTCGCGCTATGCTCCGCGCATGGACATCAACAAACGTCTCAAGCCAATCCTCGATGAGTACGCGCGCGAACAATACCAACGCGGGTGGAACGATGCGATTGCGCACGTCATGAAGGCCGTACAACCCGTCGGGCAACAGGCCCTCCCGCTGACTATGAAACGTCAGATTGAAACTGAGGACGAGCACAACGTCATTACCTTGGTCGAGCATAACGTCCGTCAGATTCCGGGGCAAAGAGGGCGCGACATTGTACACACCATCGCCACAGCGTTTCCTGGCCGCGACATCAAGACAATGGATAGAACAGTGCGCACTGCGCTCGCGCGCCTTCTCAAGCGCGGAAAAGTTATGAGCCAAGACGGCAGATGGTATCCCGCCGAAACGCTCTAAAAAGAAACCCCGCCAACTCCACATTGGCGGGGCTCCCGGGTAACGAGATTGAGCGCGACAATCCGTTATTCGCAACCCCGTAGGGGGATCACCGAGGGGGGTGCTGAAAGGCACCCCTCTCACATTCGAGTGCGTAGAACGGCAAGCAAGCGTGGCGAAATCGGTAGACGCGCCAGCCTTGGAAGCTGGTGGGATGGGGCCTCCACAACCCGGAACATCCCGTGCGAGTTCAAATCTCGTCGCTTGCACCGCCGTTAAAGTATAACTCCCCTTTCGGCCTATGTCTAACTCATTGATTCGACTGAAAAATCAGGAATCAAAATCAATAGGTTACGGCAACGCCACGCCGTAATACATCGTCAACTCGCCGCCGACGCGCGTCTCGCGCATCGGCCGCAGCTTGGCGAGGACCTTGACCGCCGCCGGGTCCCCGGTGCGCGCGTAATAGGCTTCGAGCCAGGGGAAATGGCTCGGCTTGCTCGACCCGCTGCGGTCCTGCTTCACGCCGGTCTTCTGCGCGAAAAAGCCGTCGTCGTCGAAATCGGCCAGCACGAGATCGACGAGGCGCCTCAGCGCGCCGTCATATTCCTTGTAGAGATCGACGCCGTTGCGCAGCCCCAGCTCGGCGACCATGACGAGCGGCGCGGCGGCGAAGACGTGATAGTGATAGGCGCGCGCCTTGCGGCCCAATTCCAGCGGCAGGATGCCCTCTGGCGTGACCTGGCGCAGGCCGAGCCGCGCCTTGTCCATCGCCCAGTCGAACAGCTTCTTGTCGTCCGTCACGACCGCCGCGAGGCCGACCGACCAGGCCGCCCAATAGACATGGTTGTTGCGCCGGCTTTCCTTCTGCTCGGGATCGTAGTCGCGATAGACGATGTTGGCGTAGCGCTTGATCCAGGCTTCGACCGCCTGCTTCTTGGCGGCATCGAGCGAGGCGTCGTCGCGGATTTTCAAATAGGACGCCGAGATCGGCGCGAGGCCCCATTTGCGGACATAGCCGCCCTGGTCGTTGGCCTTGCCGAGCATGGCTTCCATGGCCGCCCATTCGGCCAGCCACTCGAGCGCGCAAACGGCGAATTTCGGCTCCGCCGGCTGGCTCGCCGCGTAGCGGTCGGCCATCACGGTGAGATCGGCTTGGAATTTGTCGATCGGCTTGGTCGATTCGCGGTAGGCGGCTTCCGCCGCCTTGTCGACGACGCTGGAGCCCGAGCCGCGGTCGGCGTAATAGCCGCCGAACTCCAGATCCTTGGCGCCTTTCGGGGCGCTCGGGCAGGAGAAATAGCCGGCCGGCTGGCCGCGCGCCGCGCGCGCCGCCGCCACGTCGAAGGGCGAACGCAGGGCCTCGGCCTTTGCCAGGCCCGGCGCCAGAATCGCCGCCAGAAACAGACTCGCGATGAACGCGCGCATGACCATCCCCCGAGAGAACCAGACGTTGGGCCTTCAGGTTATACGCGACCGGTTAAGAAATCCTGCACGCCCGCCGGCGGCGATTTAGCCCCTCATCCTTAGCCCGTCATCCTTAGCCCGCCACCCTTAGCCCATGGGCTTGTAGTCTTCGACCGGCTGGTTGCTGCTCAGCATATAGTCGGCCAGCTCGTCGCGCGTCGGGAACCAGACCTCGTCCTCGAACCGCTTGCAGTAGGCGATCATCTTTTCGTAGGCGTTGGCCATGTAGGGGCGGCCGCCGAGCTCGGCATGGACCAGCGCATCGATGCGGCCGGGCCGGCCGCGCTTGGCCTCCTCATAGACGAAGTCGAAGCCGTCCTTGAACTGCCGGAAGGCGTTCTCGCTCGTGCTGGCGCCGCCGTTCCAGGCGCGCCAATCGTTGAAGAACCAGTGCTTCGGCACGATCACCATTTTCTTGCCGTCGACCTGCACCACGTAGGGCGGATCGTCGTCGCACTGATCGCCGCACCAGCTGTAGCCCTCGTCGGCGAGGATGCTCAGCGTCTCCTTGGTGTGGCCGCCGCCGGGGCTGACCCAGCCGACCGGCTGCTTGCCGATGACGTTCTTGACGACGCGGTTGACCGCCTGGATTTCCTTGCGCTGCTCGTCCGGCGTCAGGTCCGTCATCTTGATGTCGTTGGTGGTGCCGTGGCCGGCGATCTCATGGCCGGCGTCGGCCAGCGCCTTGACCGCCTCGGGCCATTTCTCGACGGCGAGGCCGTTGACGTCCACCGTCGCGCGCGCGCCGTGGCGCCCCATCACTTCCATGAGGCGCCAGATGCCGGCGTTGCCGCCGTAATTGGCGTGCGAGATCGAGACGAGGTTGACGCCCGGCGATTTCGACTTCTTGAAATGGCCGCCTTTGGTGAAGGCCTCGAAGGCGACGGTGAAGGTGGCGCAGATTTTCTTGTCGTCGGGCCATTTGACGGTGCGGCGCATCGCGATCTCCCTAATCCGTGATCGGCGGCGAGCCTAACACAGGATGGCGAAGCTGCAAGAAAACCCAGGATTTGCAGGGCGAAACGCCGCTCACCGCGCCATCGGCGCAACGCGCTTGAGCAAACCTTGACGCTCATTCGACCAGCCGTCAAAGTGCTCGGACGATTTCGGCCTGAGGGGGAGCAAGCCGAATGCGGCCCGGCGCTTGCATGACGTTTCACGCCAGACTGTTTGCACTCCGCGTCATCCGTCCTTCCCTCCCTTTCTCATTCGTGAGGTTGCCATGACCGCGACCATGACCGCGACGTCACCCACCGCATTGCGTTTCGTGAAATGGTCCGTCGCCGCGAGCCTGCTCGCCGCGCTCGCGACGCCGCTGGCGCCCGCCGCCGCGCAAACCGCCGCGGAAAAGCTCTACGCCGAATTGGCGACCCTGCCCGCCGCCGCGCGCCAACAGCGCATCGAAGAGGGCGCGAAGAAGGAAGGCACCTTCAACTTCATCCACACCTGGCGCGGCAGCCTGGCGCGCCAGCATGTGCAGATGTTCGAGAAGCGCTATCCCTTCCTGAAGGTGGATTTCGTCGACATCGGCTCGCAGGACGCCGCCGAGCGCCTGGTCGCCGAGGAGACCGTCGGCCGCCACCTGACCGACGTGGTCAGCATGGCCGTGCCCGACCTGGTCGACATCCTGGAGAAGAACCTGGTCGCCAAATATCCGACCCCGGCCGCCGAGAGGATCCTGCCGCAGTACAAGGGCTTCGCCGACCCGAACGGCCGCTGGCTGACCTTCTACTGGAGCGAGTTCGGCCTGACCTACAACACCAGCCTGGTGAAGGAGGCCGACGCGCCGAAGAGCTGGGACGATCTGTGCAAGCCGATGTTCAAGGGCCAGGTGTCGTTCGACCCGCCGACCGTGCGCTTCCTGGTCGGCGTCCACACCATGATGGGCGACGCCAAGATGCAGGAATGGACCGCATGCATCGGCAAGAACAAGCCGATCATCCAGCGCGGCCACACCCAGCGCATGGAACTGATGATCGCCGGCGACCACATGGTGCAGGGCCAGAACTACATGTACACCTGCTACGAGAAGCTGGCGAAGGCGCCGGCCACGCCGTGCAAGGGCGTGTTCAGCGCGCCGGTGCTCGGCCTCGGCGGCGCCGTGGTGATCAACAAGAACACGCAGCACCCCTATGCCTCGGCGCTGTTCGCCGACTGGACGTTGTCGGACGAGAGCCAGGCCTACACCGCGAAGAACTTCCGCGGCCCGGTCGCCATCAAGCATCCGTTCATTCCCGACGGCACCAAGATCACCACCTACGGCATCGTCGACAACGACATCGTCGACAAGTCGCTCAAATATTGGGACGACAACGTCACCAAAGTGAATTGAGGTCGCGTGATCTCGCCTTGATGTCCGAAGGGATCGCGCCGTGACGACAGTCGAACCGACGGGAGGTTACGCCAAGCCGTCGCGCCTGGGCGGAGTCCTGCGGGCCTGGACGACCGGCTGGGATTGGCGGCGCGTCGTCCTCGTCGCCCTCGTGCTGATGCTGGTCTATCAGGTGATCGTGCCCTTCGGCATGATCGCCTGGACCAGCTTCAAGACGGCGCGGCCGGGCGACCCGGCCTTCCTGTCGCTCGACTTCACCCTGGCGAACTACGTGCGGGCCTTCGCCCAGCCGCGCTTCTGGGCCGCCACCTGGAACACGCTCGCCTTCTCCTTCGCCTCGACCATCCTCGCCTTCGCCATCGGCGCCTTCCTCGCCTGGGCGATCGAGCGCACCAACACGCCGCTCGCCCGCCTGATCGGCATCCTGCTGATCGGCCGCATCATCATTCCCGGCATTCTGATCACGATCTCCTGGATCCTGATCGCCAGCCCGAACATCGGCATCTTGAACCACCTCGGCCTGGCGCTCTTCGGGGTGCGCAACATCTTCAACGTCTACAGCTTCTGGGGCATGGTCTGGGTCCATTCGATCGAAATGGTGCCGCTGACCTACCTGCTGCTCGCCGCCGCCTTCCAGGCGATGGACCCGAGCCTGGAGGAAGCCTCGACGATGACCGGCGCCGGCATCTGGCGCACCTTCCGCCGCATCTCCATGCCGCTCGCCCTGCCCGCCGCCGGCGCCGCGCTGCTGCTGCTGTTCATCACTACCATCGAGACCTTCGAGGTGCCGCTGCTGATGGGCGGCCGCGCCGGCATCCGCGTCTACGCCACGGAAATCTTCTTCAACACCTCGCGCACGCCGACCGACTGGGGCATTTCCGCGACCTACGCCATGGCGATGACGGTCATGTCGATCGCGCTGCTCGTCTTCTATTTCCGCCTGATCCGCCACAGCGAGCGCTACCAGACGGTGACCGGCAAGGGCTACCGGCCGCGCCGCATCGATCTCGGCCGCTGGAAATGGCTGACCTGCGGGCTGGCGCTGTTCCTGGTGTTCCTCATCACCGGCGTGCCCTTCCTGATGATGCTCTACGTGTCGTTCCTGCCGGTCTACCTGCCGCCGTCGATCCGCGCCTTCGAGAGCATGTCGCTGGAGAACTACCGCACGCTGTTCTCCGATCCGGCCGAGGCGCTGATCCCGATGTGGAACAGCACCCTGCTCGGCCTCGGCACCGCCACGGTGACCGTGCTGGTCGTCGCCGCCATCGCCTATTACGTCCACAAGACCAAGGTGCCCGGGCGCAAGGCGCTCGACTTCCTCGCCTTCTCGTCGATCGCCCTGCCGAGCGTCGTGCTCGGCGCCGCCTTCCTGTGGTTTTACCTGCTGGTGCCGCTGCCGATCATCGGCACGCTGACCATCATCGGCCTCGCCTACCTGACGAAATACATGCCGTTCGCTCTCAGATTCGTCTCCTCCTCGATGGTGCAGATCCACAGCGAGCTGGAGGAGGCCGCCCAGGTCGCCGGCGTGCCCTGGTGGAAGAACTTCCTGTTCATCTTCCTGCCGCTGCTGAAGCCCGGCCTGCTCGCCGCCTGGTTCTGGGTCATGGTCCATGCCTACCGCGAGCTGACCGTGGCGCTGATGCTGGCGCGCTCGCAGAACCGCACCGCCTCGGTGGTGATCTACTATCTGTGGGAGAATGGCTCCTTCATGCAGCTCAGCGCCTTCGGCGTGCTCATCTTCATCCTGCTGATCGCTCTGGTGACGCTGTCGCACTGGATCGGCAAGCGCTACGGCGTCAAAGAACAGTACTGACCGGGAACCCGTCATGATTCGCGTCGAAAACCTGCGCAAGTCCTTCGAGACCAAGAGCGAGACCGTCCATGCCATCGACGGCGTCAGCTTCGAGGTCGCCGCCGGCGAAATGGTGACGCTGCTCGGCCCGTCGGGCTGCGGCAAGACGACGACGCTGCGCTGCGTCGCCGGCCTGGAGCGGCCGACCGGCGGGCGCATCGTCGTCGGCGATCAGGCCGTGGTGAACATGGACAAGGGCCTGTTCGTGCCGCCGCACCTGCGCAACCTCGGCATGGTCTTTCAGTCCTACGCCATCTGGCCGCACATGACCGTGTTCGAGAACGTCGCCTATGCCCTGGAGGGCCGCAAGATCGCCAAGGCCGACGCCAAGAAACTGACCATGGAAGCCTTGGAAACGGTGCAGCTCGCGGGCCACGCCGACCGTCCGGCGCCGCGCCTGTCGGGCGGCCAGCAGCAGCGCGTCGCCATCGCCCGCGCCATCGTCGGCAAGCCGCAGGCGCTGCTGTTCGACGAGCCGCTGTCGAACCTCGACGCCAAGCTGCGCGTCGAGATGCGCACCGAGCTGCGCCGCCTGCAGAAACAGATCGGCCTGACCTCGATCTACGTCACCCACGACCAGGCCGAGGCGCTGGCGATCTCCGATTGGATCATCGTCATGAAGGACGGCAAGATCGTCGAGCGCGGCCGGCCGACCCAGATCTACCGCTATCCGGAGAACGTCTTCACCGCGCAGTTCATCGGCACCACCAACCTGATCCCCGGCACGGTGACGTCCGTCGACGGCGAGCAGGTCGGCGTCGAGACGGCGCACGGCGCCTTCGTCGGCATCGACAAGACCAAGCGGGTGCGCGCGGGCGACAAGGTGGTTCTCAGCATCCGGCCGGAAGACCTGATCGCCGGCGGCAACGGCAGCAACAAGCTCGAAGGACGGCTGGATTTCGCGATTTTCGCCGGCGCGGCGGTCGAGGCGGAGATCGCCTGCGGCGATCTCAAACTGTTCTGCCTGATGGGCCGCGACGCGCCGATGACGCCGGGCGTGCCGGTCAACCTCAGTTTCGCCGGCGACGCCGCCGTGGTCTTGCCGCGCGAATAATCGCGCGAATAGCCGCTACATGCCGCCGCAGGCGATGCAGCGCATGTTCTTCTTGTCGAAGATGGCGTCGAGATCGCCGTCCTGCACCGCATAGTCGAGCAGCACGCGCAGCGCCTTGCCCTCGTCCTTGATGGCGTATTTGCCCATCATCTCGCGCAAAAACTCGATCTGATAGTCGCGCGCCTCGAAGGTCAGCGCGCTCTTGTTCCCGGCCATTACGGCTCTCCCTGCATCAAGCGATAAAGAAAAGGCCGCTCCCGTCAGAGCGGCCTTTTTTCCGTTGGGCCGCGCGCCTCAGGCGACCTTGCGCTGCTGCGCCAGCCCGTCGAGATGGGCGAGCACCTCGTCGAGATGCATCACGTCGGCATATTTATGATGCATGTCGAACAGGTTGACCTTGTGGCTCAACATCGAGCGATCGTAGGTGCATTCCTCGACCAGCACGTTGTGGAAGCCGTTGGAATAGGCGTCCACCGTGCTGGCGCGCACGCAGCCCGAGGTGCTCTCGCCGCAGATGATCAGGCTGTCGACGCCCATCATCCGCAGATGCGCGACCAGCGGCGTGCCGAAGAAGGCCGAGGCGCGCTCCTTGTAGATCACCAACTCGCCGGCTTCCGGCTTGAGCTCTGCCTTGATGTCGTAGACGTCGTCGGCGAGCTTGCCGCCCATGTTGCGGTTGGTCGACTGCACGCCCTGGGTATCGACATGGCGCGTCGTGTAGATCACCGGCACGCCGGCGCGGCGCGCGGCGGCGAACAGCTGCTGCGTCGGCGCGATGGCCTTCCAGGCGTTCTCGCCGCAGGAGCCGGAATGGAGCTTGTTGACGTCGCGCACCGGCTTGTCGCCGCCGAGATAGGCCTTGTTGTAGAGGTCGATCGCCAGCACCGCCGGATTCTTTCCGACATAGAGCTTGCGATGATAGGCCTGATAGATTTCGAGGATCTCGTCGTCGACGATATCCTTCCAGCAATGGTCTTCGAAGTCGCGTGCCATGAATCCCTCCTCGGCGGTCATCTGTTCTATCGACGGGATCGCCGCAGAATAGCCGGTTCGGCCGTCCTTGCAAAAGGCCGATGGCGCATTCGCTCTGCGAAATGCCGCCGCGAGGCCCGGATTCACGAAGCGAAACCGCAGTCGCAGGAGGCTATTTTGCAAATCCGCGCGACCGAGTAATGTCCGGCCCCGTCAACGATCCCGCAAGGATCCCGGCGGATAATAAAAAGACGGCCGCAAGATGCGGACCGCCCCAACATGGCTTCCCGATGGACAACAGCGAAAAACCCCCAGTCCCCCTGCTCGACCTGCTGATCTCGTTCTTTCGCGTCGGCCTGACCGCCTTCGGCGGCGGCACGGCCGCCTGGACCTATCGCGAACTGGCCGACCGGCGCGGCTGGATCACTTACGAGACCTTCTCCACCGGCCTGACCTTTTCGCAGGTGCTGCCGGGCGCCAATCCGGTCAATCTCGCGCTCTACCTCGGCATGCAACTGCGCGGCGGACTCGGCGGCTTCCTCGCCGTCGTCGGCCTGGTGACGCCGGCCTTCGCGCTGATCATCCTGATCGGTCTCGTCTACAATTGGCTGAGCGGCTACCCCATCACCACCGTGCTGCTCAGCGGCGTCGCCGCCGTCGGCGTCGGCGCCACCCTGTCGGTCGGCGCCAAGCTGACGCAAGTGCTGTTCGCCAAGCGCGCCCTCCTGGCCAAGATCGTTCAAGCGCTCATCGCACTCGCCACCTTTCTCGCCATCGGCGTCATGCAATGGCCGACGATTCCCGTCGTCGCCGTCGCCGTGCCGCTCAGCGTCCTGATCGCGCTCGCCCTCGAACGGATCCACCCCAATGGATAGCCGTCTCCTCGCCCTCATCCTCGTCTTCGCGCCGCTGTCGCTCGTCTCGTTCGGCGGCGGCCAGGCAATCGTCGCCGACATCCAATATCAGACCGTCGAGGCGCACGGCTGGCTGAGCAACGCCGAATTCGCCAATCTGTTCGCCGTCGCGCGCGCCGCGCCCGGGCCGAGCACGATGATCGTCGCCCTGCTCGGCTGGCACGTCGCCGGATTCTGGGGCGCGCTGGCCGCCACCATCGCGATTTTCCTGCCGTCGTCGCTGGTGATGTATTTCAGCGCCAGCTGGTGGCACCGCAACGCCGGCAGCCCGTGGCGCATCGCCATCGAACGCGGCCTGACGCCGATCGCAGTCGCCCTCGTCTTCGCCGGCGCGCTCGCCGTCATGCGTGCCATGCACATGAACCCGGTCGGCCTCGCCGTCGCCGCCGTCTGCGCCCTGCTGATCTACTTCACCAAGATCAGCGCCTACGCGATGTTCGGCGCCGTCATCGCGCTTTATTCCGGCCTGTTCTACTTTCAGCTGATTTAACCGGCATTTTAGCGATCGTTTACCACGCGGTAAGGCGCCGCGATTAAGGTCATGCGCAATCCGGTCGCGAGCGACCGATCCGCATGAGGCTTAATTCGCATGTCGCCGACCCGCCTGACGCCGTTCCGATTCGCCCGCGCCCTGCTCCTGGCCAGCGTCGCCCTGAGCGCGGCCGCGTGCGCCGACGATCCCAGCTCCGGCGCGCTGCTGCGCGCCAGCGCCGGCAACGAACCCGGCTCGGCCGCCGCCGCCTTGCTGCGCGGCGCGCGCGGCGCGCGCGACAGCGGCGATCTCGCCAATGCCGTCATGCTCTACAAGAACGCCTATGAGCTGGCGCCCGGCCGCACCGACATCGCCGCCGAATTGGGCCAGACGCTCGCGGCGGTCGGCGCCAACAACGAAGCGGCCGACGTCTATCGCGCCGCGCTTTCGAACAATCCGAAAAATACCGACGCCCTGCGCGGCCTCGGCAATGCGCTGATCTCGCTCAACCAGCCGCGCCTCGCCCTCGAACAGTTCCAGGCGGCCCTCGCGCTCAAGCCGGATCCGCGCCTCTACAACAGCATGGGCGTCGCCCATGACATGAGCGGCGACAGCCAAGCCGCTCAGGCGAGCTATCGTAGCGGCCTCGCCCTCGCCGCCAACGATCCGTCTCTGCGCAATAATCTGGCGCTGTCGATGGCGCTGGCCGGCGATCACGACCAATCGATCGGCATGCTCGCCAAGCTGGTGGACGAACCGCGCGCCGGCGCCCGCACGCGCCAGAACCTGGCGCTGGTCTACGGCCTGGCCGGCCGCAGCCTGGAAGCCGCCAAGCTGATCCGCGTCGATTTCGACGAGCGCACGGTGCAGAACAATCTCGCTTACTACGAGACGCTGCGCGGCATGGCGCAAAGCCGCCGCGCCGCCGCGATCTTCGGCGTCGCCACCCTGCCGCCGATGCCGCCGCCGAGAAAGCCCGACGTGGGCGGGCCCGCGGCGGAGACGGCCGACGGCGCGAGCCTCGCGCCCTAATTCCCGCTACATCTTCCGCAGCGCGTCGAGGACGTGCAGCACCGCGGGCCCGATCAGCACGATGAACAGGGTCGGCAGGATGAACACCACCATCGGCACGGTCAGCGTCGCCGGCAGGCGGGCGGCCTTTTCCTCCGCCCGCATCATGCGCTCGGTGCGGAATTCCGACGCCAGCACGCGCAGCGACTGCGCCAACGGGGTGCCGTATTTTTCCGTCTGCTGCAGCGAGCCGACCAGCGCGCGGATCGCCGGCAGGGTCACGCGCTTGGCGAGATTGTCGAGCGCTTGGCGGCGTTCCGGCAGGAAGCCCAATTCGATCGAGGTCAGGCGAAATTCGTCGGACAGTTCCGGCGCGCCGGGACCGAATTCGCGCGCCACGCGGCCGAGCGCGGCGTCCAAGCTGAGACCGGCTTCGACGCAGATCACCAGAAGATCGAGGGCGTCGGGCACGCTCTTGCGGATCAGCTGGTAGCGCTTCTCGATCTTGTTCTTGAGCCAGATGCCGGGTCCGAAGGAGCCGGCCAGCACGCTGCCGAGACAGGCGAGCAATTCGCCGTTGGGCGACAGCTTGAACATGCCCATGCCCTTGACCAGGACGAGGGCGAGGATGCCGAAGGCGATGGGCAGGGCCAGCTTGGCGAACAGCAAGGCGATCAGGGATTCGCGCGAGCGCAGGCCGGCTTGCGCCAGCTTCTCGCGCATCTCAGCGGTCTTGCGTCCTTGCAGCAGGCGCAGCTTCTCGACGATGCCGGTCATCATCGTCTGGGCGCTGTCGGCGGGCTTGCGCCGCTCGGTCCGCAGATATTGCGCGAGCAGTTCGTCGCGCCGCGCCAGCAGAGACTTGGTGCGCACGAGGATCGGCGCGCGGCCGCGCAGGCCCTGCCACACCGCCAGGACCACGGCGAAGGCCGTCAGGCCGGACAGCGCCGTGAGCAGGTCGATCGCGGTCACCCCCGGCGGCAGCATGGCGAGCAGCGCGGTCATATCTCGAACCGCACCATCTTGGCCATGACCATGGCGCCGATCAGGATCATGGCCAGGCCGATGCCGAGCACGATCATGCCGCGCGGATCGATGAACAGCGTCATGATGTAATCGTGATTCATGATCATCAGGATGGCGAACATGATGAAGGGCAAGGAGCCGATGATATAGGCGCTGGCCTTGGCCTCGGACGACATGGCCTTGATCTTGAGCTGCATCTGCAAGCGGCGACGCAGCACTTCGGAGAGGTTCTCCAGCGTCTCGGCGAGGTTGCCGCCGGTCTCGCGCTGCACCGACAGGCTGATGACGAAGAACTTGAATTCCGGCGTCTCCAGGCGCGAGGCGACGTCCCACATCGCCTCGTCCATCGATTGCCCGAGCTTGACGGCATCGGTGATGCGGCGAAATTCCACGCCCACCGGATCGGCCATCTCCTGGCCGATGGAGGCCATCGTCTCGCTGATCGGCAGGCCGGAGCGGATGCCGCGCACCATCAGGTCGATCGCCTCGGGGAACAGCTGGATGAAGCGCTTGAGCCGCCGCCGCGTCATCTGCGCCACCACCCAATGGGGCAAACCGAGACCGCCGGCGACGCCGATCAGCAGGGCGAGCAAGAGCGGCATGTGAAAGACCATTTTCGCCGCGCCGCCGATGGCGAGGCCGACGGCGAGATTGAGCAAGGCGTAACGGCCCGGCGACAGCGCGATGCCGGCCTTGGCCAGCCGGTGGCGCAGCATGTGGCTGCGCGGCATGAAACGCAGCAGCAAGGCGCCGAAGCGCGTCTCCTGGCCGCCGCGCAGCAAGCTGGCGCCGCCCTCGGGCCCGGCCGCCTCCATCGTCCATTTCTGGCGCAGACCGTCGTAGCGCTGGTGTTTGCGGCGCGCCGCGCCGCCGTTGAGCAGGATGCCGAGGCAGGCGAGGCAGAACAGCGCGCCGACGAACACGCCGATGACGATCATGTCGCCCTGGGCGATCACAGCGCGACCTCCGTCGCCTTGCCGGCCACCGCTTCGATCAGCGTCTTCCCGAGGCCGAAATATTCCGCCTTGGGCATGAAATGCGGCCTGAGGCCGGACGGCTTATAGGCGCCCTTGAGCAAGCCTTCGCCGGTCTCGCCCTGGAATTCGTACTGGAACAGCGGCTGGGTGGTGATGACGTCGCCTTCCATGCCGACCACTTCGGTGATGTTGGTGATGCGGCGCACGCCGTCGCGCATGCGGCTGACCTGCACGATCATATGGACGGCGGAGGCGATCTGGGTGCGCACGGCATGGCTCGGCAGATTGACGCCGGCCATCGCCACCATGTTCTCCAGGCGGGTCAGGGCCTCGCGCGGATTGTTGGCGTGCAGCGTGCACATCGAGCCGTCATGGCCGGTGTTCATCGCCTGCAGCATGTCGAGCGCGGCGGCGTCGCGCACTTCGCCGAGGATGATGCGGTCCGGGCGCATGCGCAGGGAGTTCTTGAGCAGATCGCGCATGGTGATTTCGCCATGCCCTTCGAGGTTCGCCGGCCGCGTTTCCAGGCGCACCACATGGGGCTGCTGCAGCTGCAGTTCGGCGGCGTCTTCGATGGTGACGATGCGCTCGCCATGGTCGATCAGTTGCGACATGGCGTTGAGCAGCGTCGTCTTGCCCGAGCCGGTGCCGCCGGAGATCAGCAGGTTGAGGCGGCAGCGCGCGGCGATCTTGAGCGCCTTGGACATCTCGTCCGACAGGTTCTTCTGGCGCGCCATGACGTCGAGGGTGATCGACTTCTTGGAGAATTTGCGGATCGAGATGCTCGGCCCGTCGATCGCCAGCGGCGGGCCGATGATGTTGACGCGGCTGCCGTCTTCCAGGCGGGCGTCGACCAGCGGGCTGGTCTCGTCGATGCGCCGGCCGATGCGGGTGACGATGCGCGTCGCGATGTTCATCACATGGGCGTCGTTGCGGAAGGTCACGTCGGTCAATTCGAGCTTGCCGCGCCGCTCGACATAGACCTGCTTGGGGCCGTTCACCATGATGTCGGTGACGGCGTCGTCGGCCAGCAGCGGTTCGAGCGGGCCGAGGCCGAGCATGTCGTTGATCAGCATCTGCACGAGATCGCGCTGCTCGATCAGATTGAGCTGCAGCTTCAGCTCGCCGAGGATCTCGACGACGATATTGCTGATCTGGCGGGAGATTTCCTTGCGCGGCAGATGCGCCGCGGCGGTGACGTCGATGCGTTCCAGCAGGATCGTCTGGATGCGCGCCTTGGCGCTTTCGAGATTTTCGCGCTCGGCGGTCGCCGCCGGCGCGCGCGGGCTGGGCAGCGGCAAGGCCAGCTTGTCTTCCTCGCCGTTGCCGGCCGCCGTGCCCTCCGGCGTCACCGCATGCAGGCCGTGCGGATTGCCGATGCCGTCGACGAGATGGGCGATCAGGGCCTGCCGCTCGCCCTCGTCGAGAACCAGGCGCCGCTCGGCGAGAATTTCGTCGACGAGGGTGCCGACCTGGCTCGACAGCGCCTGGCGCGGCAGGCGCGCCAGCACGGCGAGGTTCACCTGCTGCAGGAAGACCGACTGGACTTTGAGACGGCGCATGTCGGCGCTGTCCTCCGCGCCTGAGGCGGGAGACGGCTCGGCGGCTGGCGCCTGCGCGGCGGCCTCGACGCGCGGCTGCAAGGGAAAGGGCGTGACGGCGCCCTCGCCCCGCAAGGTCCGGCGGCCGAAGACCGGCGGTTTCATTTGAGCAGGCGGGCCAGCAGCCCGCGACGGCGCAGCGATTTTTTCTTCGGCCCGGCGAAGCCCAAGGCCAGCTTGCGCAGCGCCTGGGCCGCCTTGGCGGACTTGGCGACGGCGACGAAGGGCTTGCCGCCGCCGGCGGCCAGCGCCGCCGCCTTGGCGTCATAGGGCAGGTCGCCGCCGACCGGCTCGCCGAGGGTCTTGGCGAATTCCGCCGGCGGCACGTCGTTCTTGCCCGGCGGACGCGGCCGGTTGAGCAGCAATGTCGTGCGCGCCTGGGGCGCCAATTCGCGCGTCAGGGTTTTCAGGCGCAGAATGTCGCGCAGGGACGACAGCGACAGGTCGGCCACCAGCAGCGTCACGTCGGCCGCCGCCAGCAATTCCGGATGCTCGAGCGCCATGGCGCGCGGCAGATCGAGCAGCAGGATGTCGTGGGCCTTGGTCAATTCCGCGAGCAGCGGCTTGAACGCCCCGGAATCCCAATGCCGCGTCGTCGCCAGCGGCTCCTCGGTGCCGAGCAGGATCAGCCGCTCGGCGGCGCGGATCGAGGCGCGCTCCAGGAACAGGGGATCGATGCGCGACGGATTTTGCAGCACGTCGCGAAAGCCGTTGCCGGTTTCCAGGTCGAGCGACAGGGCGAGACTGCCGAAATGCAGATCGAGATCGACCAGCGCCACCTTGCGCCCCTGCTCCTGCGACAGCAGCCAGGCCAGATTGAGCGCCACGGTGGAGGCGCCGACGCCGCCGCGCGCGCCGATCACGGCGACGATCTGGCCGCGCGCGGCTTCGGCGGAGGCCGCGGCCTTGACGCCGGTGGCGTGATCGATGGCGCGCAGCAGATCGTCGGCCGACACCGGCTTGACGAGATAGTCGGCGATGCCCGATTCGATCAGGGCGCGGAACAGCTTGACGTCGTTGGTGGTGCCGAGCGCGATGACCCGCGTGCCCGGTTCGCAGACGTCGGCGAGGCCGTTGATGGCGCCGAGCGGATCCGCCGTTTCCGACAGATCGACGATCAAGAGATCGCTCGACGCGCCGTCGGCGAGATAACGATGCGCCGCCTCCAAGCCGCCGCTCTCGATGACCGGCTCGCGCCAATTGCGCTCGCCGGCGAGCCGCGACAGGGTCTGCCGCGTCACGTCGTCGGCGAGAAAGGCCATGAGCGACAGCCCGTCGGCCGCCTCGCTCGGCACGCTCATTTTGCGGGCGGCGGACGCGCTCATTGCGTCGTGCTCCCCTTTTCCAGCGGCGTCACCTTGCCGGCGCGATAGCGCTGCACCGCCGACGCCGAGGCGGTGCCGTCGGCATCGCCCGGCTCGCGGCCCTGAATCAGGTCGCGCGGGTTGGCGAGCATGAGGCCGAGATTGGCCGTATTGGCGCAACCGAGATTGCTCATCGTCGCATTGCCGTAGTCCGTGCGCGACGGCTTGCTCCAGTCGGGGCAGTTGGGCGGCACCACCACGTAGCGCTCGACCAGCAGGCGCAGGCCGCCCGCCGGCGCGTCGCCGCCGCCGACCGAGAGCTGCTGGGCGACGATGCCCTGCTTGCGCAGATAGTCGGCGAGCGGGGCGGCATTGCGGTTCGCCGCGGCGATCACCGTCACGTCGTCGCCGTAGCTGACGCGATGGCGCGCGAGGAATCCTTCGAGACCGGCGATCTCGGCCGCGCTCAAGCTGCCCGAGGCCGGCACGCGCAGATCGTGCATCAGCCGCACCGCCTCGATCTGGTTCTGCTTGGGCGATTGCGCCTCGGTCCAATAGCTCGCGGTCGGCGCGCAGGCGGCAAGGCATGCAGCAGCCATGAGAGACAGTAGCGAACGGGAACGAGGCGAGGTCATGATTCTGTCCCTCAATCGAGCATGAAGCCGGTGGGGCCGATCAGGCGGCGGCCCGACGACAGGACCGGGCCGGGCGGCGTGCCCTGGGCCTGCGGCTTGTACAGCGCGCCGCTGGCGTGCCGCTCGTTGTCGTTGGACGCCACCAGGCCGTCGGTCGGCAAAGGAATGCGCGGATCGGACACCGGCTTGACGACATAGGGCGTGATGACGATGACCAGTTCGGTCTCGTTGCGGCGAAAGCCGTCGGAGCGGAACAGGGCGCCGAGGATCGGCAGATCGCCGAGGCCGGGAAACTTGCGCACGTCGTGGGTCTGGTTGTTCTGGATCAGGCCGGCGATGGCGAAGCTCTGGCCCGAGCCGAGCTCGACCGTGGTTTCGGCGCGCCGCGTCGTCAGCGCCGGCACGACGAAGTTGCTGATCCGCACTTCGCCGGTGCTGCTGAGCTGACTCACCTCGGGCCGCACGCGCATGTTGATGCGTCCGTCGGCGAGAATGGTCGGCGTGAAGGCCAGGCCGACGCCGAATTTCTTGAATTCGATGGTGATGGTGCTGGCGTCCTGCGGCACCGGCACGGGAAACTCGCCGCCCGCCAGGAAACTCGCCGTCTCGCCGTTGGTCGTCGTCAGGTTGGGCTCGGCGAGCACGCTGATCAAGCCCTGGTTCTCCAGCGCGTCGATGACCGCGTTGAGGTCCCAATTGCCGCCGCGAAAGCCGGCGCTCAAGGTGTCCGACGTACTGTCGCGCAGAATGGTGCTGCCGGTGGCGCTGATGACGTCGCGGCCGGTCGCCAGGCCGAACAGGAAGGAACCGCCGCGGAACAGCGATTCCCAATTGATGCCGAACTGCTTGACGACGCTGCGCTGCACTTCGGCGATGCGGACGCGCAAGTTCACCTGGTTCGGCCCGTTGATCGCCAGACGGTTGATCACGTTGGCGTCGCCGCCGGCCAGGCGCGCCGCCAGGCTGCGCGCGTCCTCCGATTGCGCCGGGGATTTCACGTTACCGGTCAGCACCACGGCGTCGCCGAGCGTCGAGACGTCGATCGCCGCCTCGGGCATGTAGCGGCGCAGCGCCGCGTCGAGCGCGCTGAGATTATGCGTGACGTTGATGCGGAAATTGGCGAGCAGCTGGTCTTCGCCATCGACCGCGAAGAGCGACGTCTCGCCCGACTTCTTGCCGAAGACATAGACCAAGGTCGGCGACTTCACCTGGACGTCGGCAATGGCCGGGTCGGCGAGGAAAACGCTGGTGACCGGCTGCTCCAGCCGCACCAAGCGGCCCTTGTTGACCTCGACATTGATCGTCGTGGCCTGGGTCGAGACCACCATGGCGCCGGGCTGCGCCGCCTCGGCGGCGGGCCGGGCCAGCACGGCCGCGATCGTCAGCAGGCCCGCGGCAAAGAGAACGCGGATCATGGCTGCAGCTCCTCGGGGGCGTGGGCCGCGGCGGCGGCGAGTTCGGCGTTCGGCATCTCGCCGGGCGCTTGCGGCATGTCCGGCTGGCCGTTGCGGAAGGCCTTTTCCTCGCTCTTCGACCCGCGCATGACGACGACCTTCTGCGCCTGGCCGCCGATGCCGCCGAGCAGGCGGCTGATCTCGGTATCGACGGTGAAGCGGCCCTCTTGCGGAACGGCTTTCGCCTTCGCCCGCAGCATTGCCTCGGCGGCGGGCTCGTCGGAGGTGTCGCCCTCTTCGAGCGACGCGACCAAGGCGGCCGGATCGAGCGCCGGCGCCGGCTCCTGCGCGCCGTCGTCGGCGAGACTGCGCAGGGTCAAGGACAGCGTGCCGAGGCGGGCGGCGATGCGGACGATCTCGGCCTGCTTCGGCGTCGCCTCCAGCGTCACGGTTTTCGCCATCACCGGCTTGTGGTCCTGATCGTCGGTCTTCTGGTCGATGGCAAGCACGCGCAGGTCGCCGAGCACGGTTTCGCTCGCCAGCGCGCTCTTGCGCTTGCCGCCGTTGTCGGTTTCGACCGTATGGGTCACCAGGAGATCGACGCGGTCGCCCGGGAAGACGAAGCCGGAAATGCCGGTGGTCGGGTTGACCGGCAGCGACAGGGCGCGCATGCCCGGCGCCAACACCGCCGCCATGAAGCCGCGCTCGCCCGGCTTGACCAGGCGCGCGTCGGTCACCGGCTCGCCGGCGATCAGGCCGGCGCGCAGCACGGCGCCGACCAGGTCCTCCGGCTGGCGCTTGCCCTTCACCAGATAGTTCGGCGCCAGGGCGCCATCGGGCCAGCCCTGCCAGCGGAAATCGTCGGCTTTCACGAAGCGGCCGACCGGCAGGTTGGTCTTGGCGACGAGCACGAACTGCGACGCCTCGATGGGCGCCGGCTTTTGATGCGCCGCCATGGCGGCGCGCTCGGAATTCATCCAGCCGCGCGCGAACAGCGCCGTGCCGCCGGCCGCCACCAGGGCGAACAGGAGAAGCAGGACATTGCGCAGGCTCATGATCCCCGTCCTTCCGGCTCAGAGCGCGAAGCGATAGCCGGCCAGCTGGCCGAGGGTGAACAGGCCGCCGACGGCGATGGCGACGCCATAGGGAGCCGGCTGCTGCATCACGGCGCGCCACAGCGGCAGGTCGGCCGGACGCGACGCCGGCTGGCGCACGTAACTGGCCGCCTTGGCGGCGATCAGGCCGATCGACAAGAAGCCGCCGGCGGCGCCGACGACGAGCAGCATGGGCAGCAGGCCGCCGAGGCCGGCCCACAGGGCGACGACGCTCAGCAACTTCACGTCGCCGCCGCCGACCAGGCCGAAACTGAACAGCGCGAGGCCGGCGGCGAAAACGCCGGCGCCGGCGATGAGGCTGCCGGCCCAATCGGCCGGCAAGCCGCCGCCCAACCAACTCGCCGCGACATAGGCCGGATAGAGCCCGGCGATGGCGAGCGAGACGCGGTTGGCGATGCGGAAATGGATGATGTCGGTCATTGCCGCCCAGAGCAGCAATCCGGCGCAGCCGAGCAGCGCGATCTGTTGGACGCTGGACGCGATCATGGCGGCGATCTCCCTGGTGAGGCGGTGGACGGACGATGCAGCGAAAGAGGAACCGTAGGTTTCGGGGCGCAGCGGGCGGCCGGTGGCGTATCCGCGCCGGGGGGCCGTCTCCGCCCGGGCCGCCGCGCCGCGACCCCGAAGCTCTATGGTTCTTACGTTATAGCGAACGTCTGGCCATTAACCGGCCGGGGCCGGGGCCGGAGCCGGGGCGCAACCCGCCGCGGCCGGATCGACGGCGCAACCGAGCGCGTCGGACACGCGGGTGAACATGGTTTCGAGCGAGTCGCCCATGGTGCCGAGGGCGCCGATGGCGGCGACCGACACGAGGGCGGCGATGAGGCCGTATTCGATGGCCGTGGCGCCGGATTCGTCGGCGAGCAGGCTACGCAGGTTGGCGATAAGCATTGTTTGTCTCCTCGATGAGATGGGATCGCAGTGACGCGATCTTTGCGCTTCTGCTCTTAATGGATAGTAAAGATCGAAGAAAAACTTCCGACTTCGTAAAATAAATCAGAGCATTACGTCTTCAATTTTCGGAAATAGTCAGAATATAAAATCATCATGACTTGAGTATTTCTGACGAATACGAAAATCATTTTTCTAAAATGCCGGCGATGGCGTCGCAAAGCCGCGGGTATCTGCCGATTTCTCCCAGTTACGACAGCGTTCTGGGCGATAGCGGCGGATCGCCCCCGCTATCGCCGGCAATTCGTTAAAATGCGGGTTTTACTTGGTCTATTCTTCATGGCTTGGTAAGGCGGCTTTGGCATCTTGCGGGACTGACGGCCCATCCCGTCCGCGCAAGAGAGACAGCCATGACCCGCCTCATCACCGAGATTTTCTGGTCCGCCCTACGCCGTAGCCTCGACGTCCTCGCGCGCGACCGGCGCGGCGGCATCGCCGTCTTTCTCGCCACCGCCATCGTGCCGCTCGTCGGCTTCCTCGGCCTCGCCGTCGACACCACGCGCGGCTATCTGGTGAAGTCGCGTCTGTCGCAGGCGCTCGACGCCGCCGGCCTCGCCGGCGGGCGCGTCATCTTCTCGGCCAACCGCGACGCCGACATCCAAATGTATTTCGCCGCCAATTTTCCGCCCGGCTACATGGGCGCCGCCGTCACCGGCCCCACCATCGTCGTCGATGCGCAAAGCGAAAAACTCTCCTTGCAGGCGAGCGCCGTAGTCGACACCACCTTCCTGCGCGTGCTCGGCATCGAGACCATGACGGTGCGCTCGGAAGTGGAAGTGACGCGCCAGACGCAACTGCTCGACGTCGTCCTCTCGATCGACGTGTCGGGCTCGATGAGCAGTTCGGCCGGCGGCGGCCAGACCCGCATCCAGGCGGCGCGCAGCGCGGCCAACACGCTGGTCGACATCCTGTTCGGGAACGACGAGACCAAGGATCTCTTGAAGATCGGCCTGGTGCCGTGGAACAGCAAAGTCAACGTCACGCGCAACGGCGTAACGTTCAATTCCGCGCTGACGACGACTCAGGCCGTGCCGACGTTCAAGAACCCGATCACCGGAATCAACCAGAGCGTCCTCTATTACGCCAACAATTCACCGGTGCCGCTGATCAACGCGCCGCCGAGCGGCTGGCGCGGCTGCGTCTATAACCGCTACAAGAACGACGGCATCTCGACCAACGATGCCGACATCTACGAAGGCGACCTGCTGCATACGAGCGGCGACTGGATGGGCTGGCAACCGATCGGCGCCGAGGGCGAGCCGACATCCTCGGGCAGCACGCGCTGCTCCTCCGCCCCGTCCGGTTCTGAATGTACCGCCTGCTTCACGCGCGGCATCACCGCTCTGCAAAACACCAAAACCGGCATCACCAATGCCATCAACCAGCTCCTCACGCCCGACGGCAACACCAACGCGCCGGCCGGCCTCGCCTGGGCCTGGCGCGTGCTGACGCCCGCCGCGCCGTGGAACGAGGCCGATCCAAACCCGCTCTATCGCCGCCAACAGGCCATCGTGCTGCTGACCGACGGCGAGAACGTCGGCGGCTATGGCGACGGCTACAAGGCGACGTTCGGCATCAATTCCGCCGCCCAGGCGAGCATGGACGCGCGCCTCCGCCTATTGGCCGCCAACATGAAGGCGGCGGGCGTGGTGATCTACGTCATCCAGTTCGCCAACAACAGTTCGGCGATGCAGGCGCTGCTCAAGGAAGTCGCCACCGGTCCCGATTCGCCCTACTACCATTACGCGCCCAACGGCGCGACGCTGCAGCAGGTGTTCCGCGAAGTGGCGAACAACCTTTCCGAATTGCGGCTGTCGAAGTGATCAGTTGAGCGCGGTCAAGGCGCCGAAGCGCGGTCGGAACATCGCCCGGTTATAAAGCCGCCGCGGCGGCACCAGGTCGGGAATGAACATCGGCACGAAATCGTAATAGGTCTCGGCGATGATCGCGTTCTCGCCGTCGCGCACGACGAAACCGGCGGGCAAGGTCGCCGGCTGCGACGCCGCGCCGATCGGGCTGTTTTCGACCAAGGTGCCCCCGCCCCGGCGCTGCCAGGCGACGCGTGGGCCCGTGCCGCCCGTGGCGCTCACCGACGAGACGATGACCACGCCGTCGCCGCTCATGGTGAAGGGCGCCAGGATCGGTCCCGTCGCGGCGAAGATCTGATCGAGCTGGCCCGCCGACATGGTTTCCGCCTGCGCCACCATGTCGGCCACGGTGACCGACAGGCGATCGAGCTTTTGCTGCACCAGGGTGAAGCGGGCGATCTCGAAGCCGCCGAGCGCCAGCACGATGACCACCGGCATGGCCATCGCCATTTCCGCCAGCACGACGGCCTGGCGATCGTCGCAAAAGACGCGCCAGCTGCGGCGCAAGCGCGCGGCGATCCTCATGGCGGCGCCGTGTCGTAAGGCTCGTTCCGCACGGCGATCGACGCGCCGAGGCGGATCAAGCCGTTCTGGCCGATGAACGGCGCCAACATCGGCGTCAGCAAGGGCCAATCGACGGCGAGGTTATAGACGACCACGTCGCCCGAACCGCCGGCCCCGGCCGCCGCCATGTCGGCGTCCCACTGGCCGTTGCCGTTGACGTCCGTGTAGCTGTCGCCCGGATCGAAGCTGCCGTTGCCGTTGGCGTCGAAGGTCAAGGGCTCCGGCATGCCGACCTGCGCGAAGGCTTCATAGACCCGTAAGCTGATGTCGTCGGCCGTCAAATCGAGCAGGCCGAGCGTGCGGTCGTTGACGATATCGACGATCGCCTGCTCGCGGCTCATTCCCGCCGGCATGCCGCCGGTGATGGCGAAGCGCGAGGCATCGCGCAGGCCGCCCTCCATCAGCGCCGAGACGAACATGATCATCATCAGCTCCAAGAGGCCGACGACGACCATGACGATAATGGGAAAGGCAAAGGCGAATTCGAGCGCCGCCGATCCGTCGCGGTCCCGCGCCAAACGCCGCAAACGCGTCAGGAGAAAAGCCATGCCCATGGCGCGGAGTGTGGCAGGCGGCGGTTAAGCGCTGTTTAAACTTCGCCGCAATTCGCCGCGAATTGCGTCTAGTTCAAGCGCGCGCGAATCGCCTCGGCGATCGTTGCCGCCGTGCGCAGGCCGGCCTTGGCGCCGCCGTCGAAGACCGCGCCGTCGCCGAGCGGCCGCGCCAAGCCCTGCGCATAGAGCGCCGCATGGAAGTTTGCGAAAGCCGGCTTGACCAGCGCCGGCGGCGCATAGACGAACAAGGGCTTGCCGGCCGCCACCGCTTCCGAGGCCATCGACACCGATTCGCCGGTGACGACGATGCCGTCGCTGAGCCCCAGCAAGGCGTAATAGGGATTCTCGCCGGCCTGCGACCAGCGATGCACGTAGGCCGGCCGCGCGATCGCGGCGATCAAGGCGTCCGCCGCCGCGTCGTCGGTGCGCCGGCTCGTCGTCACCATCAGGCTGCCGCCCTGCGCCAGCCGCGAGGCGCGGCGGCCGAGCTCGGCGGCTTGCTCCGGCGTGAAGCTCCGCCGCCCGGCCGAGCCGCCGACCAGCAAGGCGATGCGCGGCTGGGGCAGATGATCCAGCTGCGCCCGCCAAGCCTCGGCCGCGGCGGCAAGACGTTCGGCCGTCACCCGCGTCGGCGCGCCGAGCGTGGCGACGACATTGGCGCGCGGCGCGAGATCGTCATGCGCCGGCGCGGCGATCAGGTCGAAGTCGCCCCGGCCCCGCTGCGGGTCCATCATCTGCGCGAGGAAGACGCGATGGCCGTCCGCCGCCGCTCGGCGCTTGATCCAGCGCGCGACGCCGCCGAGGCGGCGTCCGGTGGCGATGACGATGTCCGGCCAGAGCGGGGTCAGCTTCGCGCGGCTCGCCGCGTCGAGGCCGCATAGCAGGCGCGGGCCGAGCAACCCCGGCAAACGCGCCAAGGGACCATAAACGATCGTCCGCGTTTCGAAGGGCAGGCCAAGGGCTTCGGCGACGCCAAGACTTTGGCTGGCATGGCCGACCACGGGATCGGTCAAAACCCAGACTTTTGGCGTCTGCTTGGACATCGCGGGCGGTTCCATGCCTCTCTCCTAGCACTTTGGCCATAGGACGCAATCACAAGGGCATGAAGTCCGGCGATTTCTCTCGGCGCCGGAGCGATCTTTGCTAGAGTTTTCCCCATGCACATCGCCCTCGCCGTCAGCCGACGCCTCGCCGCCGCGACCCTGCTCGTCGCCGCCTTCCTCATCGCCGCCGAACGGCCCGCCGCGGCGAAGGACGATCTCACCATCGGCTTCACGCAATATCCGGCGACGCTGCATCCCAGCATCGAATCCATGCTGGCGAAAACCTACGTGCTCGACATGACGCGGCGGCCCTTCACCGCCTACGACAAGGACTGGCAACTCGTCTGCATGCTCTGCGTCACCCTGCCGAGCATCGAGAACGGCCTGGCCGTGCCGGAAGACCTGCCGGACGGCAAGAAGGGCATCGCCGTCACCTACAGGATCCAGCCCAAGGCGACCTGGGGCGACGGCGTGCCCGTCACCACCAAGGACGTGCTGTTCACCTACGAGCTCGGCAAGCATCCGCAGAGCGGCGTCACCTCGGGCGAGATGTACCGCCGCATCCTCAAGATCGACGTGAAGGACGACAAGACCTTCACCATGCACATGGACCGGCTGACCTTCGAATATGCCGCCATCAACGACTTCAACGTGCTGCCCGAGCATCTCGAACGCGCGCGCTTCGCCGAGCCCGCCAGCTATCGCACGCGCAACGGCTACGACACCGACACGACCAATCCCGGCCTCTATTACGGCCCCTACAAGATCGTCGAGAAGGTCATCGGCTCGCATATCGTGCTGGCGCCCAACCCGACCTGGTGGGGCAAGCCGCCCTACTTCAAGCGCATCGTCGTGCGCGCCATCGAGAACACCGCCGCGCTCGAAGCCAACCTGCTGTCGGGCGGCGTCGATTACGTCGCCGGCGAGCTCGGCTTCACGCTCGACCAGGCCCTCGCCTTCGAGAAGCGCTACGGCAAGAATTACGACATCGTCTACAAGCCGAGCCTGACCTACGAGCATATCGACTTCAATCTCGACAACCCGATCCTGCAGGACAAGCGCGTGCGCCAGGCGTTGATCTACGCCATCGACCGCGAGGCCATCGGCAAGCAGCTGTTCGAGGGCCGTCAGCTCGTCGCCAGCAGCATGGTCAATCCGCTCGATTGGGTGTTCGACCCGGCGACGCCGAGCTATAAGCGCGACAGCGCCAAGGCCGCCGCCCTGCTCGACGAGGCCGGCTGGACCGCCAAGACGCGCGGCGCGATGCGGACCAACGCCAAGGGCGAGCCCTTGATGCTCGAATTCATGACGACGGCGGGCAACAAGACGCGCGAGCAGGTCCAGCAGGTGCTGCAGAGCCAGTGGCGCCAGGTCGGCGTCGACGTGCGCATCCGCAACGAGCCGGCCCGCGTCTTCTTCGGCGAGACCATGACCAAGCGCAAATACGGCGCCATGGGCATGTACGCCTGGTTCTCCGCGCCCGAAAGCGTGCCGCGCACCACGCTCCACTCGTCGCAGATCACCACGGCGGAGAACAACTACGCCGGCCAGAACTACCCCGGCTTCAAGAACGCCGAGGTCGACGGCCTGATCGACGCCATCGAGCTCGAACTCGACCGCGACAAGCGCAAGGCGCTATGGAGCCGGCTGCAAGCCGCCTATGCCACCGAACTGCCGACCATCCCGCTGTTCTTCCGTTCCGACGCCTTCATCTTCCCGAAATGGCTGAAGGGCGTCGAGCCGACCGGCCATCAGGACATTTCGCCGCTGTGGGTCGAAAACTGGACGGGGCAATAGCGTCGCCTCGTCCCGGTTGGCGCCTGCCGCGTCATGGATGCAGCGCGCGCGAAAAGGCGCTAGTCTGGCGCTCCCTCGCCGGCCAGACCGGCATCGACCAGACCAGCCCCGGGGATATCCATGGACTACACGCGCCGCCTCAGCGACAAGATCATTCAAGCCCACGGCCAAGCCTGCGACGAAGGCCGCATGGACGTCGCCGACGCGCTGCTGCGCGCTTTGGAAGTCGAGCAGTCGGCCTTCGGCGGCCCCCAGTCGTCGGACAAGCGCCAATCCAATCCGCTGCTCATCGCCGCCTATGAGCGCCACGAGCAGGCGAAGGCCGCCAAGAAACATTGAGCGAGACAGCATGAGCGCCGCGCGGCCCGCCAGATTGAACGGAGCCCGCGCGGCATGACGCGCTATATCGCCCTGCGGCTCGGCGAATCCCTCGCCGTCCTGCTCGTCATGTCCTTCGCGATCTATCTGCTGATCGGCCTGATGCCGGGCGATCCGTCGGACATGCTGATCGCCGCCGATCCGCGCATCACCTCCGCCGACATCGCCCGCATCAAGGCGCTCTACGGGCTCGACCAGCCGCTCTACGCGCGCTACTCCGCCTGGCTCGCCTCGGCGCTCGCCGGCGATTTCGGCAATTCGCGGCTGCATCTGCGGCCGGTGCTCGACGTGATGGGCCCGTTTCTCGCCAACAGCCTGCTGCTGATGGGCGCGAGCTTTCTGCTGTCCGTCGCCATCGCCCTGCCGGCCGGCGTCTATGCCGCGATCAAGCCGCACTCCAAGCTCGATCACGCGATCAACCTGCTGTGCTTCGCCGGCATCTCGCTGCCGGTGTTTTGGCTGGCGCTGATGCTGATGATGGCCTTTTCCGTCTCGCTCGGCCTGCTGCCGGCCGGCGGCGTCGCCACGCCAGGCGACGGCAGCGTCACGGATCGCCTGCTGCATCTGATCCTACCGGTGGCGACGCTCACTGTCTCCAGCATCGGCCATTACACGCGCTTCGTGCGCGCGGCGATGATCGAGACGCTGCGCCAGGACTACATCCGCACCGCCCGCGCCAAGGGCGCCAGTCCCGCCCGCGTGGTCTGGGGCCATGCCTTGCGCAACGCGCTGATCCCCGTCGTCACCGTGCTCGCGCTCAGCTTCGGCAGCCTGTTCTCCGGCGCGTTGGTGACCGAGACCATGTTCGCCTATCCCGGCATGGGCAAGATGATCTACGACGCCATCATGGGCAACGACTACAACCTCGCCCTCGTCGGCCTGTTGTTCGCCACCCTGGTGACGCTGATCGGCAACCTGATCGCCGATCTCGCCTATGTCTGGCTCGACCCGCGCATTTCCTATGCCAGCGGCGCGGCGCGGCGATGACGCTCGCGACGCCCTACGCCCTGCAGCCGCCGCAACGGCCCGCCCATGTGCTGTGGCGGCGCTTCCTGCGCCACCGCCTGGCCGTGGCGAGCCTGCTGCTGCTGATCGTCTTCGCCGCGATGGCGCTGGCCGCGCCGCTGGTCGCCGCCCTGCTCGGCCACGATCCCAATGCCGCCGACCTGCTCGAACGCCTGCAACCCATGTCGCTGCGCCATCCGCTCGGCACCGACGAACTGGGCCGCGATCTCTTGTCGCGCCTGCTCTACGGCGGGCGCGTGTCGCTCGCCGTCGGCCTCGCCGCCGCCCTGGTCTCCGCCGTGATCGGCACCGCCTTCGGCCTGATCGCCGGCTATTTCGGCGGCAAGCTCGACGGGTTGCTCATGCGCCTCACCGACGGCGTCATCGCCCTGCCGCTGCTGCCGCTGCTGATCGTGCTCGCCGCCGTCGATCTGGGCAAACTGGGCCTACCGCCCGGCATCGCCAACGACGAAAGCGTCAGCCTCTACCGCATGATCGCGATCATCTCGCTGATCGGCTGGACGACGGTGGCGCGCCTGGTGCGCGGCGCGACGCTCACCCTGCGCGAGCGCGACTTCGTGCGCGCCGCGCTCGCCGTCGGCGCCGGGCCGTGGCGCATCATGATGGTGCATATCCTGCCCAACGCCGTCTCGCCCATCGTGGTGGCGACGACGCTGTCGGTCGGCAACGTGATCTTGCTGGAATCGGTGCTGAGCTTCCTCGGCCTCGGCGTGCAGCCGCCGGCGGCGAGCTGGGGCAACATGCTGACCAACGCCCAGGAGACGATCTGGAGCGCGCCGCTGCTCGCGGTCTATCCGGGGCTGCTGATCTTCGCCACGGTGATCGCCTTCAACTTCCTCGGCGACGGCCTGCAGGACGCGCTCGATCCCCGCTCGGAATAATCAGCGCGACATGAGGCCCGCGCTTTTAGCGCGACATGAGAATCGGCAGCGGCATGGTGGCGAGCATGTTGCGCGTCATGCCGCCGAGGATCATCTCGCGCCAGCGCGCCCGGCCGAAGGCGCCCATGACGAGCATGTCGGCGCCGAAATCGGCGGCGATGTCGCGCATGGTCTTGCCCATGGTGCCGCGCTCGGCCTTGGCGCTGCGCGCCGTCGCCGTGATGCCGTGGCGCGACAGATGCGTCACCACGTCGGCCGCCGGATTGTCGCCCTGGCCGGAAATGCCGGCCTCGGGATTGATCGCGACGACGCAGACTTCCTTGGCCTTGGCGAGGAACGGCAGCGCGTCGTTCACCGCGCGCGCCGCGCCGCGGCTGGTCTTCCACAGGATCATGACCTTTTCGCCGACCGTCGGGAACGTTCCCGCGTGCGGGACGATAATGACGGGGCGGCCAACATCGAGCACCAGTTGCTCGGGCAATTCGGGCGCGGTGCCGGGATCGAGCCGCTCGGGATTGCGCTGGCCGGCGATCACCAGATCGGCGAAACGGGCATGCAGCATCACCAGATCGGGCAGGGCGCCCTCGACCTGGCGCCATTCGGCGGCGACGCCGGCATTGCGCGTGCGCTCGGTGAAGAGGCGCTCGGCTTCGTGCGAGGCTTCGCGCATGTATTTGTCATGGGCCTCGACCAGCTCGGGCCCGAGATCGGCCTCGGCATATTGATGCATCGGCGCCAGGCCGACGACATAGAGGCCGGTCAGCCGCGCCCCGAAAGCGCGCGCGAAGGAGATGCCGACGTCGATGCGCGCCGGACAAGAGGGAGAACTGTCGAGATGGACCAGGATGTCCTTGTAGTCCATGAGCTACCTCCGCGATGCCGGGTCTGGGTGCGCCGGATCTGATGCCAAAACCTGAGGGTCCGCCAACGTCGCCGTCCGCCCCGCCTTAAACCGTCTGGCCCAAAGCGGCTTTTTTCTAATTATACCGTAACATAGGCCCTCTCGCCACCGCCCGGAGTCACCGCTTTTCCGTTTGGCGGACCCCGGAAATTACGCTAGCTACTTTACAGTCCGGGGACGGCAGACGCCTTTTCGCAGGGAAGCAGTATGGCGACGCATTCGAAGATTCGACCTGTCATCCTCGCCGGCGGCACCGGCACGCGCCTCTGGCCGATGTCGCGCCTCCTCTCTCCCAAGCAGTTCATGCCCCTGGCCGGGCCCAAGACCATGCTGGCCGAAACCGCCCTGCGCGTCGACGATGCGGCGCGTTTCCTGCCGCCCATCGTGCTGTGCAACGAGGAATACCGCTTCATCGTCGCCGAGCAGATGCGCGCCATCGGCATCAAGCCGGAAGCCATCGTGCTCGAACCGATGGCGCGCAACACCGCGCCCGCCGTCGCCGTCGCCGCCCTGCTGGCTGGCAAGAGCGATCCGGAAACGCCGCTGCTGCTGCTGCCGGCCGACCATGTGATTTCCGCCGCCGAAAAATTCCGGGCCGCCATCGCCAGCGCCCTGCCCGCCGCCGTCGCCGGCAAGCTGATGACCTTCGGCATCCCGCCGGCGCGCGCCGAGACCGGCTACGGCTACATCCACCGCGGCGCCGCGCTCAAGGGCCACGACGGCTGCTACGCCGTCGACCGCTTCGTCGAAAAGCCCGACGCCGCCACCGCCGAAGCCTACCTCAAGGACGGCGGCTACGATTGGAACAGCGGCATCTTCCTGTTTCGCGCCGACCGCTATCTCGCCGAGCTGACGCGCCTGCAGCCGGCCATCGCCGAGGCCTGCGAGGCCGCCATCGCCAAGGGCGCCCACGACCTCGATTTCTTCCGCCTCGACAAGGAGGCCTTCGGCCGCGCGCCGTCGATCTCCATCGACTATGCGGTGATGGAGCACACGATGGACGCTGGCGTGGTGCCCGCCGACATCGGCTGGAACGACGTCGGCGCCTGGGACGCCCTGTGGCAGATCGGCGAGAAAGACGCCGAGGGCAACGTCATTCTCGGCGACGTCGTCGCCATCGACAGCACGAACAGCTACCTGCGCAGCGAGAGCGGCAAGTTGCTCGCCACCGTCGGCGTCGACAACCTGGTCGTCGTCGTGACCGACGACGCCGTGCTCGTCACCGAAATGGACAAGGCCCAGGACGTCAAGAAGGTCGTCGAACGGCTGAACGCCCAGGGCCGCGAAGAACCGCGCAGCCACACCACGGTGTTCCGCCCGTGGGGCAGCTATCGCGGCATCGACATCGGCGAGCGCCACCAGGTCAAGCACATCATGGTCAAGCCGGGCGGCAAGCTGTCGCTGCAATGGCATCACCACCGCGCCGAGCATTGGGTGGTCGTCAGCGGCCGCGCCCAGGTGACCAAGGGCGAGGAGATCGTCATGCTCAACGAGAACGAGTCGATCTACATCCCCATCGGCACGCAGCATCGCCTGGAGAATCCCGGCAAGGTGCCGCTGCATCTGATCGAGGTGCAGTCCGGCGGCTATCTCGGCGAGGACGACATCGTCCGCATCGAGGATACCTACGGGCGGTCCTGAGGGCCCACCCAGCACCGCAATCGCTCCGTCCTCGCCGCAAAAAGACCGTCATGCCCGCACTTGTTGCGGGCCGGAACAAGTCCGGCCATGACGAGGGGCAGAGCTTCTCCTTCCTGTCAATCAGGCCGCTATTACGGCCCGCGGCACAATCGTTTCGCGACGAACGCTTGCCTGGCGGCCGGCTTGGCGACAATCTGGGCCGTCCCTGAACCTGCGAGTTTCCCATGGCCGACAAACTGACCCCGCCGCACGGCGTCAACAGCTTCGCCGCGCGCGACATCGCCGCCGTGCTGCATCCCTACACCAATCTCGAACTGCACGAGAAGATCGGCCCGCTGGTCATCACCGGCGGCGACGGCGTGCATGTGATCGACGAGGACGGCACCCGCTACATCGAGGCGATGTCGGGCCTGTGGTGCGCCAGCCTCGGCTTCAGCGAGAAGCGGCTGGCCGACGCCGCCGCCAAGCAGATGACGCGCCTGCCCTACTACCATCTGTTCGGCGGCAAGTCGCACGACCGCGCCATCGAGCTGGCCGAAACGCTGATCGCCATGGCGCCGGTGCCGATGTCGCACGTCTTCTTCGCCGATTCGGGCTCGGAGGCGGTCGACACGGCGATCAAGTTCGTCTGGTACTACAACAACGCCATCGGCCGCCCGGCCAAGAAGAAGATCATCAGCCGCCAGAAGGGCTATCACGGCGTCACCGTCGCCGCCGCCAGCCTGACCGCGCTGCCGGCGAACCACCGCAGCTTCGATTTGCCGCGCGAGGGCTTCCTCTCGACCGACTGCCCGCATCACTACCGCTACGCCCTGCCCGGCGAGAGCGAGGAGCAGTTCGCCGACCGCCTCGTCGCCAGCCTCGAAGCGCAAATCCTGAAGGAAGGCCCCGATACGGTCGCCGCCTTCATCGCCGAGCCGGTGCAGGGCGCCGGCGGCGTCATCCTGCCGCCGCGCACATACTTCGCCAAGATCCAGGCGCTGCTGCGCAAATACGACATCCTGTTCATCGCCGACGAGGTCATCACCGGCTTCTGCCGCACCGGCAACATGTTCGGCAGCACCACCTTCGACCTGCAGCCCGACATGATCACGCTGGCGAAGGCCCTGTCGTCGGGCTACATGCCGATCTCGGCGGTGATGATCAACGACAAGCTCTACAAGGCCTTCGTCTCGGAGAGCGGCAAGATCGGCACCTTCGGCCATGGCTTCACCTATTCGGCCCATCCGGTGCCGGCGGCCGTCGCGCTGGAAACCCTGCGCATCTACCAGGAGCGCGACGTGCTCGGCCATGTCCGCAAGATGAGCCCGCTGCTGCAGGACGGGCTGCGCAAATTCGCGGGTCATCCGCTAGTCGGCGAGGTGCGCGGCGTCGGCCTCGTCGCCGGCGTCGAGCTGGTGGCGGACAAGGCCACGAAAACGCCGTTCGAGCCCCCTGGCAAGGCCGGCGCGGCGCTGATCCGCCATGCCCAGGCCCAGGGCCTGATCACCCGGGCGCTCGGCGACACCATCGCCTTCTCGCCGCCGCTGATCATCCAGCCGGCCGAGATCGCCGCTCTGCTCGAACGCTTCGGCACGGCGCTCGACGGCGCCCATGCCGAGCTGACCGCCACGGCCTAGGCCCGCCCCTTAGCCCGCCTCGGCCGAATTATTCCGGTAAGTCACGGGTTTCCCTAAAGAAACTCGCTCTCGCAAGCCCCCTAGAGAGGGTGGCGGCAGCCCGGCCGCCCTGCTACTATTTCGCTGGCTGCGCCGCCCCGCGAGGGAACGACGCGCCGCCCTATCGAGCACCCCCGAGCGTCAGCGCCCCATGGATTACAATGCCTTCTTCGCCGATGCGATCGCCCGGCTGAAAGCCGAAGGGCGCTACCGCGTCTTCGCCGATCTGGAGCGCCACGCCGGCGCCTTCCCGAACGCCCGCCATCACAACGGCAAAGGCCCCAACGGCCTTAATGGGGGCGAGGTCGTCGTCTGGTGCAGCAACGACTATCTCGGCATGGGCCAGCATCCCGCCGTGCTCGATGCGATGATCGAGGCCGTGCGCGGCTGCGGCGCCGGCGCCGGCGGCACGCGCAACATCTCCGGCACCAACCATTATCATGTGCTGCTCGAACGCGAGCTGGCCGACCTGCACGGCAAGGACGCCGCGCTGATCTTCACCTCGGGCTACGTCTCCAACGAGGCGACGCTCAGCACCCTGGCGCGCCTGCTGCCGGGCTGCATCGTCTTCTCCGACGCGCTCAATCATGCCTCGATGATCCAGGGCATCAAACATTCCGGCGCCGAGAAGCGCATCTTCCGCCATAACGACGTCGCCCATCTCGAACAGCTGCTGCGCGCCGCCGATCCCAAGGCGCCCAAGCTGATCGCCTTCGAATCGGTCTATTCGATGGACGGCGACATCGCGCCGATCGCGGCCATCTGCGACGTCGCCGACAAATACGGCGCCATGACCTACATCGACGAGGTCCACGCCGTCGGCATGTACGGCCCGCGCGGCGGCGGCATCTGCGACCGCGACGGCCTCGCCCATCGCCTGACCGTGATCGAAGGCACGCTCGCCAAGGCGATCGGCGCCCACGGCGGCTACATCGCCGCCAGCAACGCCCTGATCGACGTGGTGCGCAGTTTCGCGCCCGGCTTCATCTTCACCTCCTCCATGCCGCCGGCGGTCGCCGCCGGGGCGCTCGCCAGCATCCGCCATCTCAAGAGCAGCGATGCCGAACGCCAGAGCCAGCAGGAGCGCGCCGCGCGCCTCAAGCGCCTGCTCGCCGAGGCCGGCCTGCCGGTCATGCCGTCGGAAAGCCATATCGTGCCGGTGCTGGTCGGCGACGCGCGCCTGTGCAAGCTCGCCTGCGACGAACTGCTCGAACGCCACAACATCTACATCCAGCCGATCAACTATCCGACCGTGCCGCGCGGCGCCGAGCGCCTGCGCATCACGCCGACGCCGCAGCACACGGACGAGATGATGGACCGGCTCGTCGCCGCGCTCGGCGAAGTTTGGGCGCGCCTCGAAATCCGACGCGCGGCATAGGAAAAGGCAGGGCCAGGCGATGTTCCCCGATCACTCCCTGATGCCCCGCGAAGCGCTGCGCCTGGCCGCCCTCGGCATGCTGGCCGAAGCGCCGGCGACCTACGGCAACCTCGCGCGCGACTTGCGCAATTTCGTCAGCCACATCATGGGCCCCTCGCCCGAAGCCATGGGCGCGTCGCTCGAGCTCTTGCGCTACGAAGGCCTCGCCGACCAGGAAGCGAGCGCCGGCGACGGCGGCGAAGACAAGCTCGCCATCACCGCCAAGGGCCGCCTGGAGCTCGACGCGCTGATGCAGGCGACCGTCCGCTCGCCCTTCAACGATCTCAACAAGCTGGTCGTCGCGCTCAAGATGCGCTTCCTGCCGCTGCTGTCGCCGGCGGCGCAGCGCGAACAGGCGGTGCTGCTGGCCGAAGCCTCGCGCGCCGAGCTGGCCCGCCTCGTCGGCCTGTGCAACCAGCAGGCCGCCGCCAAGGGCAGCGCCTTCGTCGATTGGCTCGAGCATGACATCGCCCAAGCGGAAGAACGACTCGCCTGGTTCGAAGCGCTCGGCGGCAAGCTCGCCGCCATCCCTCACAGCGCGGACTAGGCCATGGCCCGCCGCCGCATCGCAGCTTTCGTCGCGGTGCTGGCCGTCTCGGGCCTCGGCTTGGCCTTGCCGGCCGCGGCCGCCGACAAGCCCGTCGACCTCGAATTGGTGCTGAGCGCCGACGTCTCGCGCAGCATCGACGATCAGGAATTCCGGCTGCAGCGCGAAGGCTACGCCCAGGCCTTCCGCGACAAGCGCGTGGTCGATGCGATCCGCGGCGGCAGCTTTCAGCGCATCGCCGTGGTCTTCGTCGAATGGACCGGCATCGACCTGCAGCGGATCCTCATCGACTGGACCTTGATCGACAGCGCCGCCAGCGCCGATGCCTTCGCCCAGCAGTTGCTGACATTGCCGCGCACCTATTACATCGGCGGCGGCACCGCCGTCGGCGAAGCGCTCTATCACGCCGCCACCCTGTTCGCCGACAACGGCTTCGAGGCCGAGCGGCGCGTGATCGACGTCTCGGGCGACGGGCGGACCAACCGCGGCCGCCCGGCGGCGCCGGCGCGCGACTATGTCGTCTCGCAGGGATTCGTCATCAACGGCCTGCCGATCATGGGCGCCGAGCCGCAGCTCGATAGCTATTACGCCACCCAGGTCATTGGCGGCCCCGGCGCCTTTTCGCTGCCCGCGGAAGGCTTCGAGGACTTCGCCAACGCCGTGCGCAGCAAGCTGATCCGCGAGATCGCCGCTGGCCCGCACATGATGGACACGGCCCTGGCCGAACGGCCGGAGTAGTTTCCGTCCACACTTCCCGTCCCCTCTCCCCGCCCCGTCAGTAGGAGTTGCCATGAAGCTTTATTACAGCCCCGGATCCTGCGCGCTGTCGCCGCATATCGTGCTCTGCGAAGCCGGCCTGCCGCACCGCGCGCTCAAGGTCGATCTCAAGAGCAAGAAGGTCGAGGACGGCAGCGACTATCTCGCCGTCAATCCCAAGGGCTATGTCCCGACGCTCGAACTCGACGACGGCCAGACGCTCACCGAAGGCCCGGCCATCGTGCAGTATCTCGCCGACAAGGCCCCGGCCAGCAATCTCGCGCCGGCCAACGGCACGATGGAGCGCTACCGCCTGCAGGAATGGCTGAACTTCATCAGCACAGAGCTGCACAAGCAATTCAGCAATTTCTTCAATCCGGCCTGCGGCGACGAGATGAAGGAAGCGACGAAGAAGAAGATCGCCGGCCGTCTCGCCTATCTCGGCGAGAAGCTCGCGACGCAGGACTATCTGATGGGCAAGGCCTTCACGGTGGCCGACGCCTACCTTTTCGTCACCTTGCGCTGGGCGCAGAAGTTCGAGATTCCGCTGCCGGCATCGGTGAAGGCCTATTTCGACCGCGTCATCGCCCGCCCCAAGGTGCAGGAAGCCCTCCAGGTCCAGGGCCTGGCCTGACCCTGGGGGCCGGCTTGAACCTCTAATAGAGGTGCTGGCCGCCGGTGACGAAGATCTCCGCTCCGCTGACGTAAGCCGCGTCGGCGGAGCAGAGAAACAGGATCACCGAGGCGACGTCGTCGGGCTTGCCGAGACGCTTCAAGGGAATGCGCGGCAACAACGACTCGGTCGCCGGCGACAGCATCACCGTCTCGATCTCGCCCGGCGCCACCGCGTTGACCCGCACGCCCAATTCGGCGAATTCCGCCGCCATCTCGCGCGTCAGCGACGACAACGCCGCCTTGGAAATGCTGTAGGCCGACCCGGCGAAGGGATGGATGGCATGGCCGGCGATCGAGGTGACGTTGACCACCGCGCCCGCGCCCTTGTGCAGGGCGCTCGCCAGCCCGCGCGACAGGCGCAGCGGCGCGAAGAGATTCAGCTCGAACACCTCGCGCCAGGCGCCGAGATCGCCATTCAGCACGCCGAGCCGCTCCTGATAGGGCGTTTTCGGCGAGACTCCGGCGTTGTTCACCAGCGCCTGCAGCGGCCCGCCCTCGAGAATCGCCATCGCCTGATCGATGAAGCGCGCCTGCTCGTCCGGCTCGGCGAGATCGGCCGTGATATGGGCATGCCAATTAGGATCGCGCCGGCAGTCGTCCGGCACCTCTTCGCGCGAGCAGGTGATGACGCGCCAGCCCGCCTCGCTGAAGCGTTTGACGGTGGCGTGGCCGATGCCGCGGCTTGCCCCGGTCAGAATGACCGTGGGCAAAACGGCAGGAGGCGGCGCGGCGCTGTCTTGCAGAACGTTCATCCCACGACGTTAGCGAAGGACGCTCCGGCAATCCAGCGGCGCGTCGCGGGCGGCGTCAAAGATTGGCGACGCTGACGACTTTGTAGGGCTTTTGCGAGCCGTCATGGCCGGTGATCGAGACATACTCGCCGACGAGAAACTGATGGCTATCGAGCTTGAACAGCGGCTCGTCGTCCTCCGTACCCGGGCGGTAGGAAAAGGCCCAGACATTGCCGCGCCGATGCAGCAGCGCGCCCTTCTCGATGGGTAGGCCGGGCCGCAGATGGGCGACGATGCAATCGGCGCGGTGCGTCTTCCAGGCCTCGGCGTCGAGATGGCCGCCGCGATCGAGCGGGGCGACGATCTCGTAGGCGACGTTCGGATCGCCCTCGGGGCGATCCGGCGTGCGGCCTAGTTCGAGGCGAATCTTCTTCAACATGATCGTCTCGCTCAATGGGTCATCAGAACGGGCAGGTTCGACTTGGCGATCACATGCTTGGTGACGCCGCCGAAGATCATCTCGCGCATGCGGCTATGGCCGTAGGCGCCCATGACCAACATGTCGGCGCCGGCCTTCCCCGCCGCCGAGAGCAGCGACGCGCCGATATTGTCGCTCGACCGCAGCTTCGAGACCGTGGCCTTGATGCCGTGCCAGGCGAGATAGGCCGCCAATTCGTCGGGCCGCTGATCCGAGTCGGATTCCTTGGCCGTGAGAATCGTCACTTTCTTGGCCGTCGGGAAGAAGGCCTTGGCCGCTTCGATGGCGCGCGCCGCCTCGGCGGTCGCCTTCCAGGCGATGGCGATATTGACGCCGATCTTGCTCGGCAGCGTCGGCGGCGCCAGCAGGATGGGACGCCCCGTCTCGATCAGCGCCGTCTCGAGCGACAGCTTGGCGGCCAGGTCGTTGTCGTCGATGGCGCGGCCGACGACGATCAAGTCGGCGAAGCGTCCGTAAGTCTGCAGCCAGCCGTCTTCATAGCCGGTTTCCTTGCGCCAGGAGGCGGTCGGGACGGCGCCCGCGGGGCGCTCGCTCACCTTCAGGCCGCCGGTGCTGCAAGCCGCGTCGAACAATTTGCGCGCGCTCTTGGTGTCGGCCGTGGAGCGCTCCTGCGCCGTCTTCATCATTTGCTCGATCATCGCGCCGGACACCGCCTCGCCGACATAGTCGACGGCGATGGCGCGCGGGTCGGGCTCCACATGCAGCGCCGTCAGATGGGCGCCGAACAGTTTGGCCAGCCCGACGCCCGCCTTGAGCGCATTCTTGCCCGAACGGGCATCCGACAGCGGAACGAGGATGCTTTTAATCGTCATGAAAATCTCTCCTTGCCTGAATAGCGGCGCAGAACGCGCGCGCCGCGGCGATCGGCCCTTTGACGGTCTGAGCGATGGCTCAGGCAACGGGCGGGCTCAAACCATGCTGCACAATAGCCCCCTTGCGACGGGAAATAATTGCGCTGGATCAAGCCTAAAGCGGTCAGGACCGCAACGGAAGCGAAACCGGCGACGGTTTGCAATCAGGGGTAGAGACGCCCGCTCCGCCAGCCATTTCCCGCACGCGCGAAGGTGATGCGCTCATGCAGCCGAAACGGCCGGTCGAGCCAGAATTCGAAGCTGTCGGGGATCACGCGGTAACCCGACCAATGGGGCGGGCGCGGCACCGGCTTGCCCTCATATTGCGCGGTATAATTGGCCATGCGGCGCTCCAGCTCGAAGCGCTCGGCCATCGGCTCGGACTGCAGCGACGCCCAGGCGCCGAGCTGGCTGTCGCGCGGGCGCGACTGGAAATAGTCGTCGGCTTCGGCCGGCGTCACCTCGGCGATGCCGCCTTCGATGCGAATCTGCCGGCGCAGCGATTTCCAATGAAACAGCAGCGCCGCCTGGCCGGTGGCGGCCAGTTCGTGCCCCTTGCGGCTGCGGAAATTCGTATAGAAGACGAAACCGCGCGCATCGCGATCCTTGAGCAGAACCATGCGCACCGACGGCTTGCCGTCCGGCGTCGCGGTCGCCAGCGACATGGCGTTGGGATCGTTCGCCTCGCTCGCCTTCGCTTCGGCGAACCAGGCATCGAACAAGCCAAAGGGATCGGAGTCTTCCAGGGCGGTCATGCGGGCGCTCGCGAGGGAAATCTGGGGAACTTATTGGAAATGGCCGGCGTTAACGCTTTGCTTTAGCACGACTTCGGCCCTTTTTTCGCCGCAAATTGCTATTATCTCTACCGGCGAGTAGGGCGGCGTGCCAGCTCCGGGGTGGTCATCCCGACCGGTTTTGACCAGACTTTCACAAGGTGAGGCCCATGAGCTTTCCCGATACGCACTCGCTCCCAACCCCCGTCGTTCAAACCGCAAAGAAGACCGGCATGACCAACAAGATTCTCAGCGTTTCCCTGGCGGCCCTGATGGGCCTCTCCGTCGTCGCCTGCGAAAGCATGGGCGGCCAGAAGCAGACCGGCGGCGCCCTGCTCGGCGGCATCGGCGGCGCCGTCGCCGGCGCCCAGTTCGGTCAGGGGTCTGGTCAGATCGCGGCCGCCGTGGCCGGCACCCTGCTCGGCGCCCTGGTCGGCAGCGAGGTCGGCCGCTCGCTCGACAAGGCGGACATGGAATACGCCAACCGCGCCAACCAGCAGGCGCAGACGGCGCCCATGAACCAGAACATCCAGTGGAGCAATCCGCAGACCGGCAATTACGGCACCATCACGCCGGTGCGCGAAGGCACCGACACCTCGACCGGCGCCTATTGCCGCGAATTCCAGCAGACCGTGAGCATCGGCGGCAAGGCCGAGAGCGCCTACGGCACCGCCTGCCGCCAGCCGGACGGCACCTGGAAAGTCGTGAAGTAACGCCCAAATAGACCTGCGCCCCCCCTGGCGCATCTGGTGCGCGGCACGACAAGGCCCGGCAGGCGACTGCCGGGCCTTTTACTTTTGTGCCAGAATAGGTGGAACCGCCCCCGGAACGGGCGGAGAGTTGAGGATATGCGGCGATGAAAGACCCCTATCAAGTGCTGGGCGTGGCCAAGACGGCCAGCGCCGACGACATCAAAAAGGCCTACCGCAAGCTCGCCAAGACGCTGCATCCGGACCTCAATCCGGGCAACGCCAAGAAGGCCGAGCAGTTTTCGGAGGTCTCGGCGGCCTACGACTTCCTGTCGGACGCCGACAAGCGCGCGCGCTACGACCGCGGCGAGATCGACGCCAGCGGCGCCGAGATGCGCGGACGCGGCAACTATTGGTCGCAGGCCGGCAAGGGCGACGCCGGCAAGAAGTACCAAAGCGGCTTCAAGATGGACGACATGTTCTCCGGCGACGATATCTTCTCGGAGCTGTTCGGCAGCCGGCGCGGCCGCGCCGCGCCCGGCTTCCAGGGCGCCGACGTGAACTACAAACTGTCGGTCGGCTTTCGCGAGGCCGCCCTCGGCGCCAAGAAGAACGTCCGCCTGGCGAGCGGCAAGACGCTCGATCTCTCGATCCCGCCCGGCACCGGCGATGGGCAGAAGCTGCGCCTGAAGGGCCAGGGCCAGCCCGGCGAGCGCGGCGGTCCGGCCGGCGACGCCTTCGTCGAGATCAAGGTCGAGGCCGATCCGCTGTTCACCCGCAAGGACAACGACATCCATTCCGAGGTGAAAGTGCCGCTGCGCGACGCCGTGCTCGGCGGCTCGATCGCCGTCGAGACGCTCAACGGCTCGGTGTCGATGAAGGTACCGAAGGGCGCCAACAGCGGCACCACGCTGCGCCTCAAGGGCAAGGGCGTGCCGCACGGCCGGAAGGGCGAGCGCGGCGATCATTTCGTCCGCCTGCTGGTCTCTCTTCCCGCCCCCGGCGACAGCGACGAGTCCCTGCGCCGCGTGCTGGAAGACTGGGCCAAGCAGGCCGCGAAGTAAGGAGGCCGCCATGACGCTCAGCTTCGACGACATGCTCGCCCAGGCGCAGATCGAACGCCATGTGCTCGCCGCCTGGATCGAGGAAGGCTGGGTCGCGCCGGCGCGCGACGGCGACGCCTATAGCTTCGACGACGTCGATGCGGCGCGCGTCGGCTTCATCGTCGAGCTGACGCGCGAACTCGCCATCGGCGAAGAGGCCGTGCCGGTGGTGCTCGGCCTGGTCGACCAGCTCAACGCCCTGCATGTCACCATGCGCAAGGTGCTGGAGGCGGCGCAGGAGCTGCCCGAGCCGGGGCGCGGGCGCATCGCCGCCCTGCTGGCCGGCCTCGATCAGGGCTGACCTGGCCGGGGCCCGACGGGGCCTTTTCAGCCCTTTTCCGAGCCTTTTCAAGCCTCCCAGAACCCCTCCCAACCTTTTGATTTTCCGGCGATTCGTGTAGCATACGGCCCGTCGCCGGCACCCCCACCCCGCCTATGGGATTCACCCTTGCCCGGCGGCCCAGTCCGTATGAGGAATCTATGACGAGCAGCAGTGGCTTCATGGCCGGTAAAAAGGGCCTGATCATGGGCGTCGCCAACGATCGGTCGATCGCCTGGGGCATCGCCAAGACCGTGGCCGACCATGGCGCCGAACTGGCCTTCACCTACCAGGGCGAGGCGCTGCAGAAGCGCGTGGCGCCGCTGGCCCAAAGCATCGGCTCCGACATCCTGCTGCCCTGCGACGTGACCGACGCGGCCAGCATCGACGCCGTCTTCGCCGAACTCGGCAAGCGCTGGGGCCACCTCGATTTCCTCGTCCACGCCATCGCCTATTCCGACAAGGAAGAGCTGAAGGGCGGCTATATCGACACCTCGGCCGCCAACTTCGCCAACAGCCTGAACATCTCCTGCTTCTCCTTCACCGCCATCGCGCAGAAGGCCGCGCCGCTGATGAGCTCGGGCGGCAGCCTGGTCACGCTGAGCTATTACGGCGCCGAGAAGGTGACGCCGCATTACAACGTCATGGGCGTCGCCAAGGCCGCGCTGGAAGCCAGCGTGCGCTATCTCGCTGTCGATCTCGGCGGCCGCAACATCCGCGTCAACGCCATCTCCGCCGGGCCGATCAAGACGCTGGCCGCCTCGGGCATCGGCGACTTCCGCTACATCCTGAAGTGGAACGAGTACAACTCGCCGCTCAAGCGCAACGTCACCATCGAGGACGTCGGCAAGTCGGGCCTGTTCCTGCTCAGCGACCTCGGCAGCGGCGTCACCGGCGAAGTGCTGCATGTCGATTGCGGCTACCATGTCGTCGGCATGAAGGCCGTCGACGCGCCCGACATCGCCACGGTTTGATGCAGACGGTTTAACATGTCCCACAATACCTTCGGCCATCTGTTCCGCGTCACCACCTGGGGCGAAAGCCACGGGCCGGCGATCGGCTGCGTGGTCGACGGTTGTCCGCCGGGCATCGCGCTGAACGAAGACGACATCCAGGTCTGGCTCGAAAAGCGCAAGCCGGGCACCTCGCGCTTCGTCACCCAGCGCCAGGAAAGCGACAGGGTTCAAATCCTTTCGGGCGTGTTCGAAGGCAAGACCACCGGCACATCCATCGGCCTGCTGATCGAGAACGAGGATCAGCGCTCGAAGGACTACGGCGACATCAAGGACAAGTTCCGCCCCGGCCATGCCGACCTGACCTACCAGCAGAAATACGGCTTGCGCGACTATCGCGGCGGCGGGCGCTCCTCGGCGCGCGAGACCGCCATGCGCGTCGCCGCCGGCGGCGTCGCGCGCCAGATCCTCAAGCAGGCCTTCGGCGACAGCCTCGTCATTCGCGGCGCGCTGGTGCAGATGGGCACGCAGGCGATCGACCGCGCGCGGTGGGATTGGGACGCGACGCAGGACAACCCCTTCTGGTGCCCCGACCGCCAGGCGGCGCAGAGCTGGGAAAGCTATCTCGACGGTGTGCGCAAATCGGGCAATTCGGTCGGCGCGATCATCGAACTGGTCGCCTCCGGCGTGCCGGCCGGCCTCGGCGCGCCGATCTACGGCAAGCTCGACGCGGATCTGGCCGCCGCCATGATGAGCATCAACGCCGTGAAGGGCGTCGAGATCGGCGCCGGCATGGCCGCCGCTTCATTGATGGGCGACGAGAATGCCGACGAGATGCGCATGAAGGACGGCAAGATCGACTTCCTGTCGAACCAGGCGGGCGGCATCCTCGGCGGCATCTCGACCGGCCAGGACGTCGTCGTCCGCTTCGCCGTCAAGCCGACCAGCTCGATCCTGATGCCGCGTCGCACGGTGGACATTCACGGCAAGGACACCGAGGTCGTCACCAAGGGCCGTCACGACCCTTGCGTCGGCATCCGCGCCGTGCCGGTCGGCGAGGCCATGTTGGCCTGCGTGCTGGCCGACCATTACCTGCGCCATAGGGGACAAACCGGCGGCTAGGTCGGCTCTTAACTCATCGATTTGCGAACGGCGTCGCGGGACGCCATCAATACGGGGGATCGTCGCATGAAACGGTTTTTCGGGGGTTGCAGTTTCGGCTTGGTCATTGGCATCGCCGGCGGCCTCGCGCTTGCCGCGGCATTGCCGGCGCTGGCCGCGGTTTGCAGCGAACGCATCAGCGGCGGCGCCGGCGGCAGCGGCATGTTGGGCGGCAAACAGGCGATCATGGAAGTGGCGATCGGCGAGACGGCCGTCGTCACCTGCGCGCAGCAGCAGCGCCTGGTGCAGACCATGGACGCCGGCGATTCCGCCAAGTTCTTCACCTGCCAGAAGCGCTGACGCCGGCGCGCCTCAGTTGGCGCTCTTGGCCGCGAAGCTCGCCAGCGTCTTGCCGGACGCGTCGATCAGCGCGAGCTGCGATCCAGTGATCTTGTAGCCCTTGGCTTCGCGCAGCGCGTTGGCATAGCCGCCCTCGACGGCCATGCCGGGCGGCGGACAGGCCATGCGCGTCATGGCGAGCGGCCCGAAGGTCAGCTGATCGCCCGACAATTGATAAGGCCCGGCGAACATGTTGCAGCCGGCATAGCCGCTGACGCGGCCGTCGCTCGCCTGCAATTGCAGAAACGGCTCGCGCTGGCCCGCCTCGACGGTCACCGGCGCCTCGCCGAGCTTGGTCAGCAGCCAGTTGGTGCCGACGAGGGGCGTTGCCGGCGCCGCCGTTCGGCCGCCCTCCATGGCGCAAGCGCCGAGCGTCAGCAGCAGAGACAAGAACATCGCGGTGGTCTTCATGAGAGCCTCCGGCATTGAAGAAGACGGCAGTCTATCCGGCAATGATGGCCGAGTCGCGGCCGGTCAGCCCATCACGTTGGCCAGGATGCCGACGCCCTCGATGGCGACCTCGATCTTGGCGCCGGGCTTCATCGGCAAGGCGCCGACCGTGGTGCCGCAGGCGATGACGTCGCCCGGCAGCAGGGTCATGTCGCGCGAAATCAGGCTGACCAGCTTGGCCGGCGAGAAGAACATGTCGTCGGCCGTCTGGCTCTGGCGCTCGCGCCCGTCGAGCAGCGCCTTCACCGCGATCGCCCGCGGATCGAGGCCGGTGGCGATGACCGGGCCGAAGGCGCCGAAGCCGTCGAAGTTCTTGGCGCGCGTCCATTGCGGGAAGGACGGGTCCTTGAACAGCAGTTCGAGCGCGGTGACGTCGTTGACGCAGGTGAAGCCGAAGATGTGATCGGCCGTCGCCGCTTCGTCGACGCCGCTGCAACGCTTGCCGATGACGACGCCGAGCTCGGCCTCGTAGATCACCCGGCCGTCATAGGAGGCCGGACGCGGAATGGTCCGGCCGCCGGCGAGATAGGCGCTCGGGACTTTGAGGAAATAGAGCGGCTCGGCCGGCTCGGCGAGGGCGTTCTTCGCCGCCACGGCGCGCGAATTGTTCCACAGGCAGACCATCTTCTGCGGCGCGCAGGGCGTCAGCAGCGTCACGCCGGCCAACGGCAAGCTCTCGCCGGTCGGCGCATAGACGCCGAACATGTCGCCCTCATGGACGAAGACGGTTTCGCCGTCGAGCGTGCCGAAATTCTCGCGGCCCTCATGGGCGAAGCGCAGCCAGCGGGTCATGAGACGCTCAGCGCCGCAGGAAGGGCACGGCCAAGCGATGCACCTCGTCTGCGGCGTCCCACGGCACCAGGTGCTTGCAGCCGTCGACGATATGCAGATCGAGTTGCGGCCGGCGCTGCTTGAGCAGCGTCGCCTTCTCGAAGGCGTTGGCGCGGTCGTTCTTGCCGTAGATCATCAACAGCGGCATCTTCAGGTCGGTCAGCGTTTCCCACTGCTCGGGGCCGGTCTTTTCCTTCGGCTTCGCCTTGTTCGATTCGCTGAGCTCGTTGCGCGCGACGAAGGCGGCGAAATTCTTGCCTGTGCTGTTCCGATGGCGCAGCGCCAGTTCCTCGGGCGTGATCAGCTCATGGTGGAACAGGTTGGCTTCGAGCAATTTCCGCGTGTCGTCGAGAGTCGGCTCGGACGCGGCCATGCGGCGCTCCAGGCGCTGCTGCACGGCGGCCTGGCGGTCGGCGCCGGCGTCGGGCTTTTCTTCCAGCGGCGGCAGCAGGCTGCCGGTGCCGAGCACGACGATATGGCTGTAGCGCTCCGGCTCGGCCAGCGCGAGCTGCACCGCCGTGCTGCCGGCCTGCGAATGGGCGATGACGGCGACCTTGCCGAGGCCAAGGGCGTCGACGAATTTCGGGATCATCTTCTTGCGCAGCGCCGCGCCGTGGTCCGCCGGATTGTCCGACAGGCCGAAGCCCGGCTGATCGAAGGCGATGACGCGCAAGCCGCCGCGCGCCAGCGGGCCGAGATTGCGGCGGAACACGTCGGCCGAGGAACCGAGCGACGCGCCATGCAGCAGGATGACGGGATGACCCTGGCCTTCCTCGATATAGCGGATGCGCAGGCCGTCGATGGTGACGAACTTGTCCTGCACGCCAGTCTGAACGGCTGTGGCCATGGCAATCTCCCTTGCGATGAATGCGCCCCGGCGCGGCGGGGTCTTGATTATTTTAATTTTAGCACGGGCCGGCGTTTTGCGGCCAGCGTTCCGGAATAGGAAACGCCGCCTTAGGCGTGATACAGCCCGGCCGCCACGGCGCGCTGGCGGATCAGCGCCAGCACGATGTCCACGGTCGGCGTCGGGATCTCGACCAGGCGGCCCATCTCCTGCACCGCCGTCACCAGGGCGTCGATCTCCATCGGCCGGCCGCGTTCCAGGTCCTGCAGCATGGAGGTCTTGTGCGCGCCGACGCCGGCGGCGCCGGCGATGCGCTTGTCGACGTCGATGCCGAACTTCACGCCGAGCTTCTCGCCGATGGCCTGGGCCTCCAGCATCATGGCGCGCGCCACGGCGCGGGTGCCGGGCTCGGTGGCGATGACGTCGAGCGTCGCGTGGGTCAGCGCGCTGATCGGATTGAAGCAGAGGTTGCCCCACAGCTTGATCCAGATCTCGTCGCGGATGCGCGGGCGCACGGGGGCCTTGAGGCCGGCCTGGACCAGCGCTTCGGAGAGCGCCGCGACGCGCGCGGTCTTCTCGCCGGAGGGCTCGCCGAGGGTGAAGCGGTCGCCCTCGACATGCTGCACGACGCCCGGCGTGGTCACCTCGCAAGCGGGATAGACGACGCAGCCGATCATGCGCTGGGGGCCGAGGCCGTTCCATTGCACGTCGCCGGGATCGACGCTGGCGAGTCGCGCGTCCTTATGGGGCGAGTCGAGGCCGTAGAAATACCACCAGGGCACGCCGTTGACGCCCCAGACGATGGCGGTGTCCGGCCCGAGCAGCGGCTGCAACGCCGGCACGACGCCGGGCACCGAATGGGCTTTCAGGGTGATGACGACGAAATCCTGCGGCCCGGCCTCGGCGGCGGTCTCGACGGCGCGCACCTTGGCGATCTTCTCCTCGCCGCCGCGGATCAGCTTGAGGCCGTCCTTCTGCATGGCGGCGAGATGCGGCCCGCGCGCGATCAAGGTCACGTCGGCGCCGGCCAGGGCCAATTCCGCGCCCATGAAGCCGCCGATGGCGCCCGCGCCGAAGATGCAAATGCGCATCGGATGTCTCCCCTAATTATTCGTTGATATTTGCATATCGGGCGGAAGCAAAACGGTCAACAGGGGAGACAAATCCAACCATACGTCATACCCGCACTTGTCCCGGCCATGACGATGGAAAGAATGCCGCTCTACTTCCCTTTGCGGAACACGCCGACCACTTCGAGATGCGGCGTCCATAGGAACTGGTCGACCGGCAGCACGGATTCCAACCGGTAGCCGCCATCGACCAGCAGTTTGGCGTCGCGCGCGAAGCTCGACGGATTGCAGGACACCGCGACGACCAGCGGGATTTTCGACGCCGCCAGGCGACCCGCTTGCGACGATGCGCCGGCGCGCGGCGGATCGAAGACCACCGCGTCGAATTTCTTGAGATCGTCGGCGATCAGCGGGCGCTTCATCAGGTCGCGCGTTTCGGTCGACAGCTTGTTGCCGATGCCCGCCGCGTCGGCGCCCTTGCGCAATGCGCCAACCAGACCAGCGTCGCCGTCGATGGCATGGACCGAGCCGAGCGCGATCAGCGGAAAGCTGAAGGCGCCGGCGCCGCAGAACAGATCGGCAATGCGTTTCACTTTCGCGCCCTTGAAGGCGGCGAGCACCGCCTCGACCAGCAGGCGCTCGCCTTCGCGGGTCGCCTGCAGGAAGGCGCCGGCCGGCAAAGCGACCTGCGCTTTGCCGAAAGTGACGAGCGCGGGACGGCGCGACACCACGGTTTCCGGGGTGCCGAGCGGGCCGCTGCCGGTCAAGGATTGCCAGGACAGCCGCTGCAGATTGCGCGCCCCGGCGAACTCGGCGAGCATCTGGCGGATCGGCGCCGGCAATTTGCCCGGCGTGCGCAAGATGAGATCGAGCCCGTCGTCGAGCTGGTTGACCATCGCCTCGGCGCGGCCGCCCGGCGGCAGGATGCGCGTCAGGAGATCGCGCAGCGGCGGCAGCAAGGCGAGCAAGGCCGGCGACAGCGCGGCGCAATCGTTGAAGTCGATCACCTCATGGCTGGCGCGCGCCTGAAAGCCGAGATGCACCGCGCCGCTGCCCTTGTCGCTCTGCGGCTGGCGATGAGCGAAGAAGGTGGCGCGGCGGCGCGAATGGGCCGGCACGGCGACGAGATCGGCCACCGGCGCGCCCCCCAGGCCGACATAGGCCAGCGCCTCGACCAGCAGACCCCGCTTCCAGGCGGCATAGGGCTTGGGCGCCAGATGCTCCATGACGCAGCCGCCGCAGCGCTGGAAGTTCGGGCAGGCCGGCGGAATGCGGTCCGGCGAAGGTTTCAAAATCTCCACCACCGTGCCCTGTAGCCCGTCCGGCGTCGGCGTCACGCGGGCGCGCACGACCTCGCCCGGCAGCGTGAAGGGCACGTAGACGCGCGCGCCGTCGGCACCGCCATGGGCGAGCGTGGCGATACCGTCGCCTTCGGCGCCCAGGCTCTGTACGGTCAGTTCGAGTTCGTCGGTCATGGGGTCACTTTACAGGCGGCTTGCGTGCCGCAATGAGAAATTCGCGATTGCCGTCCTGGCCGGTGATCGGGCTGTCGGTCAGGCCGATCACCGACCACTGCATGTCGTTCGCCAGCCAGTCTTGAATGCGCTCGCACACCTCGGCGTGCAATTCGGGCTCGCGCACGATGCCGCCCTTGCCGACCCGGCCCTTGCCGACCTCGAACTGCGGCTTGATCAGCGCCACCAGCAGCGCGCCGGGTTTCGCCAGCTTGAGCACGGCGGGCAGCACGGTGGCGAGGCCGATGAAGCTGGCGTCGCACACCACGACCTCGGGCAGATCCGGCAAATCCTCGGCGGTGAGATGGCGCGCGTTGACGCCCTCCATGACGGCGACGCGCGGATCGTTGCGCAGGCCCCAGGCGAGCTGGCCCTTGCCGACATCCACCGCATAGACCTTGGCCGCGCCGCGCGACAGCAGCACTTCGGTGAAGCCGCCCGTGGACGAGCCGACATCGATGGCGATCTTGCCCGTCACGTCCAACCCGAACCGGTCGAGCGCGCCGACCAGCTTGAGCGCGCCGCGCGACACCCAGGGATGCGGCGCGCCGCGCAAGGTCACTTCGAGATCGGCGGCGACCGGCTGGCCCGGCTTGTCGAGCCGGCGTTCGCCGGTGAAAACCTGGCCGGCGAGGATCACCGCCTGCGCCTTGGTGCGCGTTTCGGCCAGGCCGCGATCGACCAGCAGCTGATCCAGGCGAATCTTCGGGGCCTTCTTCTCGCTCATGGCGCCCGCCGCTTGGTCAGCCAGTGGAAGCGCAAGGTGAGCAGCACGGCGGCGAAGGCCAGGCCGATGGCGAGGCCCATCCAGATGCCGACGGCGCCGATCCGGAGCGGAAAGCCGAACAGCACGCCGAAGGGAAAGGCGATCAGCCAATAGCCGACCAGCGCGATGGCGAGCGGCCAGCGCGTGTCCTTCAGCCCGCGCAACGCCCCGGCGGCGACGCTCTGGGCGCCGTCGAACATCTGGAAGATGCCGGCGACGACGAGCAATTGCGCGGCGAGCAGCGACACCGGCAGCGTGTCGGGCCGCGTGGAATCCAGAAAGAGGCCGACGAGCTGCGGCCCGGCGAGCAGGAAGGCCAGGCAGCTCAGGGCCATGAAGCCGACGCCGAGCGCCTGCGCGGTGAAGCCGGCGCGCCGCGCCCCCGCCATGTCGCCGCCGCCGATGGCGACGCCGACGCGCACGGTGGCGGCCATCGACATGCCGAGCGGTACCATGAAGGTGATGGCGGCGCATTGCAGGGCGATCTGATGGGCGGCGATGGCCGTGGTGCCGATCAGGCCCATCAGCAGCAGCGCCGCCGAGAACACGCCGACCTCGAGCACCCACATGCTGCCGATCGGCAGGCCGATGCGGAAGATCTCGGCCAGGCGCGACCAGTCGGCGCGCCACAGGCGGCCGAGAATGTAATAACGGCGAAACCGCTTATCGCGCAGCACGTAGGCCAGCATGATGATCGTCATCAGGCTGTGGGTGATCGCCGAGCCGATGCCGGCGCCGAGCAGTTCGAGGCGCGGCAGGCCGAAATGGCCGAAGATCAGGCCGTAATTGATCGCCGCATTGAACAAAATGCCGCAGACGGTGACGATCAGCACGGCGCGGGTGCGCTCGAAGGCCGAGACGAAGCAGCGCAGCACGACGAACCAGAGCGCAGGCAGCGTTGCCCACATGAGCGCGCGCAGGAAGGGCTCGGCGGCGGCGGCCAAGACCGGGTCCTGGCCGAACAGCAGCAGGATCGGCCGGATATGCCAGCAGGCGGCCATGAAGGGCACGGAGAGCAGGGCGGCGGCCCAGAAGCCCTGGCGCACGACGCGGCGGATGGCGCGCACCTTGCCGCGCCGCTCCGGCCGGCCGACGATCTGCGACACGATGGGCGAGACGGCGCTGACCACGCCGAGCCCGAACAGGAACATGATGACCCAGACGTTGGTCGCCAGGCCCGAGGCGGCGAGCGCCTCGGGGCCGAGCCAGCCGAGCAGCACCACGTCTGTCGTCTGAATCGCGATCTGGGCGAGCTGGCTGGCCGCCAGCGGCACGCCGAGGGCGAGCATGGCCTTGGCCTCGGCGCGCCACAAGGCGCCGCGCGACGCGGAAGAGCGGGAAGAAGCGGCAAAGGCGAACATCACGACAGGAATTCTCGAAGCGGGGTCAAAATCGGAACGCGGCGCAGTCTGGCGGCGCGGCGCGACAAAAGGGGGACAAAGGCCGAATTGCGGCTCTTTATAAAAAGAGCCTGCCCTGGGGCTTAACGGGCGGCGCGTTACGGTCGCTTGAGACCGCTCACGGCCGCCGCGCCGGCGAGATAGTCGGCGTTGCGCCCGAGCGCCGCCATGGCGGTGGCGACGATATGCGGCGCGTCGAGCCCGGCCTCGGCATATTGCTTGGCCGGCGACTCGTGATCGATGAAGACGTCGGGCAGCGTCATCGGGCGGAACTTCACGCCGCCGTCGAGCAGGCCTTCGAGCGCGAGATATTGCATCACCTGCGTGCCGAAGCCGCCGATGCTGCCCTCCTCGATGGTGATCATCACTTCATGGTCGCGCGCCAGGCGGCGCATCAGGTCGGTATCGAGCGGCTTGGCGAAGCGCGCGTCGGCGACGGTGGCCGACAGGCCGAAGCTCGCCAGCATGTCGGCGGCGGCCAGCGCCTCGTGCAGGCGCGCGCCGAAGCTGACGATGGCGACCGAGCTGCCCTCGCGCAAAATCCGGCCCTTGCCGAGCTGCAGCGCCAGGCCCTGGGTCGGCAACTGCACGCCGAAGCCCTCGCCGCGCGGATAGCGCAAGGCGCTCGGGCGGTCGTCGATGGCGGCCTGGGTCGCGACCATATGGACCAGCTCGGCCTCGTCGGCGGCGGCCATGATGACGAAGCCCGGCAGGCAGCCGAGATAGGCGACGTCGAAGGCGCCGGCATGGGTCGCGCCGTCGGCGCCGACCAGCCCGGCGCGGTCGAGCGCGAAGCGCACCGGCAATTGCTGGATGGCGACGTCATGCACCACCTGGTCGTAGGCGCGCTGCAGGAAGGTCGAGTAGATCGCCGCGAAGGGCTTGAAGCCTTCCGCCGCCAGGCCGGCGGCGAAGGTGACGGCATGCTGCTCGGCGATGCCGACGTCGAAGGCGCGCTTGGGGAAGCGCTTGGCGAACAGATCGAGGCCGGTGCCCGACGGCATGGCGGCGGTCAGCGCGACGATGCGCTCGTCCTTCTCCGCCTCGGCGATCAGGGCGTCGGCGAAGACGCGCGTGTAGCTCGGCGCCGCCGCCTTGACCTTGGCCTGCGCGCCCGTCACCACGTCGAACTTGCCGACGCCGTGATATTTTTCCTCGGCCGCCTCGGCCGGCGCGTAACCGTGGCCCTTCTGGGTGACCACATGGATCAGCACCGGGCCGGCCTCTTTCGAGTCGCGCACGTTCTTGAGGATCGGCAGCAGATGGTCGAGGTTGTGGCCGTCGATCGGGCCGACGTAATAGAAGCCCAATTCCTCGAACAGGGTGCCGCCGGTGACCATGCCGCGGGCATATTCCTCGGCGCGCTGGGCCGCCTTCTTGAGCGGGCGCGGCAGATGCGAGGTGACGGCCTTGGCGGCGCTGCGCGCGGCGCGATAGGACTTCGACGAAATCAGCTTCGACAGATAGGCGCTCATGGCGCCGACCGGCGGCGCGATCGACATGTCGTTGTCGTTGAGCACGACGATGAGGCGCGCATCCATCGCGCCGGCGTTGTTCATCGCTTCATAGGCCATGCCGGCGCTCATCGCGCCGTCGCCGATCACGGCGACGACGTTGCGGCTCTCGCCCTTGAGGTCGCGCGCCACCGCCATGCCGAGGCCGGCGGAGATCGACGTCGAGCTGTGCGCCGCGCCGAACGGGTCGTATTCGCTCTCGCTGCGCCGGGTGAAGCCGGACAGGCCGCCGCCCTGGCGCAGGGTGCGGATGCGCTCGCGCCGGCCGGTGAGGATCTTGTGCGGATAGGCCTGGTGGCCGACGTCCCAGATCAGCTTGTCGTCCGGCGTGTTGAAGACGTAATGCAGCGCCACGGTCAGCTCGACGACGCCGAGCCCGGCGCCGAGATGGCCGCCGGTGATCGAGACGGCCTCGATCATCTCCAGGCGCAGCTCGTCGGCGAGCTGGCGGAGGTCCTTTTCGGGCAGCTGGCGCAGGTCCGCCGGCAGATGGACCTGGTCCAACAGCGGCGTCTTGCTGGCGGGAATCTCAGTGGTCATGGAACGCTAACGATCCGGGGGCTGCGGGAGTTCGGGCGGCGGTTTCGGGAGGTTTTTATTATATTCCAGCTACTTACGCCGTTCGAGAACGAACCGCGTCAGCTGGCGCAGAAATTCTGCCTTTTCCCCGAAGAAATCAAGGTTTTGCCCGGCCTCGGCGATCAATCTTGCCGCCTCGGCCCGCGCCCCGGCGAGCCCCAGGGTGGCGACGAAAGTGGCTTTTCCGGCGGCGGCGTCCTTGCCTGCGGTCTTGCCGATCTCGGCCGAGCCGCCCTCGGCGTCGAGCAAATCGTCGGTCACCTGATAGGCCAGGCCGAGCGCCCGGGCATAGGCGGCAAGCCGCGCCCGCGCCTCAGGCGGCGCCCCGGCAAGGATGGCCGGCGCCTCGCAGGCCGCGGCGATCAGCGCCGCGGTCTTGAGTTCCTCCATGCGGGCGATGCCGGCGGCATCGAGCGACCGGGGTGCGCCCTCGCCCATCGGCGTCTTGCCCTCGGTGGCGAGGTCGATCATCTGGCCGGCGACCATGCCCTGGGGCCCGGCGGCGCGGGCGAGCGCCAGGATCAGCTCGGTGCGGCGGGCGGCGTCCGAATGGGTGGCGGGATCGGCCAGCACTTCGAAGGCCAGGGTCATCAGCGCGTCGCCCGCCAGGATGGCCGCCGCCTCGCCGAACTTGGCATGGCAGGAGGGCTGGCCGCGCCGCATGTCGTCGTCGTCCATCGCCGGCAGGTCGTCATGGACCAGCGAATAGCAATGGACCAGCTCGACGGCGGCGGCGGCGCGCAGCACGGCGGCATCGGGCAGATCGAACAGCCGGGCGCAGGCGAGCGACAGGGCCGGGCGGAAGCGCTTGCCGCCGTTCATCACGGCGTAGCGCATGGCGGCGAACAATTGGTCCTCGGCGAGGCCGGTGGCGCGCGGCAGCACGGCGTCGAGCACGCCCTCGACCGCCGTGGCGGCGGACGCCAAGGCGGAGCCGATGTCGGGCGCGCCATCGGGGGCGTGGGCGCGGGCGGAACCGTCGGTCATCGGGAAAGCCTGGAGAAGATCATGCCGCAGCATAGTCCTGAGCGGCCCCGGCGTCATGCGCCAGGACGGGAGCGGCGGCGGAACGGGGATTAGTTGAGCTCGGACTCTTCGGCCGCGACGCTGCCGTCCGGCCGCAGGACGATCTTCTCGACCTTGGCCTTGGCGGCGGCGAGCTTCGTCTCGCAATGGCGCTTGAGCTGCGCGCCGCGCGTGTAGGCGGCGATGGCGTCGTCGAGCTTGACCTTGCCGCGCTCCAGATCGCCGACGATCTTCTCCAATTCGCCAAGCGCGTCCTCGAACGACAGCGCGGCGATGTCGGGAGAGATGTCAGTGTCGGCGGACGCGGTCTTGGCCATGGTCAAATCCTTGATTGCGCGCGGAGTTTATTACAGCGGCAACGTCGAGCCACAGCTTTAAACTTGGAGCGGTCGGATAGAAAAAGTCTAAAATGAAATAACATATAGCGGGGGCCCTTAATGACTAAAAAATCCACACTTGCCGAATTAAAAAATGCGCTTGGATCGCACACTGCAAACATGGAGCGCATCTCAAACGATTTTACAAATCGCATAACAACGAATTCTGAACCTGAAATTATTTATCATTATACAGATGACAAGGGGCTTAAAGGGATTCTCGAAACAGGCAAGCTGTGGTTCACGGATATGCTGAACCTCAACGATCCATCCGAGTTAGATCACGGCATCACACAAGCCTTAAACATTCTAAACCGAGAGACCAAGACAACCTCACAGATTACAAAAGTTCTCCGCAGTGTTTTGACAAAAATCCTTACGGGCAATTTATCCATCTCCACCAATTGGCTTGTTTGCTGCTTCAGCAAAACTAATGATGATTTAGGACAATGGAGGGCCTACGCAGATGACGGTAGAGGATATGCGATTGGCTTTGAGACTAAGAGCCTAAAAAAGGCATTCGCCGAAAGCCAAAACCACATACCTCATTCTATGTTCTCGGTGTCATATGACGATTCAGAGATATGCGCACTGCATGAAAAACTAGTCCGAGAAACTATTTCATTCATTGAACAGCTAGAAGAGAATCAGATACACGAAAAGGATATAGTGGATTTCATTACTGAGGTTGCCATAAGTTTTATTACATCATGCGTAACTGTATCTCTCTATTTTAAGCACGAAGCCTACCGCAACGAACAAGAGTACCGCCTACTTCAATTAAACCCCGCAGATGCGGTACTTCCTGATTTAAAATTTCGCACTCGCCCTTATTCATTAGTAAAGTACAGGGAGTTCGATTGGAAAAGCAGCGCCAAACAATCGTTAAAAAGTATTATTTGCGGACCTGCTAACGAGAGCGCCCGCGCAAACAAATTTGCGCAAGATTGCTTGCGTGAATATGTGCCTGATCATAAAGCAGAAGTGACTCAGTCACTCATACCATACAGAAGCGTTAGATATTGAAGGCCCCCACATGCGCGCTCACGCTCCGTGCCAGCGCCTCCAAATCGTAGCCGCCCTCCAGCGTCGAGACGACACGGCCTTCGCAGCACTCCTCCGCAATCGTCATGATCTCGCGTGTGATCCAGGCGTAGTCGTCGTCGGTCAGATTCAGGTTCGCCAGCGGGTCGTCCGCGTGGGCGTCGAAGCCGGCGGAGATCAGAATGAACTCCGGTCGGAATTCGCGCAGTGCCGGCAACAGGCGCTCGGACCAGGCGGCACGAAACTCCGCGCTGCCCGATCCCGGCCGTAGCGGCGCGTTGAAGATGTTGCCGACGCCGCGCTCGACCACCGAGCCCGTGCCGGGATAGAGCGGCGACTGGTGGGACGAGGCGAAGAACAGATCGGCGTCCTGCTCGAAGGCGGCCTGGGTGCCGTTGCCGTGATGCACGTCGAAGTCCACCACCGCGATTCGTTGCAAGCCATGCACGGCCCGCGCATGAAGCGCGCCGATGGCGACATTGTTGAACAGGCAGAAGCCCATCGCCGTCTCGGGCTCGGCGTGATGGCCGGGCGGGCGCACGGCGCAAAAGGCGTTGCGAACGTCTCCCTTCATCACCGCATCGACCGCCGCGCAGAGCGCGCCGGCGGCGCGCAGGGCGGCCTCGCCCGAGCCGGGCGACAGGATCGTGTCGCCGTCCACCCTGGCATAACCGTCTTGCGGCACGGCGCCGAGCAGATGGCGGATCAGCGCGGGCGGATGGACGCGGGCGATCTGCGCTTCGCTGGCGCGCGGCGCCTCATGGCGCGCGAGATCGGCGAAGGCCGGATCGTCCAAGGCGGCGAGCACGGCGCGCAGCCGCGCCGGCGATTCGGGATGGCCGGGGCCGGGGTCATGGGCCAGGCAGGCCGCATGGGTGAAAAGCGCCGTGGTCATATGACGGCCCTATCCTTTTGCACCGCGCCGCTTTGGACGCGCGGTGCACCGGCAATCGCGCCGCCGCAGCCGTCCGAAAGCGTACGGACTTTCAGCCGCCCTTGCGGATGCGGAAGACGAAGCGGCCGCCCTCCGCCGTCTCGGCGGCGAGCAATGCATGGCCGGTGGTCTCGCAATAGACCGGGAAATCCTTGGCGCTGGCCGGGTCGTCCGCCGTCACCTCGATCACCGCGCCGGCTTTCAGCCCGCGCAACGCCTTGTTGGCGCGTAGCACCGGCAGCGGGCATTTCAGGCCGGTCAGGTCGAGGCGCTCATCGGGCTTGGCGTCCGGCATTCCGCCGTCGGGAGTTTCCGTTGGGCTCTGGTCTGTCATGGCCGCCAGGATATATCATTGCCGAGAAAAGCGAGAGTGCCCCATCAAGACCGGAGCCTGCCATGACCGTCGTGGCCCATACCTACAGCCTGGAGACCTTCTTCGACGATTGCCGCGCCAGCCTATTGGCGGACGCCGGCCCGGACGGCCAGGCCGCGGTGCGGCGCCACCTGCTGCAGCTGCTGCGCCACCCCAAGCTGATCCACGAATTTCTCGGGCCCGATCCCGCCCCCGGCCGCCGCAGGCTGCATCACGAACCGGCGACCGGCCTGCATGTCTTCGTCCATGTCTATGACTCGGCGGGCGTCAGCAAGCCGCACGACCACGGGCCCTGCTGGATCGTCTACGGCAATCTCACCGGCCACACCGACATGGTCGATTACCGCCGGCGCGACGACGGATCGCAGCCGGGCTTCGCCGACCTGGAGACGACGCGGCGCTATCGCGTGGGGGCCGGCGAGGCGGAGCTGTTCGGCGTCGGCGCGATCCACGAGACGGCGCATCCCGAAGGCCCCTCGATCCTGATCCGCGCCGTCTCCGACGACATGGACAGCGTCTGGCGCCACACGTTCAATCCGGAGAAGCAGACCGTGACGGACAGGCCGCCGCGGCCGGAGAGGGATTGAGGCCTGACTCCTCCGTCACTGGCCTCCTCTCCACCGTCACCCTCGGGTTTCGCCGCTTTCATAACCGTCACCCTCGGGCTTGACCCGAGGGTCCATCTTGCCGACGCTCATGCCATGGGCGGTTACGTCTATATCCTCGCCAGCGACCGCAACGGCACCCTCTACATCGGGGTGACGAACGATCTTGTGCGCCGCGTCTTCGAACATCGCGAGGAAGTCGCTGAAGGCTTCACACAACGCTACGGCGTGAAGCGCTTGGTTCACTACGAACAATTCGAGGATATCCGAACAGCCATCCAGCGCGAGAAGTCGCTCAAGCGCTGGAGTCGCGCCTGGAAGATCGAATTGATCGAGCAGGACAATCCCAAATGGGACGACCTTTATCCGACGATTATCGCTTGAAAAATGGACCCTCGGGTCAAGCCCGAGGGTGACGATTTATTTATAGATGCAAAAAGGGCGGGACCATCGGTCCCGCCCTTCGCATGTTCGATGACGCGCGCGTCTAGCCGAAGAACTTGTCCTGCTTGAAGACGACGACGCCCTTCTTGTTTTCGGCCGAGTCGCCCGGCATGTCTTCGCCGCGGATATTGAGGCGGTGCGACGGGTCGGCGCCCGGGAAGCTGCCGGCGCCGACGCGGAACAGCACCAGCTCCTCGTCGGCGATCGATTCGAACCAGTAGTAGGCGCCGGCGGGGATCATCACGCCTTCGAACTTGCCGACTTCCTGGGTGTTGCCGTCCTCGTCGTGATAGCGGGCGCGGCCCTGCAGCACGAGGAAGGTGTGGTCCTCGCTCGGATGGGTGTGCAGGCCGTTCTCGCCGCCCGAGGCATAGACCTTGAGCACCGCCCACATATTGTCGGCGCGGCCGAGGCGCGTGTTGGTGCGGCCCTCTTCCAGCATCTGCGCCTTGAGCTTGTAGAAGCTGAGCTTCTTCTCGACCGGCTGGGCGACGTCGGACTTCTTGTAGCTGCGCAAATCCGTGGTGGGCGGAAGCACGGCGGTATCGCTGGGCGCGGTCATGGGATGAAACCTCCTGATAGGCTGGTTGGGTGCAGCTGCTCGTTGACCGCCATTTTAGGCCGCCGCCGAAGGGCCGCAAGCGTTTCCCGCAGCCCTCCATAACCTGCCCTAGGCCGTTGTTTCCGCTGCGGTTATAATGGATCATGTCCCGCACCGCCCGCAGCGCCGGCCGCGTCACCCGCAAGGCCGCCACCCCGCCCGAAACGGCGCCCGCCAAACGGCCGGCGCTGACGCTGCGCGTCGATCTCGGCCGCGCCAATGCGGCCAAAACGAAAGGGGGCGTCGTGGCCGAGGCGATCGGCCCCGGCAAGGTGCGCCTCTTGGAGCTGATCGACGAGACCGGCTCGATCAGCGCCGCCGGCCGCGCCATGGGCATGTCCTACCGCCAGGCCTGGCTGCTGATCGACAGCATGAACCAGGCCTTCGCCGAACCGGTGACGGAGACGCTGCGCGGCGGCGCCAAGGGCGGCGGCGCGGCGGTCACCGACTTCGGCCGCAAGCTCGCCGCGCTCTACCGCGAGATGGAGCGCAAGGCGACGGAAGCCGTGGCCGACGATCTCCAGGCGTTGGAAAAGGCGCTGGGAAAACCCGGGGCTTAGCGTCCGGCGAAGGTGACGCTCTTGATGACGGCGGTGACGCTCTCGCCGACCTTGAGGTTCAAGGTTTCGAGCGAACGGCGCGTGATCTGCGCCAGCACCGCCACGCCGAAACAATCGAGGCGCAGATCGACGCCGGCGCCAATAGGCTCGCCGATCTCGGCGATGCGGCCCGGCAGCATGTTGAGCGCGCTGACCTCCTGCGGCGGCCGGCGCGCGATCATCACGTCGCGCGCCAGGATCTGCACGCGGAGCCGCGCGCCGACCGGCAGGCCGAGGCGCGGCACCCGCAGATCGCCGGCCCGGGTGGCGATCAGGCTGAGGCCGTAGCCGTCGTCCGCCTCGCGCACTTGCGCGTCGAGAATCGCGCCGGCCTCGCCGCGCGCCAGCGGCAAGCCGCCGAGGCGCGCCATCACCTCGGCCGCCGGGCCAGCGGCGGCGACGCGGCCGCCCTCCATCATCACCACCGTGGTGGCGAGGCGCACGACCTCCGCCACCGCATGGCTGACATAGACGATGGGGATGCCGGCCTCGTCGCGCAGCCGCTCGATATAGGGCAGGATTTCCGCCTTGCGCGCGTCGTCGAGCGCGGCAAGCGGCTCGTCCATCAGCAGGATGCGCGGACTGGCGAGGAGCGCGCGGCCGATGGCGACGCGCTGCTTCTCGCCGCCCGACAGCGAGGCGGGATGGCGGTCCAAGAGCGCGCCGATGCCGAGCAACGCGATCACGTCGTCGAACTTGGCGCGTCTTTCTGGCGCGGGCGTGAACCAGCGGCCGTAACGCAGATTCTGCCGCACCGTGAGATGCGGGAACAGCCGGCCTTCCTGGAAGACATAGCCGACGCGGCGGCGATGCGGCGCCACGAACAGCCGGCGCGCCGTATCGACCAGCGTCTGACCGTCGACCATGATGCGCCCCTGCTCCGGCTTCACCAGCCCGGCGATGACATTGACCAGCGTCGTCTTGCCCGAGCCCGAGCGGCCGAACAGCGCGGTCAAACCCGCACCGGCCGTGAAGGCGGCTTGCAGATGGAAATCCCCTTGATGGTGGTCGATGGAAACGTCGAGCATCACACGCCACCCACATGGCGCGCGGCGCGGCGCGCCAGTCCTTCGGAAACGAGCAGCGCCGCCAGCGACAGGGCCACCGAGATCAGCGTCAGGCGGATCGCGCCGGCGTCGCCGCCCGGCACGTTGAGATAGGTGTAGATCGCGGTCGGCAGGGTGCGCGTCTCGCCGGGGATGTTCGAGACGAAGGTGATGGTCGCGCCGAACTCGCCCATCGCCTTGGCGAAACCGAGGATCGCGCCGGCCAGCACGCCGGGCAGGATCAGCGGCAAGGTGACGGTGAGGAAGACCATGACGGGATTGGCGCCGAGCGTGCCGGCCGCCGCCTCCAGGCGCCGGTCGACCGCCTCGATGGACAGACGCATGGCACGCACCATCAGCGGAAAGCCCATGACGGCGCAGGCGAGCGCCGCGCCGGTCCAGCGGAAGGCGAAGACGATGCCGATCTCCGCCAGCAGTTCGCCGAAGAATCCGCGCCGGCCGAACAGGATGAGCAGGAGATAGCCGGTGACGACCGGCGGCATGATCAGCGGCAGATGCACGACGCCGTTGAGCAGCGCATGGCCCCAGAAGCGCTTGCGCGCCAGGAGCCAGGCGACGGCGAGGCCGACCGGTAGGCTGGCCAGGGTCGCCCACAGGGCGACGCGCAGGCTCAAGCCCACCACCTGCCATTCTTCCGGCGTCAACCACTGCGTCATGACGCCACTCTATCCGAGGGCGCGCTGATCGAGGCCCATTTAATCCAACACGCTGAAGCCCTGCCGCTCGAACAGCGGCTTGGCCTGGGCCGAGCGCAGATGGGCGAGGAAGGCCTCGGCGTCCGGGGTCTTCGACGAGGCCAGCACGGCGCCCGGATAAATGATCGGCGGATGGCTGTCGGCCGGGAAGGCATCGACGACGCGCACCCCCGGATCGGCGGCGGCGTCTGTGGCATAGACGATGCCGAACGGCGCCTCGCCGCGCGAGACGAGCAGCAGCGCCGCGCGCACGTCGTCGGCCTGCGCGACCTTGGCCGAAACCGACGGCCAGACGCCGAGCGATTCGAGCGCCGCCTTGCCGTATTTGCCGGCCGGCACGGCATCGACATTGGCCATGGCGAGACGATTGTTGCCGAGCGCGCCGGCGAGATCGAAGCCGGGCGCGATCTTCAGCGCGGTCTTGTCGTCCTTCGCCGCGACCAGGACGATGCGGTTGCCGAGCAGGTCGGCGCGCGTCGCCGGCTTGATGAGATTTTTGCCGGCGAGATCATTCATCCAATCGCTGTCGGCGGAAATGAACAGGTCCGCCGGGGCGCCCTGCTCGATCTGACGGGCCAGCGCCGACGAACCGGCATAGGACACCTTCGCCGTCTTGCCGGTCTCGGCCCGCCACTGCTTGGCGATGTCGTCGAGCGCGGTCTTCAGGCTCGCCGCGGCGAAGACCAGGACCTCGTTCGATTGCGCAAAGGCCGGCGACACCGGCGCGAGCAGCAGCGCGGCGAGCAACCAAGCCAAAATCCGGCGACGATGCATGGCGAACCCCTCGTTATATCCATACTGATATAACGACTATGCGGCAGACCGAGCGTCATATCAATATGAATATAACGCTCGGATTGCGCAGGATCGACGGCTATTCGAAGCCCGCCTACTCGAAAGTCGTCAGCGTCTGGATCTGCATATATTCGCGCACGCCCTCGATGCCGGCGCGGCGGCCGATGCCGCTCTGCTTGACGCCGCCGTAGGGCGCGCGGCGGTTGACGCTCTCGGTGCCGTGGGTGTTGACGAAGACCGAGCCGGCCTCGATGCGGCGCGCCACGTCGAGCGCGGCGTCGACGTTCCGGCTCCACACCGAGCCGCCGAGGCCGTAGATCGTGTCGTTGGCCCGCGCGATGGCGTCGTCGAGGCTCTTGTAGGTGGCGATCGGCAAGAGCGGGCAGAATTGCTCCTCGCGCATCAGCCGCGAATCCTCGGCGACGTTGGTGGCGATCATCGGCGCCATGAAGTTGCCCTGCTTGCTCCTGGCCTCGTCGCGCAGCGTGCCGAGGCGGGTGACCTTGGCGCCGGATTTTTCCGTTTCGGCGAGCAGGGCCTCGGCGCGCTCGAGCGCCCGCGCCGTGTGCATCGGGCCCATGCCGACGCCCTCGGCCAGGCCGTCGCCGACCACCAGCTTGTTGACCTGGCCGCTGAAGGCCTCGACGAACTTGTCGGCGATGGATTCGGGCACATAGACGCGCTTGATCGCCATGCAGACTTGGCCGGTCATGCGATAGACGGCGCGCGCCATGCGGGCCATCGATTCCTCGCCGAGATCGGCGTCCTCCAGCAGGATCGCCGGATCGTTGCCGCCGAGCTCCAGGGTGATGCCTTTGATCGTCTGCGCCGCGTTGGCCATGATCTTGGCGGCCGACGGCACCGAGCCGGTGAAGCCGATCTTGTCGACGCCGGGATTGGTCGTCAGCGCGTCGCCGATCTCGCCCGGCAGGCCGGTGACGATGTTCAAGAGGCCCTTGGGCAATTCCGAGGCGAAGGCCGTGGCGTAGCCGATCAGGCCGAGCGGACAGGTCTCGGGCGGCTTGAGGACGACGGCGTTGCCGGCGAGCAGGGCCGGCAGGAACTGCTGCACCGCCAGGGTGACCGGCGCGTTCCACGGCACGATCGAGACGACGACGCCGAAGGGAATATGGCCGACGAAGGTGCGGCCGTTGGGCGCGTCCATTTCGCGCGGTTTGTCCAATTCGCCGGCCAGCTCCAGCGTCATCTCCATGCGCTTGGAAACGCCGGCCAGCTCGCCCTTGGCCTCGCCGAGCGTCTTGCCGTTCTCGCGCACGAACAGCTCGGCGCGCTCGGCCATGCCCTCGTCGGCGCGCTTCAGGGCGCGGCCCAAGGCCTCGGCGCGCTGCGCGAAGCTCAGCTTGGCCCAGGCCGGCTGCGCCCGGCGCGCGGCGGCGACGGCGGCCTCGACGTCCTTCGGCGTGCCGCGCGGCACGGTGCCGACCAGTTCGCCCTTGCGCGCCGGGTTGTAGACTTCGATCAGATTGTTGCTGTTCACGCGTTCGCCGTCGATCAACATGCTGGCGTGAACGGGCGCGGGGCTGCTGCTCATGACACTCTCCCTGGGTTTCTCTTGATTTTGTCCGATCATAGCGGACCCGATGGCGGCATATCCATGGGCTTTTCTCGCGCCGGTCGCGGGTGTTAGATGGGTTCATAACCGCAGCCCGCCCGCAGTTCCGGAGAGTTCGCCATGCGCACCATCGACGCCGACGCCCATGTTCTCGAAACGCCCTACACCTGGGAATTCATGGACGAGGCCGACCGCAAATACGCGCCGATGATCGTCGCGCAGACCTCCGGCATGAGCCTCGCCGCCAACGACGGAAAAAATTCGCAAAAGGAATTCTGGATCAGCGACGGCCGGCTGATCCCCAAGGACAAGAACGTCGGCAACAACACGCCGGAAGCGGCGCGCGAGATGCGCGACATCGACGCGCGGCTCAAGCATATGGACGAGTTGAACATCGACGTCCAGGTGCTCTACCCGACCTTCTTCATCTGGCCCTACACGCAGAAGGCGCGCGTGCAGCAGGCCCTGGTGAAAGGCTACAACCGCTGGCTCGCCGAGATCTGGAAGAAGAGCGGCGACCGCCTGCGCTGGGTCGCCATGGTCTCGACCTTCGATCTGTCGAAGGCGCGCGAGGAATTGTCCTTCGCCAAGGAGAACGGCGCCTGCGGCGTCTACATGCGCGGCCTGGAGGCCGACCGCAAGCCGAGCGATCCCTATTTCTTCCCGCTCTATGCCATCGCCGAAGAGCTCGACCTGCCGATCTGCTTCCATTCGGCGGCGGGCTCTTACACCCACCACGATTTCTTCATCGACGATTCGGGCTTCAACAAGTTCAAGCTCTCGACCGTCGGCGGCTTTCACATGCTGGTGATGGACGGCGTGCCGCAGATGTTTCCCAAACTGCGCTGGGGCTTCGTCGAAGTCAGCGCCGAATGGCTGCCCTATATGCTCAACGATCTCGCATTGCGCTTCAAGCGGCGCGGCAAGCGCCTGCCGGCGAGTCCGCTCGCCGCCAACAACATGTATGTCGCCTGCCAGGTGACGGACGACCTGCCGGCCATCCTGCGCGTGGCGGGAGAAGACAATCTCGTCGTCGGCACCGATTACGGCCATCACGACACCTCGACCGAGATCGAGGCGCTGCGCCTGCTGAAAAGCGACGGCAAGATTCCGCCGGCGGCGGTCGACAAGATCCTCGGCGCCAACGCCAAGGCGCTCTACGGGATCTAACCCGCTTTCGCCGCGGGCTCCTTCGGCGCCGTCGGATCCATCTCCAGACTGGCGGCGACGACCGCGCGGCGCTGCCACAGCCAGGCGAAGGCGATGAGCGACAGCGCGCCGCCGGCGACGAACACGGCCGGCAGGCCGACCGCTTCCGACACGCTGCCCATGATGAGCGCGCCGAGCGCCGGGGTGCCGCGGAAGATGACGCCGTACAGGCTCATGACGCGGCCGCGCACGCTGCTTTCCACCGCGTTCTGCATCAGCGTTTGGGTGCTGGTGCCGTTCACCGTCATGGCCGCGCCGGCGATGAAGGCGCAGGCGAGGCCGACGGCGAAATAATCGGTGGCCGCCAGCAGCATGATCGCCGCGCCGCCGACCGGCAGGCTGCAGAGCGAGAACCGGCTGAGATTCTTCACGCTGCCGCGCTGCGCCATCCAGATCGCCGCGCTCAAGGCGCCGAGCCCGGCCGCCGAGGTCAGCATCGACAGGCCGTGGGCGCCCATGCCGTAGATCAGATCTGACACGCCGGGCAACAGGTCGATGAAGGGCTTGAGGCCGAGGCTGACGGCATTGAGCGCCAGCAGCATCGGGCCGATGCCGGGATGGCGGACGGCATAGGCGAGACCGTCGTAGGTCTGGCGGAAGATGTTGCCCTTCTTGCTCGCATATTCCTCCGGATAGAGATCGCGCATCATGTAGAGCCCGACCAGCATGGAGAGGAAGCTCAGGGCGTTGAAGCCGAAGGCGGCGCCGATGCCCCAATGGACGATGATGAAGCCGCCGACCGCCGGCCCGAGGAAGCGCGCGAGATTGAAGATGCCGGCGCTCAGCGCGATGGCGGGGCCGATGTTGGGCTTGCTGACCATGCCCGCCATCATCGCCAGGCGCGCCGCCGTGTTGAACGACATGACGATGCCGAGGAAGAGCGATAGGCCGAACATCGTCCAGACGTCGATCCAGCCGAGGAAAGTCAGCGTCGTCAGCACGATGGCCTGCAGCATCGCCAGCATCTGCGTGACCTTCATGATCTTCAGGCGGTCGATGCGGTCGGCGAGCGCGCCGGCGATGGGCGCGAAGATCACGGTCGGGAACAGATCGGCGAAGGCGATCATGCCGAGCCAGGCCGGCGACTTGGTGAGCTGCCAGGCGAGCCAGCCGACGGCGATGCGCTGCGTCCACATGCCGACGAGGGCCAAGGTCGAGCCGATCGTGAACAGGCGGAAATTGCGCTCACTCAGCGCGCGGCCGATGCCGCCGTAGCTGCGTTTCGCCATGGGGGGACTCTAACGCCGGGGAAACTCGGCAAAAAGGACAGATGGTCGGGTAGGGACGGCCGGACCGGCCGGATTTGTCGTTGTTCTAATCCCCTGCCCGCCCCGCCGCAACCGCCCCGGGCCGGCCGCGCGAGACAAAAAATGCTTATTGGCGCTGCGGGCCGCCGCGGTCGAGGGTATAAAGCGCTGATGTCCCCCGAGGTTCCGCCATGCCGGCCCTGACGCCCGCCGAACTCGCCGCGCTGCTGCCGCCGCTCTGCGCGCTGGCGCGCCGCGCCGGCGCCGAAGTGCTGCGCCATTACGAGAACGGCTTCACCGTGCGCGCCAAGGCCGACGAAACGCCGGTCACCGAAGCCGACGAGGCCGCCGAAGCGATCATCTTGCCGGCGCTCGCCCCGCTGCTGCCCGGCGTGCCGGCGATCTCCGAGGAAGAATCCGCCGCCGGCCAATCGCCGGCGCTCAAGGGCGCGCGCTTCTGGGCGATCGACCCGCTCGACGGCACCAAGGAATTCATCAAGCGCAGCGGCGAGTTCAGCGTCAATATCGGCCTGATCGACGAGGGCCGGCCCGTGCTCGGCGTCATCTACGCGCCGGTGACGCGGATGCTGTACGCCGCCGCCGGCCCCGGCAGCGCCTTTCGCCAGCGCGACGGCGCCGCCGCCGAACCGATCCATGCCCGCGCCGCGCCGGCCGACGGCCTGGTGGTGCTGGCCAGCCGCTCGCACGACAACGACCAGGCCTTGCGCGACCGCCTTGCCGCCTTGCCCGTGCGCGAACGGCGCAAGATGGGCAGCTCGCTGAAATTCTGCATGATCGCCGAGGCCGAGGCGGACATTTATCTCCGCATGGGCCCGACCTGCGAATGGGACATCGCCGCCGGCCAGGCCATTCTCGAAGCGGCGGGCGGCCGCGTGACGCGCCTCGACGGCAGCCCGATGATCTACGGCAAGGCCGCGGAAGGCTACCTCAACCCCTCCTTCATCGCGCGCGGCCTGACGTGACCCGCATCCGCGTCGCGACGCCCGACGTCATCGCCGATGCCGCCGCCTTGCTGCGCGGCGGCAAGCTCGTCGCCTTTCCGACCGAGACGGTCTATGGCCTCGGCGGCGATGCCGGCGACGATGCCGCCGTCGCCGCCATCTTCGCCGCCAAGGGCCGCCCGCAATTCAATCCGCTGATCGTGCATGTGCTGAATCTCGAAGCCGCCGACGCGCTCGTCGAGGTCGACGACCGCGCCCGCCAACTCGCCGCCGCCTTCTGGCCCGGCCCGCTCACCCTTGTGCTGCCGCGCCGCCGGGACGCACGCCTCTCCCTGCTGGTCAGCGCCGGCCTCGACAGCGTGGCGATCCGCAGTCCCGACCATCCGGTCGCGCGCAAACTGTTGGCGGCCGCCGGCCGGCTGATCGCCGCGCCGAGCGCCAACCGCTCGACCGAAGTGAGCCCGACCACCGCCGACCATGTGGCGCGCTCCTTCGCCGGCGTCAGCAACGGGCCGGCCGTCATCCTGGACGGCGGCGCCTGCGACGTCGGCATCGAATCGACCGTGCTCGATCTCAGCGGCGCGACGCCGACCTTGCTGCGCCCCGGCGGCGTCACGCCCGAGCAGATCGCCGCCGTCATCGGTCCCATCGCGCGCGCCGACAAGACCGCGGATTTGGGCAGGGCCGCGCGGCCCTCGCCGGGCATGATGGCGCGCCATTACGCGCCGAAATGCCCGGTGCGGCTCAACGCCCTGTCCGTCGCGCCGGAGGAGGCCTTGCTCGCCTTCGGGCCGACGCCCCTCGCCGGCGCGGCCAAGACATTGAACTTGAGCGCGGAAGGCGATCTCGCCGAAGCCGCCGCCAATCTCTTCGCCATGCTGCGCGCCCTCGACGAGCCGCGCTTTGCCGCCATCGCCGTGATGCCGATTCCCGAAACCGGCCTCGGCCTCGCCATCAACGACCGATTGGCGCGCGCCGCCACGCCGGCTTAAACTGGCGCCATGAGCGCTCCACCCCCCACCGTCCGCAACGACGCGCCGATCGCGCTGAGCGATGGCGACCGCGAAGTCCTGGCCGCGATCCGGATCGTCGTCGGCCCGAAAGGCTGGCTCGACGGCGCAAGCGACATCGCGCCCTATCTGCATGACCAGCGCGACCTCTATGTCGGCCGCACGCTCGCCGTGGTGCGCCCGGCCAGCACCGAAGAAGTCGCCGCCGTGGTGAGCCTGTGCGCCGCCGCCAAATTGCCCATCGTGCCGCAAGGCGGCAACACCGGCCTCGTCGTCGGCTCGGTGCCGGACGGCTCGGGGCGTAGCATCCTGCTCAGCCTCGCGCGCATGAACAACATCCGCGAGATCGATCCGATCAACGCGACGATGACCGTGGATGCCGGTTGCGTGCTCGCCAACCTGCAGCAGGCCGCCGCCGACGCCGGAAAGCTGTTTCCGCTCAGCCTCGGCGCCGAGGGCAGCTGCATGATCGGCGGCAATCTCTCGACCAATGCCGGCGGCGTGCAGGTGCTGCGTTATGGCAACGCGCGCAATCTCGTGCTCGGCCTCGAAGTGGTGCTGCCCGACGGGCGCATCTGGAACGGCCTGCGGGCCCTGCGCAAGGACAACACAGGCTACGATCTCAAGCAGCTCTTCATGGGCGCCGAAGGTACCCTCGGCATCATCACGGGCGCGGTGCTGCGCCTGTTCCCGCAGCCGCGCGCCGTCGTCACCGTCTTCGCCGCCGTGCCGAACCTGCCCGATGTGATGGACTTGCTCGGCGAAGCGCAGGCGGCGACCGGCGAAGCGGTGCGCGGCTTCGAGTTGATTCCCGAGATCGGCGTCGAGTTCGTGACGCGCCACATTCAGGGCGCGCAACGCCCGCTGACCACCGTCTCGCCCTGGTACGTGTTGATGGAATTCGCCGGCGGCGACGAGAAGCTGCGTGGCAGCGTCGAGGCCTTTCTCGCCGGGGCCTTCGAAGCTGGCCGTATCGCCGACGCGACGATCGCCGAGAGCGAGACCCAGGCCAAGCAGCTCTGGCGCATCCGCGAAACCCTGCCCGAAGCGCAGACGCGCGAGGGCGGCAGCATCAAGCATGACGTCGCCGTGCCGATCTCGCGCATCGTCGAGCTGATCGAGCAGGGATCGAAGCGCCTGGAAGCCTGGCTGCCCGGCGTGCGCGTCTTTCCCTTCGGCCATGTCGGCGACGGCAACATTCATTTCAACGTCAGCCAGCCGCCGGGCATGGACAAGGCGGCCTTCATCGCGCGCTGGGACGAGGCCAACAAGATCGTCCACGACTTGACGGCGGAATTGCACGGCAGCTTTTCCGCCGAACATGGCATCGGCCGCCTGAAGCGCGCCGAACTGCTGCATTACCGGTCGGACGTCGAGCTGGATCTGATGCGCCGGGTGAAGGCGGCGATCGATCCCGACGGCCTGATGAATCCCGGCATCATCCTGTGAGCTTGCTCGCTCCCGCATCGGCGACGGCCTGGCCGCCGATCGCGCCGGGCTGGCAACGCGCCACCTTCTGGGCCTGGCTCGCCGGCATGGCGACCGTCGCCTTCTTCTCGCTCAATGCGCGCTACGGTCCGCCGGAAGGCCCCGGCCTGGACAAGATCTTCCATTGCGCCGGCTATATGGTGCTCGCTCTGCAGACGCAGCCGGCGTTCTCGACGCGCCGCGCCGCGCTGCTCGCCGCGCTCGCCATGATCCCCTTCGGCATCGCCATGGAAATCGGCCAGGACTACGTGCCGGGCCGTAGCGCCGACAGTTTCGACGCGCTCGCCAACAGCGCCGGCGCCTTGATCGGCATCGCGCTGGCGCCGGCCTTTCGCCGGCTCTGCGCCCGCCTCGCCGCACGGCTGGCGCGGTCTTAATTCCGCTTATTTATTTTTCTGTGTAGCTCACGCGCCAGATCACGTTGGCGACGTCGTCGGCGACCAGCAGGCTGCCGTCCTTGGCGATGGCGGTGCCGACCGGCCGGCCGATCACCCGCGCCGTCGAATCGCCTTCGACCCAGAAGCCCGACATGAACACCTCGTAATGCGTCGCCGGCTTGCCGCCCGCGAAGGGCACGTAGGCGACGGTGTAACCGCGCGGCGCGCCGGCGTTCCACGAGCCATGCAAGCCGACGAAGGCGCCGCCGCGATATTTCTGCGGAAATTTATCGCCGGTATAAAACGCCAGGCCGAGCGATGCCGAATGCGCCTCGAACAGCGTGTCGGGCACGATGGCCTTTTTCACGAGATCGGGGCGCTTGTCGGCATAGCCGGGTTGCGGATGGCTGCCGATATAGGAATAGGGCCAGCCGTAAAAGCCGCCATCCTGCACGCGCGTCAGGTAATCGGGCACCAGCCCGTCGCCCAGGCCGTCGCGCTCATTGACCACGGTGAAGAGATCGTTCGTGCCCGGCGCGAAGGCGATGCCGACCGGATTGCGCAGGCCGCTGGCGAAGGTGCGCTGCTTGCTGCCGTCGGCAGAAAACTCCTGAATCGTCGCGCGCGGCTCTTCTTCTTCGGCGATGTTGCCGGCCGAACCAATCGACACGTAGAACTTGCTGCCGTCCGGACTGAAGGCGATGTTGCGCGTCGCATGGCCGCTGGTGCCGCCGAAGGCGCCGTCCGGCGTGATGCGCTGGGGCCGCGTCGTCGCCTTCTCCAGGCCTTGCGCATAGGGCACGCGCCACACGCCGGCGCGGTCGCCCACATAAAGCGCGCCGCCGTGGACGGCGAGACCGTGCGGATAATCGAAGCCTTCGGTGAAGACGACGCGGCTGTCCGCCGTGCCGTCGCCATCGGCGTCGCGCAATAACAAGACATGCTTGGCGCGCGGCTCGGCGAGGAAGACGTCGCCATTCGGCGCCACCTCCAGCCAGCGGGCATGGTCCAGCTTGTCGGCGAAGATATTCACTTTGAACCCGGCCGGCACGCGCGGGACTTGGCCTTCCCGCCGGTTAATCGGCGAGGAACGGTTGGAGCGGCTCGGCGTCGCGCCGGGCGCCGGCAGATCGGCCGGCCTGATCTCGATGCGGCTGCCCGGGGCCGGATCGGCGGCCAAGGCCGGCACGGCAGACGCCGAGAGGACGCCGGCCAACAGGGCCGCGCCGAGCATCGGAAGGCGGGGGCAAAGACGCATTGTCGCAAACTCCTGCGAGACGGGCTGTCCGCTCCAAATAAGACCAAAGTGTCAGCCGCAGCGCCGGGCTGCAAATCACGCTGCTGTCAGGCGCAAAGAGGGGAAACGCCTGAATCGCCAGGACGATCCTGGAACGGCCGCGCCGCCGGCCTCGAAGGGAAAAGCGCGGTTACCGCCTCGAAAGCGCTGTTATTGCACGAGATTTTCTCCTAATGTGCATAGGTTAAACGGCGTAGAACCTTGCCAAAAAGGATAAGACGAATGAAGGCGGACCCATGCTTCGCGTGCTGATCGCGGACGACCATCCGCTCTTTCGCGACGGCCTGCGGCACCTCGTCCAGCAATTGGACGAAAAGGTGACCGTGATCGAGGCCGGGTCGCTGCCCGACGCGTTGCAGTTGGTGCAGACCCAGGCCGCCGACTTGAACCTTGTCCTCACCGATCTGCGCATGCCCGGCGCCACCGGCTTCGACGGCGTCAAGGCACTGCGCGCCGCCGCGCCGAAGACGCCCCTTGTCGTGATCTCCGGCTACGAAACCAAGCGCAACGCCGAGCAGGCGCTCGAGGCGGGTGCGGCGGGGTTCATTCCCAAGTCGACATCGCCGAGCGTGACGCTCAACGCCCTCAAGCTGGTGATGCTCGGCGAGGTCTATGTGCCGCCGTCGCTCATCTATGGTCCGCAGACCGACGATCCGGAAGCCGAGATCGGCAACACCGGCCCGGCGGCGCCCACCGTCGACTTGTCGCGGCTCGCGCCGCTCACCCAGCGCCAACTCGACGTGCTGGCGCTGATCGGCCAGGGCAAGTCCAACAAGGATATCGCCGACAAGCTCGGCATTTCCGAAGGCACGGTGAAGGTGCATGTCGGCGCCATCCTCAAGGTTCTCGGCGCGACCAACCGCACCCAAGCGGCGCTGATGGCCATCGACATGGGCGTGACGCCGGAATCCACGGCCGCCTGACCAACGTCTCCGACATTCCATCAGAGCCGGGACTAACCGGCGACGCATTGGGAGAGCGCGACAATGATCGAACGGCTGACGACCATCGTCGACGGCAGCGCCATGACGATTCACCTGGCGCGGCCCAAGGGCTTTGCCGGACCCCGTCCGCTCGTGCTGGTGATGCACCATAAGGCCGCGGTCGACGAGTTCACCCGGGATCGCATGACGCGCCTCGCCGAGGTCGGCTATCTCGCCGCCGCGCCGGAGCTGTACCACCGCACGCCCGACCTGCCGCTCGATGCGAAAATGTCGGCGCTGCGCGACGACCAGATCGTCGCGGACTCGGTCGCCACCCTGGCCGCGGCGAAGACCGCCGCGCCGGTGCGCGATGGCGCCCTGGCGGCGCTCGGCCATTGCATGGGCGGCCGCATGGCGCTGCTCGCCGCCAGCGCTCATCCGCAGTTCGCCGTCTGCGTCGCCTATTATCCCGGCAATATGTTCAAAAGCTGGGGGGAAGGGCCGACGCCGTTCGAAAAGCTCGGCGGCCTCACTTGCCCGACCATCGCCTTCTTCGGCAACGACGATCAGAATCCCGCGCCGGCCGATGCCGACAAGCTCGACGCCGCGCTGACCGGCTTCGGCATCCGCCACGCCTTTCACCGCTATGACGGCGCCGCGCATGCCTTCCAGAATTTCACCGACCCCAGCCGCCATCGCGAAGCGCAAGCCCTCGACGCCTGGGGCAAGACGCTGGCCTTTCTCGCGGTAGAATTGAAGCCGTGATCGAAACGGTCGGCGTCGCGGTCGCCGGCCGGTCGATGGCGATGCGGATGGCGCGGCCGGAGGGCTTCGCCGGCCCGCGCCCCGCGCTTCTCGTCCTGCATCACAAGCATGGGCTCGATGTCTTCACGGACTCCTGCCTGACGCGCCTCGCCGAGGCCGGCTATGCCGCCGCCGCGCCCGATCTCTATCACCGCACCGAGGCGGCGTCCTACGACGACAAGATGGCTTCGCTGCGGGATGCCGACATCCTCGCCGACGCCGCGGCGGCCGTCGCCTATCTGAAGGCCGACGCGGCCGTGCGCCAAGACGGGATCGCGGTGTTCGGCCATTGCATGGGCGGGCGCATGAGCTTCATGCTGGCCGGTGCGCTGCCCGACTTCGCCGCCGCCGTGGTCTTTTACAGCGGCAGCATGTTCAAGGCCTGGGGCAAGGCCGGCAGCGACAGCCCGACCCCGTTCGATCGGCTCAAGACCATCGCTTGTCCGGTGGCCGGTTTTTTCGGCAATGACGACAAGAACCCGTCGCCGGCGGACGTCGACCGCTTCGATGCGGAATTGACGGCGCATGGCGTACGCCATGTCTTTCACCGTTACGACGGCGCCGCCCATGCCTTCCAGAGCTTCCAGACGCCGGCGCTTTATCGCCCGGCGCAGAGCGACGACGCCTGGGCCAAGGCGATGGCCTGGCTCGCGGCGGAGCTGCGGCCTTAACGATGCGGCGGAGCTGCGGCCCTAGGCGGCGGGCGTTTCGCCCGTCACATGGGCCATGGCGAAGCGGATCCAGCTGCCGTCGGGCGATTCGCAGCGCGCCTCGCCGACCACCAGGGCGAGACCCTTGAGGCGCCATTGCTTGCGCCACAGCACCACGTCTTCCATGACCAGGCTGCGCATGCGCTGGCGCATCCGCTCGTTCATGATGCGCCGGCCGATGAAAAAGTAGCCGATCGCCACTAAGAAGCCGAACCCGACGCCATAATGCCAGTCGAGGAAATAGCCAAGGCCGATGCCGCCGAACAGGCCGCCGAACACCCACCAGGCCTTTTCGGCCTGCACCAAGACCGGCGAATCGACATGGTCGAGTTTGGCGTAATCCATTTCGATCTTGAGGCGACCGTCGTCGAGCGCCTGGCGCAAAGCGGCGAGATAATCTTTGTCTTCCATGGGTCTTGCTCGACTGGGGGAAACCGCCGCAGGCGTAGCGCCGTTCGGGTTCCGGCGCAAGGGCCTGGCCCTTTCCGCCCTTCCCCTTTCCGCCCTTCCCATTGACGGCGGCCTGGGTTAAAGCCCATGCACCATGTTCCGCCGCCTGTTCGACCTTCCTTATCTGCTGCTCAGCCTGGCGGCCCTGTTCTGGGCCGGCAATTTCATCATCGCGCGCGCGGTCCACGGCATCGTGCCGCCCTTCGGTCTGGTGTTCTGGCGCTGGTTCGGCGCCTTTCTCATCCTCACGCCCTTTGCCGTCAAGGCCCTGCGCGCCGACTGGCCGACGCTGAAACGACACTGGCTGATCGTGCTGGGGCTGTCGCTGGTCGGCGTCGCCTCGTTCAACGCCCTGGTCTATCTCGGCCTGCAGAGCACCACGGCGCTCAACGCCCTGCTGCTGCAATCGGCCATGCCCTTGTTGATCGTCGCCTTCGGCTGGATGCTGTTTCGCGACGCGGTGAAGCCGTTGCAGGGCTTCGGCATCGCCCTGTCGCTGATCGGCGCGGCCGCCATCGTCGGGCGCGGCGACTGGCAGGCGCTCGCCGGTCTCGGTCTCAATATCGGCGACGTGCTGATCTTCATCGCCGTCGCGCTCTGGGCGGTCTATTCGGTGCTGCTGCGCAAACGGCCCAAGCTGCATCCCCTGACCTTCACCTACGCCACGGTAACGGTGAGCGTGATCGTGCTGGCGCCGCTCTACGGCTGGGAAAGTTTCACCGGCAGCCCCATGCAGGTGAATTGGCCGACCATCGGCGCCGTCGCCTATGTGGCGATCTTCCCGTCGATCCTGTCTTATACTTTCTGGAATCGCGGCGTCGATCTGATCGGCGCCAACCGCGCCGGCCTGTTCATCCATCTGATGCCGCTGTTCGGCAGCTTCATGGCCATCGCCTTCCTCGGCGAAGCCCTACAGCCCTATCACCTGATCGGCGCGGCGCTGATTCTCGTCGGGCTGGTGATCGCCTCGCGGCGCAAACCCGCCTAGGAGGCCTTGCGGCTGTCGTCGGCGCGCAAACCGACGCAGCGGTCGGCATACAGCTCCAGCGCCACGTCGGCGCCGATGGCGAAATCCTGCTCGGGCTTGGCGCGCACGCGCAACTCGCGCGAACCGCAACGCACGATGTAGTCGATTACTTCGCCCAGGAACACGCGGTTCTCGACCTTGGCGGCGAGCACGCTGACGCTGCGCGCCGCGTTCGGGGCGGTGATGAAGATATCCTCGGGCCGCACCGAAACCTGCGCCTCGGCGCCGCTCGCGATCGGCTGGAAGAAGGTGCAATGGACCGCGCCCTCATCCGTGCGCACGACGCCCTTGCCGTCCGGCCCGACCGTGCCTTCGACGCGTCCCGGCAACAGGTTGGTCGAGCCGATGAAGTCGGCGACGAATTCGCTGTTCGGCCGGCGATAGATGTCGGTCGGATTGCCGCGCTGCATGACCTTGCCGCCCGACATGACGAGAATCTCGTCGGACAGCGCCAGCGCCTCGGCCTGGTCGTGCGTCACATAGAGCGTCGTGATGCCGAGATCCAATTGCAGGCGTTTCAACTCGAAGCGCATCTGCTCGCGCAGCTTGGCATCGAGATTGCTGAGCGGTTCGTCGAGCAAGAGCAAACTGGGCTCGAGCACCAGACCGCGCGCCAAGGCCAAGCGCTGCTGCTGGCCGCCGGACAATTGCGTCGAGGCACGTTCTTCGTATCCGCCGAGACGGACCTTCTCCAGGGCCGCCTTGACCTTGGCGGCGATCTCGGCGCGGCCATAGCGCTTGCCCTTGGCGACGCGCAGCGGAAAAGCGACATTCTCGAACACCGTCATATGCGGCCAGATGGCGTAGGACTGGAACACCATGCCGATGCCGCGCTCGTTCGGCGGCACGAACAGGTTGCCCTCGGAATTGTAGACGTCGCGGCCGTCGATCGAGATGCGTCCCGCATGGGGACGTTCGAGGCCGGCGATGCAGCGCAGCGTCGTCGTCTTGCCGCAGCCGGACGGACCGAGCAGCGTCAGCAATTTGCCGCGCTCGACGGTGAAGCTGACCCCATCGACGGCGTTGACGAGGCCACTTTGGGCTTCGAACGTCTTGCGGAGATTTTCGACGACGAGCATGAACGCGATCCTTTGTTCGTTAACGGCGCGTGCCGACGCGCTTTTCGACCCAGCGCATGGCCATGACGATGAAGATCAAGGGGATGATCTGGATGACGCCCAAGGCGCAGACGGCGCCGAAGCTGCCGCCCTCTTCCCACATGGTCAGGGTGATGGTGCCGAGAACATGCGTGCCGGGCCCCGACAGGAAAATCGACGCGGACAGTTCGCGGACGGCGAGCACGAAGATGTAGAGCCAGGCCGCGATCAGCACGGGGGCGAGCAGCGGCAACAGGACGCGGCGGAAAATCTGCAGCAAGCTGGCGCCGCTCATCTGCGCCACTTCCTCCAGTTCCTTGTGGATCTGCACGATGCCGCTCGACGTGAACCGCATGCCGTAGGGCAGGTTCATCGTCACGTAGGCGATCAGGAGAATCCAGACGGTGTTGTAGACGTTGATCGGAATGATGAGGTAGGCGAACAGGATGCTGGCGCCGATGATGATGCTCGGAATCGCGATCGGCACGAAGGTCAGAACGTCGAGCATCCAGCCGTAGGTTTTGGCGGTGCGATGGGCGATCCAGGCCATGACGAAGGTGAACAGCACGACGATCGTGGCGGCCAGCGCGCCGAGGAACACGCTGTTCTTCACCGCGTTCAGGAAAATCGGATAGTGCAGAATGATGTCGTAATTGTCCCATGACATGCCGCTCAGCACGCTCCAATCGAGCGTCGGCAAGGTGACGTTGCGGAAGAACGACTGCCACACCAGGGTAAACAACGGAAGACCGAGCGCCGCGAAGAACATCAGGCTCATGCCGATGAACACCGGCCAGCGCCACCCTCCCAATCGGATGGTCGTCGGCTGATAGCCTTTGCCGGTGATGGTGGCGAAAGCCTCGGCGTTGCGCGTCGAGCGGCGATAGAGATAGACGCCGGCAACGCAGATCAGCAGCAGGATAATGCCATGGGCGCCGGCAAGGCCGAATTGCGGCGGCGCGTTGCTCGTCGCGTTCTGAATTTCCGTGGTGAAGACGAAGATGCGCGCCGGCAGGCCCAGAAGGCGCGGCACCTCGAAGGATTCCATACCGCGGATGAACAGCAGCAGCAGCGTCGAGAGAATCGCCGGGCGCAGCAGGGGCATGGTGACGCGCGTCGCCACTTGGTAGTTGTTCGCTCCCGACATGACGGCGGCTTCTTCCATGCGCGTATCGAGTACGCGGAAGGCCGGCCCCATCAGCAGATAGGCGAGCGGGAAATAATGACTCGATAGCGCCCAGATCATGCCGCCCATCGAGTAGATGTTGATCGGCGCCTTATCGAGCCCGAACCAGGCTTTGAACTCGCCGTTCAGCCAACCGATGTTGGGACTGAAGATCAAGATCCAGGCCATGGTGGTGAGCAAGCCGGGCACCGCGAAGGACAACAGCGCGAAGCCGTGGAACCATTCGCGGCCGGGCGCGTCGGTGCGCTCGACGACCCAGGCGACGGCGGTTCCGAGCGCGAAGGTGACGATGGCCGTGCCGCCGGCGAAGATCAGCGAGGTCAGGAACAAATCGCCGATATAGCGGCTGGTCAGCGCGTCGATGAAATTCTGGATCGTGAATGCCCCGGGACCGTAAGGCGTGTCCTCGGCGAAGGCGGTGTAGAACAGCGCGGCCAGCGGCACCAGCACGAGCCAGGCCGCGATCAAAGCGCAGACGACCAGGATCACGTTGCTGGGGGTCAACCAACGGATAAAACGCGCGCCGACGCCATATCCCGGGCCGCTCGGTCCCGTCGTCCGCTGCATGCTGTCGCTATACGCCATGGCCCAGATTCTCCGCGGGCCGGATCGTCACGCGACGATCCGGCCCGGCTTTAAAAACATTCGATGGACGTCTGTCGGAAGATGAAGGATGCCGGAAGGAGGCCGGTTCTTAACGGACGTCGAACTGCTCCTTGAACACCTTCTGCCACTTGTTCTCTTCTTCGGGCGACAGGGTCACCGGCACGATCTTATGGCCGGCGAGCGCCTTGAGGATGCCCGGCGGATTGCTTTCCACGTCCGCGCGCGTCGGAATGCGGCCCTTGGCGGTCAGCGCGGTCTGGCCTTCCTTGCTCAGCATGAAGTTGGACAGCAGCCGCGCCGCATTCGGGCTCGGCGCCTTGGCGTTGATGCCGACCTGGCCGTAGAACACCGCCACCGGATCCATGATCCAATAATCGATCGGGCCGCCCGACAACTTCACGTTGAGCGACAGGTTGAGGTAGTTGTTCAGCGAAACGTCGTATTCGCCGGCGCCGACCGAACGGGCGAGCGCCAAATGGCCCTTGGCGATGGCGGGCTTGAGATTCTTGACGATGTCCTTGACGATCTGCGCGCCCTTGGCATCGCCGTAATGCTTGTACATCGCCGCGATCCACTCGTTGTCGGAGTAGTCGATGGCGATCTTGCCGGCCCATTCCTTCTTGGTCGCCAATTCCTCGTAGGTTTTGGGCAGATCGGCGGCCTTCACGCGCGAGGTGTTGTAGGCCGGCGTGTTGTAGTTGGCGTAGACGCCGAACCATTTCTTGGCGGCATCCTTGGCGCCGGCGTCGAGCGCCTTGGCTTCGGGCGGCTCATAGGCGGCGAGCAGTTCCTGCGGCATCTTGTTCACCGCAGTCGTCTGGATGACGTCCCACCCCTGCTTGCCGGCGCGGTTCTCGACCATGATGCGCGACAGCAGGCCGGAGTCGGAATTGCGCACATATTCGACCTTCACCCCGGTCGCGTCCTCGAAGACCTTGAGCAGCGGCAGGCCCTCTTCCTCGTTGATCGAGGAATAGAAGGTCAGCTTGCCTTCCTTCTTGGCGGCGGCGAGCAGCGTCGGGTCCATCCAGGAGCGATCCTGGGCCTGAGCGCTGCCGATCGCGCAGAGCGTCGCGGTCGCGACCAACGCGGCAAGCAGGGCGCGCGCGGATTTCGGGCGTGCGGAAACAAGGCTCATATGAAGTCTCCCGTGTGGATTGACTTATCGTTTTTAATTGCCGGCGAGTATCGCCGCCGAGCCGAGACCTGTCAAACGCGCAGCCCCTGGCACTCGCATCCTTTTCGACACAATACCGCAACCGCGAGACGACTTGCCAAGGCCTTCATTTACCGAGGCAAAACTGCCCCTAAAGCAGGCAGCGCAAGCGAGGAGTAAGATGGGCCGCTCACAGGATCGCGCCTTGCTCTCGTTCGCATCCTCTGGTTGAACAGAGGCGTATCATTTTTTTACCGCACCCATCTTTTGTCGAACTAGGAGTATCCGCATGCAGACCCGCGCCGCCGTGGCCTGGGAGGCCAAGAAGCCTCTCACCATCGAAACCGTCACCCTCGAAGGGCCGCGCGCGGGCGAAGTGCTGGTCGAGGTCATGGCGACCGGCGTCTGCCACACCGACGCCTACACGCTCTCCGGCCTCGATTCGGAAGGTCTGTTTCCCGCCATCCTCGGCCATGAGGGCGCCGGCATCGTGCGCGAAATCGGCCCGGGCGTGACCAGCGTGAAGGTCGGCGATCACGTCATCCCGCTCTACACGCCGGAATGCCGCCAGTGCAAAACCTGCCTGTCGCAGCGCTCCAATCTCTGCACGGCGATTCGCGGCACGCAGGGCAAGGGCGTGATGCCCGACGGCTCCAGCCGTTTTTCCTGCGGTCATGAGGGCGTGTTCCATTACATGGGCTGCTCGACCTTCGCCAATTTCACCGTGCTGCCGGAGATCGCGCTGGCCAAGGTGCGCCAGGACGCGCCGTTCGACAAAATCTGCTACATCGGCTGCGGCGTCACCACCGGCCTCGGCGCGGTGCTCTACACGGCGAAGGTGCGGCCCGGCTCGACCGTCGCCGTGTTCGGCCTCGGCGGCATCGGCCTCAACGTCATCCAGGGCGCCCGCATGGTCGGCGCGGACAGGATCATCGGCATCGACCTCAATCCGGCCAAGGCCGAGATGGCGAAAAAATTCGGCCTGACCGATTACGTCAACCCCGACGTCGTCGGCCGCGACAAGGTGGTGCAGGCCATCCAGGACCTCAGCGACGGCGGCGTCGACTACAGCTTCGAATGCATCGGCAACGTCTCGACCATGCGCCAGGCGCTCGAATGCTGCCATCGCGGCTGGGGCGAGAGCATCATCATCGGCGTCGCGCCGGCCGGCCAGGAAATCTCCACCCGTCCCTTCCAGCTCGTCACCGGGCGGGTGTGGAAAGGCTCGGCCTTCGGCGGCGCGCGCGGCCGCACCGACGTGCCGAAGATCGTCGATTGGTACATGGAGGGCAAGATCGACATCGACAGCCTGATCACCCATACGATGCCGCTGGACGAGATCAACACCGCCTTCGACCTGATGCACGAAGGCAAGTCGATTCGTTCCGTCATCGTCTATTAGGCGGCACGCATGGCCTTCGAAACCGTCAGCAAATCGCGCAGCTTCGGCGGCTCGCAGCTCGTCTACAAACACGACTCGACGGCAACCGGCACGCCGATGCGGCTCGCCGTCTATCTGCCGCCGCAGGCCGAAACGATGAAGGTGCCGGTGCTGTGGTTCCTCTCGGGCCTCACCTGCACCGAGGAGAACTTCACCGTGAAGGCCGGCGCGCAACGGCTCGCCAGCGCGCTCGGCCTCATGCTGATCGCGCCCGACACCAGTCCGCGCGGCGACGGCGTGCCCGACGATCCGGACGGGGCCTACGACTTCGGCCTCGGCGCCGGCTTTTACGTCGATGCCACCGAGGCGCCCTGGTCGCGCCATTACCGCATGGCGAGCTATATCGCCGACGAGCTGCCGCGCCTCGTCGGCACGGAGTTGCCCGCCGACATGGCGCGCCAGAGCATCATGGGCCATTCCATGGGCGGCCATGGCGCGCTCACCCTGGCGCTCAAATATCCCGAACGCTTCAAGGCGGTGTCCGCCTTCGCGCCGATCGCCTCGCCGATCCATTGCCCGTGGGGCGTGAAGGCCCTGACGGGCTATCTCGGCGCCGACCGCGCCGCCTGGCGCGCCTATGACGCCTGCGCGCTGATCGACGACGGCGCCCGCTTCTCCGATCTGCTGGTCGATCAGGGCACCGCCGACAATTTCCTCGACACGCAGCTGAAGCCGGAACTGCTCGAAGCCGCTTGCGCCCGCGCTGGCATTCCCCTGACGCTGCGGCGGCAAAGCGGCTACGATCATTCCTACTATTTCATCGCCAGCTTCATCGACGACCATCTGCGCTGGCACGCCGAACGTCTCAGCGCTTAGGAGATCGGATGGTCCTGCCGCTCGATATCGCCGCCCCGCCGCCGACGATCCCGCCCGGCATCGGGCCGGACGGCTGGCAGCGCTGGCTGTTCGACGATTTCGGAAACGGCCTGAAGGTCGACGGCGTCGATCCCGGCGGCCTGTGGCGGCGCACATTCACCACCGGCGTCATGACGCTCAATCGCGAACGGCAGGGCTATGTCTTCCCCTGCCAGGCGGGCAAGAACGGCACGCGCGGCCGCTACAATCCCTTCTCCACCGTGATGCGCGGCGGCAAAAGTTGGCTCGCCATCACCGCGCGCAAGACGCCGCCCGACGAGAAGGACGCGACCTGGGACATGCCCTATCAGTCCGGCGTTATCGCCAACTGGTCGAAGGGCAACCAAACCTACGGCTATTTCGAAGCGACGATGATCCTGCCCGACGTGAAGGGCATGTGGCCGGCCTTCTGGCTGATGAACGGCGACGGACCGGGCGGCCTGCCCGACGTCTGGCCGCCGGAAATCGACATCCTGGAGTGGCCCAACGGCAAGGACGCCGGTCCGACCAAGGTCTGGGTCAACAGCCATTGGCCCGATCTGTCCAAACCGACCAAGCGCGCCTCGGCCGGCGGCTGGCTCGACATCGGCACCTCGGTGCACGAGCCCGTCGTCTATGGCTGCTTGTGGACGCCGAAGCACGTCAGCTTCTATCACAACGGCCGGCTATCGCGCTCGCTGCCAAATCCGGAAGCCAGCATGGCGGTGCATGGCATGCATCTGCCGATGCATGTCGTGATCAACCTCGCCATGGGCGATCCCTGGCCCGGCCCCGTCGACGAGAGCAAGCTGCCCTGCGCCCTGCTCGTCACCGATGTCGGTCAATGGCGCGCGCCGGCTTAAGCGGTTCGGCGGCAGCAAACGCGACAAAGCCCGCCTCGATGAGGCGGGCTTTGTCGTCGCTGCGGAGCGATCAGCCGCCGAAGAAGGCGCCCTCGCGGAAGATCACCGGCTCCTTCTTGTTCTCCTTGGAGTCGCCGAGCATCTCCTTGCCCGCCATGTCGATGCGCAACGGCGCCTTCTGCCCCTTGGGACCCGGGCTGCCGACGCGGATCATCACCAGCGGTTCCTTGCTGGTGGCGAAGAATTTGTAATAGCTGCCGCGCGGCAACAGGATGCCGTCGTACTGGCCGAGCTCGATCTCCTCGCCGTTGGGACCGAAGAAGCGGCCCGAGCCCTGCAGGATCATGAAGGTGTGATCCTCGCAGGTGTGGGCGTGCAATTCGTTCTCGCCGCCCGAGGCATAGACCTTGATGCGAACGACCATGCCCTCGCAGGCCGCCAGAACCGTGTCGGTGCGGCCCTGGTCGAGCAGTTGCGCCTTGAGCTTGAACACCTTGGGCTTGGTGTTGTCCGCCAGAGCCAGCTCCTGCTCCTTGATGGCGTTCTTGCCGATCGCCGGCTTGACGAAGGTGGGTGCTTCCAACATGACGGCATTCTCTCTCTGTTGAAGGACAAGGAGGCGGCGGGGCCGCGGCGAATGCCGCGCCCCGCCATATTAGCGCCGGAGCGCCCTCGCTTCAGCTTTTTAAAGCTTCAGTTGATAGAGATCGATCGCGTTTTGACTGGTGAAGCGCTTGATGCGCGACGGCTCCATATCGCCCAACTGCTTGGCGAGGAAGGCCCGCGAATTGGGCCAGGTCATGTTGGCGTGCGGATAGTCGCTCGACCACAGGCAGTTCTTCTCGCCCCAGATCTTGAGCATATGGGCGCCGACGAAGTCGTCCATGAAGGTGGCGTAGAAATGTTCGTTGAAGATCTCGCTCGGCTTGCGGCTGATCTCGAACTTCTGCATCGCCGACTGGCCGACCTTGGTGAAGCGACCGTAGTAATAGTCCCACTGCTGCAGGACGAACGGCAGCCAGCCGATCTCGCTCTCGACCAGCTCCAGCTTCAGCTTCGGATGGCGCTCGAACACGCCCGACCAGATCAGGTCGAACACGGTGGTCACCGCGTCGGCGGTCTTGATGTTGACCGAGCCGCGCACGACCTCCATGCCCTGCGCCTGCGGCATGAAGCGGTTATAAGAGAAGCCGCTGAGGATGTGGAAGTTGATCGGCGCGCCGAGCTCGGACGCCGCCGCCCACAGCTTCTCGTAATGGTCCGACTTGAAGGGCAACGACGGCTCCGGCACCTGCCAGACCAAGCCGCCCACGAGGCCCATGTCATGGCAGCGCTGCAATTCCTTCACCGCCACGTCGATGTCGTAGACCGACAGGCAAGGCACGCCGAACAGGCGCTTCGGCGACGTTTTGCAGTAGTCCGCCAGCCAATCGTTGTAGAGGCGGAAGGCGTTCTCCTGGGCCTTTTGCGGCGCCGCGAAGGCGCGCAGGCCCATCGTCGGATAGAGGATTTCGCCGGCGACGCCGTCGAGGTCCATGTGCTCGAGACGGATTTTCGGATTGAGGCCGCCGGCGGGGCGCTTCGCCGGATCCCAATTCACCAGCTTGGGCAGCGCATCTTGCTGATCCTTGGGCAGGCTGGCCCACAGATCCACCGGCTCATCGACATGCGAATCGCCGGAAAACAGGAACTTGGGAATGTTGTCGATGTTTCCCTTGAACTTATCTTCGACGGTACGCGCGGACATGACGGCGGCATTGATGGTCGACATTGCGTTACTCCCTAGTTGAAACGGCTTGAAATTCTTACGGCGTGGCGGTCACGGCGCCGTGGTGGAGGTCAGCGCGACGGCGCGTTCGACCACCGCTTTGTCGAAAGTGCCGAGGCGGGCGACCAGCTTCGCCATCTCCTCGCCGGACACGGGCTCGACGTCGAGCTTCAGCTTCTCGGCCTCGACGAGAAAATCCTTGTCCTTCATGGTGGCGTCGAACGCGGCGCGCAGGGCCTTGAGCCGGTCGGCCGGCACGTCGGGCGGCGCGATGAGCGGCCAGGCGGTCACCTGCGGCGCGAACAGCAACTCCAGCGCCTGACGGTCCTGCTCGTTCTTCACATAGTCCATGATCCACGGCACGTTCGGCAGATCCGGCGCTTTGTTGAGGGCCATCTGGAACAGCACGTTGATCTTCTTCTCGTCGAGCCAATTGCGGGCGCGGCTCTTGACGCTGCCCCACGACCAGCCGAAGCGGCCCTGCACTTCCTCGCGCTCCATCGCCAGCGTCACGTCGTTGCCGCCGGGATAGCCCTGCACGATCTTGATCTTGGCGCCGGTCAGGTTGCGCGTCAGCAGCGGGAAGCGGCCCGTGTCGTCGGTCATGCCGGTGGAACCCACCGTGATCTCGCGCTGGAAAAGATCGTCGAACGTCTTGAACGGCGCGGTATGCCACGCCGCCGCGATGGAGACCTCGGAACTGCTCGAGCCGATCGGGTTGAATTTCGTCGGGTCGTATTTCGCCGCTTCCGGATTGAACACCGGCTCGATGGCGTAGCTGCGCGCCACCATGCCGAGATGGGTGCCGTCCTTCGGCGAGACCGCGTAGAGATTCAAGATCGCCTTGATGCTGCCGGCGCCGACCAGGTTGCTCGGGATCATCGTCGGGCTGCCGGGAATATGCTTGGGCATATGGCGCGACAGCAGGCGCGCGGTCGCGTCATAGGTGCCGCCCGGCGCGTAGCCGATCAGCACGGTGACGGTCTTACCCTTGTAGAACTCGGCGACGCTCTGCGCCGCCGCCCCTTCTGCAAAGATCGGCGCGGCGGCCGCGACAGTCAGCGCGGCGGCGATGGACAGAATTCGGGCGGTCTTGTGGCTTGGCATGTCTCTCTCCCTGTCATTGCGCGAATCCGGTCGCCGCTCTCAATAGGCGGCGTTGAGTCCGTCTCGCGTCCCGGCAATGTTACAGACCGGGCTCGGCGCCGCCTAAGGTTTTTCTCCTCGCCGAGAACGGCGGGAACTTCAGGGATAGCCTCGAACGCCTTGTGTTATGGCGCTTTTTGCGCTTTTCGCACAACCTGCGGCGAGTGAAATTGATTATTCACTTTTTGGAAATAACGAGCGGCGGCAATGAGGGCGATCCTTTTGCCGTCAAAGCGCCTATGGTGGGGCCCGTCCGCCGCCGGCCCGCCCTCGCGCCCGGTCCTCACATGCGCCTCACCTTCGACGCCATGAGCGCGGTCCCGACATAGGAGACAGCATGAGCATCCGCATCGTGACGATTCGCGGCTTGAACTTCGCCATCGACACCAGCGACTGGAAGAACGCCAACGCCGCCAAGACCTGCTCGATCACCATGAGCGACGCGCTGCGCGCCCTGCCCGAAGCCGAACTGACCTCGCTGCACGAATTGATGTCGGCCGAGGGCGCCGACGCCGACGATCCCCGCCTCGAACTGATTTCGAAAATCGAGAACGCCGCTTGGCGCAAGGCGACCGACGCGCTGGCCATGCCGCCCGCCTTCGGCCACACGGCGACGATCACCGCCGCCTAATCGCCAACGGCCATCGAATAAAAACGGCGCGAGGGACATCCCCCGCGCCGTTCGCATGTCGGCGAGAAGCGTTACCCGCCCTTCTTGATGCGGCGATATTTGTGCAGCACGAATTCGGTATAGCCGTTCGGCTGCGCGCGGCCCTCGAACACCAGCTCGCAGGCCGCCTTGAAGGCGACGTTCGACTCCAGCGCGCCGGCCATCGGCTCATAGATCGGATCGCCGGCGTTCTGCTGATCGACGACTCCGGCCATGCGCCGCATCGACGCCATCACCTGATCGCGCGTACAGACGCCGTGATGCAGCCAATTGGCCATATGCTGGCTGGAAATGCGCAAGGTCGCGCGGTCCTCCATCAGGCCGACGCCGTTGATGTCGGGCACCTTCGAGCAGCCGACGCCCTGATCGACCCAACGCACGACATAGCCGAGGATGCCTTGGGCGTTGTTGTCGAGCTCGCGCTGCACGTCGTCGGGCGACCAGTTGATCTCCGGCGCCACCGGCAGCGACAGGATGTCGGCCAGCGCCGCGCGCGGCTTGCCCTGCAGGCTCGCCTGGATCGCCGGCACCTCGACCTGGTGGTAATGCATGGCATGCAGCGTCGCCGCCGTCGGCGACGGCACCCAGGCGGTGCTGGCGCCGGCCTTGGGATGATCGATCTTGCTCTTGATCATCTCGGCCATGCGGTCGGGCATCGCCCACATGCCCTTGCCGATCTGCGCCTTGCCCTTGAGGCCGCAGGCGAGACCGGTATCGACGTTCCAGTTCTCGTAGGCCGGGAACCAGCGCGCCGCCTTCATCGCGGCCTTCGCCACCATGGGGCCCGCCTCCATCGAGGTGTGAATCTCGTCGCCGGTGCGGTCGAGGAAGCCGGTGTTGATGAACACGACGCGCGACTTGGCGGCGGCGATGCAGGCCGCGAGATTCACCGTGGTGCGGCGCTCCTCGTCCATGATGCCCATCTTGATCGTCGCGCGCGGCAGGCCGAGCACGTCCTCGATGGCGGCGAACAGCCGGTCGGCGAGCGCCACTTCCTCGGGCCCGTGCATCTTCGGCTTGACGATATAGATCGAGCCGGCGCGGCTGTTCTTGCCCTTGGCCGGGCCCTTGAGATCGTGCATGGCGATCAGCGACGTCACCAAGCCGTCGACGATCGATTCGGGCACGTCCTTGCCTTGCCCATCCTTCACCGCGTCGGTGAACATGTGATGGCCGACGTTACGCACCAGCATCAGGCTGCGGCCGGGCAAGGTCAGCTTGCGGCCGTCGGGGCTGGTGAAGGTTTTGTCATGGCTCAAGGTGCGGTTGACGGTGCCCTTGCCCTTCTGGAACGAGGCGGTCAGCGTGCCCTTCACCAGGCCGAGCCAATTGCGGTAGATCGCGACCTTGTCGTCGGCGTCGACCGCGACGACCGAATCCTCGCAATCCATGATGGTGGTGATCGCCGATTCGAGGATGACGTCCGCCACGCCGGCCGGATCGTCCGCGCCGATCATATGGGCGCGATCGATGACGATCTCGGCATGCAGGCCGTGATTCTTGAACAGGATCGCGGTCGGCGCATCGGTCGGGCCGTTATAGCCGGCGAAGCGCGCCGGATCCTTCAACTGCGTGCCCCGCCCGTCGATCAACGCGATGGCGAGCTTGCCGTCTTGCACGCTGTAGGTCGCCGCATCGGTGTGCGAGCCGACGGCGAGCGGCGCGACCTGATCGAGGAAGGCCTTGGCGTAAGCGATCACCTTGGCGCCGCGCGCCGGATCGTAGCCGCCGACCGCCGCACCGGTTTCCGCCGGGATCGCATCGGTCCCATAGAGCGCGTCGTACAGGCTGCCCCAGCGGGCATTGGCCGCATTCAGGGCGTAGCGCGCGTTGCTCAGGGGCACGACGAGCTGCGGGCCGCAGATGGTGGCGATCTCGGCATCGACGTTGGCCGGCGTCACGGCGACGCCGCTGGCGGCCGGCAGGAGATAGCCGATCTCGCGCAGGAAGGCTTCGTAGCCCTTCGCGTCGAAATCCTTGGCGCGATGGTTTTTATGCCAGGCGTCGATTTTCGCCTGCAGCTCGTCGCGCTTTTTGAGCAGCGCCGAAGTCTCGCCGGCGAAGCTGCCGACCAAGCCGGCGAGGCCCTTCCAGAAGGCCTCCGGGGTCAGCCCCGAGCCCGGCAGCGCCTCGTCCTCGACGAAACGCACCAGCGCTTCGGCCACTTGCAGTCCCGCGATTGTCGTCATCGCTCCGCTCTCCCCGAAATGCGTCCTGAACGCTTATTGTTAGTTGCTGCCGCCGTCGCCCTTAAGGCCGGCCGCTTCGATGCCGGCCATGGCGGCCAGCTCGTCGTTGTCCGACGTGTCGCCGGACACGCCGACCGCGCCGACGATCGCGCCGGCGGCATTCTTCATCAGCACGCCGCCGGCGACCGGCACGAGACCGCCGCCGCCGACCACATGGGATGCCGCCGCGATGAAATGCGGACGTTCCTTGGCGATCTTTTCCAGGCTGCGCGAGCCGACGCCCAAGGCCATGGCGCCCGACGCCTTGGCGATGGCGATGTCGCCGCGCTTCAGGCTGGTGCCGTCTTCGGCGGCGAAGGCCTTGATCGAGCCATGCGCGTCGAGCACGACGATGGCGAGCGGCTTGAGATTGGCGGCGCGGCCCTGGGCCAAGGCCTTCGTGAGAATGGTCTGGGCGGCCTGCAAGGTCAGTTCGGTCATGGAATGGGCATCCTGCGGAAAAAAGAAACGGACCGCGCGAACGGCGGGCCGGGCCGCAGAGTAAATAAAGCGCCTTGTTTACTAAAGAATTTTGTTTTAGCGCGGATTTCTCGCGGCCAGCCGGCGCTTTATGGCTGCCGGTCCCTATCGCCGGGCCGTTCCAGCCAATCATGCTCCAACGTGCGCAGGCGCGTGGTGACGGAGAACAGGAAGGCCGTCGACCAGGCGATCAGGATCAGGCCGTTCATGCCCTCGATGGCGCCGACCAGACGCCAATCGGTGCCGAGAAGGACGTCGCCGTAGCCCAGCGAGGAGAAGGAAACGGTCGAGAAATAGAGCGCCGCCTCGAGGTCGCCGAGACTGCCGATCGCCAGGAAGACCAAAGCGTAAAGCCAGATTTCCACGGTGTGGATGGCGACGATGCCGAGCACGACGAAGACGATGAGCATGCCCTGGCCGGCGACGCTCTCATGGGCGTGGAAGCGGTGACCGCCGTGCCGCAGAACCCGCACCAGCGCGATCAGCCCGAGAAAATGCAGCGCCACGGTCAGGCAGACCATGAGCGCGCCGAGCGCGAGGTTCTGAAACAGGACGAGCATCGACAGGAGACTCCCGACCGGGCAGCGAGATCAGCGCAGACGCTGCCAGAGGTTGACCTCTTCGTCCAGGCGGTCCTGTTCGTTGCCCTTGAAATCGCCGCGCGACACGACGCCGAGAATCTTGCCTTTTTCGCAGACCGGCAGATGGCGGAAGCCCCAGTCCCACATCAGACGCAATGCGTCGACGGCGTTGACGTCGGGCGACGTCGTCATCGGCTCCTTGGTCATCACCCGTTCGAGCTTGGTCTTTTCCGCGTCGCGCCCTTCGGCGAGCACGCGGGTCACGGCGTCGCGTCCGGTGAAGATGCCGACCAGAGCGCCCGACTTGTCGGTGACCAGCACCGACCCGACCCGCTTCTCGCGCATCTGCTCGCAGGCCGCGCGCACGGTCGTATTCGCCATCAAGATCAACGGGTGCTGATTGAAGATGATGTCCGACATCTGTCTCATGAGGCACCCCTTTTCCATCGAAGCCGGCCGGCGGCACTGTCTTCGCCGACGGCGCGGCATGCGGCGCACGACCGCAATTGCGACAACCATACTACGCCAGGCACCCCCTCGTCTTGACGTGGGTCAAGACGCCGCGACCGCCGAGATATCGCTGCAAAGGTGGTCGACAAGCCTGCCGAGGATCGAAAAGGCCCATGGAGTCGGGGAAAGCGCCCCACGCCACGCCGACATCTACCAGGATTGGAGCGCCCGCAGGCGGGGAGTTTTCTTGCTCTGGTGTTCGGCCATGCGCACGAACAAAGCATCGAGGATTTTCAGGGCATCCGCGATATAAGGGCCCTTGTTGAGCATCACGCATTCCGCGCGCGCGGCCATCGCGGCGTCGGTCATCTCGCCGCGCGTCGGCATGCCTTCCTTAATCAGGTTATCGAGAACCTCGGTGGCCCAAATCACCGGCACATGCGCGGCTTCGCATAGCCACAGCATCTCTTCCTGGATTTCGGCGAGCCGCGCGAAGCCGATCTCGACGCCGAGATCGCCGCGAGCGATCATCACGGCGAAGGGCTGGCGCCCGGCGGCCTGAACGATGATGCCCGGCAGGTTGCGCACCGCTCGCGGAGTCTCGATCTTGGCGACGATGCCGATCGGTTCGGCGCCCGCATCGCAACGCGCCGCGAGTTCCGTCTGCAACCGCGCGACGTCCTCGGCCGACTGGACGAAAGAATAACCGACCATGTCGGCGTGACGCACGACGAAGTCGAGGTCGGTCAGATCCTTTTCGGTGAGCGCGCCGACGCCGAGATCGGTTTCGGGAAAATTGAGCCCCTTATCGGCTCGGAGCTTCACCCCCTTGGGCGGTGCATGGGTGATCAGGACGACGGCGCCCTCCTCGTCCAAACGCTCCACGATGCCGCCGGCATGGCCGTCATCGAACCAGACCGGCGCGCCGGCGACGAGGTGATCGTGCACCGACCCGATGGAGCAAATGGCTTGCGCGGGATGGCGCGCCAAGGGCAGGAAGGCTCGGCGGGCAAGAAAGAGCCTGTCGTCCCGCCGCAAGCGCTTGTGCTTTTCGTCGCAATGCACCTCGCTGGTACGGCATTTCGGTCCGGCCAAATCCATGAGGATCTTGACGTCGCGGCCCGCGGCGGCGGCGGCGTCACGCGCGAAACGCGTCATGGCGCCCCAAGCCGCGGCATCATCATGGGCGCAGTTGATGCGCACCACGTCCATTCCGAGGCTCACCAGCGTCTCGATCAGCGCCGGCTCTTCTGCCGCCTCGCTCGGCAAGGTCACCATGAGCCGCACTTGGCGGGGCCCCGTCCGCGCGCCGAAAAGCCGGTCGGCGTTGGCCTTCAGAAGCTCCTGACCATGAAACATTTGCGCGTGGCTGGGAAAGCGCGCTTCGCCCGTCCCCCCGGTGATGGCCGACAGCGCCGCGATCACCGCGTCGAGATTGGCCAAAACCCGCCCCTCGAGGCGACCGAGCGACGACAAGCCGAGCGCCGCCAAACCGTCTTGCAGATGGCGAAGGTCGCTTCGCCGAAGAACGACATATTCCGCCAGATTGAGCGCGCTCTCGCGAAATCCCGGACGGACGATCCGGTCTTCCCACTGGCGAAACATCCGGTCCGCCTGCTCCGTCACCGCACGGCGCAGACTGCGCAGCGCGGCGAGAAGCTCGGCAGCGCTTTGCCCGGTTTGCGAACTCTTTTGAGATGCGTCCATGCAGCGAACATAAGCGCAGGCTGTGACAGACGCATGATCGGACCGCGGCCGGCAATGCCGCTCAATCGCCGCGCGCCGAGTGGTGAGCCGCCGGCGGCGATCAGCGATGTTTGGAAGATGGTAGGGGCGGATTTATCTCCGCGGCCTCGCAGGCATCAAGGCCGGAAAACACCGCTCTATTGAGCGGTTTCGCCATGCCGCAAGGACCTCTAGAATGATTGCCTGAATTTTGCACATCGGGAGACGCGCATGTTGAAAAGCGTCATCGTCGGCCTGGACGACACACAAGCGGCGCGACAGGCGCAAGCCTATGCCATCTCGCTCGCCCAGCGGCATGGCGCCCAACTGATCGGCGCTTGCGTCGTCGACGTTCCCTTCCTGACGGCGCCGGAGGCCGAGCCTCTCGGCGCCGGCTATTACAAGGCGCTGAAGGACAGCGCGCAGCTCGCGCGCGCGAAGGCCGACAGCGCCAACATCCTTGCGGCCTTTTGCGAGAAATGCAGCCAAGCGGGCGTGCGGCAGACGACGGCGACCTATCACGGAGATCCCTACGCGGAATTGCTCAAGGCGGCAGCAACCAGCGACATTATCGTCATCGGCCGGGACACGAGTTTTCATGACGGCGACGACGGCGAGCAGCCGGTCGGCGAATCGGTCGCGCGACTGGTAAAGGACAATCCTCGGCCGTTGATCGTCACGCCGCCCGAACCGTCCGCCGGCGACGCCGTTCTGCTCGCCTACGACGGCAGCCTGCCGTCCTTGCGCGCCGAACAGCTGTTCGCCCTGCTCGGCGTGGCGAACGGCAAGACGGTCCAAGTCATCTCGATCCATGAGGAGAAGGCGACTGCCTTGGCGCTCGCCGAGGAGGCCCGCGCCTTCCTACTGCTGCACGGCGTGAAAGCCGAGGCGCAGGGCATCGCGTCGGACGCGGATCCGGCGGACATCCTGCTGGCGGAGATGAAATCCTTGCATGCCGGCCTGATGGCGATGGGCGCCTACGGCCACCGCGGCTGGCGCGAGAAAATTCTCGGTTCCTGCACCAAGACCCTGCTGCGCAAAAGCGCTGCGGCGCTCTTTCTCCATCACTGAGGAGTGATGCTGAGGAGACGATCGGGAAAAATGGTGCCCGGGGGCGGATTTGAACCACCGACACGCGGATTTTCAATCCGCTGCTCTACCAACTGAGCTACCCGGGCACGGGCGTCATCCGGCCGAGGGCCGGAGAGCAAGAGCGCCGCTTATAGGCGATGATGCCGGGCCTGTCCAGCGGCTCTCGCGGCCCGCCGAAGCGGGCAAAAAGCCAGCAAGCCCAAGGGGCTATAGGAGGCTTTAGGCCCCCTTTCCGTCCTTCTTCGCCTGCTCTTCCATGGCCTTTTCCAGCTCTTCCAGGTCGGCGTCGTCCAGTTCGACCGCCGGGATGCGGTAGTCCTCGCCGAGCCAGCGCCCGAGATCCAGATCGGCGCAGCGCTTCGAGCAGAAGGGCCGCGTCTCGACCTGGGCCGGCTTGCCGCAGATCGGGCAGGGCTTGCCGCGTCCGGCCGCCGCGAAGGGCTTCACCACTTCCTTTTTGTCGTCGTCGCTCATGGCTCGCCTTTCAGCAGGTCGCTCCGGCCCCGACCGTCGCAAAGGGCGCAGGCTTCCGTCAACAGCTCATGCAGCGGCGGGCGGCCGCGCTTGCGCGCGATCTCGACCAGGCCGAGCGGCGAAAAGCCGCCGATGCGCGCATAGGTCGGATCCGGCGCCAGGGCGGCGCGCAGGGCATCGATCACCCGATTGCGGTCGTCCTGCAGGGTCATATGGACGAAATCGATGACGATGAGGCCGGACAGGTTGCGCAGGCGAATCTGATGGGCGATCTCGCGCGCCGCCTCCAGGTTCACCGCCAGGATGGTTTCCGGCTGGCGGTTGGGCCCCGACGAGCTGTCGGCATTGTGGCGGCCCGAATTGACGTCGATGGCGGTCAGCGCCTGGGTCGGCTCGATATAGAGGAAGCCGCCGCTCGGCAGGCCGACGCGCGCCGTCAACGCCGCGTCGATGTCCGGCATGATGCCGAAGCGGTCGAGCAAGGGAATCGGATCGCGATAGGCGTCGAGCGCTCCGGCCAGCGTCGGCAGGCTGCGGCCGATCTCGCGGCGCGCCGCGTCCAAGGCGTCGTCATTGTCGGCGACGATGCGCGCGATGCCGGGATGACCGCGGTCGCGGATGACGCGGGCGAGCGGATCGAGTTCGCCCCACAGGCGCGCCGGCGGCGTGGCGCGCGCGGCGCCGCGCTTGATCTCGGCCCAGGCGGCGCGCAACTCCTCGGCATCGCTCGCCAAGGCGGCAGCGTCCGCGCCTTCGGCGGCGGTGCGCAAAATGAAGCCCTCGCCCGGCCCGGCGATCGCCGCCATCGCCGCTTCGAGCCGCGCGCGCTCGGCCTCGTTGCCGATGCGGCGCGAGACGGACACGCCCAGCCCATTCGCAAGAGTTTGGCGCGGCGCATAGACGAGATAACGGCCGGGCATGGCGATGTTGTAGGCGAGCGCCGCGCCCTTGCCGCCTTGCGCGTCCTTCGCCACCTGGACGATCACGGCGGCGCCGGCATGGAGCGGAGATTCGCCCTCCACGGGCGTCGGCAGCGGCAGGAAGCCGGCGCGCTCCAGGCCGATCTCGACGAAGGCGGCATTCATCGCCGGCACGATGCGGGTGATGCGGCCGAGATGGACGGAGCCCACTTCGGTGCGCGCGTTCGCCGGTTCGACGATCAGCTCGACCGTGTGGCCGGCGTCGCGCAGCGCGATCACCGTGCCGAGGGAGGTGGTGGCGCTGAAAATCTCGTCGATCAAGGCCCCTCGCCTTGACCTTGGCCGAGAACGATGCCGCGCGCGGCGAGCAGCGTGCCGACCTCGTGCAGCGGCAGGCCGACGACGCTGGAGTAAGACCCTTCCATCCAGCGCACATAGGCGGCGGCCAGGCCTTGCACGGCATAGCCGCCGGCCTTGCCCCGCCATTCGCCGCTGGCGAGATAGCCGGCGATCTCGGCATCCGTCATGCGCTTGAAGGCGACCGTCGAAGTGACGAGGCGCGTCGAGGGCTTACCGCCAAAGGGAAGCAGCGCGATGGCGGTGAGCACGCGATGGCGGCGGCCCGACAGCAACTCCAGGCAGCGTTTCGCTTCGGCGGGCGTCTCGGTCTTCGGCAGGATGCGGCGGCCGACGGCGACGACGGTGTCGGCCGACAGGATCAGATCGCCGTCGCGGGCCTGCGGATCAAGCGCCGCCTTGGCGGCCTTCTCCGTCGCCAGGCGCTGGGCGTAGGTTGCCGGCAGTTCGTCCTTCTTCGGCGTCTCGTCGATGTCGGGATGCAGGATCAGCGCGGGGGTGACGCCGATCTGCGCGAGCAGGTCGCGCCGTCTCGGCGACGCCGAGGCGAGGATCAGGCGCGGCGATGCCATGCCGCTCACCCGCGCGGAATGTTCAGGCGGATGGCGACCGACAGGCCGTGCGCGCCGAGCCCTTCCGCTTCGGCGAGCTTGACCGCCGCCGGGCCGACGGCGGCGAGGCCCTCGGGGCTGCAACGCACCATGGAGGTGCGCTTGAGGAAATCCATCGTGCCCAGGCCCGACGAGAAGCGCGCGCTGCCCGAGGTCGGCAGCACATGATTGGGCCCGGCGAGATAGTCGCCGATGGCTTCCGGCGTGTGGCGGCCGAGGAAAATCGCGCCGGCATGGCGCACCTTCTCGGCGATGGCGTCGGCATTGTCCGAGGCGATTTCGAGATGTTCGGGCGCGATGCGGTCGACCAGCGACGGCGCGTCGCGCAAGAGATCGCCGACGACGATGATGCCGCCGAAACCGTCCCAACTGGCGCGCGCGATCTCGCCGCGCGGCAGCACCTTGAGATGCGCCTCGACCGCCGCCGCCACCTTGTCGGCGAACATGCCGTCGTCGGTGATGAGGATCGACTGCGACGACGGATCGTGCTCCGCCTGCGACAGCAGGTCGGCGGCGATCCAGGCCGGATCGTTGGCGCCGTCCGCCACCACGAGAATTTCCGAAGGGCCGGCGATCATGTCGATGCCGACCGTGCCGAACACCTGACGCTTGGCCGCCGCGACATAGGCGTTGCCCGGCCCGACGATCTTGTCGACCGGCTTGATCGTGTCGGTGCCGTAAGCCAGCGCGCCGACGGCCTGAGCGCCGCCGATGCGGTAGATCTCGTGCACGCCGGCGATGTCGGCCGCCGCCAGCACCAGCGGATTGATCACGCCCTTGGGCGTCGGCACCACCATGACGACGCGCGGTACGCCGGCGATGCGCGCCGGCAGGGCGTTCATCAGCACCGACGAGGGATAGGCGGCGCGGCCGCCCGGCACATAGATGCCGACCGCGTCGATCGGCCGCCAGCGCGCGCCGAGCTGGATGCCGGCGCCGTCGGTGAAGCTCAGGTCTTCGGGCAGCAGCTTCTGGTGATAAGCCGAGATGCGCTCGGCGGCGAGCTTCAGCGCGTCCAGCGTTTCGGCGTCGACCGCCGTCACCGCTTGGGCGATCTCGTCTTTCGTGATGCGCAGGGTCTGCGGCGTCAGCGCCAGGCCGTCGAACTTGGCGGTGTAGTCGATCACGGCGGCGTCGCCGCGCGCCTTCACGTCGGCCAGGATCTTGCCGGCGGCCTCGCCGACATCGGCGTCCGAATCGCGCTTGGCGGCGATCAGCGCGGCGAAGGCGACGGCACAATCGGCGTCGGCGAGCGAGAGACGGCGGACCATCCCGTCAGCTCGCTTTCTTGCGCAAAGCCTTTTGGGCCTGTTCGGCGCGCACGGCGTCCTGGAAGCGTTCGATCCAGCCGCCCATTTCGTCGGGGCGGGTTTTCAGCGCAGCGCGGTTGACGATCAGGCGCGAAGTGACGTCGGCGATTTGCTCGACCTCGACCAGGCCGTTGGCCTTCAGCGTCGCGCCGGTCGAGACCAAATCGACGATGCGCTCGCACAGGCCGAGCGACGGGGCGAGCTCCATCGCGCCGTTGAGCTTGATGCATTCGGCCTGTACGCCGCGCGCGGCGAAATGCTTGCGGGTGATCTCGGGATATTTCGTCGCGACGCGGACATGCGACCAGCGGCGCGGATCGTCGCTGCTGACCATCTCGACCGGCTCGGCGACCGCCATGCGGCATTTGCCGATGGCGAGATCGAGCGGCGCGTAGATTTCCGAATAGTCGAATTCCATCAGCACGTCGTTGCCGGCGACGCCGAGATGGGCGCCGCCGAAGGCGACGATGGTCGCCACGTCGAAGCTGCGCACGCAGATCAGGTCGAAGCCGGGAATGTTGGTGGCGAACTTGAGCTGGCGCGAGGCCGGATCGTCGAAGGCCGCCTCGGGCTGGATGCCGGCGCGCGTCATCAGCGGGCGCAATTCGGAGAGAATGCGTCCCTTGGGCAGGGCCATCACGAGGGGTTCGATGCTGCTCACGGCGGAAATCTTCAATAAAATCAATGGGCCCATGGACCCAAGAGGCTGGGGATAACCCGCCAGCGCGGCCGGGCCGCCCTTTTAGCGCGGATCGCCGGGCGCTTCCAGCGGGTGTTTCGGCCGCCATTTCGTCGGCCAGGGCTCGCCGATGTCCTCCAAAAAGCACAAGGGCGCGGCGATTTCGACGCGGATGGCGACGTCGCCGGCGAAGACCAGGGTGAAGGCCCCTGTCCCGTCGATGGGCGGCTCCGCCTCGATGGCCAGCAGTTCGAGCAGCTGCGCCGCGTCGAGCGCCTCGAGGCCGCGGCTTTTGACCGCCGTCACGTTCTCGAAGCGCAGGCCGCTATGGACGCGCTCGAAGCAATCGCCGGCACCCAGCTCGCTTTCCTCCTCGCAGGGCATCGCCTCCCAGCGGAAGCGGTTGGCGACCAGCAAGAAGCGCCTGTCGGCCGGCTGATAGCTGATGTCGCCGACGGCGACGAGGGAATCCTGCAAAAAGGCCGAGAGGACGCCGAGATCCTCGACATCGACCGCCTTGAGCTTCAATTTCTGCGCCGCGCCGTCGCCCATGAGCCCCTCCTTCTGTGCGAAAGAGCGCTCGGCCTAGCCCTTCAGGCGCTCGATATCGGCGCCGCAGGCGGCCAGCTTCTCTTCCAGGCGTTCGTAGCCCCGGTCGAGATGATAGACGCGATGGAGGACGGTTTCACCCTCCGCGGCGAGGCCGGCCAGCACCAGGGACACCGAGGCGCGCAGGTCCGTCGCCATGACCTGGGCACCGGTCAGCGATTTGACGCCGCGCACCATGGCGGAGGCGCCATGGACGGTGATGTTGGCGCCCATGCGGCTGAGTTCCGGCACATGCATGAATCGGTTCTCGAAGATCGTCTCGGTGATCATCGAGGCGCCGTTGGCCGTCGACATCAGCGCCATCATCTGCGCCTGCAGATCGGTCGGGAAGCCGGGGAACGGCTCGGTCATGACGTCGACGCCCTTGAGCCGGCGCTCGCCGCGCGAGACCTTCATGCCGCGCGGCGTGGCGACGATCTTGAGGCCCGATTCGGTGAGCTTCTCGATGGCGGATTCGAGGAGGTCCTTGCGCGTGTTCGTCAGCTCGACCTCGCCGCCGGCGATGCCGACCGCCATCACATAGGTCGCTGTTTCGATGCGGTCGGGAATGATCGGATGGGTCGCGCCATGCAGCCGCTTCTGGCCGCGCACGGTCAGCGTGTCGGTGCCGATACCGGTGATGTCGGCGCCCATCGCCATCAGGCAATGGGCGAGATCGGTGATTTCCGGCTCGCGCGCTGCGTTCGACATGACGGTCTCGCCGTCGGCCAGGCAGGCGGCCATCAGCAAGTTCTC